>OEKB01000145.1_pt5 | contig 10885 bp, 10 predicted proteins | sample 1503171 | NCBI WGS metagenome assembly OEKB01 (sample SAMEA104379580, study PRJEB20068) | metagenome | isolation source: 1998
TCCCACATGCAATCGGCGCGGGCGTCCTCATCGCCGAGCTCCAAGAGCCGACCGACTTCTCGTTCCTGTGCGAGTGGCAGGGCTTCCCGATCCGGCCTGAAGACAGCCACCTCGGGCTCGGCTGGGAGACCGCGCTCGCCGCCATCGACCTGAACGCGCATGAGCCCGTTCGGCACCTTCCCGCAGAAGCGCACCGGTACTTCTGGGCGGACGACGTGCCGGAACCGGCCGGCCGGTTCGCGGTCCTGCTCGTCCTTGCCGGCGAGGGGGTGATCGCCGAGGCGCCCGCTCGCGCGGGCGACCGATTCGCCGTGCCGGCTTCGGCGCGCTCGTTCGACGCCGACGGTGATCTGCGCGTGCTGCGCTGCCTCGCGCCGAAGCCGGCGTGACACCCGACGCCCGACGGGTGATACGTCGCGGGGGAGGGATACGTGGAGCCCGTCCGGTCGAGGCGGTTGACGGAACCGGCGCCGGCGATGCGTTCGTCGCCGGGCTCTTGCACGGCGTGCTCGACGAATGGCCGCTCGCGCGTTCCGCACGCCTCGCGAACGCTGCCGGCGCGCTCGCGACGACCGCCGTCGGGGCCGCCGACGGAGTGCGGAACCTCCGGGAAACGCTCGCCCTCGCCGGTTTAGAGTGACCCGGTGAACCTCAAGCAAGCCTTCAGCATCGCCGAGTGGGTTGTCAACGAGGCTGCCGCGCCCGTCTCGGTCTTCGTCGCAGATGACCACGGAGAGCTCGTGCTCGCGGCGACGATGGACGATGCGCCGCCGGACACGCGCCTGAACGCGCAGCGCAAGGCGTACACGGCCGCGCGCAGCGACGCGACCTCGACGAGCGAGCTGGCCGCGAAGGTGCGTGACGACCCGGTGGAGCTCGCGAGCTTCGACCCGCTGTTCACGTTCTTCAAGGGCGGGATCGCAGCCTTCAAGGACGGCCGCCGGATCGGCGCCGTCGGCGTCAGCGGCCTGGCCGGTGACGACGACGAAGCGCTCGCTCGTGGTGCGATCGAGGCGGCGCAGCTGAGCACAGCGCAGTAGTTCCTTGTGATCTACGCTCCGGTGCGTGAGCGCAGTCGCATCGGTCGAACGCGAGTTGCGCACCGCGGTGGCCGCCGAGGTTATCGGGCCGACAGCGCAGTACCTGACGGACGAGACGGAGGCACGCGGCCTGCGTGGCCGAGCGGACGCGGTCGCGCTGCCCCGTACGGCGGAGGAAGTCGCCGAGGTCGTGGCGTGGTGCTACGAGCGCGACGTTCCCGTCGTCCCGCGCGGGGGCGGCACCGGCTACGCCGCCGGGGCCGTGCCCCTTGACGGCGGCGTCGTGGTCGCGCTCGAGCGGCTCACGCAGGTTCGGTCGTTCGATCCGACGCTCTGGCGGATGGAGGTCGAGGCGGGAGTGACGACGGCCGATGTGCGCCGCATCGCCCGCGACGGAGGCCTCGTCTTCGCGCCGGATCCGGGAGCCGCCGAGCAGTCGCAGATCGGCGGCAACGTCGCGACGAACGCCGGCGGCCCGCACGCCTACAAGTACGGCGTCACCGGCGCATGGGTGACCGGTGTCGAGGCGGTTGTCGCGCCGGGTGAGCTCGTCCGTGTCGGCGGCCCGCTCCGCAAGGACGTCGCCTCGTACGATCTCACCTCCTTGCTGGTCGGGTCGGAGGGGACGCTGGGCGTGATCACTTCCGTCTGGCTGAAGCTGACGCCGGCGCCCGAGGCGGCGTGGCCGGTGATCGGCTTCTTCGACGGTGTGCGCGCCGGGGCAGCTGCGATCGAGCGTGTCGTCGGGTCGGGGCTGCCGGCCGCCGCGCTCGAGTACCTGGACTCGGAGACGATGCGATACGCGGGTGCGACGTTCCCCGGCGAGGTGCCCGCCGGCGCCTTCGCCGTCCTCGCCGAGGCCGATGGCTCGCCCGACGAAGCAGCGCGCGTCCGCGCGGAGCTCCTCGAGGTGCTCGGCGAGGACGCGCTCGGCCTGTACGCGCCGGCGACGCGGGAGGAGATCGCGACGCTGTGGCGCTGGCGCGACGGCCTGGCCCTCGTCGTCGACGCGCAGCGTGGCGGCAAGGCGAGCGAAGACATCGCCGTGCCGCTCGATCGGCTCGGCGAGGCGATCGAGGAGTCGATCGAGGTCGGCCGTCGCTTCGGGATCCCGGCCGCGTCGTGGGGACACGCGGGCGACGGGAACCTGCATACGACGTTCCTGCTCGCCGGCGACGACGAGCGTGAGCTCGCACTCGCGCCGCAGCTGTCGGAAGCGCTGTTCGAGCTCGCGCTGCGACTCGGCGGGACGATCTCGGGGGAGCACGGCGTCGGCTTCGTCAAGCGCAACTGGCTCGAGCGGCAACTCGGTCCGCGCGCGTTCGAGCTGCACACGGCGATCAAGCGCGCCTTCGATCCGCAGAATCTGCTCAACCCGGGCAAGAAGGCGTGATCGAGGAGATTCGTCCCGGCCTGAAGCGCTGGGTGAACGCGCACCCCGAGTGGAAGCCGGAGGGGGACGGACTCGACGAGTCGTACCGGGCTGTGGCGAGTGTGCTCTTCATCAGCGGCAGCTCCTTCGTCTTGATCGACCCGCTCGTGCCGGACGACCTTTGGCCCGAGCTCGATGCCGAGGTGAAGCAGAGTGGTAAGCCGACCGTCGTCCTGACGACGATCTCGTTCCACGAGCGGAGCCGCGACGAGGTCGCGCGGCGCTACGGCGCGAGGCTCGGCGGCGAGGTGGACGGGGTGCGCGCGTTCTCGGCCGAGCGTGGCGACGAGGTCGCCTTCTGGCTCGAGGAACCACGAGCGGTCGTCTTCGGCGACGCCGTCCTCGGCGACCAGGCCGGCGGCTTGCGCCTGACGCCGTGGGCCCGAGACGCGGCTGGACTCGAGCGTACGCGCAGGGCGCTCCTGAAGGTGGTCGATCTGCCCGTCGAGATTGTTCTGACCGCGCACGGCGATCCCGTACTCGCGAACGGGCGCCAGGCGCTCGCCCGCGCCCTCGCCGAGTGATCCGGAAGCTGCTCGTCGCGAACCGCGGCGAGATCGCACTGCGCGTCTTCCGCGCGTGTCGCGAGCTCGGGATCGCGACGGTCGCGGTCGTCGCGCCGGACGACAGGGGCTCGCTGCATGCGCGCTCCGCGGACGAGACCGTGGAGATCGCGAGCTACTTGTTCTCCGAGGAGCACATCCGCGCGGCGAAGCGGACGGACGCGGATGCGATCCATCCCGGCTATGGGTTCTTGGCGGAGAACCCGGACTTCGCCGAGGCCGTCAACGCGGCGGAGCTGGTGTGGGTCGGGCCGCCGGCCGACGCACTGCGCGCCGGCGGGGACAAGCTCGAGGCGAAGCGGATCGCGGCGGAGGCCGGTGTGCCCGTGGTGCCGACCGGCCAACCGGGCGAGCTCGGCCTCCCACTGCTCGTCAAGGCGGCGGCGGGCGGCGGTGGGCGCGGAATGAGGGTCGTCAGGACGCGAGACGAGCTGGACGACGCACTGGAGGCGGCGAGGCGCGAGGCAAAGGCCGCGTTCGGCGACGACCGCATCTTCTGCGAGCGCTACCTCGAGCGTCCGCGGCATGTCGAGATCCAGCTCCTCGGGGACATGCACAGCACGGTCATGGCGCTCGGGGAACGAGAGTGCTCCGTGCAGCGCCGGCATCAGAAGGTGCTCGAAGAGGCGCCGTCCCCGGCGCTCGACGCGCCGTTGCGAGAGGAGCTCAGCGGCGCAGCGGTGCGCTTCGCGCGGGCAGTGGGCTATGAAAGCGCGGGGACGGCCGAATTCGTGCTCGACGGCCGCGAGTTCTTCTTCCTCGAGCTGAACGGCCGGATCCAGGTCGAGCATCCGGTGACCGAGCTGACCACCGGCGTCGATCTCGTCCGCGAGCAACTCCGGATCGCCGAGGGTGATCCCTTGCAGCTGGCTGTTTCCCGGCCCGACGGGCACGCGGTCGAGGTGCGGTTGTACGCGGAGGATCCGAGGACGTTCTTCCCGCAGACCGGACGTGTCACGAAGCTTCACCTGCCGCCGGACATCCGGGTCGACGCGGGCGTCGCGGAGGGAGACGAGATCGGCCTCGCGTACGACCCGTTGATCGCCAAGCTGATCGCGGGCGGGCGAACGCGCGACGAGGCGTTGGAGCGATTGTCCGACGCGCTCGCGGAGACGGAGGTGGAGGGCGTCACGACCAATCTCCCGTTTCTGCGCTGGCTCGTCGCGCATCCCGCGGTGCGCGCCGCCGAGACGACGACGGCGTTTCTGATCGAGCATCCGCCGCTCTCGCGAGCGCCGCTTCGCGCACCCGATCCGCCGTGGCGCGGGCCCTTCCGTCTCAACCTTCCCTCCCCGGCCCCGGCGGCCGCGCCCGACGTCGACGCCGCGCGGGCCGACCACGCCGGGCGTGCCGGCGAGCAGAGCACGATCACGGCGCCGATGCCGGGAACCGTGATCAAGGTGCTCGTCGCGGCCGGCGAGAAGGTGCAGCTGCGCCAGCCGCTCGTCGTCCTCGAGGCGATGAAGATGGAGACGCCGCTGCTCTCGCCGTACGATGCGGTCGTCTCTGCAGTCCACGTCGAGGAAGGCGCTGCCGTCGCGGCCGGCGCCGTCCTCGTCGAGCTGGAGGAGTGACTTACTCGGGAGCTGCCGCGGGCACCGCTTCGGCGCTCCGGGCGTAGCTCGCCACCACGGCCGCGACGCCGAAAACCATCACGGCCAGCGCGCCCCAGAACCAGCCGCCCTGGCCCACCGGCTTCACCACCATGTTCCAGACCACGCCGATCAGCAGGACGAGCTCGGCGCGCGAGACCATGAGTATCCGTCGGATCCGAGCCGCCACCTGGGGTGAGTCGGGCCCCTCCGTGTCGATCAGCTTTGCAAGGCGACCGCTCTCCGGGCCGAGGAACCCGGCGCCGACGGCGAACGAGAGGCCGAAGACGATCACGCCGAGGACGATCCAGTTCTGACCCCAGGACCACCCGAGGTTCACCATCATCCCGATCGCCGCCAGGAAGAGCAACAGCGACGCCGGGACGAATGTGCGCATGCCGAGGACCTCGGCGTCCTTGGCGAACTCGGCCTGCCGCCGCCCGTCACGCGTCGCGAGTGCGCGAAGGGCGAAGAGCTGGACCATGGCCGCGCCGCCCACCCAGATCACGGCGCAGACGACGTGCACTGATTTGAAGAACATGTACCAGGTCATGCGCGCATTGAAGCCAGGTCGCCGGACGAACGCACGACGAGCGGCGCCCGAGCCACGAGCACACGGCTGGGCCGGAGCGGCAGGAGCTCAGAAGAGCTTCTGGAGCTTCATCGCCGCGCCCATGTCCCCCTTGACCTTGAGCTTGCCGGTCATGTAGGCGCTCGTTGGATTCTGCTCGCCGCTGGCGATTCGCTCGAAGGTCTCTTGCGACGTCGTGATGACGGCGTCCGCTTCCTCCCCGCCTTCGGACACGGTCACCTTGCCGTCGTTGACGTCGACCTTCCATTTCCCTGCGCCTTCGATGTCGAAGAGGTACGAGTTGTTCATGCCGGCGGTCTTCGACTCGTCGATTCGGCTCTCGAGCGTGCTGAAGAACTCCTGTGCAGTCGTCATGGCCGGAATCTATCTACGGACCGCCCCAGCGGGGCATGCACAGATCGCCGGCGAACGCCGGCCGGGCCCTCGGTGCTCAGGCGGCTCTAGGCCGCGTCTTGTTCGTCTGCCCGCGGCAGGTAGCGCTCGATGAGCGCGTGGGAGAGCTCCCACTGCTTGCGGGCGAGTTTCATCCGGTTCCGCTCGAGCTTCGAGGCTGAGGAGCTGCGATCGCGAAGCCGCTGGCGTTCCGCCGTGAGCTCGCCGATCTCCTTCATGAGCGCCTCGACGCTTGCGCGACGCGAGACGCGCCTGAATCGAGACGGACCGGGCCGCAGTGCCGTGTCATTCATCTCGGTGATCATCATCGGCATCCGACGCTCAGAGTTGAACCGGGTTAGGCCGATTTCGTAAAGACAGCGTAAAACCCTGCTCGGCTAGCATCGCCCCCCGATGGACGAGGTTGCGGTCGAGATCTCCTCGACGGATCGAATCGAGCCGGACGTGCTCGCGGTCCCGGTCACAGAGGGCGCCGAGCTCGATCTGACGAACAGCACACGGAGCCTCGACGAGCGCCTTTCTGCCCGCCTTCGACGCCTGATCCAGGAGGGGGAGCTGCGCGGCGAGCTCGGCCAGGTCGTCGTCCTCCACACCGACGGGGAGCTGAAGGCGCACCGCGTCGCGACGGCGGGGGTCGGCCGGATCGACGACCTCGACGCCGACGCCGTCCGCACCGCTGCGGCGGCGGTAGCACGCGCCGCGAGCGACGTCGGCGGGACGATCGCCTGGATGCTGGACGAGACGCTTCCGGTCTCGCGCGACGAGCAAGCGCGCGCGGTCGTCGAGGGGATTGTCCTCGGCTCGTATCGACCCGGCCGCTGGAAGACGGACACGCGCGAGCGGCGGCCCCTCGAGCGCATCGTCCTGGTGTCGGGTGACGAAGGGGAGCTCGCCGAGGCTGCGCAACGTGCCGCGCGGGTCGCGCGCTGGGTGAACTGGGCGCGGGACCTCGCCAACTCGCCGCCCAACGAGCTGACGCCCGCAGGACTCGCGGTGCGCGCGGCGGAGCTCGACCTCCCACATCTCCGCGTCGAGGTTCTCGATCCGACCCAGATCGACGTGCTCGGAATGGGGGCGCTCGCCGCGGTCGGGCGCGCGAGCGCGAACGGCCCGCGGCTGATCGTGCTCCGCTACGAGCCTCCACAGCGTGCACCGAGCGACGTCACGCTCGGACTCGTCGGGAAGGCGATCACCTTCGACGCGGGCGGCCTCTCGATCAAGGCCGCGCTGAAGATGGAGGACATGAAGGGAGACATGGCCGGCGGGGCGGCCGTGCTCGCCGGCGCGGCCGCAATCGCCGCTCTCGGCCTCCCCGTTCACGTCGTTACGGTCCTCGCCGCCGCGGAGAACCTCGTCGGCGGCGAGTCGTTCCGGCCGGGCGACATCCTGCGTGCGGCGAACGGAAAGACGATCGAGGTCACGAACACCGATGCGGAGGGGCGCCTCGTGCTCGCGGACGGGCTCTGGTACGCCCGGCGCGAGGGAGCGACGCACGTGCTCGACGTCGCGACGCTGACGGGAGCGATGGAGCTCGCGCTCGGCGATCTGTACGGCGGGCTGTTCGCGAACGACGACGAATGGCGCGACGCGATCCTCGCGGCGGCCGCGCGCAGCGGCGATCACGTGTGGCCGTTTCCTCTCCACCGCCGTTTTCGCCGCTACGTCGATTCGGACTATGCGGACCTGAAGAACTCCTCCAATCTCAGCCAGGCATCGCCTGCGCTCGCGGCCGAGTTCCTGCGCGAATTCGCCGGAGCGGGACCCTGGGCGCATCTGGACATGTCCGGCCCGGGCTTTCTCGAACGCTCGCGCGGGGACTACCTGACGCAGCCCGGCGGGACCGGCTACGGCGTCCGCCTGATCGTCGAGCTTGCGCAGAGCCTCGCAAGCGAGTCTCTGCGCTGACTGTGAAGCCACGAAACGCGAGGGTGACACGACGCCTCACAGCTCGCGATCTCGGCCGGAAGGCCGAGAGCGCATGAATCTGGATCTCGGGCAGGAGCACGAGCTCGTTCGTCGCACCGTGCGCGAGTTCGCGGAGCAGCGGGTCGCTCCGGTCGCAGAGGAGCTCGACCGCGAAGCGCGGTTTCCGTACGAGCTCGTCGCGGAGCTCGGCGAGCTGGGGCTGATGGGGATGACGATCCCCGAGGAGTACGGCGGCGCGGGCACCGACACGCTCTCCTATGCGATCGCGATCGAGGAGCTGACGCGCATCGATTCGTCCGTCGCGATCACCGTTGCGGCGCACCACTCGCTCGGGACGCTCCCGATCTACTCCTTCGGCAACGAGGAGCAGCGACGCGAATGGCTACCCGATCTCGCCTCCGGGAGGAGGTTGGCCGCGTTCGGCCTGACCGAGCCGGGCGCAGGCTCCGACGCCGGCGCGACGCGCACGCGCGCCGAGCTCCGCGACGGCCGTTGGGTGATCGACGGGTCGAAGATCTTCATCACGAACGGGGGCACGGACATCACCGCCTGCGTCACCATCACCGCGCTGACCGGCGACGGCGAGATCTCGAACATCATCGTCCCGAACGGCACGCCCGGCTACGAGATCTCGAAGCCGATGAAGAAGCTCGGGTGGCGTGCGTCCGACACGCGCGAGCTCTCCTTCAAGGAGTGCGCCGTGCCGGAAGGAAACCTGCTCGGGCCGCGGGGCAACGGCTTCCACCAGTTCCTCGACATCCTCGACGGCGGCCGGATCTCCGTCGCGGCAATGGGCGTCGGGCTTGCGCAGGGCGCCTACGACCTCGCGTACGCGTACGCCCAAGAGCGGCGGCAGTTCGGACAGCCGATCGGGAGGTTCCAGGCGGTGCAGTTCCGACTCGCCGACATGGCGACGGAGATCGAAGCGGGTCGCGCGCTCGTCTACCGCGCGGCGTGGCTGAAGGATCAGAATCGGGACTTCGCGCTCGCAGCCGCGCAGGCGAAGCTGTACACGGGCGAGCTGTCCAACCGTGCCGTCAACTGGTCGCTCCAGATCCACGGCGGCTACGGCTACATGGACGAGTACGCGATCTCACGCCTGTACCGCGACCAGAAGATCCTCGAGATCGGCGAGGGCACGAACGAGGTCCAGCGCATGGTCATCGCGCGGCACCTCGGCCTGTAGGCGCGCTCGCGACGGCAGCCGGCGCTGGCGCACGGCACCGCGTTCGAGGCCTTGTGGCTCAGAGCCACAAGTCCTTTGGCGCAGGTCGGGGACCGTTGTCGTCGGCTCCACGCCACGGTTTGCGGACGCCTCAAGCCCCTTGTGGCTCAGAGCCACAAGTTCAACCGGTCGGCGGGAAGATCCGGCGCGGCGTGTTGAACCTCGTGTACGTGTGGTGCATGAAGTGCGCCGTCGCCGTCATCTCGAGTGTGTGTGGCCGCAACGTGCGCGGGTCGAGGCGTGCGACAAACCACGCTGGTATGACCGGATTCAGAAACGAGACGACCACCGCGTCGCGGGTGCGGCCAAGGACATGGGCGTTCGTGACGCGGGTCCCCCAGGCAGGCGTCGGCTGCGGCAACACCGTGCTCGCGGAGCGCGTCCAGTTCCCGTTGTTGCCGTCCCAGCGGCGCGTGCCGATCACGATGCCGGACGCGCCGCCGTGGATCCGGTACTCGACGCGGTCGGGCGCTTCCAGCCTGAAGGTGGTCACGATTCGCTCGCTCGGGCTCGACGCGAGCCGCTCGACGTACGTGACGCTGCGGAGCGAGCGGAAGGTACGGCCTGCACGCGCAACAAGCGCCGCCCCTGCGGGTGTCCGCCGGGGCAGGTGGAACATCAGCCGCTTCCCGCCCACGACGACGGGAACCGCGCCACGCACGTTCGTCTGCGCCTCGTAGCAGCCGGCTCCGCAACTCGTCGCGGGCGTCCCTGCGACCGCGACGTCCAGGCCGTTCACACCGAGACCCTGACCGTCGAAGATCGTCACCAGGATGCGGTCAGGCTGCGCGGCGAGCGTAACGCCGTCGTCGCCGTCCTCCTGCGCCAGCACCACCGCGTCGCGCGGAGGCAGCGGCGGAGGCCCGGTTGCCGCCGCCACGGCGAGGTGGTCCCGGCCGGGACGGGCGTCGGTGAGAATCGCAACGGCGACGACCACGCCTGTCAGCAGCACGAGCTCCACGGCGCTGCTGCGACGCAACGCTCCGACCCGGCCGCGAGGGACTAGGCGATAGCGGTTCAGCCAACCGACGGCGACGAGGAGGCCGAGCAGCGCAGTCTTGACGATGAGCAGACGTCCGTAGCCTGTCGTCCAGACCTGGCTCACGGATCGCAGCTCGGCGAGCGCGCGAACGACCCCGGTCGCGGCGAGCAGCAGCACCGACGCGAGCGCCAGCGTCGAGAAGCGGCGCAGGAGGTTCCCGGCGGCGGGCTCGCCGCGGAGCGCAAGAGCGAGCTGCACGAGACCACCTGTCCAAGCCGCCGCCGCCGCGAGGTGCAGGACGTCGACGGCGGCGTCGATCCGCGGCACGCCCGCATCGAGCGCATGGCCGGCAAACGTCGGCAGCGGCAGCAAGACGAGCGCGAGTGCCCACGCGACCGCCCTGGCGCGCGGCTCGACGAACGAGATCGCCGCGGCCGTCGCGCCGAGCCCGGCGACGATCGCCGCGATTGCGTACGCGACACCGAACCGCGTCGCGAACGTCCCGTGGTGCGGAAGCAGGCCCGAGGCCCCAAGGAACGCGGCGACGAACGCTGGCACGAGCAGGGTCGTCCGGCCGACGCCTGTGACGAGCCGGAACAGCGCGCCGCCCGCTGCGACGAGCAGGCCGGCGAAGAAGAGCCAACGCGACACGACCTCCCGCGCGGACGGGCCCGAGGAAGCGCTGAAAGACGGCGTCGGAGGCGCTCGCCCTGCTCCAACCGCGAAGGCGATCACTCCCGCCTCGTTGTGGCCGTCGTCGGAGACGATCCGCCAGAGGACCGTGTAGTCGCCGTCCCCGATCCGCGTCAACGGCACGACGAGCGTTCGGCCACCGACGACGTGCGGCTTCCCGGCCAGTACCGAGCCGCCGCCGTTCCGGACGGCCTTGGTGCCGGAGGCCACGCGGACGGTGTCGTCGAAGACGAACCGAACTTCGTGTGGAGGAGTCGCCAGGACCGCCCGGTCGGCGGGCGTCGTCTCCAGGAGCGTCGCGTGGGCCGCGGCCGACGCGGGCAGGACGAGCGCGCAGCACGCCACGGCCACCAGTGCGGCGATTCGTTTTCTCACGTTCTCACCTTGTTCGCGCCTCGATGAGAGCCCGGATTTGCGGTTCGGCAGCGTCGCTTCAAGAAAGCTAGC
>OEKB01000271.1_pt4 | contig 10840 bp, 12 predicted proteins | sample 1503171 | NCBI WGS metagenome assembly OEKB01 (sample SAMEA104379580, study PRJEB20068) | metagenome | isolation source: 1998
GGCAGCTCCACGGAGGGGTCAGGGAGACCGTGCCAGCGGATCGGGAAATGAGCCGCACGACATCGTCGGGCCGGTGCAGGACCCCGCGCGGCGTGATCGTCATTCTGCAGTCCGAAGTCGACGGCCCGGCGTGATCGCGCCGCATGACTCGGAGGCTGAGCTCGAGCAGCTCAAGGCCGTGATCGAACGGCTGCCGGACGGGATCGTTACTGTCAACCGGGACCTCGTCGTCGTCTCTGCGAACCGGTCGGCGAAGCGGCTGTTTCCTCCCACGTCGCTCGCTGTCGGGGAGCCGCTCCCGGACGTCTGGCCGGACTTCGCGATTCGCGCCTTCGCCACGGACCTCTTCGCAAATTCAACAGGTCCCGTGACGGAAAACGTCAGCGCTACGCCAGACCGGACCTACGCGATCGTCGGAATCCCGGCAAGACGCGCGTCGACGGCCGTTCTCATGATCGAGGACGCGTCCGCGCGTGAGCGGCGTGCGGCGGTGCAACGCGAGTTCGTCGCCAACGCGGCGCACGAGCTCCTGACGCCGCTGACAGGGATCGTCGGCGCGGCCCACGCGCTCGAATCGGGTGCCAAGTTCGTTCCCGAGACGCGCGACCGCTTCCTGGGGCACATCGCGCGCGAGTGCGATCGGCTCGCACGGATCGCCCGCGCGCTCCTCGTCCTTGCACGTGCTCGCTCCGGCGAGGAGCCCCCGAAGCTCGAGCTCGTCGAGCTCGGGCCGCTCCTGGAGGCCGCGGTCGAGGACGCGGGGGAGGGCGAGGGCATAAAGCTTCACTGCCCCGCTGCGCTGAAGGTCTTCGTCGACAGAGACCTCGTCGAGCAGGCGTTGACGAACCTCGTCGCCAACGCAAGGCGTCATGCCCCGGAGAGCCCCGTGACGATCTCGGTCCAGGAGAAAGGGAATCATGTCGTCGGGATCGAGATCTCGGACGGCGGCGCGGGGATGTCTCCCGAGCAGCTTGACCGAATGCAGCGCCGTTTCGCGAGCGGTGGCGGACGCGCCGGCGGGGGGTTCGGGCTGGGTCTTTCGATCGCCATGCAGGCACTCGAGACATCGGGCGGCACGCTGACCGTGGAGTCGACTCCGGGCGAGGGCACCGTCGCTCGTGTCGAGCTTCCCACCGGACGGGTCAACGTCGCATGACGTCGCGCATACTCGTCGTCGAAGACGAGGAGTCCATCTCCGACGCGGTGGCGTACACGTTGCGGGGCGACGGGTACGACGTCGACGTGGTCGACGACGGCGAGTCGGCGCTCGAGGCGACACGTACTGAGGAATACGACGTGATGATCCTCGACCTGATGCTGCCGGGGCTCTCGGGGATCGAGGTCTGTCGCCGCCTTCGCGCGGACACGAGCCTTCCGATCCTCATGCTGACGGCGCGGACCGCCGAGGTGGATCGCGTCGTGGGCCTGGATGCGGGCGCCGACGACTACATCCAGAAGCCGTTCTCGATGCCCGAGCTGGTCAGCCGGGTGCGCGCGATCCTTCGCCGCCGCGAGCTCGACAGACAGGACCAGCGTGACGGCATACGGCGAGCCGCGGGCATCGAGCTCGACCTCGCCTCGCATGCGGCGCTGGTGGACGGCAGGTCTGTGCATCTGACCCAGTCGGAGTTCCGCCTGGTCGCGTTCCTGATGGAGCGCCCGGGACGCGTCTTCTCGCGGCGTGAGCTGATGCAACACCTCTGGGAGAGCTCGTTCGTTGGAGACGAGCGCGCGGCCGACGTCCACATCGCAAATCTGCGTCGCAAGATCGAGGCCGATCCGCTGGCACCGGAGCGGATCGTCACCGTGCGCGGCTCGGGTTACATGCTCGCCGAGGTGTGAGCAAGCCTTAACGGAAACTCGGCTGAACGCTCACGGGCCAAGCCCTACGCTTGCAACGTGTCCGTCCTCGACGCCCGCATCACCTCGTACGCGATCGGGGCGGATGCCCAGGTCGTGACCGACGCGGCCGATGTCATCGAGCTACGGCTCGCACGCTGACGGCCGCGCCGGCCGTCTGGACCGGCGCGCCCGCTTCGCTTCGCCCGGCGAGAGCCTGCTCCGCATCAGCGTCCCGCCCGGCACGCCGCGCGAGGCCGAGGTGGCCATCGAGCGGTTGATCGAGTTGACGAGCATCCTCGCGCGCCGCGCAGCACAGCTGCAGCAGGCACTCGACACACGCGTCGTGATCGAGCAGGCGAAAGGCATCCTTGCCGAGCGATACCGCACAGACGTCGACGCAGCTTTCGGGATGTTGCGACGCGGTGCTCGGTCCAACCGTGTGCGCCTCCACGACCTCGCGGATCGAGTCGTCGCCTCGCCTCAGACTCCGGCAGAACTTTCACCGGAGCGCATCGCCCGACAACCCTAGCCCTGACCTGCCCGCTCACCCTTCTTCGGCACCAGGTCCACGACGAGATCGCAGTCGAGCGCTTCGGCAATGTTCAGCAGGGTGTCGATCCGCGGCGGCCGGCCGCCGCGCTCGAGCCGCGCGATCGCAGACTGCGTGGTGCCGACGAGCTCGGCCAGCTCGCGCTGCGAGAGCCCCATCTCGGCCCGGCGCGTCGAGACCTTGTCGGCGATCTGCGCGAAGAACCAGCCGCGGTCGTGCGTCGCGATCTTCTCGTGCAGCCGCTCGAGGGGGCGCTTGTCGGACCTGCTCCGAACGCGAGGGGCCATGTGTGATTTATAGCATACTTGCTATGCATTCTCGCGTCGCAGGCGGCGCGAGCCGGTGCCGCCCGGCTCAGGCCAGGAGCGTGCGGTGGCGGCGGAGCGCCTCGAGGACTGCGTCGACGTCCTCGCCGGTGTTGTACGCATGCGGGGAGATGCGGAGGTTCGAGTCGCGCTCCGAGGTCACGATGCCCTCCTTGTCGAGTGCGGCGACGAGCGCGGTCACGTCGTTCGACTTCACGCAGAGCAGTGCGCCGTGGCGCTGTGCCTCGCGCGGTGTGATGAGCTTCGCGTTCAACTCGTCGAGACCCTCGATCAGGCGGGCGTGCAGCTCGAGAACGTGCTCGCGCGTCTCGGCGATGCCGATCTGCTTCATCAGCTCCATGCCTGCGATGCCCGCGTAGATCGCGGGAATCGGCGGCGTGCCGGACTGGAACCGGGAGGCAGTCGTCGCGGGTGAGTAGTCCGTGTGATCCATCTCGAAGATGTTCTTGTCCGCGAACCAGCCCGTTGCGGTCGGCCAAACCTTGTCGACGAGCTCGCGCCGGCAGTAGAAGAACCCGAGCCCGGCCGAGCCGAGCAGGTACTTCAGCACGCCCGCGCCGAGGAAGTCGACGCCGAGCTCCTTGACGTCGACCGGCAGGGAGCCGATCGACTGGTACACGTCGAGGAGGACGTAGGCTCCGCGCTCGTGCGCGAGGTCGACGACGTTGCGCACGTCCGTCATCGCTCCGTTGCGGTAGCAGACGTGCGTCACGGAGACGAGCAGCGTGTCGTCGTCGATCGTGCGCTCGAAGTGCTCCAGCGGGATCGTCCCGTCGTCTGCCGCGGGGACATGGACCACGCGTGCGCCGCGTGCTTCCTGCGCGTGCCAGATCTGCCCGATCGTCGGAAACTCCCAGTCGGTGAGCACGACCTTCGAGCGGCGCGCAAAGCGCAGGCCGCTCGCGAGCGACGCGACGCCCGCCGACTCCGAGGTGGTCACGGCCACCTCGTCCGGTGCTGCGTTGATCAGCTCGGCGAACGATGCACGCGCGGCCTCTCCGCGCTCGACCCAGTACTCCCACGGCGCGCCGTACTCGTCCCAGTCCCGGAGATACTGCTCGTACGCATCGCGTACCGCGTCGGAGAGCGCGCCCTGCGCGCAGGAGTTGATGTAGACGCGGTGCGCGAAGATCGGGAAGCGGTGCCGACAGCGTGCCGGCAGGGTCTCCGTGCTAACGGCCAAGGTAGGCCTTTCGCAGGTCCTCGTGGGCCAGGAGCTCCTTCGCCTCGCCCTCGAGGACGAGGCGGCCCGTCGAGAGGACGTAGCCGCGGTCTGCGATCGACAGCGCCATGTTCGCATTCTGCTCGACGACGAGCATGGCGACGCCGGCTGCGTGCACCTGCTGGATGATCTCGAACGTCCGCTCCACCAGGATCGGCGCGAGCCCCATCGAGGGCTCGTCCATCAGAAGCAGTCTCGGGTGTGACATCAGTGCGCGCCCCATCGCGACCATCTGCTGCTCGCCTCCGGAGAGCGTGCCGGCAAGCTGGTGGCGCCGCTCCTTGAGCAGCGGGAACAACGAGTAGACGCGATCGAAGTCCGCCTTGCGTCCCTTGCCGTCGCGATTCAGGTAGGCGCCCATCTCGAGGTTCTCGAGCACGGTCATCGGACCGAACAGCCTGCGGTTCTCGGGCACGATCGCCATGCCGCACGCGATGCGGTAGCTCGTCGTGCGTCCGGTCACGTCCTCGCCGTCGAACTCGACGACCCCGTTCCGGGGATGGACCAGCCCCAGGATCGTCTTCAGCGTCGTCGACTTGCCCGAGGCGTTCCCTCCTAGCAGTGACACGAGCTCGCCCTCACGGACGACGAGACTGAGGTTCTCGAGGATGTGGATCTCGCCGTAGTAGGTGTCGATTGCGTTCAGGCGGAGAAGCGGAGCGGATCCGTTGCTGGTCATTTCGTCTCCGCCCTGCGCAGTCCGAGGTAGGCCTCCACGACCCGCGGGTCGGTGGCGACCGCGTCGAACGAGCCCTCTGCGATCTTGATGCCGTGATCGAGTGCGACCACCCTGTCGGAGATTCCCTCGACGACGTGCATGTCGTGCTCGATCACGAGGATCGTGTAGCCGCCCTCCGTTCGGAGCTTGCCGATGAGCTCCGTGATCTCCTGCGTCTCGGCGGGGTTCATGCCCGCGGCCGGCTCGTCGAGGAGGAGGATGCGAGGCTTCGTCGCCATGGCGCGGGCGATCTCGAGCCGCCTGCGGTTGGCGTACGAGAGGCTGTACGCCGGCTGGTCCCAGCGATACCCCATCAGCCGCTGTCCGAAGAAGGCGAGCCGTTCCTCCGCCAGCCGTTCGATTTCCCGCTCCTCGCGTCGCATGCCGGGCGTCCGGAGCACGGACCGGAGAACGCCGGCGTGGGTGTGCGGGTATGTCGCCGCCATCACGTTCTCCTTCACGGTCATGTTGAGGAACAGACGAAGCGTCTGGAATGTCCGCGCGATCCCCCGACGTGTGATCTCGTGGGCCGGGAGACCGACGATGCTCTCATCCTCGAACCGAATGTCCCCTGAGTCGGGCCGGTAGAGCCCGGTGACCAGGTTGAAGAGCGTCGTCTTGCCGGCGCCGTTGGGACCGATCACGCTGACGATCTCGCCTTCGTCGACGTGCAGATCGAGCTCGGTGATCACGGCGAGCCCTCCGAACGCCTTGCTGACCTTCCGGAGCTCGAGCAGCTCCGGCATCAGACGATCTCCACGCGTGCCGTGCCGAGGAGTCCCTGTGGGCGCGCCGACATGAGCGCGATCAGGAGCGCGCCGAAGAGGATGAAGCGCGTGACCGCGGGTTGCTCGATCAGGAGGTTCTCCCAGACGAACGAGCCGAGATAGAGCGTCGGGATGATCCCGGCGATCCGCCACCAGCCGTGCACGAGCGTGAGCGCGAGAATCGCCGCCACGAGGCCGACGTAGGCATAGCTCGCCGCCTTGCCTGGGTGCTCCGGCACCACTGCCCAGCCCTTGATCACGCCGGTGAGAAACCCACCCGACGAGACGGCTCCCTTCGTCGCGGACGGCGAGAGGGCGGCCACGAGGGCGTGCACTGCGAAGCCGAAGCCGACGGTGCCGACGGCAAGCACCGCCAATCGCTTCCAGGGTCGCGTCCTCGCGACGAGCACGAGCAGGATCGCCAGATAGAACAACCACCGTGCGCGGTCCGGTGTCGCCGGCGTCAGGATCTCGAACGACACGTTGATGACGATTGCGCCGATCACCATCCCGGCGAGGCTGCCGATCCCGCCCAGGATGACCACGGCGTAGATCGTGATCAGCAACGAGACGTCGAAGTCGCCCGGGAAGACGCCGGTCTGATTCGCGGCGAAGATCGTTCCCGTCAGGCCTGCGATCGCAGCGCCGAACATGAACGCCATGATCTTCAGCCGGTAGACCGGCATGCCCATCACCTCCGCCGCCAGCGGGTCCTCCCGCAGTGCGCGCCACGCGCGGCCGGTCCGTGAAGCGCTGAGGAGGAAGAGGCCGGCGAGCACGAGCACGAAGACGATCAGCGTGTAGTAGTAGTAGTCCTTCGTCGTCGTCAGCTTGTAGCCGAAGAAGTTGATCGGATCGACGCCCGCGATCCCGTTTGCCCCGCCCGTGAGCCCCTTCGGGTTGGCAGCGTTGACGAAGATGACGAACGCCTGCCCGAAGAAGAGCGTCACGATCGCGAGGTAGTCACCGAGAAGCCGGCGCGACGGCAGGCTGAGGACGAGCCCGAGCAGCGCAGCGCCGACGACGACGACCGGAGTCGTCAGCTCCGCTTGCCAGTGGATGTCGAAGTGGCCCGAGGCAAGGATCGCGTAGAAGTACGCGCCGAACCCGTAGAAGGCGATGTAGCCGAGGTCGAGGAGTCCGGCGAACCCGACGGTGACGTTCAGACCGAGTCCGAGGAGCGCATAGAGGAGCGTGAAGAGGCCGTAGCGGAACAGGTTCCCTTCGCTCAGCAAGAGCGGCAGCGTGCCGGCGAACGCGACGAAGATCGCGAGCCCGAACGGGGGCGGCACGCGGTTGAGCGTCCGCCTCAGGAACGAGCGCTGCTCACGACGTGCCGCGACGTCCGCGACCCATTGATCGACGCCGATCTGCGGCTCGGTCTCTTGTTCCGGCCGCGTCGGGGCCTGGGAGGTCTCTCCGTCCATCAAACCTTCTGGAGCACGGGCGCGCCGAGGAGCCCGGTGGGCCGCACGATGATGGTGAAGATGAGGATGCTGAAGACGATCAGGTCTTGGTACGTCGACGAGACGTACCCCGTTGCGAACGCCTCGCCCAGGCCGATCAGCAGTCCGCCGAGCATGGCTCCGGGGAGGCTCCCGATCCCGCCGACGACCGCGGCCGTGAAACCTTTGAGCCCTGCAGTGAAGCCCATGAAGTGGAAGATCTGCGTGAAGACGAGGCCGAACATCACACCGGCGGCACCGGCGAGCGCCGAACCGATGAAGAACGTGGCGGCGATCACGCGATCGGCGTTGATTCCCATCATCATCGCGGCCTCTCGGTCGAATGACGTCGCGCGCATCGCCTTGCCGAGCCGGGTCCTGTTCACGAAGACGGTGAGCAGGATCATCAGGAGCAGCGCGCCCGCCATCACGAAGATCCTCGTAGCCGAGATGAAGACCGAGCTGATCTGCACGCCGCCCCCGTTCCCGATCAAGCCGAAAGGGTACGACCGGAACTGGGCGCCGAGCAGGAGCAGCGCGCTGTTCTGGAGGAAGAACGAAACGCCGAGGGCGCTGATCAGCGGCGCGATCCGCGGCGCCTCGCGCAACGGCCGATACGCAAAGCGCTCGATGATGACGCCGAGCAGTGCGCAGCCGAGCATGGCGCCGCCGAACATGAACGACACCAGGAGCCAGACCGGGACCGACGACCCTGGAGGCGCCCCGAACACGGTCATGATCCCGTAGCCGATGAACGCGCCGACCATGTAGACGTCGCCGTGGGCGAAGTTCAGGAGCTTGAGGATGCCGTAGACCATCGAATAACCGAGCGCGATCAGCGCGTAGACGCTCCCGAGCGTGAGGCCGTTCACGCACAGCTGGAAGAAGAACGACCAGCCCTGGTGAAAGCCTTCACGGAGGAGCAGGACGAACACCGTCGCCACACCGGCGACGAAGAACGCATTCCATACCTGCCGTCTGAGCGAACTGAGGTCGATCGTCACGTCGGCCTAGGTTCTCACAAGGCGGTGCGGCCCACCGGGTCGGCGGGCCGCACGTTCGTCTCGAGTTTCCGCGCCTAGCCGACGCGGACGTAGTTGCCGTTCGTCGCCCGGTAGATGCCGAACTTGCCGGGGCTCGCAAGCGCGCCGCTGGCAGTGAACTTCGTTCGGAACCCGAGGAGCGTCTTCGGCAGATTCGTCCTGGCGAGGATCTGCCTGACCTCGGCTCGGCTCGCCGTGCCGTTTGCGCAGGCCTTCGACACTGCGGTCGCCACGACCTGTGCCGCGACATACGTCGGCGCTCCGAAGAACTCGGGCAGGCCGCCGTGCGTGCGCTTGTACGCCTTGATCACTGCGCCCTTCGTGTCGACCGGGAAGAACGACACATACGCCGTCTGGCCCGGCTTGTACGTCGACGGGTCGAACGTCCCGTCGGAGCTCAGCATGATCTGACGCTTACCCTGCTCACGCATCTGCTGTGCGAAGAGCTGCGCCTTCGGAGGCAGCTGCCACGGAATGTAGACGGCGTTGACGTCGCTCCCGATCTTGGAGATCAGGGACGAGAAGTCGGACGCCGACTGACTCACGGAGTCGCGTTCGACCGTCACCCCGAGCGCCCTGAAGGCGGTCGTCGCGTCAGACGCGAGACCCGTGCTGTAGGTCTCCTGGTCGTCGATGATGAAGACCTTCTTCACCTTCAGCTTCTTGGCCGCGTACGTCGCGACGGTCGGCCCCTGCTGCGCGTCGGTCGGGACGACGCGGAAGAAGTACCCGCGCCGACTCCCGTCGGTCAGCGTCGTCCGCGTCGCGGACCCGGAGACGAATCCGAGCCCTGCACCCTTGAAGATCGGCGTCGACGCGACGACCTCCTGGCTACCCGCCGGGCCGACGACGCCCAGCATCGACGAGGTCGAAGCAAACGTCTGTGCGACCTTCGTCGCCTGTGCGACGTCCGGCAGCTGCGTGTCGCCGTCGACGAAGTTGATCTTCAGCTTGTGGGTGCTGTTCCACCGCGTCCTGAAGAAGTTGGCCCAGTGCACCTGCGGCTGGCCGAGTGAGGCCGCCGGTCCTGTGAACGGGGCTGCCAGCCCGATCGTGACGCTCTTACCGCACCTGACCAGTGCCTTGCCTGCACTCGCCGGCTCCGCAGCACGATTTGGTGTCGCGGTCGCGGTTGTAGCGATCACCGCGACTGTCGTGGCAATCGCCACGACAAGAGCCACGATCGCCCCAGTCCTTCGATTCATACCCTCTCCTCCCTAGTGGTCCGTCTTCATACAGACGAAGACGCCCCCGACTTGTTGTGTGGAACCAGCCGAGCCGCCGGACTCCCGGCCGGGCTGAAGACGCCGACGATCCGCATCGGCGTCGCGATGGAGTTCTCGATCACGTGCTCCTGCGCAGGTGCGAGATGGAAGCACGAGCCGGCGCGCAGCGGCGTCTCGCCGCCGTCGATGTACGCCACTCCCTCGCCCTCGACGATGTAGCCGACCTCCTCGTAGGGGTGGCTGTGGAACCCTTCCTTGCTCTGCTGCACGATCCCGAGGAATTGCGTCGCGTCCGTGCAGCCGACCTCCTCGCTGACGAGGTAGCGATACGTGCGCTCGCTCGTCGCCCTGAGCTCCGGCTGGTCCGCGAAACGGACCGTGACCTGCCGTTCGGCCGGTGGCCTGCCGCCACCCGGAACCAGGACCGAGAGAAGCGTGAGCTCTTCCTCCGCCTCGACCGAATACGTCTCCCCTGCCCCGACGAGCGCCCCCGTCTCGGGCGCCAGCGGGTGGCGTCGGTCGTTCAGCTCGAGGACGCCCCGGCCGGAGACGACGTAGAGGATTTCCTGGCGTTCCTCCGTGGTTCGAGGCTCCGAGCGGCTCGCCGAGAAGCGGAGCAGCCGCTGCTCGAGCAGCTCGCAGCCGTTCTTCGCGTCGAGCGTCACTCGGACCTCGGCACCGCCTTCCCGGCGCGGCTCGACATCGTCTGGATGGACGACGCTCTGTGTCGCCGCAGGCACGAGCGGAATCCTACGCCGTTGCGTCGAGCAGGCTCAGCTCGTGCGGCTCGACGCTCTCGCCGACACGGACGCGCCCTGGTTCCAGGACCTCGCCGAAGACCCCGAAGGGGATCTGCGGCTTTCCCTTCTCGTTCCGCGTCACCAATCGGTACCCGGCGATCGTTCTCAGGGTGTCGAAGTCCGGCCGGCCGGTTTCCGGGCTCTGCGTCGTGATCGCGCAGCGGGCGACGTCGCCGCGGATCTTCACGACGGCGTCGCCGATTCGAAGCCGGCGGCCGATCCACCCGTCCTCCGCATGCGGCTCGAGCCCGTCGACTTGGAAGAGCATCCGGAAGCGGCGGCCGTCGACCTCGGTCCGGCCTCCGTGCCGTGCGAGCTCTCGGAGGGACGCCTCCGAGACGAGCGACGCGTGGCCGCGCCCGCGATCGACCGCTGCACCCGGCGGGGACTGAACGAGCCGGAGCGGGCGCCCGGCCCAGCGAGAGAGCGCCTCGGACCACGGGCCTTCGACGACGTGGCCCGGGACCCGGCGGCCGTAGAAGTCGGTGCTCAGGCCGGGACCGAGGACGACGTCGCCGTCTGCCACCGTCCCGTCGGGAAAGGTGAGCGTCAGGTGCTCGCGCTCGGAGTCGTACTCGGGCCGGATCTGGACTAGTCCGCCGTTTCGGAGCTGGTTGTAGCGGCGTCCGTCCGCGTCGACGATGTGGAAGCGACGGTTTGCCAGCACGCCGCTGCGGTCGAGCTCGACCTCGTCCGGGTGGACGAGCGCGAGCCCTTTGACCGGAGCAATCGAGATCCGCGTGACGAACGCCATGCGCGGAAGCCTACGCGTGGGACCTTGTGCACCGGGCGGCTCGTACTCTGCTTCGCATGGTGCGGTTCGTCGGTGTTGCTCTGCTCGCCGCGTCGCTTGCAGGCGGGGGAAGCGCAAGCGCCGTTCACGGCTACGGGATGTCGATCA
>OEKB01000183.1_pt6 | contig 10809 bp, 11 predicted proteins | sample 1503171 | NCBI WGS metagenome assembly OEKB01 (sample SAMEA104379580, study PRJEB20068) | metagenome | isolation source: 1998
CCACGGCGGGGCGAGGTCGACCTCGTGGCCCCGGAACGTCACTTTCGTCCCGCCGATCGACGCGTGCGCCGCCCGCTCGACCAACGTCTCGATTCTCTTCATCGTGTCCCGGTAATCGGCGTAGGCCTCGTACCACTCGAGCATCGTGAACTCGGGCGCGTGCTTGTAGGAGGAGCCCTCGTTTCGGAAGTCCTTCGAAAGCTCGTAGACCTTCTCGAGCCCACCGACGATCAGCCGCTTGAGGTAGAGCTCGTCGGCGATGCGCAGGTACAGGTCCCGGTCGAGCAGCTTCGAGTGCGTGACGAACGGCTCGGCGAAGGCGCCGCCGTAGCGCGGCTGCAGGATCGGCGTCTCGACCTCGACGAACCCCTCGCCGTCGAGGTACGCCCGGATCTCGGTGACCATACGCGCACGCAGGATCGCGTCGCGGCGCGACTCCTCGTTCGTCAGCAGGTCGAGATAGCGGCGGCGGTAGCGCTGCTCGACGTCGGTCATCCCGTGGAACGTGTCCGGCAGCGGCGCGCGGATCTTCGCGAGCAGCTGCAGCTCGCGGACCGCGAGCGACGGCTCGCCGCGCTTCGTCTTCGTCGACACGCCGCCGACGCCGATGACGTCGCCCAAGTCGAGGTCGACGCCGCCGAGCTCGTCGGGTCGTGCAAGCAGCTGGATGCGGCCACTCCGGTCGACGAGGTCGAGGAACACGAGCTTGCCGAGGTCGCGGCGTGCGAGCACGCGCCCGGCAAGGCGGTGCTCGTCCTCGCCTTCCGCTCCCGGGTCGAGGGCCTCCGCTTCGGCCCGGACCGCAGCGATTTCCTCCCGGTCGGGGAAGCGCTTGGGCAGTGACATCTAGTGCTTCTCTGACTCTTCCGCGGGACGCTCGATCGGCGCGGCGGCTGGAGACGGCGTCGTCGGCGGCAGCCGCTTGAGGCGCTCGAGCACGCCGCGAGCCTATCGCCTCGGACGGCCAGCCCAGACCGGCCGCGGAGGCGAGACCGCGCTCTCGCCTCCGCACACAGACGCGGGCGTTCAAAGAGGCACCCCGCAGAAAGTCAAGCCGCCCGAAGGGCGGTGACTTTACGCGGCCTTGATTTCGAGGATCTTGAACTTGAGCGTGCCGCGCGGTGCAGCGACCGTGACGGTCTCGCCCTTCTTCTTGCCGATGATCGCCTTGCCGACCGGTGATTCGTTCGAGAGCTTGTTCTCGGCTGGATTTGCCTCCGCAGAACCGACGATGCGGTACTCGAACGTCTTCTTCGCGTCGACGTCACGGAGCTTGACGTGCGAGCCGATCGAGACGACGTCCTTGGCAATGTCCTTCTTGTCGATGACACGCGCGTCGCGCAACCGCTCCTCGAGCGTCGCGATCCGATGCTCGAGCAGCATCTGCTCGTTCTTCGCGTCGTCGTACTCGGCGTTCTCAGCGATGTCGCCGAACTCTCGGGCGACGCGGATCCGCTCCGCGACCTCGCGGCGTTTGGTGGTCGAGAGCTGCTCGATCTCCTGTTTCAGCTTCTCGTAGCCCTCGGGAGTGAGGATGACTTCCTTCACTGCAGCAGCACCCCTTCTTACGAAAAAACGCGGCGCTACAGGCGCCGTCGCGGGCGCGAATGGTAGCTCGGCCGGCCGGCGGCGTCAACAGCCGATCGAGGTAGCATTTCGGCCCCTGTGCAGGTGAATCTTCGAGAATCCTGGTGGATCCGGGACGTGGAGATCCCGAGCCGCCTCGTGCTCGCGCCCATGGCCGGGGTCAGTGTGCAGGCCTTCCGGCGGCAGGGCCGGCGCTACGGCGCCGGTCTGGTCTGCTCGGAGATGGTCTCGTGCGCCGGGCTCGAGCACCGAAACGAGCGCACGCTCGGCTACCTGCGGGTTGCGGCCGACGAGCACCCGCTGGCGATCCAGATCTTCGGCTCCGAGCCGGCCGTCATGGCCGAGGCGGCACGGATGGTCGAGGCGGCGGGAGCCGACCTCGTCGACGTCAATTTCGGGTGCCCCGTGCGGAAGGTGACCAAGACCGGCGCCGGCGCGACGTTGCTGGAAGACCCGGACCGCGCCTGCGCGATCGTGTCCGCCATGGCGGATGCGATTTCGATCCCGATCTCGGTGAAGATGCGTCGCGGCCTCGAGAACGGGTCACGCGTCTGTCTCGAGGTCGGGCCGCGGCTCGTGGACGCCGGCGCTTCGACGCTGACGCTCCATCCCCGCAGCGCCAAGCAGATGTACACCGGTGAAGCCGACCACTCGCTGACGGCCGAGCTCGTGCGGCTCGTCGGCGTGCCGGTCGTGGCGTCCGGCGACGTGACGTCACGCGCGCGGGCGCAGAGCGTGCTCGCGACCACCGGCGCCGCGGCCGTGATGGTAGGCCGCGGCGCGCAGGGAAACCCGTGGGTGCTGCAGGAGATCGCCGACGGCGAGAGGGCCGAGCCGACGCGCGAAGAGGTCGCGGCGGAGCTGATCCTCTTCATCCGGGAGACCGTTCGTGAGCTCGGAGAGCGCCGCGCGACCGGGTTCCTGAAGAAGTTCTACGGCTGGTATCTGGGCCGCGGCCGCTTTCCGCGGGCGTTCAAGCAGGAGCTCGTGCAGCTCGACGCGCCGGACGACGTCGTCACGCGTCTGCTCGCCGCCGCGCCCGGCGCGGCGGAGATCGTCGAGCGGCTCGAGTCGGAGCTCCCCGATCCCGACGACGAGATCCTCCTCGACCAGATGCCGATCTCGATCTACGGCGGCGGATAGCAGCCGCCGGAATCGCCCTCAGTCGTCGTGCCCGTGGCCTTCGCCGTGCCCGTTGGCGTGGCCGGGAGGCCCCGAATGGTCGTGGTTGTCGTCGCCGTGTCCCCACCCCGGCCTGCTCGAGTCGGTCGGCTCCTCCGACGGTGCATTCGAGCTACCGGGCGCATCCTCTGGAGGGCTTGTCGGCGCCGCGACCGGCTGCGCCGCCGACGGGGGCGAGGGTTGCTGCGGACCGGACGTCTCCGGCGGCTTGGGCTGCGGTTGCGGGGTCGGTCCGGGCTGAGGTTTCGGTTTGGGCCGCGGCGTCGGCCGCGGGTGCGGCTTCGGTGCGGGTTTCGGCCGCGGCGAGGCGACCGATTGACGTTGCGCGGCGGCGGGCCGCAGCGTCGCCGGCGTCAGGCTCCGCGCGACAACTTCGGCTCCGGGATGGTGCGACACCGGCGACGGGCGACGACCGCGGTCGACGAGATGCCGAGGCGCGACCGCGGCCTTCGGCTCAGGGATCGAGGGTCGGTGCGGCAGTGTCGCAGGGGCCAGGCGGTAGATCGTCGGCGCCCGCGTCGGCTCGAACGCCGCCCGCCAGAAGTAGCCGGAAGCGGTGGCGGCAGCGACCAGCGAGGCGAGTCGGACCGCGTTGGGAGAGGGCCGCATGCGGCGAGTATCCAGGTAGCACCTGACGGACCCTGTCGCAGCTCACCTGGCGGCCGCCGGGCCCTCCACCGTGACGGTGTCCCGTCCTTCGCTCTTTGCCCGGTAGAGGGCGACATCAGCGCGCCGCAGGAGCTCGTCCCCCGTCTCGTCGGCGGCGAGCTCGGCGACGCCGAAGCTGGCGGTGACGGCGACGCTCCGATCGGGTGTCGGCCGCAACGCTCGGAGCGACCGGCGGATGCGCTCGGCGACCGCGACGGCCCCCGCGGCGTCCGTGCCCGGAAGGAGAACCGCGAACTCTTCGCCGCCGAGGCGACCCGGGACGTCGACCTCGCGTAGGTGCTCTCGGACGAGATTGGCGAAGGTCCGCAGCACTTCGTCGCCGGCCTGATGACCGAAGCGGTCGTTCACGAGCTTGAAGTGATCCAGATCACCGAGCACGACGCAGAGCGGCGACCCGAAGCCGTTCGCGCGCACGATCTCGCTGTCGAGCGCCTCGAGGAACCGGCGTCGATTGACGAGCCCGGTGAGGTCGTCGGTCGTCGCTTGCCGCTGAACGAGGTGGTGCAGCTTGGCGTTCTCGAGCGCGATCGCCGCTTGCGAGGCCAGCCACTCCGCGGTCTTGCGCGTTTCGTCGGTGAAGCCGCCGACCGGCTCGTACAGCACCAGGTTCGTCCGGTTCTCGTTCTCGCGCGCGAGCTCGAGCACGAGACTCGGATGTCTGGAGTCGACCTCGCCGATCCAGCTCACATCCTCCTCCGCCTCGCGGATGCGCCCACCGCGCGCGCCGGTCGCCTCGATCACGACCTCGAGGATGACCGGCATGAGCGCCCTCGGATTGTGGGTCGCGGCCAACGCGTCCCCCACGAGCGCAAGCGCCTCACCGGGATTTGCGCGCACGCCGTCCCGCCGTTCGCGCCGGTCACGCAGACGTCGCGGCACCGGCGCTCGGCCGGTGGCGCGGAGGGCGCCGGCGAGCAGCCAGAACGTCAGCAACGTCGCGGTTGCGGCGAGCGCGACGAGCGTCCACCTCCCGTCTGCAAGTAGAAGAAAACGCATGCGTCAGCGGTTGCGCTCCCAGACGAGCCGCAGGCCCTCGAGAGTGAGAAAGGGATCGACCTTTTCGATGGTCCGCGAATGCGGTGCGATCAGCTCGGCCAGCCCACCTGTTGCGATCGTGCGCGCCTCGACGCCGAGCTCGCGCCGGATCCCGTCCACGATGCCGTCCACCTGTCCGGCGAACCCGTAGACGAGACCGGACTGGAGGCTTGCGACCGTGGTCTTCCCGATCACGGAGTCGGGCTCGACGAAGTCGACCTTGCGCAGCCGCGCGGCGCGGGCGAAGAGCGCGTCCATCGAGATCTCGATGCCCGGTGCGAGCACCCCGCCGATGTACTCCCCGTCGGCCGACACCACGTCGAAGTTCGTCGAGGTGCCGAAGTCGACGACGACGCACGGCGAGCTGTAGCGCTCGTAGGCGGCGACCGCGTTGGCGATGCGATCCGGCCCCACCTCGCGTGGATCGTCATAGCGGATCGGGATGCCGGTCTTCACCCCGGGGCCCAGCTCGAGATAGTCGGCGTCCGTGTAGCGCTGGGCGAACTCCGCGTAGGAGGTCGAGAGCTGGGGCACCGTCGACGACAGGCAGATGCCGGTGACGCCCGTGAGATCGAGAAAGCTGCGGTACAGCGCGCCGAGCTCGTCGCCGGAGCGGTGTGGTTCGGTTGCCACGCGCCAGTGCTCGGTGAGCCGCGAGCCGTCGAACGTTCCGAGGACCGTCTGCGTGTTGCCGACGTCGACCGCGAGGAGCATCGTCGAATCATCCCACCGGCCTCGTGAGCCGTGTCTCGACCAGGCCCGTGATGCCGGGCACGAGCCCGAGGGCGTAACGAAGACGTCGCAGAAGACGCATGCGCAGTCCGCAGTTGCACCATGCGAAGCGTCTAACCCTGTCAGATCCGTGTCAGATCCGCACCGGCTCCTCCAGGCCGGTCCCCGAAACGCGGAGCCTCCGAGGCCCGCGCGGCCGTTCTGGCGCGCCTACAGGTCGTCGTCAGAGGAGAGCGACTCGCCGATCTTCTCAGCGAGCGCCTCCGCGGTGAGGCTCGGCTCCTCGCCTTCCGTGCGAAGCTCCTCGACGGTGACGTCGCTCGAGGTCCACGCCTCGGCCCGCGGGATGATCCGGGTCGGCCGGTTCTTGTCCCAGACCCACACGTCCTCCATCTTCAGGTGGAAGAAGGGGTAGGCAGGTTGGGAGATCTGCGTCAGCTCGAGCCGGTTGCAGAGGTACGTCGCGTCCTGCGTCAGCACGCAGTAGCGAAAGAGGCCGAAGACCGCGGTGTACTCCTTCTTGAGGCGAAGCTCGAGCTCCGCCTCGAACTCGTCGAGCTCGTCGAGGTGGCTCATGCAGTGAACTCTAGCTTTGCGAGAAGATCCTCCACCGGCCCCTTGCCGGGCACCTCCAGAGCCGAATCCAGCTCGGCGAGCGGCTCCAGGACAAAGGCTCGCTCGTGCAGCCGGGGGTGCGGAACTTCGAGGCCGGCCTCGTCGATCTCCGCCTGGCCGTAGAGGAGGAGGTCGAGGTCGATCGTTCGCGGGCCCCCCGGAGGCGCGCCCGTCCGGTCGCGTCCGAGCGCCCGCTCGATCGCGAGCAGATCGTCGAGCAGCCGCCGCGAGGAGAGGCCGGTCTCGAGCTCGACGGCGGCATTCAGGAACCGGGGCTGATCGACGATCCCGACCGGCTCGGTTTCGCGGACGCTGGAGACCGCGAGGATCCGCGTGTCGGGAAGCGACCGGAGCGCGGCAACGGCGCGCTCCAGGAGCCCCTCGCGATCTCCGAGATTGGAGCCGATGCCGACGAAAACGCGTGCCACCCGTCGCAAGCTAATCAGGCCGCGTTAGGCTTTGTCCCTGGCCCGCTCGGCCCTCCTTCCGGCAGTAGTGCTCGCACTGGCTCTCGTCGCTCCCGCACAGGGGGCCGGCGGCACGTCGCTTGTCAAGGCGCGCCCGTCGGCCGGCGCCGTGCTGCGCGCAGCAGGCGGTGTAGAGCTCGCCCCGCAGCTGCGTCTGTGGCGCGTTCCTTCGGACGCGGTCGGAGCCCTGCGCCGCGCGGGCGTCGTCCAGTACGCGGAGCGGGAACGGCTGCTCGCTCGCAGCGCCGTCGCACTAGACGAGCCGCTCGCCGGCACCGAGTGGTGGCGGGCCGCGATCGGCGCGGACGGCGCGCCGGCTCCCGGGCCGGGTAAGCCCGTCACGATCGTCGACTCGGGTCTCGACATCACGCACGAGGAGTTCGCGTCGCGCCCGAACACGATGCTGCTGAACGAGCAGACCGTGTTCCTCGAGGACGACGATCACGGAACGGAGGTCGCCTCAGTGATCGCCGCGCCTGTGAACGGCCTCGGCATGGCGGGCGTCTATCCGCAGGCGATTCTGCGGAGCTGGGACGCGAGCCCGTTCGGGTTCATCAGCACGGGCGATGCCGTCCGTGGAATCACCCAGGCCGCAGCCGGTGGACCCGGCGTGATCAATCTCAGCTTCGGTGGGGAAGAGGACGACACGCTCGTCCATCAAGCCGTGCTCTTCGCGTTCCGGCGCGGCTCTCTCGTCGTCGCCTCCTCGGGCAACGACGGCTTGATCGGGAGCCCACTCAGCTATCCGGCGTCGTACCCCCACGTGCTGACGGTCGGCGCCACAGACGAGTCGGGCGACGTGGCCAACTTCTCCAGCCAGTCCAACGACGTCGACCTCGTTGCTCCCGGCCGTCACATCGGAGTGGCGGAGCCGTTCGCCGACGATCCGAGCGGCTACATCGTCGCGTCCGGGACGAGCTTCTCGGCGCCGATGGTCTCGGGCGCGGCGGCGTGGGTGTGGACGCGGCATCCCGAGTTGGACAACACCCAGCTGTTCGACGTGATGCGCTTCTCCGCCCGCGACCTCGCGCCCGCAGGTGTCGACCGCGCGTCGGGCTTCGGCATGCTGAACATCCCGTCCGCGCTGTCGTTCCCGCCGCCCGCGCGTGACCCACTCGAGCCGAACGACGACATCGACCAGGTCTCGCCGCAGGGGATCTTCAACGGCGGTCAGGCACCGATCACGACGCGGAAGCAGCCGTCCACGTCATTGACCGCTCGCGTCGATCGCCACGAGGATCCGCACGACGTCTACCGCGTCTTCGTCCCCGCAAGCGGATCGGTGACCGCGCGCACGAGCAACGGTGCGGTCGACCTGCGCATCTTCGGCTCGGCCGCGCGTGACGTCAGGACGAAGCCTCTGGCGGCGAGCACGAAGGGTGGTCTCCAGCCGGATGTCGTCAAGGCGCGGAACAAGACGAAGAAGGCCGTGTACATGTACGTCGAGGTGCGCCCCGACGCGGCGACGATCCGCACCCCGTACACCCTCCGCGTCAGCGCGTCCGCTCGGCGCTAGCGCCGGACCACTCGACGCGGAGGCCCGCGGGACGTACCGCTGTCTTCCGCGCGCGGACACGCACGCGGGCGACCGGAAAGCGAGAGACGATCTCGTCGGCGACCGCCGCGGCGAGCGCCTCCACCAGCGTGAACTGTCTTCCATCCGAAACCTCGCGGACGCACGCCGCGACCTCTTCGTAATCGACAGCGTGCTCGAGCCGGTCGGAGAGCGCGTCGTCCGAGACCTCCAGGCGGACGTCGAACAGGAACGTCTGCCCCTGCAAGCGCTCGTCGTCGGTCGCGCCGTGGCGTCCGAAGACCTCGAGGCCGCGCAGCTCGACCTCGATCACTCTGCGATCACCGCCGCCGCAACGGTGAGTGCTTCGACGTGCGGACGGACGTCGTGTACGCGGAGCAAGGTCGCTCCTCGCTCGTAGGCCGCCACCGCCGCCGCGATGCTCGCCGCGAGCGGGCCCGTTCGAGCGGTCGGATCTCCGAGCACGCGGCCGAGAGAGCTCTTGCGGGAGAACCCGACCACCACAGGACGGCCGAGCGCGACGAGGACGTCGAGGCGACGAACGAGCTCGAAGTTCTGCTCCACGGTCTTGCCGAAGCCGATGCCGGGGTCGAGGCAGATCCGCTGCTCCGGAATGCCTGAGTCGACGGCGAAGCGCAGGCGTTCCCCGAGGAAGGCCGCGACCTCGGAGGCGACGTCGTCGTAGGTCGGGTTCAGCTGCATCGTCCGCGGCTCGCCCTGCATGTGCATCAGGCAGAGGTACACGCCCGAGTCGGCGACGACCTCCGCCATCGCGGCATCACCGCGCAGCGCGGTCACGTCGTTGACGAGCTCGGCGCCGAGCCCGACCGCACGCCGTACGACTTCCGCCTTCGCCGTGTCGATCGAGACCGGAGCCCCGTGAAGACCCTCGAGGACCGGCACGACGCGGCGGAGCTCTTCGTCGACAGAGACGCCCTCCGAACCGGGCCGCGTCGATTCGCCGCCGACGTCGACGATCGCCGCGCCCTCGTCGAGCATCCGCCACGCCGCAGCCACAGCGGCCGCCGGTTGCAGGTGCACTCCGCCGTCGGAGAACGAGTCGGGGGTGACGTTGACGACGCCCATCACCGACGGCCGCGGGAACCGCTCCTCGATCGGCGGGCGCGCATTTGACATCACCGGATACTTAACACCCATGGGGGAACACGACGCGCGGCGGCGCGCCGCGTGGCGTTTCGTGCGCGCCGTCATCCGTTCGCAGGCAGACGGCGTCATCGGTGCCGCCGTGTCCGGGTTGCTCTGGCAGACCGGCGCGGTCGCCGCCCCGCTGATCGTCAAGTACGCGATCGACCACGGCGTCCTCACCCAGGACCGCCACGCGTTGCTGCTCTGGCTGGCCGCACTGTTGGGAGTCGGACTCCTGGAAGTCGTCGGCGGTGCGGTGCGGCACATCTTCGCGATCCGAAATCGCTCGCGCGCAGACGCACGGGTACGCGACGCGATCTTCGGGCACGCGCTTCGGCTCGATCCGAGCTACCACGATCGCGTCGGTCCGGGCGAGCTGATGAGCAGGGCGTCGTCCGACTCGGAGCACGTCGCGCGGATGATGGATTCGATCGGACACACGATCGGGTACGTCCTGACGGTCATCGCCGTCGCGATCGTGCTCGTCCTGATCGACTGGCGGCTCGCACTCGTCGTCCTCGTCCCACTGCCGCTGATCAGCGTCGCCGTCTGGCTGTACTCACAGCGGTACCAGGTGCGGACGAAGGAGCTGCAGGAGGCCTGGGCGGACGCAGCGACGCTCGCGGAAGAGACGGTCAGCGGGATCCGGGTGGTCAAAGGACTCGGTGCCGGAGATGCACTCGCCGCACGCTTCCGGCGGCGGAGCGACGACATCGTGCAGCGCGCGCTCGGGATCGCCGCCCTCGACGCCGTCTTCCTCCCCGTGCTCGAGCTCTTGCCGTTGCTCGGCCTGCTGGCGGTTCTCTGGTTCGGCGGACACCGTGTGATTGCCGGTGACCTGAGCCTCGGCTCGTTTGTCGCGTTCAACGCCTATGTCGTGATGCTCGTGTGGCCGTTTCGCATCCTCGGCCAGCGCGTGTCGACGCTGCAGAAGGCGCTCGCCGCCGGCGCGCGGATCGCCGAGGTGCTCGAGACGGAGCCGCGGCTCGTCGAGCGGCGGAACGCGCCGAAGCTGCCGTACCCGCTCAGCGGCGCGATCAGACTCGAGAACGTCCGTTTCGGCCACGAGGGCGACAAGCCCATCCTCGACGGGCTCGATCTCGAGGTCGCCGCGGGCGAATCCGTCGCGCTCGTCGGCTCGACGGGATCGGGGAAGAGCACGGTCGCCGGGCTGCTCGCCCGCCTGTACGACCCCGACGGCGGCTGCGTGCTGCTCGACGGGCACGACCTGCGCGACGTGCGCCTCGCTGACGTGCGCCGCGCAGTGGCCCTCGTCTTCGAGGAGACGTTCCTGTTCACCGACACGGTCCGGGAGAACATCCGCTTTGGCGGACCCGGCGCATCCGACGCGGACGTCGAGCGCGCTGCGGTGCTCGCCGGCGCAGCGGACTTCATTGCGGATCTTCCCGACGGCTTCGAGACGGTACTCGGCGAGCGTGGGTTCTCGCTCTCCGGCGGTCAGCGCCAGCGGATCGCGATCGCACGCGCGATCGTCGCGGATCCGGCGGTCCTCGTCCTCGACGACGCGACCTCGGCTGTCGACGCGACGAAGGAGCACGAGATACGCGAGGCGCTGGCGACCTTGATGAAGGGGCGAACCACACTGGTGATCGCGCACCGCCCGGCGACGATCGCGCTTGCGGACCGCGTCGCCGTCCTCGAGGACGGGCGGATCGTCGAGCAGGGTGAGCATGCGGAGCTGATGCGCCGCTCGGCGCGCTATCGAGCTCTGCTCGCGCTGGAGGCGGCGGCCTAGTGCTCGAGCGTGCGTCTGCCGCAGACGTCTGGCGCCGTGCGAGCGTGCTCGCACGGCCGGTACGCCGCCACTACGTCGCGGCAGGC
>OEKB01000015.1_pt1 | contig 10786 bp, 8 predicted proteins | sample 1503171 | NCBI WGS metagenome assembly OEKB01 (sample SAMEA104379580, study PRJEB20068) | metagenome | isolation source: 1998
ATCTGGTTCGACGCGCACGGGGATCTGAACACACCGGAGACGTCGCCTTCCGGCAACCACTGGGGCATGCCGCTGCGAATGCTGCTCGACTCGGGCGCGGTCGAGACGCAGGATGTGGCGCTGGTCGGCGCCCGCAACCTCGATCCACCCGAGCAAGAGTTCATCGCGCGCAGCGGGTTGAAGACGGGCTCGCATGCGATCGAGGCGGCGCTCGACGGGGCCGGCTGCGCCTACGTCGCCCTGGACGTGGACGTGGCCGAGCCGTCCGAGCTCTCGGTCTTCATGCCCGAGCCCGACGGGCTCTCCCTGTCCCAGCTCGAATGGATGCTCACGGCGATCCGCAGCCGCGCGAACGTCGTCGGTGCCGGCCTCACCGGGCTGAGCTTCGAGCCGTCGAACGTCGAGCCGCTCGCGCGTCTCACGGCGGCGCTGGGGCTGTAAGCGCGCGTCGGCGCAACCGTCATCGCCATGCACCAGTCTAAGATCGACAGTTCAATGTCCTCCTCCCGGATCGACGTCTCGATCGAGCACCGCGACGCGCCGGAGCCGCAAGAGAAGAAACACCCGAATACCTGTCCGCGGTGCGACTCGCACTATCGCGACGACGAGCTCGACGCGACCCTCTGGGTCTGCCCGCAATGTGGGCATCACTTCCCGATGCGGGCGCGGGCGCGCATCGCGTCCCTCGCCGACGAGGGGTCGTTCGTCGAGGAGGCCGCAGAGGTGCGAAGCGAGGATCCACTCCACTTCTTCGACGTGCGCCCGTACACCGAGCGCCTCGCGGAAGCAGAGCTCAAGACGGGTCTCGGCGAGGCGATGATCGTCGGTCAGGCGCGCGTGGATGGCACGGCGTGCGAGCTCGCGGTCATGGACTTCTCGTTCATGGGTGGATCGATGGGCAGCGCCGTCGGTGAGAAGTTCTGCCGGGCCTGCGACAGCGCCGTCGATCGAGCTGTGCCTCTGGTCTCGGTCTCTGCCTCGGGCGGCGCGCGCATGCAGGAGGGGATCCTCGCGTTGATGCAGTTGCCGAAGACCGTCGCCGCGGTCGAGGACCTGAAAGACGCGGGCGGCTCGCTGATCAGCGTGATCGCCCATCCGACGACAGGCGGCGTTCTGGCGAGCTTCGCGTCACTCGGCGACGTCGTCATCGCCGAGCCGCATGCACTGATGTCCTTCGCCGGGCCGCGCGTGGTCCAGCAAACCACCCGAGAGCGGCTGCCGGACGACTTCGGGCTTTCCGAGTCCAACCAGCGGTTCGGGCACATCGACGCCGTCGTTCCACGGCCCGAGCTGCGGGAGTACGTCGCCCGGCTCCTGCGCCTGTTTTCCAAGAATGACGACTGACCACGAGCTGCGCCTGCGGGAGCGCCTCGCGCGGCTGCGAAGCGTCAACCTCCTGGGCGGCGCTCGCTTGTCGGCGGAAGTCGAGAAGCTCCAGCGCCAGCTCGAGCGACTCGCCGAGGAGACCACCGACGAGGACATCTGGCAATCGGTCGAGCTGGCGCGCCATCAGGATCGCCCCTACACGCTCGACTACGCCGAGCGGCTGTTGGAGGACTGGGTCGAGCTGCACGGCGACCGCGGCCGTGCTGATGATCACGCCATCGTCGCGGGTCTCGGCCGGTTCGACGGCCGGACGGTCGCACTCGTCGGTCAGCAGAAGGGCCGCGACATCAAGGACCGGATCGAGCGGAACTTCGGTTCCGCGCACCCGGAGGGCTACCGAAAGGCGATGCGCACAATGGAGCTCGCGAACCGGCACGGGTTCCCGCTGATCACGCTCGTCGACACGCCGGGCGCCTACCCGGGCGTTGCCGCCGAGCAGCACGGCCAGGGCGGGGCGATCGCGCGCTCGCACGCGCTGATGGCGCGCCTGGAAATTCCGACGGTCGCGTGCGTCATCGGCGAGGGCGGCTCGGGCGGAGCCTCCGCGCTCGCTCTCTCGGATCGCGTGCTCATGCAGGCAAACGCGATCTACTCCGTGATCTCGCCCGAGGGCTGCGCCGCGATTCTCTGGCGGGACGCCGGCGAGGCGAAGAAGGCCGCGGCTGCGTTCAAGCCCGACGCCCTGCACTGTCTCGAGCTCGGGGTGATCGACGGGATCATCGCGGAGCCCGAGGGCGGTGCCCACACCGACGTGGACGAGGCCGCTCGGCTCCTTGGGGAAGCGCTGCGCGACTCGCTCGACGAGCTCGATTCGGTTCCTCCCGACGAGCTCAAACGCAGGCGAAGAGCCAGGTTCCGCTCGCTGGGCGTTTTCGCCTGAGTCAACGCGTACGATCGGCTACTCTTAGGGAGATTTCTACCGGTTTCAGCAGGTTCGGGGGCTGAGCGGGGCGATCCTCTCCACAACATCCACAGCCTTTTCCCCGGATCCGGCACGACTTGGGGCCGGCAGTGCCGGCCCCAATCGTCGACCCCCCCGCTGGGTGGAGAAGTCTTTCGGAGGGTAATCGCCTATCTCCAAAAGAGTGTCTTGCCGGGTTCACCGAGGCTCAAACTCGGGTAGTTCTCCCGGCAGATGGCCAGGCCGATCTGGAGCGGGACGATCTCGTTCGGGCTCGTCTCGGTGCCCGTGAAGATGTACGCGGCGACCGAGTCGAAGGAGCTCCGCTTTCACTTCCTCCACAAGGAGGATCTGTCGCCGATCGGATACGACAAGGTGCGAAAGGACACTGGTGAGCACGTCGATCCCGACGAGATCGTCCGCGGCTTCGAGGTCGAGAAGGGCCGGTACGTCGAGCTCACCGACGAGGATCTCGACCGCCTCGACATCGAGCTCACGCACTCGATCGACATCTGCGACTTCGTCGACATCGACGAGATCGACCCCATCTACTTCCGGAAGGCGTACTACCTGCTGCCCGAAGAGGGTGCGGAGAAGCCGTACCGCCTGCTCCTCGCGGCGCTCGAGGATACCGGGAAGGTCGGGATCGCAAAGGTCGCCATCCGCAACAAGCAGCATCTCGCCGCTCTCCGCCCCTGGCAGGGGGTGCTCCTTCTGGAGACGATGTACTTCGCAGACGAGATCCGGAAGCCGGAGTCCGCCGACGGGAAGGTCGAGCTGAGGAAGCCCGAGCTCGAGATGGCCAGGTCGCTCGTCGAGAACCTCAGCGATTCGTTCGACCCGGAGAAGTACGACGACACCTACCGCAAGGAGCTGCTCGCGCTCCTGAAGGAGAAGGCGGAGACCGGCGAGATCTCCCCACCGCGGGAAGAGAAGGAAGAGGGTGAGGTCGTCGACCTGATGGACGCGCTGAGGGAGTCGGTAGAGCGGACGAAGCAGCAGCGGCCGAAGCAGCAGGGCAGGCGCGGGGGTGCCCGGAAGCGCAAAGCTTCCTGACGTGCCCCCCGAGCAGCTCTCCGAATACGAACGGAAACGGGACCGCAGGAAGACCCCCGAGCCGTTTTCGTCGAAGCGCGGCAAGGCGAAGGAGCCGATCTTCGTCGTCCAACGGCACGACGCGCGTCGGCTGCACTACGACTTCCGCCTGGAGCGCGACGGCGCCCTGGCGAGCTGGGCCGTGCCGAAAGGGGTGCCCTTGGAGCCCGGCCAGCAGCACCTCGCCGTCCACGTCGAAGACCATCCGCTCGACTACGCGACCTTCGAGGGCGAGATCCCGAAGGGGGAGTACGGCGCTGGCACCGTCGAGATCTGGGACAGCGGGACATATGAGCTCGTCGAGGAGAAGAAGAACGGCGGCTTGACCGTCCGCCTGCACGGCAAGCGGCTGCAGGGGACGTACGCGCTCGTGCCCGCGAAGCTGAACGGCGATCCGAAGAACTGGCTCATCGTGCGCAAACGGGACGAGGGCGCCGAGCCGCAACGAGTGGCCGCCACGACGTACACGCCGATGCTGGCGACCCTCGCCGACGATGTGCCGCGGGGCGCAGGGTGGGCATTCGAGGTGAAGTGGGACGGCTATCGCGCCCTTGCGCGCGTGGCCGGCGGCGAGGCGACACTGAGGAGCCGAAACGACAACGACCTCACGGCGCGCTTCTCGAACGTCGCCAAGGAGCTCGTCAAGGCGGTCAAGACGCCCGACTGCGTGCTCGACGGGGAGGTCTGCGCGCTCGACGAGTCGGGCCGCTCGAGCTTCTCGGCGATGCAACAGGGAAAACCCGGGACGCCGATCGTCTACTACGTCTTCGACGTCTTCGAGATCGACGGCGAGCCGGTCATCGACCTCCCGTTCGTCGAGCGCCGGAAGCGTCTCGAGCAGCTGCTCGACAAGCGGAATCGCACGGTGCGGCTGTCCGAGGCGTTCGAGGACGGCAACGCGCTGTACGAGGCGGCGAAGGAGCAGGGGCTCGAGGGAATCGTCGCCAAGCGCCTCGACTCGCGGTATCTCCCGGGGAAGCGCACGCGCGACTGGCTCAAGATCAAGACGCACTACGAGCAGGAGTTCGTCATTGCCGGCTACACGAAGGGCACTGGTCGGCGTGCATCCAGCTTCGGCTCGCTCGTGCTTGCGTACTACCGCGGTAACGAGCTCGTCTACGCGGGCAACGTCGGTACGGGCTTCAACAGCAAGGAGATCGAGAAGCTCCTGGACGCGCTGCGCCCACTCAGGCGCTCGACGCCCCCGTTCCGCGAGGCGCCGAAGATGCCGAAGGTGCGGAAGGGCGACGTCATCTGGGTCGAGCCGAAGCTCGTCTGCGAGGTCGAGTTCGTGGAGTGGACGCACGACGGTCGCCTGCGCGCGCCCTCGTACAAGGGGCTGCGCGAGGACAAGCCGGCCGAGGCCGTGCGGCGCGAAGAGCCGATCACGGACCGGATCACGAAGGGCAGCCGCGAGCTGAAGTTGTCCAACCTCGACAAGGTGTTCTTCCCGGCCGACGGGATCACGAAGGGCGACCTGATCGAGTACTACCGCGCGGTTGCGCCGGTGCTCGTTCCACACCTCAAAGACCGGCCGTTCACGATGGTGCGGTGGCCCGACGGGATCGAGGCGGGACGCTTCTTCCAGAAGGACGCGCCCTCGCACATGCCCGAGTGGATCCCGACGTACCGGGCGCTCGTCTCGACGCGCGAGTCTCCGCGCAAGAAGAAGTGGGTCAACTTCCCGCTCGTCAACGACGAGCTGGCGTTGCTCTGGATGGTGAACATGGGCTGTATCGACATGAACGCCTGGTACTCGCGGGTGGACAAGCCCGACCGCCCGGACTTCGTCCTCTTCGATCTGGATCCCTCGCCGGACGTCGGCTTCAAGGAGACGGTGCAGGTGGCGCTGCTCGTGAAGCAGGCGCTCGATGCGTTCGGTCTCGTCGGTTTTCCCAAGACGTCGAGTGCGGAGGGGATGCACGTCCTCGTCCCGGTCGAGCGTCGCTACACCTACGACGACACCCGCCGGTTCGCGGAGATCGTCGCAGGCGCGATCGCTCGGACGAACCGCGGTCTGGCGACGACCGAGTGGACGAAGTCGAAGCGCCGCGGCGTGCTCATCGACGCGAATCAGAACGGCGAGGGGAAGACGATCGCGTCCGCGTACTCGGTGCGCCCTCGTCCCGGCGCGCCGGTGTCGACCCCGCTGCGCTGGGAGGAGGTGAACGAGGATCTCGATCCGCTGTCGTTCACGATGGAGGCCGTCCTGGAGCGTGTCCGGAAGCACGGCGACTTGTTCGAGGGCGTGCTGACGACGAAGCAGCGGCTGAAGGAAGCGCTCGACGCGCTCAGCGGGTAGGCGGGGCGCGGCGGGGACCCGCAGTGCCGCGGGCTCCGGCCACGCCCGCTCGCCGCGCGGCCTACCTCGATCGGGTGGCTGCGCCGAACGACGGCAGCGCGGGCTCGAGGCCCTCGATGCGCACGTCGATCGGGCAGCGCCACTCGTCGCGCTCGATCCGGTAGTCGTAGTGCGCTACCGGCTCGCCGCGCGGGGCGACCTCGCTCATCCCGGTCACGCGGTAGCCGAGCTTCTCGGAGATCCGCTGTGAGGCGACGTTGTGGATCAACGCGCCGCTCGTCGCGGCGACGGCGCCGAGCCCGCGGAAGGCGAAGTCGAGCACCGCCGCGCGCTGCTCGAACCCGTAACCCCGCCGCTGGAACGACGCGCCGAGCCACGATCCCGTGGCGACCGTTCGCTCGCGTTCGAAGTCCAGCGCGCTGATTCCCTGCGTGCCGATCGCCCGGCCTTCGAGGAAGGTGACGAAGGTGCACTCCCACGAGGCCGGCGTCCAGTCTCTGATCCTGCTCTCGTGGAACTCCGTGAACTCGTCGAGGTCGAGGTTGTCAGTCCATGCGACGGCGAACGGCATCTCGTCGGGTGGATGGATGCCTCCCTCCGCGACGCGGTAGAGCTCCACGATTTCCTCGTGGGTCGGCAGGCGCAGCTCGAGGCGCGGCGTGCGAATCCGAATCTCCCGGAGCGGCTCGATCGTCACGGCGACTCGCGAACCATCACCTTACGATCACAAGGATGCAGGTCTCGGTCATCGGCAGCGGCAGCGAGCACGAGCACCGCGCCGAGGAGGTCGGCCGGCTGCTGGCGGATCGGGGCTGTACGCTCGTCTGCGGCGGGCGCGGCGAGGTCATGGCCGCGGCGGCCCGCGGCGCGAAATCGCGAGGTGGAACGACGATCGGGATCCTGCCGGGCGAGACGCACCACGACGCGAACGAGTGGATCGATCACGTTGTCGTGACGGGCATCGGGCATGCACGTAATCTCGCGGTCGCTGCGAGCGGGGAGGCCGTGATCGCGATCGGCGGACGCTACGGGACGTTGGCGGAGATCGGCTTCGCGCTCACGCTCGGGCGCCGGGTCGTCGTGCTGGAGCCCGGCTGGGAGGTGGACGGGACGCTCCGCGCGCAGACGCCGAAGGAGGCCGTCGAGCTGGCCGTCGACTAGCGCGCCGCGCCGAGCTCCTCGAGCCGACCGGCTAGGAACTGCCGCTCCGGCTCGCTGTTCGTCAGCTCGAGCGCCCTCCGATACGCGGCGCCCGCCTCGTCCCGGCGCTCGAGGCGCCGGAGCAGATCGGCTCGGGCGGCATGGAAGAGGTGGTAGTCGTCGAGCGGGAGGGTGTCCATGAGCGCAAGTCCGTGCTCGGGCCCCCGAGCCATCGCAACGGCGACTGCCCGGTTCAGCTCGACGACGGCGGAAGGGGTGTAACGGCCGAGCTCGCCGTAGAGCGCAACGATCTGCGGCCAGTCGGTCTCATCCTCGGTGTGGAGCGCTCCGATCGCCGCCTGCAGCTGGTAAGGCCCGGGCCGTCGAAGCGCGAGGCCTCGCTCGAGCGCGCGCTTGCCGTCTGCGATCTCGTCCGTTCTCCAGAGGCGGCGGTCCTGCTCGTCGAGCAGAACGAGGGTCCCTTCGCTCGACAGGCGCGCGTCCCGCCGTGAGTGCTGGAGGACCAGCAGGGCTTCCAGTCCGTGGGCCTCCGGCTCGTCGGGCATCAGCGTCGTCAGCACGCGGGCGAGCCGGATCGCCTCGCCGCAGAGATCCTCCCGCACCGGCGGCCCGTAGCCCTCGTTGAAGATCAGATAGAGAACGGCGAGGGCGGCGCGCAGGCGCTCGGGCAGGAGGGAATCGGGCGGGACGCGGAACGGGATACCGGCGTCGCGGATCTTCCGCTTCGCCCGCACGAGTCGCTGCGCCATCGTCGGCTCAGGAACGAGGAACGCGCGGGCGATCTCAGGCGTCGTCAGGCCCCCGAGCGTGCGCAGCGTCAGCGCGACCTGCGCGTCGAGCGCGAGGGCCGGATGGCAACAGGTGAAGATCAGCTCCAGTCGTTCGTCGGGAATCGTCACGTCGTCCTCGGCGTCGGCCGGGAGCGCCTCGAGCCGGTCGAGCAGCGCCGTCTTCTCGCGCAGCCGCTGTTCCCGACGGATGCGGTCGATCGCTCGGTTGCGCGCCGCCGTGACGAGCCAGGCCGCGGGATTCGCCGGCGTTCCGGTCTCAGGCCAGCGCCGTACGGCGATTGCGTAGGCGTCCTGGAGTGCATCCTCGGCGAGATCGAGGTCGCCTAGGACGCCGACGAGTGTGGCGAGGACGCGCCCATGCTCGGCTCGGAAGACGTGCGCGACCGTCTCGGTCAGGCCGGTGCTCCTCGGTCCACGATCGGCCGGACCTCGACACCCGCAGATCGGGCGGCAGGGATCTTCGCTGCGAGGGCGATCGCCGCATCGAGGTCCTCGCACTCGACGACGAAGTAGCCGCCGAGCTGTTCCTTCGTCTCGGTGAACGGGCCGTCGGTCGTCAGGGCGTCACCGTCCTGGACGCGAACCACCGTCGCCGTGTCCGCCGGCTGGAGTTGCGCTCCACCCTGGACGGCGGGGTCGTTCGCGACTACTTCGTACTCGCGGAACTGGCGTTGCTTCTCCTCGTCGGAGAGCGAGTTCCACGTCTCCTCGCTCCCGTAGATCATCAGTAGGTACTTCACCGCTCCTCCTTGTCGTCGCTGTCGAGACTACGACGAACGGAATGGGTGGAAATCGACACCGAGCCGTTTGACGAGAGAGGCGACGGTGTCGTTCACGATGTCGATGCCGCCACCATCCGACGAAGGAGGATCAGCGCGCCGTCCTTGTCCAGCATCTCATTGAGGTTCCCGCACTTCGGCGACTGGACGCAGGAGGGACAGCCGTCGGCACAGGGGCACCCTTCCAGCATCCGCGCCGTGTCGGCGACCCAGCCTTCGAAGGCCGCGAAGCCGCGCTCGGTGATCCCGACGCCGCCGGGATGCCCGTCGTAGACGAAGACCGTCGGCGCGCCAGTCTGGAAGTGGACGTTCGTGGAGAGGCCGCCGATGTCCCAGCGATCGCACATCGCCCACAGCGGCAGGAGCGCGATCATCGAGTGCTCGGCGGCATGGAGGCTCGACAGGAGCTTTGGCATCTTCTCGAGCCCGGCGAGCTGGGACTCCGTCGGCAAGTACCAGATCGCCTCCGTCTCGAAGCTCGTCTCCGGGAGGTCGAGCGGAACCGTCTCGAGCGTGGCCTGGTCGCGGACCGACTTCTTCTGGTAGGCGACGACCTGCTCAGTCACCGAGATTCGGCCGAACGTCAGCTCGAGCCCGCAACGCTGCTCGACACGCAGAGCTTCCTCGATCGCCGTTGCCGTCTCCTTCTTCGCCTGGGTGTAGTAGTCGCCCGCGTAGGGTGTCACCACGGCGGCGCGGGCACGGAGGTCGAGCTCGCGGACGAGGTAGCTCTCGCCGAGATGGAGGTACACGGCGCCTTCGTGCACGGTCGAGTACGCGCGCTCCCGCTCGACGATGCCGAGCACCGTGCCCGTCTGTGCCTCGACGATTGCAAACGAGTCCGCGCTCGCCGAGCGAAGGTTGGTCTGCGCGGCCGGATAATCGCGCCCCGCCCACACGTACCCGGTCTTCGTTCGTTTGAGGTCGGGAAGGAGCGCCGCGCGCTCGAGCGCCTCGTCCCCCAGCACCGCGCGGTCGTCGTCGTCCAGCGGGGCCTCGTACGCCGCCGCGCGCACGTGACCGTCCAGCACACGCGGGTTTGCATGGTCGAGGATCGCCGCCTCGACGCGGCGCCCGAGGAGCGCGTCGGGCTCGCGCATGAAGTACTGGTCGAGCGCGTCCTGCGAAGCAACGAGGACGGCCAGTCCGTGGCCACGGCGCCCAGCGCGTCCCCATTGCTGGCGCAGGGACGCCACCGTTCCCGGGAACCCGACCGAGATTGCGCAGTCGAGCAGGCCGATGTCGATGCCGAGCTCGAGCGCATCGGTCGCCGCCACGCCGAGCAACTCGCCCTCGACCAGTCGCCGTTCGATCTCGCGGCGCTGGGCCGGGGTGTAGCCCGCGCGATACGGAGCGAGTCGCTCACCGACCTCGGCGTCCACGCGCTCGCGCGTGAACTTGTGGATGAGCTCGGCGCTTTTCCGGCTCTTCGCGAAGCAGATCGTGCGGAGCCCGCGGGAGACGAGACCGGCCATGATCCGCGATGCATCTCCGAGCGCGCTCGCGCGCAGTCCGAGCTCCGGATCGAGTAGCTCGGGATTCCACAGGACGACGGTGCGTTCAGCTCTCGGTGCGCCGTCCTCGTCGACCACGGTTGTGTCGACCCCGGCGAGCGTGTGCGTGAGCTCCCCGGGGTTCGCGATCGTCGCGGTCGCCAGGAGAAGCTGCGGCTCGGCGCCGTAGACGCGCGCGAGCCGGCGCAACCGCCGGAGGACGTTGCCGACGTGCGAGCCGAAGACGCCTCGGTAGACGTGTGCCTCGTCGACGACGACGTAGCGCAGGTTGTGGAGGACGTCCGCCCAGCGATCGTGATGCGGCAACACGCCCAGGTGGAGCATGTCCGGGTTGGTCAGGATGACGTTTGCCCACTTGCGGATCTGCCAGCGGCGCTCCGTCGGCGTGTCGCCGTCGTAAATGGCCGCACGGACGTTTGGCGCCTTCAGCTCGGCGAGCGCGCGCGCCTGGTCCTGGGCGAGCGCCTTCGTCGGGTAGAGGTAGAGAGCGCGGTGCTTTGGCTCGCGGGCGATTGCGTCGAGCACGGGGAGGTTGAACGCAAGGCTCTTGCCGGACGCCGTGCCGGACGTGACCACGACGTGCTCTCCCCGGCTCGCCGCGTCCCAGACGGCGCGCTGGTGCGTGTACAGCTCCGACAGGCCTCTCGCTGCGAGCCCGGTCTGCACGCGCGGATGGAGCTTTTCGGGAAGCGGCTCGGTGCGCGCGTCGGCCGCCGGGACGTCGACGACGTGCGCGACCTCCTCGCCCTCGAGCAGATCGTCCCAGAGCGCTGCGCCGACGGCCATCGCTCGATGGTAGCCTCGCAAGACCGGGGTGCCCTGCGGGGCTGAGATCACACCCGTCGAACCTGATCCGG
>OEKB01000030.1_pt1 | contig 10770 bp, 12 predicted proteins | sample 1503171 | NCBI WGS metagenome assembly OEKB01 (sample SAMEA104379580, study PRJEB20068) | metagenome | isolation source: 1998
GGGGGCCTTCCGCGTCCAACGGCTCGCCCCGCTCGAGCGCGTCGATCCGTGCCTGTGCCTCCTCTGCGACCGGGCCTTCCTCGTAGCCGCGCGGCATGAGGCCGAGTGTACGCTCGGGCCGTGCCCGCCGCGCTCGCCGTTCGCGCACTCACCAAGCGCTACGGGCCGGTAGAGGCACTCGGCGGCGTCGACCTCGACGTGCAGGAGGGCGAGCTCGTCGGACTGCTGGGGCCGAACGGCGCGGGGAAGTCGACGCTGGTGAAGATCGCGTGCGGCCTCGTGCGGGCGAGCTCGGGCGACGCGCAGGTCTGGGATGCGGCGGCGGGCTCCGCACCGGCGCGCCGGGCGCTCGGCTATCTCGCAGAGCTGTTTCGGTTTCCCGGCTGGATGAGCGCGGACGAGCTGCTCGTCCTGCACCAGCGGCTGAGTGGATCGGACGGCGGCGAGCGAGAGCGAACCGAGCTGCTCGAGCTCGTCGCACTGCGCGATGCGCGGTCGCGGCGGGTCGAGCAGATGTCCAAAGGGATGCAGCAGCGCCTCGGAATCGCACAGGCGCTCGTCGGCACGCCGCGCCTGCTCCTGCTCGACGAGCCGACGAGCGCGCTCGATCCGGTCGGCCGGCGGACGGTCCGGACGCTCCTGGAGGAGCTTCGTGCACGCGGGATCTCCGTGCTGCTCAACTCGCACCTCCTCAGCGAGGTCGAGCTCGTGTGCGACCGCGTCGTCATCCTCTTGGGCGGAAAGGTCGTCGCGGCGGGGACGCCGTCCGAGCTCGCCCGCGCGCGCGGCGTCGAGCTCGAGACGGACGGGGGCAGGCGTGTCGTCGAAGGCTCGCGCGAGGACGTCCCGCGGATCGTCGCTGACGCGGTCCGGGCCGGGGAGCGCGTCTACGGCGTGCGCGTCCTGACCTCGACGCTCGAAGAGGTGTATCTCGAAGCAGTCGGCGAGGAGACGTCGTGAGATCGCTCGCCTTCGGCGGTCTCCCGAAACCGTGTTTCCCCCACGAGCCCCCTTCTTTCAGTGTGCGCCTCAGCCCGCACGGCGCTGAGGTCACCGCGCGTGTCGAGAAGGAACAACCGGCGAACCTCCCGGTTCCCCCTGAGGCCCCTTCCCCCGCTCCTAGGCCAGAGGCCGGCCCATGAGCAACGTCGCCACGATCGTCGGCTACGCGCTCGGCGAGGCGCTGCGGCGCCGCGTCTTCCTCGTCGTGCTCCTGCTGACTGCGGTGTTCCTGTTTCTGTTCTGGCTCGGGAACCACTACGTGTTTCGCGACATCGCGCAGGTGCAGCCGCCGGAGGGCGTAAACGTGCGCGACTTCGTCGGAGCATTCGTGTTCGGGCTGGCGATGTTCGCGACGCTCTTCCTCGGCGTCGTGCTCGCCGTCTTCCTCACGCTCGGCGCGGTCAGCGGCGACGCCGAGCGGGGCTTGCTCCAGCCGCTCGTCGTGCGTCCAGTCGGGCGCTCGACGCTTCTTGTCTCACGCTGGCTCGGCGCGTCGCTCGTCTGCATCCCGTACGTGCTCGCCGTCTACTTCGCCGCGATGCTGATCACGGGCTTGACGGGACACTGGTGGCCCGACCGGATCACGCTTCCGGGGCTCGAGCTCTGCGCAGGGGTCGTGCTCGTGGCGGCGCTGTCGCTGCTCGGATCGGTCTTCCTCGGCTCGACGGCGAACGGGATCGCGATCTTCATGCTCTTCGGCTCGGGGCTGGTCGCGGGGCTACTCGGTTCGATCGGTCACGCGCTGCCGTCGCGGACACTCATTCACGCGGCCAAGATCGCGGCGTGGGTGCTTCCGTTCGAGGCGCTCTACGAGGACGCGCTCCACGCGATCACCGAAAAGACGTCCGGGCTCACACGCTTCCTCATCCGCCTCGGGCCGTTCGGCGGCGCGGAGAGCGGCGGCTATCCGCTCCGTCTCTGGGCGGTCGCGTACCTGCTCCTCGTCGGCACGCTCGCGCTCGTCGCGTTTCGGCGGCGCGACCTCTAGCGGAGCGCCGCGACCGCGACCTCTGCGGCGAGCTGGGCGTTCGCGGCGACGAGGTCTTTGTTCGCGCGGAGCGTGCGGCCGCCGCTGCGATCGTGGAGGTAGGAGAGGACGAACGGCGTCACGGCGCTGCCGCTGATCCCACGGTTCCGCGCCGTGACGAGCGCGTCCTCGATCAGCGGCTCCACGTCGTCGAGGCTGTCGTCGGGCGGGCGCGCGAGGAGCAACCCGCCGCCGCCCAGCTGCCAGTGCGCCCGCGCGATCTCGGCCGCCTGACCGGGCGTCTCGACGCGGGCGGAGGTGGGTGGACCGCCGCGCGCTGCGTAGAAGAGCGGGAGCTCGCCGGTGCGGTAGCCCAATACCGGAACGGCCAGCGTCTCCAGGGCTTCCATCGTTGCGGGTACGTCGAGCAGCGACTTGGCGCCGGCGGACACGACAACCGCCTGCGACCGCGCGAGTTCGCCGAGGTCGGCCGAGACGTCGGGCTGCTCCTGCCAGCCGCGATGGACGCCGCCGATCCCGCCCGTCCCCATGAAGCTGATCCCGACCGAGCGGCAGACCGCCAGCGTGCCGCCCACCGTCGTCGCGCCAGCGGCGCCCTGCGCGGCGCACGCTGCCAGGTCTCGCGAGCCCACCTTCTGCGCGTCCGCGTCGAAGCGCTCGAGCTCGGCCTCGGTCAAACCGACCACGATCTCGCCGTCGAGGACTCCGATGGTCGCGGGCACGGCTCCCGCGGCGCGCACGCGTCGTTCCGATTCGAGCCCGACCTCGACGCCCTCGCCGGGCGGAAATCCGTGCGCGACGAGCGTCGTCTCCAACGCGACGACGGCTTGCGCTGCACGGACCTCGTCGGCAACGCGAATCATCGAGTCAGCTCCATGTCGACGAACGGCACGTCGCCTCGGCGGTCGAACCGGCGCAGGTTACGCCCGGTGATGCGAAAGCCCACCCGCTCGTACACCTTCGTCGCGCGCACGTTGAACTCCGCCACGTCCAGGATGATCCGGCGTGAGCCGAAACGCTTGCGCGCGAGCTCGACGCCTGCCTGGACGAACTCGAGGCCGAGCCCGCGTCCCGTCAAGTCGGGTCGGAGTCCGAGCCCGTAGAAGATCGCGTCACCTCGCTCCTCGAAGTAGAAGAACCCGACGAACGCCTCCGTCTCGTCGCGGACGACGAGAAACCGCTCGGGATTCTTGACCGGCTTCCCGTCGTCGTCGTAGAAGTCGTACGGCGGGTCGTATCTCCACGCGCCCCGTTCCGCGAGGACCGCCTGCGTCGCGGGTTCGACATGCAGCTTCACGGCATCGTCCCGAGCTTCGCGACGCATCGGGCGGCTGCCTCGACTGCGAGCTCCGGCCCGCCGACGAGGAATCCGGCAGCGAGGGCATCGCCGGCGCCCGTCGCGTCGACGACCTCGCCGGGGACAGGGCGCAGCTCGGCCTCCTGCTCGCCGAGCACCTTGATCCCGCGCGCGCCCCGCTTGACGACTGCCGTTCGCGCGAGGGCGTAGGCGCCGCCGACGATCTCCCATTCGGGCTCGTTCGCGAACACGAGGTCCGGGCGCAGCGTGTCGAGCCGGTCTCGGAACGCTGCCGGCCCGAAGTCGCGGATGCGTGTCCACGCAGACAGATCGACGCTGACTCGCGCCCCTGCCCCGCGCGCGAGCTCCGCCGCTCGCAGCGCCGCCGCGTCGATCGGCGAGCGCAGCAGCGAATAGCCGGACAGGTGGAGGACGTCGGCATCCGCAAACCATTTCCGATCGAGCTCCTCCGGTGCGAGCCCGGGAGCGACGCCGCGGTCGGAAGCCATGGTGCGGTCGCCGTCCGAGCCCACGAGCGAGACCACGATCCCGTTTCGACCCGGGACGACCGGACCGACGAGCTCGACGCCGCGTGCTCGGAGCTCCTCGTCGACCAGCCGCCCGGCCGCGTCGCGCGCGCGCTTGCCGACGAAACGAGCTTCTCCACCGAGCTCGACCGTCCAGGCGGCGACGTTCGCGGCCTGCCCGCCTGCGCCGGCATGCGTGCGAGCGGCCGCATCCGCACCGGGCGCGAGCGGCTCGTCCAGTCGCACGATGACATCTAGCAGGAGATCTCCGAGGCAGACGATCACGCTCTAGGATCGTCCCATGGACGGCGAAGACCGGCGCAGCCGGTTCTCCTCCTTCGTTCTGGGCGGCGTAGTCGGCGCCTCGGCAGCGATCGCCGCGGCGCGGCGGCGGCGGCCACGCAGGCGGCCACCGCGGCGGGCGCCGCAGGGCCTCACCGCCTTCGAGGGCGCGCCCTGCTACCGCGAGATCGTCGAACGCGAGCTCGACGCCGGCGAATCGTAGAGCCGCTTCGCCGCGAGCAGCATCGTGTGAAGGTTCACGTCTGCGTCGCCGATCTCCAGCTGGCGGCCGAGCCGCATCACCTCTTCCGACACGGTGAGGTAGTGCTCGCGTGAGCCGAGGGGCGCGCGGCTGCGGAGCACGAGGTACGGACCGAAGACGCGCCCTTCGAACGCTCGTGCCGGAGCTGGCAGCGCGAACCTGATCGATTGACGCTCCCACACGTTGGTCGTGTCGCTCGCGTCGAAGACCCAGACACCGCGGCCGAGCGGCTCCTGGACCGCACGAAGGGCGGACGCGAGGAGCTTCGGGTCTGCGCGGGGGAGCGCGTAGTGCGAGAAAGATCGGTTGTGTTCCCAGGCGACGAGGTAGAGCGGTTCGTATCCGAGCAGCACGTCGTTGGGCCGCGCCGTCGACGCAAGCCAGGCGGCCGCCTCCGTGCGCGCGTGCGCTTCGTTGGGTGGGTCGCCGTCGAAGAGCTGCGGTGTCTTACGGTGCGCCCACTGCACCTCGCCCACGACGAGGGCGACCAGTGCGACGAGCGCGACGACGGCGGTGACGGGAGGACGCGCGCGCGCGGCTTCGACGAGCGTGGTTGCGAGCAACGTCGAGAAGAACGGCAGCGCGAAGATCAGGTGCCGCGCCTCCGGCGAGGCCGTCGCGTGGAGCTTCGCGACCATGAACGCGAACGCCGGAACGGCGACGACGCACGCCGTCAGCAGCGCGCTGCGCCTGCGCCGCAGTGCAAGGAGCACGAACCCGGCGGCTGCGACGAGCAGCACGGGAGTCGACCACTCGCGGTGGCCCGCGGCGAAGTCGCCGCTGACCCACCAGAAGTAATGCGCGACTGCCTGAGGCGAACCGAGCTGCGCGCCGCCGCCGCCGACGCCGACGCCGAACCGGTCGCGCAGGACGACGTCGGCCCACCAAAACGGCGCGGCGAGGGCCGCGACGACTCCGAGCGTCGTGAGGCCCGCACGGCGCCGTTCGCCGCGCAGCACGACGAAGAGCGCCTGGGTGCCGAACACCAGCACCGCATAGGGGTGACTCGCGAGCGTGGCGAGCAGCGCGATCCCCCAGAGCACGAACCGGCGGCGGCCCGGCAGTTCGAGCGCGTCCAGCATCGCGATGAACGAGAGCGCGCTCGTGAAGAGGAAGAGGGAGTACATCCGCCCGTACACCCCCTGGAAGAGCAGCACCCAGGTCGCGGAAGCCAGCGCCGCCGCCACGACACCTACCAGCCGGTCGGCGAGCCGGGCCCCGAGCAGCGCGATCGCCGGCACGCTTGCGACTGCGAAGATCAGTGAGACGAGGCGGAGCTCCGTCAGGCCGCCGCCGAGATGCGCCACGGCCCACGCGAACACAAAGTGCAACGGCGCGCCGCCGCGTTGGGCGATCACCGTGTCGAGCACGTGCGGAAGCGACCCGCGCCCGACGAAGAGCGCGAGCGTCTCGTCCTCGTGCGGGGGCCAGGTCATGAGGTACGCGCCGAGCACGGCGGCGAGCGCACCGGCCGTTCCGCCCACTGCGATCCAGAACCAGCGGAGCGGAAGATCGCGCGTGCGCGCGTGCGTGAGCGAGATCTTGCGTGCCGCGACGTCGATCATCGAAAGGTGATTCGGGAGGCTATCCGCTCCGGGCACGCTGCTAGCGTTCTCTTTCCGTGCCCACGTACGAGTACAAGTGCCCGAACGGGCACGTCTTCGAGGTCTTCAAACGGATCAGCGACCCTCCGCCCGAGCGCTGCGAGATCTGCGGCGCCTCACCGGTCGAGACGGTGCTCTATCCCGTTCCGGTGCATTTCCGAGGGTCCGGCTTTTACACCACCGACTACGGGCGCGGCAAGCCGAAGAAGGACGCGAAGGAATCCACGGACAGCGGCGAGTCGAAGGACTCGAAGGACAAGCCGACGGAGAAGAAGGCCGCTGAGGCCTAGCCGAAGCTGGCGTTCCCGACCACGCAGCCGGGTCCGAACTGACCCGATCCCGGCGGCGGGGGTTGCGGAGCCGACTGGCCGGTGACCATCCCGATCACGGACACGTTCTCGGGCCCGCCGATGATGTCGCTCGTCCCGTTGGGGTCGCCGACGCCGCCGAGCCGGCAATGCAAGGCCTTCGACGCGGGAGCCCGCTTCAGGACCCAGCCGAGCTGCACGAACTGCCACGCCGAGAGATCGGTCGTGAGCGGCTTCACGTAGTCGCCGCCGCTGAACGGCAGCTTGAAGAACGTGCCGAAGCCGAGCAGCTTCGCCTCGGTCGCGCGGACGACGGCCTGCTGTCGCTCCCCGCGCGTGATGTCCGAGTCACTCGGGTTGAGCTGGTTCTCGCGGATGCGCGAGTAGATCTCTGCGCGCCGGCCGTCCATGTGCTGCCGCCCCTTGGCGAAGCGCCATCCCTTCCAGGCCTGGCACCGCTGCGCGTCGTACGGGCAGTCGAACTTGTTCGAGAGGATCGGCTCGGGCACGTTGATGTCGATTCCTCCGACGGCGTCGATCAGCTTCTTGAAGCTCGCGAAGTCGACGAACATCACGTGGTTGACGGCGAGCGCACGACCGGTCAGCCCCTCGATCGTCCGAATCGCCAGCGCAGCGCCACCGTACTGGAACGCGGCGTTGATCTTCTGCTCGCCGTGCCCGGGAATCGCCACGCGCAGATCGCGCGGAATCGAGAGATATGCGAGCCGGTGGTGGCTCGGATCGGTACGCAGCAGCATGATCGAGTCGGAGTGGAAGTCGGTCACTCGCTGGTCGGTGTTCGCGTGGTCGAGCCCGAGGAGCAGGATCGTGGTCGGCTTCGTGAGGATGAGCCCGCCCTGCTTCGTGAGCGTCGCGCGCACGGAAGCAGGTAGGCGCTTGTTCGCCGCCTGCACGCCGCTCCGGAACGAGAGGAAGCCGGCCACCGACCAGATCACGATCAGCAGCAGCAGCACGAGGACGCCGATCACGATCCGCTTCTTCCAGCTCCACCGCCGGCGCGGGCGCACGATCTTCGGCTTGACTGGAGCGCGCCCGTTCCCGGCGGGCGAGCGTTCGGGCCGGCGCTCGAGCGGCACCTTGCCCTTTACGCGTCCCCCGCGGTAGACGCGGTAGGGCTTCTCTACCCCGGCCATCGACGAAGTAGGGTAGCCAGCGAGGCTTGATGGAGCCCCGCGTCATCGGCGTCGACCTCGGCGGCACGAAGATCCTGACGGGGGTCGTCGCGCGCGACGGCACGATCGACCGCCGTCGTGAGACGGCGACGCCCGTCGAGTCTCAAGACGCGCTCCTGCAGGGCCTGGAGGACGCGATCGCCGAAGTCCTCGACGAGCGCGCGGTCGGCATCGGGCTCGGGATCCCGTCGAGGCTCGATCAGAAGACGGGGCGCGTGGCGGGCTCCGTGAACATCCCGCTCGAGGGGATCGACGTGCGGGGTCGGATCGCGGATCGGTTCTCCTTACCCGCCGGGATCGAGAACGATGCGAACGCCGCGGCCTACGCGGAGTTCCATGCAGGCGCCGGGCGCGAGGCGGACACGATGGTGATGCTGACGCTCGGCACGGGCTGTGGGGGCGGCGTGGTCATCGACCGCCAGCTGTATCGCGGCTGGGCCGAGTTCGGGCACATGGTGATCGAGTACGACGGCCTTCCGTGTCAGGGGACATGCACGGGACGCGGCCACCTCGAGCCGTACGTGACCGGCGTCGCTGCGACGAAGCTCGCCCAGGAGGCGTTCGGCCCGGCCGTCGACTCGCACCGCCTCGTGCGCCTCGCCGCCGAAGGCGATTCGCGGGCGCGTGACATCCTCGACGGCATCGGCCGACATCTCGGCGCCGGCATTGCGAGCCTCGTAAACATCTTCGATCCGGAGCTGGTCGTGATCGGCGGTGGATTCGCGGCGGCGGGGGACTTCCTGCTCGAGCCGGCCCGCGAGGTCATGAAGCGCGACGCGCTCGCGCCGGACGGTGGCCGCGTGCGGATCGTGCGAGCGGAGCTCGGAACGGCGGCCGGGTTGATCGGCGCAGGGCTGATCGCCTTCGACGCCGCCGACGCGGCGTAGCGCCGCAGCGATGCTGTCCGTCTGCGCGACGCCGATCGGGAACCTCGACGACATCACGCTCCGTGTTCTCGACGAGCTTCGTAGCGCCGACATCGTGGCCTGCGAGGACACGCGTCATACACGCGGCCTGCTCGAGCGACACGGACTCCGGGCGCGGCTCCTCTCCTACCACGAGCACAACGAAGCGAAGCGAACGGCCGAGCTGCTCCCACGGCTGCTCGCAGGGGAGCGGGTGGCGCTCGTCTCCGACGCGGGCATGCCCGGTATCAGCGATCCGGGAGCGCGGCTCGTCGGGGCGGCGCTCGAGGCGGGGGTCCGGGTCACGGTGCTGCCCGGCGCCTCGGCCGTCGACACCGCCCTGGTCGCAGCGGGCTTCGGGGGCGACAGGTACCAGTTCCTCGGGTTCCTCCCGCGTGGGAAGAGCGCGCTCGCTTCGCTGTGGCGCGAGCTGCGTGGGTGGCCGTTCGCCGTGGTTGCGTTCGAATCGCCGCAGCGGCTGCCTGCGACGTTGCGCTCGCTCGCTGACGTCCTTCCGCAGCGGCCCGCGGCCGTCTGCCGCGAGCTGACGAAGCTGCACGAGGAGGTCGTACGCGGTGCGCCGGGAGAACTTGCGGCGCGCTTCGACGCGCCTCCGCGCGGCGAGATCACGCTCGTGCTGGGGCCCGCTGCGGTCGATGAACAAGCGCCGGAAACGGACGCGGCGGTCGCCGCAGTGACCCAGTTCGTCGGCGAGGGCGTGTCGCGCCGTCGGGCCGTGGAGATCGTCGCCCGTCTGACGGGTGCGCCGCGGAACGAGCTCTACCGCCGTACCTTGTAGCCAGTATTGACAACGACTCGGCGGGCCGCTACCGTCGTCGTTCTCCAATCTGACAACAAGGAGGGACAACCTCGTGCGACGACTTCTGCTCGCTTTCGTCTGCGCTCTCGCGTTTCCCGCGTCGGCCCACGCCTGGACGTGGCCGGTCGACGGGCCGGTGCTGCGCCCGTTCGTGTTCGATCCGGCGCACCCGTATGCCGCGGGACAACACCGGGGAATCGACATCGGCGCGGAGGAAGGAGCGCACGTCGTCGCTCCGGGCGACGGGGTGGTGTCGTTCGCCGGGACCGTGCCGGGAGGCGGCCGGACGATCACGATCGAGACGCGCTCCGGTTACTCGGCGACGCTGCTGCACCTCGGCGCGATCTCCGTGGCACGCGGCGGCACGGTGGAGGAAGGCTCCGTCGTGGCGAGCGCCGGGCCGGGGTCGTTCGTCTACTTCGGCCTGCGCAACACAGGCGAGCCGCAGGGATACGTCGATCCGCTCGGCTTCCTTCCTGCGCGGACCGCACCACACTCCGACGCACCGGCCGCAGGCACGACCCCGAGCGTCTCCCAGCCCGTGGAGGCCGCTCCCGCTCCGGCCGTGCCGACGCCGAGCGTGAGCGCGGAGCCTGTCAACACCAGCTCGGTCGCTCCGGCGCCGGTGGTCTCGCCTCCAGCGCAGACGAGCGCGGCACCGCAGCAGAACGCGCATGACGACATCGTCGCGGCACACGGCACGGCGACGGCGACGGGATCCGCGTCGTTCGAGAGGCCGGCGGTCCCCGACGTACCCGGGGCGAGGCGGCCTGCAGAGGCGTCCCCGGCCAGGTCCTCGGTCGGCGCGAAGCCGTCGAGCGCGCAACGACCGGGGCAGCGCTCGGCCGCGGTGCCGACCAGGCCTCGGGGATTCGAGGATCGCAGGCTCGTTCGGCCCCCGCTCACGAGCGAGGTCGGTGCTCCACACCTCGTCGTTCCGCAGCGGTCGGTCCGGCGGCCGACGTCCGCGACCGCGACGGCCGCTCCAGCGGCAGCCGGTCGATCGAGTCTCCTCCTCCCGCTGGTTGGTGCAAGCGCGCTCGGCGTGCTCTTGGTCCTCGCACTCGTGTCTCTGCGCGTCCGGGGTGGTGGACGAGCGGCTCGTATCATCGACGAGACCACCACGTTGGATCGGGAGACGACGCTTGACGGAACAGCAGACCAGGAAGATCCTCGTCGCGCCGGCCTGGCCGTACGCGAGCGGTCCACGGCACCTGGGTCACGTGGTGGGGTTCGCGGTGCCCGCGGACATCTTCGCGCGGTACCACCGCCTGAAGGGCAACGACGTCCTGATGGTGAGTGGGACGGACGAGCATGGAACGCCGACGATGGTCGCCGCCGACAGAGAGGGCGTCTCGCCGCGTGAGATCGCCGACCGCTACAACGGCTCGATTCGCGAGGATCTACGCGACCTCGGAATCGCCTACGACTGCTTCACGCGGACCACCACGAGCAATCACGCCCGTGTCACCCAGGATCTCTTTCGGACGCTCTACGAGCACGGCTGCCTGATCGAGCAGCGCACGCTTGGCGCGTTCTCGGCAACCACCGGGAACACCCTCCCGGATCGGTACATCGAAGG
>OEKB01000196.1_pt3 | contig 10657 bp, 12 predicted proteins | sample 1503171 | NCBI WGS metagenome assembly OEKB01 (sample SAMEA104379580, study PRJEB20068) | metagenome | isolation source: 1998
CGGGTAGCGCGGCGATCCACGTGCGGATGGAGCGCTCGTCCGACGCCGCGCCGTTCGCTGAAGCGGCCAGATCGACAGGCTCGTCCATCCGCGCGCCCTCGGACGTCTGCCGTCTCGCCGCGTTGACGACGCTGCGCCAGACCCACGCCTCGAGTGGGCCGTCACCGCGATAGCCGCCGCGGCTGCGCACGGCAGACGCGAACGCGTCCTGCACGGCGTCTTGCGCGCGCTCCCGGTTCCCTGTGATCGCCATCGCGACGCGCAGGAAGTGGCGATAGCGGGCGCGATAGAGAGCTTCGAGATCGCGAAGGCTGGCACCGGTCCTCACTGCCTCTTGATTCAACTGCGGCCCGGCTTGTTTAGTGGCCTCGCGTTGATTGACTGACCAGTCAATCAAGTACCATGAACAGGTGGCGATCCTGGAGCAGCACACCGCCGGCGTTTCCTTTGCGCTCACGGAAGAGCAGAAAGCCCTGCGCCAGCTCGCGCACGAGTTCGCCGAGAAGGAGATTCGGCCGAAGGAGCGCGAGTACGACGAGCACTCGACGCACCCGGCCCACGTGCTCGCGAAGGCGCACGAGCTCGGGCTCATGAACGTCCACATCCCGGAGCTTTACGGAGGCCTCGCCTTGTCGGCGTTCGAGGGCATGCTCATCGGCGAGGAGCTCTGCTGGGGCTGCTCGGGGATCGGCACGGCGATCGCCGCGAACGGCCTTGGTCACGGGCCGGTCATCCTCGCCGGCACCGAGGAGCAGAAGCGCGAATGGCTGCCGCCGCTCGTCGAGGAACCGCTGCTGACGTCGTTCGCGCTGACGGAGCCGAACGCGGGCTCGGACGTCTCCGGTATCCAGACGACCGCCGTCCGCGACGGGAGCGACTACATCATCAACGGCTCCAAGATGTTCATCACGAACGCGGGCCACGCGGCGTGGCTGACGGTGTTCGCGTCGACCGACAAGTCGAAGGGGCATCGCGGGCTGACCGCGTTCATCGTCCCCGCCGACGCCAGAGGCGTGGTCGTCGAAAGGCATCTCGACAAGATGGGCCAGCGTTCCACGGACACGTCGGCGGTGGCGTTCCAGGACGTGCGCCTTCCGGCGGCGAACCGGCTCGGTGAGGAAGGCCAGGGCTTCAAGATCGCGATGCGGACGCTTGACTTCACGCGTCCGGGCACGGCGATCGGGGCCGTCGGCGTCGCGCGCGCGGCGTTCGAGTACGCGGCGCAGTACTCGAAGGAACGCGTGCAGTTCGGGATGCCGATCGCGATGAATCAGGGCGTCAACTTCCTGATCGCGGACATGGCGACGAAGATCGAGGCCGCGCGCCTCCTCTGCTGGCAGGCGGCCTGGATGATCGACAACGGGATGCGCGCAACCCTGCAGTCCAGTTACGCGAAACGCTTCGCCGCCGATACGTGCATGGAGGTAACGACCGACGCCGTGCAGGTCTTCGGCGGCTACGGCTACATGAAGGAGTATCCAGTCGAGAAGCTCATGCGCGACGCAAAGCTGTTCCAGATCTACGAAGGAACGTCGCAGATCCAACGCCTCGTCATCGCGCGGGAGCTGTTGCTCCCGCGCGATCACTAAGGAACGCGCGGACGCGGGAGAAGCGCGGTTCTCCCGCGCCCGCGATCGCGTTTGGGCCGGTCGGCGGTTGTCTCCTACCGTGCGCGCCGTGGCGGGCTCTCGCCCGTGGCGCCGCGCATCAGCTCTGCCGCGCCGCCGACGGGCTTCGCCTGCTCTACGGCGCGGCTTCAAGCGTGGGCGTGCTTCGAGCGTCTCGCTTTCGGCAATGGCTCACACGAGTGAGTCACGATCAAGGCCGACCACCTGGCTCCGGCCACGGCTGAAGCCTAGCCCGGACTAGAGTCGCGCAATGGCGCTCGAGATCGACCTCTCAGGACGCGTGGCGCTCGTCACGGGCGGCTCGCGAGGGCTCGGCCGCGCCGATGCCTTGACGCTCGCGCGTGCCGGCGCAGACGTCGCGATCGCGGACATCCAGCTCGAGTCGGACGAGAGCGCCGAAGCGGAGCGGTACGGGCCGCTCGCCCAGGTTGCGCGGCGGCAGCGGCTCGTCTACACGGAGGCGACCGTCGCCGAGATCGAGCAGCTCGGATGTCGTGCGCTGGCGCTGAAGTGCGACGTCACCGACCGCCTGCAGGTGCAACAGACCGTCGAGCGCGTCATCGGGGAGCTCGGAGCCGTCGACATCCTCGTCAACAACGCCGGCACACTCGACCACCTCGGCCAGCTCGGGGACCAGGTGCCCGCGATGTGGGAGCGAGACCTGAGCGTCAACCTGAGCGGCGCCTTCAATTGCGCGCAGGCGGTCTGGCCCCAGATGCGCGAGCGCGGCTGGGGGCGCATCGTGAACATGGCCTCCGTGGTCGGCACCCTGGGCGGCTTCGGCCAGGCCAGCTACGCGACGACGAAGGCGGGCCTGATCGGCCTGACGAAGACGCTCGCACTCGAGGGCGCGCGCCAGGGCATCACCTGCAACGCGATCGTGCCCGGCGTGATCGGCACCGAGGCGTTCAACTTCGGCAATCCAGCGATGAACGAGCGGATGATCAAACGCACCGCGTTCCGCCGCGCCGGCGAGCCGCAGGACGTCGCGAACGCGATCGCCTTCCTCTGCTCCGACCTTGCCGGTTACATCACCGGTGTCGAGCTCAACGTCAGCGGCGGCATCGAGCTCTTCACCTTCTGACGTGGACGCGGCGGCCGGCATCTCGTTCCGGCTGACGCCGGAGCAGCGCGAGCTCCAGCGACTCGCGCACGAGTTCGCCGAGCGCGAGCTGCGCCCGATCGCACGCGAGTGGGACGAACGCGAGGACTTTCCGCCCGAGCTCCTCGCCAGGGCGGCGGCCGTCGGCCTGACGTCGTACGCGATCCCGACCGAGTACGGCGGCGGCGGCGCAGACGCGGTCACCTCCGCGCTGATCGCCGAGGAGCTCTCCTGGGGATGCGCCGGGCTCGCGGCGACGATCGAGGCGACCATGTTCCCGGTCCGGCCGCTGCTGGAGTCCGGGACGGACACTCAGCGCGACCGCTACCTGCCCCTGCTCGCCCGCGAAGAGGGAACGCTGGCCGCGATCGCGTTCACGGAGGCACACGCCGGGACCGATCTGGCCTCGATCCGCTGCGACGCGAAGCTCGACCGCGACGCCTACGTGCTCAACGGGGAGAAGGTGTACGTCACGAACGGCGGCATCGCGGACGTGACGATCGTCTTCGCCAAGCTCGACAGTGCGATCACCGCCTTCGTCGTCGAGCGCGGCGACCCGGGCGTCCTACGCGGACGGAAGGAGCGGAAGCTCGGCCTGCGCGCGTCCTACACCGGATCGGTGATCTTCGAGGACGCGAGGATTCCGCGTGAGCGGCTTCTCGGCGAGGAGGGAGCGGGCTTCGCCGTCGCGATGGACTTCTTCACCGTTTCCCGGCCGCAGGTCGCCGCCGGGGCCGTGGGCGTCGCCCGCGCGGCGTTCGAGCACGCGACCGAGTACGCGCGCCAGCGGAAGGCCTTCGGGCGGCCGTTGCTGGACAAGCAGGGGGTCTCGTTCAAGCTGGCGGACATGGCGATGGAGATCGAGGCGGCACGCCTGCTCGTGTGGCGCGCCTGCGCCGCGATCGACGCGGGAGAGGATGCGGGCCTGCTCGGCTCCTACGCCAAGGCGTTCGCGGCGGACACGGCGATGCGCGTTGCGACGGAGGCGGTGCAGATCCTGGGTGGAGCGGGGGTCATGCGCGACCATCCCGTCGAGAAGTGGCTGCGTGACGCGAAGGTCTTCCAGATCGTTGAAGGCACATCGGAGATCCAGCGCCACATCGTCGCCGTCCACCTGCGGGGAGGCGGCAACCCAGGGGGCTAGACTTGGCGGCCGTGCCGCCGAGAGGTCCGTCTGACGCGGTCCGCAGGCGTCGAGGGCGTGCCCGTTCACGGCGGCTCGTCCTCCTGCGCCGGACGGCGATCATCGCCGTCCTCCTCACGCTGACCGGAATCGTGCTCGGGCTCGCGTTCGCCGGGTCCCCGACGACGCTCGCCCACGGCGTGCGGATCGCAGGGGTCGACGTCGGCGGCCTCAAGCCCGGCGCGGCGAAGGCGCTCCTGCAGCGGAAGTGGGAGGCCCTCGAGCACACGCCCGTCGACTTCGAAATCGGGGGCCGGAGCTGGAGCCTGAGCGCGAGCCAGCTCGGTGTGCGCCCCGATTGGGCAGCTGCGGTCGACGCCGCCCGCCAGCAGGGCCAGGGTTTCGGGCCGTTCCGCGGTTTCCGCCGCCTCGACGTGCGCTTCTTCGGTGCCGACGTCGCGCCGCCGACCCGGGTGTTCGACACCGCGCTCGAGTACGTGCTCCAGCGCATCGCAGACCAGGTCGGTACACCGCGGCGCGAAGCCTCGCTCGTGCTCCGCGGGCTGCGGCCCCGAGTCGTTCCGGGGAGGGCGGGTCGCGCGCTCGACCGCCCCGCTGCTGCGAGCACGATCGTCCGTGCGCTCGCGAGCCTCTCGCGCCAGCAGGTCGAGCTGCCAGTCCGAATCGACCGGCCGCACGTGACTCCGAACGACCTCACGGTGGTCGAGGCGGAAGTGAAGACGGCGCTTGCGGCCCCGGTGCACCTGACCCTGGGAAAGACACGGTTCAGGCTCAGACCGGCCCGCATCGCACAGCTGCTCGAGCTTCCCGCGGACGGCCGCCGCGACCTTCGCATCGGTGGCCCCGGCGCGGACCGCTGGTTCCGGACGCTGGCTGAGCACGTCGATCGCGCCCCCGTCGATGCGAACTGGGCGATCACCTCGAGCGGCATTCGCGTCGTCCCCGACAGGCCCGGCTACTCGCTCGACATCGCCAAGAGCGCGCGCGCCTTGCTTCGCGCCGTGCTCGTCACGGATCCGACGCTTCGGTCGGCCGACCTCGTCGCGGAGACGATGCAGGCCGATCGCTCGACGGCGGAGGCGACCGCGATGCACATCAGCGGGCTCGTCTCGAGCTACGAGACGTTCTACGGCGGAGATCCGAATCGGATCCACAACGTGCAGCTCGTCGCACATCTGGTCGACGGCCAGGTGATTGCGCCCGGCGCCACCTTCTCGTTCAACCAGGCGACCGGTGCCCGGACCGCCGCGAAGGGCTTCAGAGAGGCGCCGGTGATCATCAACGGGGAGCTGCAGACCGGTCTCGGGGGCGGCGTCTGCCAGGTCTCGACCACGGTGTTCAACGCCGCGTACGAGGCAGGGCTGCCGATTCTCGAACGTACGAACCATGCTCTCTACATCAGTCACTACCCACAGGGACGCGACGCGACCGTCAACTATCCGGACGTGGATCTGAAGTTCGTCAACGACACGGGCCATTGGCTGCTCGTGCGCACGTGGGTCGGCTCCTCGTCGTTGACCGTGGCGCTCTACGGGACGCCGGTGCACCGCCGCGTCGTCAGCGACGTCGGCCCGTTGAAGGTGACGCGGCCTGCGCCGGTGGAGCGGATCAACGATCCGTCCCTGTCGGCCGGCAAGCGCGTCGTCGAGGATTCGGGCGAGCCTTCGCGCTCGACGAGCGTCCGCCGTCGCGTGTACGACGCGGACGGGAAGCTGATCCACGACACCGTCTTCTACTCGTCGTACCGGGCCGAACCTGCGATCGTGCGTGTCGGGACGCACCCGAAGCCGAAGGCGGAGCAGCCGAAGAAGAAGCAGTCGTCGAAGGGCCCGAAGACAGCCACGACGACCACGACCACGACGCCGACGACCTCTACGCCAACGCCTCAGCCCTAGCGATCGCTTCCGCGAGCCGGCTCGGGATTCGCGTCGGGCGGAGCGTCTCCGCGTCGACGCACGCGTGCGTCGTCCAGCCGTCGGCGATCGTCTCGCCGTCGCGGGCGACGACGTAGTCGAAGCGAAAGCGTGCGCCGCGCAGCTCGCCGATCCGTGCGTGGATTCTCAGGTGCTCGTCGAAGTGCGCCGGCCGGAGGTAGCGGATGTGCGACTCGAGGACGAACGACTCGAGCCCGGTCTCCCGCAGGGAGTTGTATCCGCCGGCGAACTCGGCGAGGTACGCGACGCGGGCAACCTCGAACCAGACGAGGTAGTTGGAGTTGTGCGCGACGCCCTGCGCGTCGGTCTCCGCGAAGCGCACGACGACATCGGTGTGAAACCGGAATCCGTCGATGTGCGAAGTATGAAGCGGTCCGAACTGCACACGGGAGGTTTCTCGCGTGGCGGCGCTACGGTCCTCGCGATGAGCGTCGCGGAACTTGCACGCCTGATCCGGACACGACAGCCGTGCGTCGTCCTGACCGGCGCGGGGATCTCGACGGAGAGCGGCATCCCGGACTTCCGGTCGCCGGCGGGGATCTGGGCTCGGTACGACCCGATGGACTACGCGACGATCTCGGCGTTTCGCCGCGACCCGGTCAAGGTCTGGGAGTTCTACGCGCTGCGCTTCGAGGTCCTGACTCGAGCCGAGCCGAACGCCGGCCACCGTGCACTGGCCGAGCTCGAGCACCGCGGCCTCGTGCGCGCGATCGTGACGCAGAACATCGACGGCCTTCACGCGCGCGCCGGATCCGAGGACGTGATCGAGGTGCACGGCTCCATTCGGACTGCGAGCTGCCTCGCCTGCGGTGAGCGCGTCCCGCTTGCGCAGGTCGTCGCAGCGTTGGAGACCGCTCCGGCACCGCCCTGTCCGCGTTGCGGCGAGATCCTGAAGCCCGACGTCGTCATGTTCGGTGAGCTCCTGCCGGGCGAGGCGATCGATCGCGCCTTCGAGCTCGCCCGCGAAGCCGGACTGCTGCTCGTCGTCGGCTCGACGCTCGAGGTGTATCCGGTGGCGGCTCTCCCCGACGAGACGCTGTCGTGTGGTGGCGCGCTCGCGATCGTGAATCGAGGGCCGACGCCTTACGCCGGACGCGCAGACGTCCGGTTGGACGCGGGCGCGGGCGAGACGCTCAGCGCCCTGGCCGATCTGGTCTAGGCTGCCGCCGCGCGCTTGAGCGGCTTCTCGCCCAGGAGCGTGCGGCAGTTCCGGCACACGGTCCGCTCGACCTCGTATGGGACGCCGTGCCACTGCCCGATCGCGCGGATCGTGACTACGGTGTGCCGGTGTCGACGCCTCAGAGTCATCCGCTCTCAATGTAGTTCGACGTGCGTAAGCCACCGATGTTGTCGGCAAACCGTTACGGATTCGTGAGGGGTTGTTCACTTTTCGCTGCGGCGCTCGCCGCCGCCGGTGTCGGCGCAGCGGCCGGCTGTGGTGGTTCGAAGACCCGGCCCGAGGTCTCCGGGCCGGCCGCTTCCGGACCGACCAAGCCCAGCTGCGTTGCGGGCTCCTTCCGCCGCTACGGCTCCGACCGGCTGGCGTACGCCGCGATCGTCCGATCGCATGCGGAGGCGGCCCACCGTCCTGGGGGCGCGGCGTTCGCGCGCTTCGGCCGGCTGAACGTGAACGGCGTTCCCGTCGTGTTCTCCATCAGGGGCGCGCGTGTCGATCGCCGGTGCAAGCCGAGCTGGTACCTGATCCAGCTTCCGGCTCGGCCGAACGGCCTCACGGGCTGGGTCCGCGCGTCCGAGGTCGACGTCGCGACGGTGACGGCCCGGCTCGAGATCGACCTCTCCGCGCGGCGCCTCACGCTCTTCCGCGCCGGGCGGCCCGTGCTGAGCGCGACGGTCGCCGTCGGATCGGACGCGACGCCGACGCCGACGGGGCGGTTCTACGTCAACCAGCGCCTGATTCCGGCGGATCCGAACGGCCCGTTCGGTCCGGGGGCGGTGGGGATCTCCGCGTTCTCGAACGTCCTCACCGGCTGGACCCAGGGCGGCCCGATCGCCGTCCACGGGACGAACGAGCCGTGGTCGGTCGGCAAGGCCGTCTCGAACGGCTGCATTCGACTACCGAACGCGACGCTGAGGCGCGTCTTCGCCCAGGCGGTTGCCGGGACGCCGGTCGTCATCCACGCGTGAGCTACTTGAGCCTGAGCGTTACCCAGACGCCTGCGTGGTCCGACGGCCACAGGCCGGAGAAGCGGTCCCGGAGATCCCGGCCGACGATGCCGGCAGCGATCCCGCGCGGGCCGTTGCGCGTCAGCACGTAGTCGATCCGGCTGTAGAAGTCGCCGCCGACCTCGCGCAGGTCGTCGCCGTGGCAGCAGCTGAGGCCGACATCTCTCGGCCGCGCCTGCGTCCATGCGTCCTCGAAGCCCGCGTCGAGGAGATTGCGGTAGGTAGGCGTGCCCGTTCCGTCCGCGCGGGAGTTCAGGTCGCCCATGAGAACGACGGGAAGCGATGTGCGCGTCGGGCCGTCGGCGAGCTCCTGCCCCTGCGCGACCTGGGACGTGTCGGAGAAGGACTCGAGATGCGTTGTCACCGCGCGGAACCGCCGGCCGTGGAACGTCGCGTCAGCGAGTACCCAGCCCCGCTTCGCCGTCACCAGCCCTCCGAACAGCGGCGTGGTCGTGGCGTAGAGGCCCTTCCGCACGCGGCGGATCTTCAGCTTTGGGTCGACGCGGACGAGCAGCGCGTCCCGCACGGTGATCCTGATGTCCATGGTCGGCGGAAAGCCACTGGGAAGCTCCGCATCGGTGGCCGGCTCGATCCCGACGAAGCGGTAGCGCAGCCGGCGCGCCGCGAGCGCGCGTTTCAATTCGCTCACGTAGTCGAGCGCCACGGTCGTCGCAGGCGTCGTCAGGAAGTCGGACGGCGTCTGTGTCCGGTAGAGGACTGCCTCCTGGAAACCGACGATGTCCGGGCGAACCGCCGCGATCTCGCCTGCGATCCCGCGTGCTCGGAGCGGGAAGTCGTTGGCCTGGACGAGGGCCCAGTCGGCCTCCACCGCTTTCAGGGCCGCCGGAATCGACGTCGCCTTCACGATGGGATCGAGGTTTGCCCCGAGGTAGAGGTTGCGCGTCATGACCGTCAGGGTCACCGGCCGTGACGCCGCCGACCCTGTCGACGACGGCACCGCGGCCGAGATCGCGACGAGGACCGCAGCGACCGCGATCGTTCTCATCTGCGTGAGGTAACCAGGACTCCGACCCGGCCGCAACCGGCGCCTCCGGGCGGGTAAGCTCACTCGGAGCGATGGAAGGCTCGCCCCAGAAGAGCTTCGTCGACCGCCTGGCCGACGCCGGCGAAGACGCGATTCAGCGACTGAGCGGGGCCCCCGGCGGGGACCGGCTGGTCGGCGTCGTGAACGGTCTCAAGGAGCGCTTGGACGACATGCAGAAGCGCATGCGCGCGCTCGCCGCGATCGAGCAGCGGCTCGACGCGATCGAGAAGCGCCTCGACGAGATCGAGGGAAAGACGCCGGCGCGCAGTGGCTCCACACCGCGCAAGGGCTCGACCACGAGCTCCTCGACGAAGAAGACGACGACCTAGTTCTCAGCCGGCAGCCGAACGCGCAGCGCGCGGGGGACGACGTCGAAGCGGACGGGTGTCGTTCCTGCGACCTCGCCGTCCGTCTCGACCGGCAGCGGAACGACCGCGTCCACGTCCACAGCAGCGCTGCGAACGAGCTCGACCTTCCGATGTGCAAGGTACGTCCCCTTGTAGAGCTTCGGCGCTGTGGTGATGAAGTCGAGGTGGGTCACGTCGCCGATCAGCACGACGTCGAACCGGCCGTCGTCGGTGCGCGCCTCGGGTGCCAGCCACATGCCGCCGCCGTGGTACTGGCCGTTCGCGACGATGACGTCGTGCATCGCGCCTCGCCGCTCCCCGTCGTCGAGCCGGACCGTGACCTCGGTGTTGCGCCAGCGGATGAACTCGCGCGCGAGCGCGTAGAAGAACGTCCCCTTCCCGCCAAGCGCCTTCGACATCGAGTTCGCCCGTTGCGCGACGGCCCCGCTCATGCCGACGCTCGCAACGTTCGCGAACCAGCGCACGTCGTCGCCGAAGCGCACGCGCCCGAGGTCGAGCTCGCGCACGTTTGCGTCGAGGGCGACACGCACCGCGTCGTCGAAGTGCGTCGGGAGCCCGTGGGTGCGGGCGAAGTCCATCCCCGTTCCCTGCGGGATGACGGCCACCTCGACGTCGCGTCTGCCGTTCACGACCTGGTTCAGCGCGCCGTCGCCCCCGACGACGACGAGCAGGTCGGCATCGGCGTTCCGCGCCAGCTCCGACAGCTCGCCCGGCCGACCGGACACGAGCGTCCGTCCGTCGAGCCCGAGCTCGTGCGCGCGGCGCTGCAGCTCGGGCCAGCGCTTCCCGGTCGCGCCGTTCGCCGACGCGGGGTTGACGAGGAAGACGGTTCGACTCAGTGCTTGTCGCCAGCCGTCGCCGTGGCGAGCGCGATCTTCGTCATGCGGTCGACCGCCGCGCGGAGGTCGTCGTCGCTGATCCGCGTGAACTCTCCTTCGACGACGATGTCACTGACGGTGAGGAGGCAGCCGGCCTGCACGCCGCGGAGGGCGCCGACGGTGAACAGCGCCGCGGCTTCCATCTCGACCGCGAGAACGCCGCGCTTCGACCAGCGCTCGTACTGGCCCTCGTCCGGGTTGTAGAAGAGGTCGCTGGACACGATCGGGCCGACGTGCATCGGTTGGCCGACCTCTTTGGCCACGTGCACCGCTCCGTGGATCAGCCCCCAGCTCGCGGTCGGGCAGTGCGGCTCGTTGCCCACCAGATGCATCGCCGTCGAATCGGCGGGGACCGCCGAGACGGCGACGATGAG
>OEKB01000178.1_pt3 | contig 10614 bp, 11 predicted proteins | sample 1503171 | NCBI WGS metagenome assembly OEKB01 (sample SAMEA104379580, study PRJEB20068) | metagenome | isolation source: 1998
TGTCCGCAGAGAAGAGGGGATCGCGGCAACTCTTGCCCAATTTTTGCCCGCGGGCACGGCACTGTCGCCCGTGAATGTCGAGCTTGCGTGCCGGCACGCTTGCACGGGTGGTGCCATCGGGCTCGTGATCGCTTTTCGCCAGGCGGTCTTGTACAGGGCGTGGGGGCGTTGACCATCACGGGGGCGTCTGTCATGCTCGCCGAGCCCGCCTGCGGCCTCCGGGGTCCTGATTTCGTCGTTTTGAGGAGGCGCGTGTGGGAGCAAGCCCCGTCGACTTAGAGGTTCGGCTGTCGCGGTTGACCTCGCCGTGTTGCCCGGATGAGCGCGTCGCTTGGGGCGGGGCATCGGACGGTGTGCGCTGGGGCGGGAGTGGTTGTGGATAGGGCTCGGGAGCAGGCGCCCACGCCCGCGGTGCGGCTGATTTTCGAGTACGAGGGTGACGAAGTGCGGCTTGTGTCCCAGCAGCCCGTCGACGTGGCGGTGACGGGCTTTGATCTGGCGCAAGTGCCCGAGCCGGGTCACTACGTCGAAACACGCGGCTCGCAGAATGAGCCGCTCAGCCGGGTGCCCGTGCGCGAAGCGTTCGCAACGAGCCAGGAGGTCTTTCCCGAGCAACCGGGCGAGCCGATTACGCGTGTCGATCTTCCGAAGCCGCAGGGGGCGTTCACCGTCGTTGTGCCTGCAGGACCTGATGCGACACAGATCGCGCTGTTGCGGGTGCTGCCTCCCACGGAGAGGGAGGCGCAGCTACCGAGCGCGCGCGCGACGTCGCCCGTCCCGGGCGAGCCTGAGGTCGTGGAGCTTGGCACCTTCCCGCTTCAAGCAGCCGCCGAGCGCGGTCAGGAGCCGGATGAGCACAGCTGACGGCGCGGTCATCGGGACGACGCAGATCTTCGGCGCCGCGCCACGGAATCGCGCGTTCAATGTCGTGATGTTGGCGGAGGGGTTCATGGCGTCGGAGCAGACGGCGTTCAACAACGCGTGCACCAGCTTCCTGACCGCGTTTCGGGCAACTCCGCCCTACGACGAGCTGAGCCCCGCGATCAACGTGTTCCGCGTCAACGTTTCTTCGACCGACTCTGGTGCCGACGATCCGGCTTCGGCAGGCGGTACCGGTGCGAGCGTAAGGACCTATTTCGACGCGTCCTTTGGAGGAAACAACATCCGACGGTTGCTCGTCTGTAACACGACGACGGCGCTCCAGGTTGCCGCGGCTCAAGTCCCGGAGTTCACCGTCGTTTTGGTCGTCGTCAACTCGACGGTGTACGGCGGCAGCGGCGGCTCGGTTGGCACGTACTCGCTCGCAGGTGGAGCGACGGAGATCGCGCTGCACGAAATGGGGCACACAGCCTATGGGCTTGCCGACGAGTACCCGTACTACGCAGGCGGCAACGAAACCGGCCACGACCACTACAGCGGCGGCGAGCCCGGACAGCCGAACGTGACTGCCAATACCAACCGCAGCACGCTCAAGTGGGGATGGGCGGTCGCAGCGGCGACGGCGGTGCCGACGATGAGCAATCCGGATTGCACACAGGTGGACGGCCGCGCCAGTCCCGTGCCGACCGGCACGGTCGGCCTGTTCGAAGGCGCGTTCTACTTCCACTGCGGGGCGTTTCGACCCGAGTACGACTGCAAGATGCGAAACCTCGGTGTTCCGTTTTGCCGTGTCTGCCGACAAGTGATCTGGAACCGGATCGGCCCGTTGGCGACACTGCAAGGACGAGCCCGCACGCCGATCAACGTCGTCGCCCGCTACCCAGAGCACCTGGACGTCTTCGCGGTTGCCAGCGACGGGCGAACGATGAGCAACTGGTGGGATCGAAGCAGCGGCTGGGCCGGCTGGTTCCACCTCGCCGGTGGCATCGCCTCGCCCGGCGGAACCGGCTCACCCGTGACCGCAATCGCACGCTACTCCGGCCATCTCGACCTCTTCACCGTCGGCACAGACAACTTCGTCTACAGCGCCTGGTGGGACGCAGCGAGCGGCTGGTCAACCTGGTTTCGGCTCGGCAACCTGCAATGCCGGCCAGGCTCGACCGTCAACGTGGTCGCACGCTACTCCGATCACCTCGACCTCTTCACCACGGCATCGGATGGACGCGTGATGTCGACCTGGTGGGACGCCAGAACCGGTTGGGCGTCCTGGTTTCAAGTCCAAGGAGGCATCGCCGCCGCGGGAGCAACCGTCACGGCCATCGCCCGCTACCCCTTCCATCTCGATCTCTTCACGATCGGTACCGACAACCGCGTTTACAGCAGCTGGTGGGACGACCGCTCGGGCTGGCAGGGCTGGTTCCGTCCCGGCGACCTCAGCTGCCGATCGAACTCGACGGTCAACGTCGTCGCCCGATTCCCCGATCAGCTCGACCTGTTCACGACCGCAGCAGACGGACGGATCATGTCGACCTGGTGGAACGCACGCGGCGGCTGGGGATCCTGGTTCCAGGTCTCCGGCGGCGCCGCCTCAGCAGGATCACCCGTCACCGCAATCAGCCGCTACTCCAACCACCTCGACCTGTTCGTCATCGGCACCGACAACCGCATCTACAGCACCTGGTGGCACGACCCGGGCGGCTGGGCCGCCTGGTTCAACGTCTCCAGCGGCATCGGCCAAGCAGGCGGCCAGGTCGCGGCTCTTTCGAGGGTCACCGAACACATCGATCTGTTCACGGTCGGCTCCGATGGACTCGTCTACAGCACCTGGTGGGACGGGGCAACCGGCTGGGCGAACTGGTTCCAACTCGGGATCACCTAGAGCCAACTCGTTCGCTCCAAACGACAACTCCTCGCCGTACCCAGGCACCAGATCCCCTCAGGTCAGATAGTCCGAGAACGGCGTCTATTCGCAACGTCGCATCCTGCCTTAGCTTCCCCGGCAACGCACGTCTCGTAGCCTGAGGCGCTGGTAGCTGACGTGAGTGCAAGCGGCAACAAGGCCATCTCCGCGGGGAGCGCCCTGGAGGGCGTGTCGTGCGTTTCGACGACCGCGTGTGTCGCGGTGGGCAGCGAGACCACGGGGGAATCGATGCGCGCGCGACGCGCTACAGCGCGGAGCAGATCGTGGCCAAGTTGCGAGAGGCCGAGAAGCTCCAAGCCGAGGGTCTGACGATCCCGTAGGCGTGTAAGCGACTGGGGATCTCGGACCAGACGTTCTACCGCTCGCGGATCGAGTACGGCGCCTTGAAGGAGGATGAGGCGCAGAGGCTGCGGGCGCGGGAGCAGGAGAACGCGCGGTTGAAGTGCCGGCATCACCTTGAAAGGCGGCGGTCTCTACATCGAAAGCAAACCGCTGACGATGACGAACAGCGTGATCAGGGAGAACACTCCGGACGAGTGCTTCGGCTGCTGAGCGGCCGTCACGCCTGAAACGGCGCACGGAGGGGGCCGCGAACCCGGCCCTCTCCGTCCGGGCCGGCGCAGATGTCAGGTGTCCTGGTAGACGGTCACGACCTCGGTATAGAACTCGAGTGCCGCGCGGCCCTGCTCGTGTGGGCCGAATCCTGATCCTTTGAGTCCACCGAACGGGACGTGGACGTCGGCGCCGGCCGTCTGCGAGTTGATGTGGAGGATCCCGGCCTCGACCTCGTCGACGAACCGCTGCGTCGAATCGAGGTCGCTGGTGAAGATCGAGGCAGAGAGACCGTACTGGACCGCGTTCGCGCGCCGGATCGCCTCGTCGAGCGTCTCGAACCGGTACAGCGACGCAACCGGGCCGAATACCTCCTCGCGTGAAAGCGTGGAGTCGTCGGCGACCTGCTCGAACACGGTGGGTGCGACCAGGTACGCGTCGTCGTCGAGGCGCAGGCCGCCGACGAGCACTTTCCCGCCCTCGCTTCGGCCGCGCTCGATCGCGCCGAGGACTTCGGACAGCTGCTGCTCGTTGACGAGGGGCCCCACCTCGGTATCAGGGTCGGCCGGGTCCCCGACCCGACCCTGGTCGACGCGCTCGACGAGGCGCCGCCGGAACTCGTCGTAGACCGTCGCCTGGACATAGATGCGCCGGGTCGACGTGCACTTCTGTCCTGCCGACCAGAATGCGCCAGCGTACGCGGCTTCGACTGCGCGGCCGAGATCTGCGTCTGCCATGACGATCAGCGGGTTCTGACCGCCGAGCTCGAGCTGGACGCGCTTTCCGGTCGCAGTCGCCTGCTCGCGTACGAGGTGACCGACGGCGACCGAGCCGGTGAACGAGATTGCGCATACGTTCGGATGCCGGACGAGCGGTGTGCCAACCTCCGGGCCGCGGCCGACGAGGACGTTGAGGACACCGGCCGGGAGCTCTCCCTCGTCGAGGCACGCGGCGAGATGGAGGCCTGTGAGCGGCGCCTCCTGAGCGAGCTTCAGGACGACGGTGTTCCCGTACGCGAGCGCAGGTGCGGTCTTCCAGGCCGGAATCGCAGCTGGGAAGTTCCAGGGCGTGATCAAGCCCACGACCCCCAGTGGCCGGCGCATCGTGTAGAGAGTCGAGCCGGTCGCCGACTGCTCGTAGAGCTCGCCCTTCGGTCGCCACGCCTCACCGGCGAAGAACCGGAAGATCGCAGCGGCGCGGGCGGCTTCGAGGCGCGCCTCGCGCAGCGGCTTGCCCATCTCGCGCGTCATGTCGCCGGCGATCTGCTCGACGCGTGCCTCCACGGCGTCGGCGGCGCGTAGGAGAAACTCGGCGCGCGCGGTTGCCGGTCGCCGTGACCAATCGGAAAACGCGCGGCTTGCCGCCTCGACGGCGTCGTTGACGTCGGCATCTCCCGACGCCGGGAACTCGCCGAGGATCTCCGCAGGGCGCGTGGGATTCCGCTTTGCGAAAGTCCTGCGAGCTCGAGCCGGCGTCCACGACCCGTCGATGAAGTTGGCGAACGCGGGGCGTGCCGGTCGCTCGGCGACGCTATCGGACATGAGCCGTTCTCCCTTCGCCCTGAAGAAGGTCGGCCACCGCGCCGACCGAGTTCACGAGCGTGCCGATCCCGGGGATTCGGATCTCCACCTGCTGTCCGGGCACCAGAGTGATGTGGTCCGGAGGGACGACGCCCGTGCCCGTGAGGAGGACCGTTCCTGCCGGGACCGGATTGTCGCGTCGGAGCCACTCTGTCAGCTCGTCGAACGAGCGCCGCATTCGCGTCGTCGACGTAGACGCTTCGAAAACGAGCGAGCCGTCAGCGGCACGGAGCCGGAGTTCGATCTCGAAAGACTGCATCCAGTCGTCCGGGATCAGGATCGCCGGTCCGAGCGAGCACGCCGACGCGTACAGCTTCGCCTGAGGCAGGTACAGCGGGTTCGCACCCTCGACGTCGCGGGCCGTCACGTCATTGCCGATCGTGGCGCCGAGGAGCCTGCCACCTTCGTCGAGGACGAGCGCGAGCTCGGGTTCGGGAACCGTCCATGACGCGTCCGCGCGGATCCCTACGGCGGCCCCGGGCCCAACCGTCCTCCTACCTTGCGTGTCCTTCAGAAAGAGCTCGGGCCGGTCGGCTTCGTAGGCCAGGCTGTAGACGTCGCGCGCATCGACGCGACTCTCGTCGACGCGGGCGTCGCGGCTCCGCTCGTAGGTGACGCCGGCGGCCCACGTTTCAGGCGGGACGAGCGGGGCGAGCAGCTCCAGAGGAGCCTCGAGTTCGAGTGTCTCCGGATCGAGCGCCCGGAACGTGCGTCCAGAAGGCTGGCGCTCGCCGCGCAGCGCAGCCAGGGGATCGCGTGTCTCGAGCTCGACGACGATCGTCGGCCGGTCCGGCTGAACGATCCCCAGGTGTGGCTCGGTGCCAGGCTCGCAAAAGCGGAGGAGTCGCATCAGTAGACGGCGCGGCCGCCCGAGATGTCGAAGCAGGCCCCGCTTGAAAAAGTCAGGTCATCGCTCGCGAGGTATGCGATCAGGCGTGCAACCTCCTCGGGTCGACCGATGCGCTTGAGCGGGATTCGCTCGATCATGTAGTCGATGTGCTCCTGGCTCAGCTGGCGGAGGATGGGCGTCTCGATCACGGCGGGAGCGATGCAGTTCACGAGCACACCGGTTCCGGCGACCCCTTTGGCGATCGACTTCGTCATCCCGATGACGGCTGCCTTGCTCGCCGAGTAGGCGTCCGCCATCGGATTGCCCTCCTTGCCGGCGATCGATGCGATGTTGACGATGCGGCCGTGGCCGCGTCCCAGCATCTGGCGGAGGGCCGCACGGTTGCAAAAGAAGGTGCCGTCGCAGTTGACCGCGAGGACGCGGCGCCATTCCTCGTCGGAGACGTCCGTCACCGGGAGCGATGCGCCGGCGATGCCTGCTGAGCACACGAGGACGTCGAGCCCTCCGAACGCAGCTCTCACGCGAGCGACCGCGGTGTCGACGTCGTCCGACCGCGAAACGTCTCCCTCGATACCGAGCACATCGTCGCGCAGTCCCTCGACGCTGAGGTCGAGGACCGCGACTCGAGCGCCCGATTCCTGCAAGAGCTCGACCGTCGCCTTGCCGATTCCACTTGCCCCGCCGGTGACGAGCGCCACCCGTCCACCGAAGTCATACGCCCTCACACCGGCTCTTATATCCCAGCCATTCGGCAAGTAGCGTCTGCTCGTGGCCTCCATCGGTGCGAATACGTGGATCTGGACGTCCCCCCTCTCCGACGAGCGTCTCGCGTCGCTCGCGCCGCGAGTGCGGGACCTCGGCTTCGACGTGATCGAGCTCCCGGTCGAGAACGTCGGAGACTGGGATCCAGGTCGGGCCGCCGAGCTGCTCGCAGAGCAAGGGCTCGGTGCAAGCGTCTGCGCGGCGATGCCTTCGGGTCGCGATCTGCTCACGGGGGAGGAGGAGGTCGCCGCGACGCAGAGCTTCCTGCGGTACTGCATCGACAGCGCCGAACGGATCGGAGCGCCGGTCGTGGGAGGGCCGATCTACTCTGCCGTCGGGCGGACGTGGCGCCTCGAGCCGGGCGAGCGGCCGCGGACGATCCAACGCTTGACCGAGGCGCTGCGTCCAATCGTCGACTACGCGGGCGACCACGGCGTGAGGCTCGCGCTCGAACCGCTCAACCGCTACGAGACGAGCCTGATCACCACGGCGGAGCAGGGCCTCGAAGTCGTCGACGCATTGGGATCCCCGACGCTCGGACTCCTGCTCGACACGTACCACATGAACATTGAGGAGAAGAGTCCGACCGATGCCATCCGCCTAGCAGGGCCGCATCTCTTCCATGTGCATGCTTCGGCCAGCGATCGAGGCGCACCGGGTGCCGATCATGTGGACTGGCCGGCTGTTGCGGCCGCGCTCATCGAGATCGCGTACCCGGGCGTGCTTTGCGTCGAGGCGTTCACGCCGCACGAAACGGCGATCGCCAGCGCGGCACACATCTGGCGGCCGGTTGCGTCGACCCAGGACGACCTCGCCCGGGACGGGCTCGAGTTTCTGCGAGCGCTGACCTCACCATAGGATCGACCCCGTGGTCGACACGCGTGCGTTTCTCGAGTCGATGGGGCTGCCGGCAGGGGATCTGCACGGGTTGCCCGACTCGGAGAAGCGGTTCCCCGACGGCGCCCAGTTCCGGATCGAGATCCCGAGCGTCGAGGGGCCGCGTTGCCTTGACGCGGTTCTCGACGAGGCGGGGCGTCTCGGCGTCCGCGTCCACCGCATCTCGCAGGGGAGCGGCGTCTTTCTTCAGACCGACGACGAGCTCGACGAGCTCGCCCAGACTGGGGCGGACGCTCTTGTCGAGGTGAGCCTCTTCGCGAGGCCGGGGGCAGCTTGGGACACCTCGGCGATGGCACGCTCCAGCGCGGGCGCCGTTGTCGCAGCGAGCTCCAGGGGCCAGGAGCAGATCGTGCACGGAATCGACGACGCCAGGCGTGCAGCGGCCCACGGAATCCGGAGCGTCCTCATCGCCGACATCGGGCTGCTCTCGGTGTTCGACGCGTTACGTGCCGCGGGCGAGCTTCCCGAGGACATGCAGGCGAAGGTTTCTGTGATGCTGCCTGCCGCGAATCCGGCCGCCGCCCGCGTTCTTGCCGGTCTCGGGGCGTCGACGCTCAACGTTCCCACCGATCTCACGCTCCCACAGCTGGCGGCGATCCGCGCGGCCGTGGATCTGCCGCTCGACGTCTACGTGGAGTCGCCCGACAATGTCGGCGGGTTCGTCCGGCTTCACGAGATCCCGGAACTGATCCGTGTCGCGGCGCCGATCTACCTCAAGTTCGGCCTCCGAAATGCACCCGACATCTACCCGGCCGGGACGCATCTCGAAGCGACTTCCGTCTCGCTTTCTCGTGAGCGTGTGCGTCGCGCGTCGCTCGGGATGGAGCTTCTCGCACGCTCCGGCTACGAGCCTGAGATGTCAGAGCTCGGCGCCTCCGGGCTCGCCGTGCCGGTCACGGCGAGGGCTTGACGGCGTCACCGTCCGCAATCGCCCGAAGCTCGCCCTCGACATCGCTCGAGGTGGGAAGTTGCTCCCAGTCTCCGGTGCCGCCGACGGCGAAGGCGGCGATGAGGTTTCCCGCTGCGCCGCACGCGCGCGGGCTCCAACCGTGGAGCAGTCCGTAGACGAACCCGGCCGCGAAGGCGTCTCCCGCTCCCACCTCATCGACGACATGGCCGACGATCCTCGGCGGCGGGATCGTCTCCCCGTCGATGACCACGCCGCGGGAACCGACCCGAACGGCCGAGCGCGCCGGCAACGGCTCGTCTCGCCAGAGCGCGCGGGCCTCCTCCTCGCTGCAGAGGTACCAGTCGACGTACGGGAGAACGTCCCGCTGTCGGGCAGCGGCCTCTTCAGCCGTGTCTGGCAGGGCAGGTCTGAAGTTCGGGTCGAACGTGACCGTCAGGCCACGCTCCTTCGACCGCCGCGCAAGGTCGACGACGAGCTCGCGACCGCTCTTCGAGATCGCCATGGTGATGCCGGTCAGATGAACGAGGCTTACGGAAGCGAGGGCCTCGTCGGGAACATCGTCGGCGCGCAGCCGGCTCGCTGCTGACTCGCTGCGCCAGTACGCGACGTGGCTGCGGCCTCCATCTCGCCACTTGGCGAACATGCCAGTACGACTCTGGTCGCGCTGAACGTAGGTCAGGTCGAGACCCTCGTCTGCGAGCGTCGCCAGCACCAGGTCGCCGAATGGGTCGCGGCCGAGCCGCGAGGCCCACGCGACGTCGACGCCGAGCCTCGCGAGGGCGATCGCGAAGTTTGACTCGGCGCCGGCGACCCTGAGCGTCAGCGTCATGCCCGCGCGGGGGGGACCGTCGCCGAGCGGGTCGAAAAGGACCATCGTCTCCCCGACTGTCAGGACTCTCATCCGAGCGGGGCTCGATATGACATGGGGTAACCCGGCAGCCGTTCGGCGAGCTCGATCTTCAGCCTGGCAAACGGGAGGCGCTCGCGCAGTCGGGAGATCTCGTCCTGCACTGCCTCTCCGTCGCGTGCACGGCAAAGGAGGTCGGGCCGCACGTTCGCGAGTGCCGACACGCAGCCGGCGGAGCCTGCGCGGACCGAGTCGACGACCATCGAGTCGGTGCCGATCAGTACGTCCACGCCGCAGTCGAGGTACTCGCGATGCCGCTCCCATGACTTCGTCGAATCCTTGACGCCTTTCAGCCCTTCGAGCCCGAGCCGACGAACGACTGCGGGCGGGAGATCGTTCCCCGTGCGCGCGGGAATCGTGTACGCGTAGAGATCGCATCCGCGTGCAACGTCGAGGAGGACCTCGAAGTGGCGCTGCACCTGGTCATCGCCCAGCGCGTAGTAGTAGGGGACGACTGCCGAGACTGCGAGTGAGCCGTGCTCGTGTACGACGCGCTCGACGAGGCTCGCCGTCGCAGCGGTCGCGGCGCGCCCGATGTGAGGGATCACGCGCGCGCGCCCGCGTGCTGCGGCTGTCGTTCGACCGACGACGTCGAGCAACTCGACGTCGTCGAGCAGCGGACCTTCGCCGGTGGTCCCGCCCGGCATGAGCGCGTCGACGCCGGACTCCACCAGAAACTCGACGTGCGCCGCGAGTGCGCCTGCGTCGATGCGACCGTCCGGCATGAACGGGCAGAGCAGGGCGACGACGACCTCCGGCGTGTTGGCCCGCGGCGCGGAGTCCCTCAAGTCGGGCACGGGCTGTGCAAGTCCTCGAGCGGCGGTGCAATCGAGCGTTTGACCACCTAGAAGGTTCCGTACCGCTCGTACGCGTCGAGCGGTGTCGTCCCGGCGCGCACCGCTTCGCGAATCTCGTTCTCCGTCGCTGCCTTCTCCTCGGCGGCCGTGATCACGTCCTCGACGACGTCTCCTGGAATGACGACGATCCCGTCGCGGTCGGCGACGATCCAGTCGCCGCGCGTTACGCGGACGCCGCCGATCTCGAGCACGACATCGCCGTGGGCCACGACCTCCCAGCGGCCGGTTGAGTCCTGCGGCGTCGTGAAACGGGAGAAGACGGGAAAGTCCTCGCCGACGATCATGTCGACGTCGCGGCAGCCGCCGTCGATCACCGCGCCGGCGACGCCGCGGGCCTTTAACGATGTCACCGAGAGCTCACCGAGATGGGCGGTCTCCCGATCGCCGGTCTCGTAGACGGACACGTGGCCAGCGGGGACCGAGCCAAGCATGGCGAGCACGTTGCGAAGCGAGGCGTCGTAGTCCGCTCCGGGAGCCGCCCGACCCTTGACGGGATAGG
>OEKB01000168.1_pt2 | contig 10561 bp, 12 predicted proteins | sample 1503171 | NCBI WGS metagenome assembly OEKB01 (sample SAMEA104379580, study PRJEB20068) | metagenome | isolation source: 1998
GCCACGATCCCGCCGAGGACACCGAGACGGCCGCCGTGGAGCACGGCGAGGGCGGGGCGGCCGGTCGTTCGCGCGAGCGCGATCGGGAGGCAGTCGGCCGTGAGCGCCAGCAGCGGCACGCCCGGCTCGTCGGTCCACAGCCCGTCGCCCGGCTCGCCGCGCTGACCCGGGCGGGCGCGGTGGACGGCGGTGCCGTGCACCTGGCGGTTCATCGCGATCTGGTCGGGATCCGCGCCGGCCGCCGCGCAGAGCCGGCGGCGGTTCTCCTCGACGTTGGTCGGATCGTCGTCGGTCAGCAGTCCGAGGTTCAGCGAGGCGAACGGCCCTTCGCTGACACCGCCGCGGCGCGTTGAGAAGGCGACAACGCAACCGGCCGGCCCGTTCCAGCTGATCATTCGGCGATCAGCTCCCGCGCCGCCGCGAGCTCTTCTCGCCTCCCCGCGAGCTCGCCGTTCAGCTTGCGCCGGCGCAGCTCCGCGAGGACCTCGCCGACGCGAGGCGACTCGGCGAGCCCGAGCGCGGCGAGGTCGTTCCCGTCGAGCTCGAGCTCGACGCTCCGCAGGCGTTCGAAGTACTGGCGAAGCGACGGCAGCTCCCCGAGCGCCAGCGCGTAGAGCGCCGTGTCGGGCCCGCTTCGCTCCACCGCCTCGACGATCTGCGCCGGCTCGTGCCGGCGACCGGCGATCGAGGCGCTCAGGAACGGCTCCTCGCGGTGCGCCGCCTGGACGCTGTCGGCGACGCGCCTCGTCACCTTGATCTCGTCGAGCCATCCGTCGGGAGCGCGGACGGACAGGAGCCCGAGGTGCCACCGCGGCAGCCCGAGACCGTAGAGATCGTTGAGCCCGCGGAGACGATCCTGGACGCTGCTCGGCCGCTCGGGGAAGCTGACGCCGAGCGCGGTGTCGACGCCGAGCGCGTGCAACCGCGCGAGCGTCGGCTCGGGTTCCTCTTCCTCGAAGATCGCGAACAGCTCCTCGCGCACGCGTGCGCCCGACAGGTTGCGCACCTCCGGCACGGCGAGCAGCGCCAGCGTCTCCGTCTTGGGATCCATGCGAAAGCCGAGCCTCGTCTCGTACCGCGCGGCGCGGAAGATGCGAGTCGGATCGTCCACGAAGGACTGTTCGTGCAGCACGCGCACGAGACGCTCGCCTAGATGCGGGACGCCTTCGAACGGGTCGATCAGCCGCGCACTGGGCAGCTCGATCGCCATCGCGTTGATCGTGAAGTCGCGGCGGCTGAGATCCTCTTGAATCGTTGCCGCCGGAGCGACATCCGGGAGCGCGCCCGGCGAGGCGTACGTCTCCGTTCGCGCAGCTGCGACGTCGACGTGCGCGCCCTCGTCATAGGTCACCGTCGCGGTGCCGAAACGGCCGTGGGTCGTCAGCCGGCCACCGAGCCGCTCCGTGAGCTCCCGGGCGAACGCTTCGGCGTCCCCCACCACCGCGAGGTCGAAGTCGAATCGCGGGGGGCGGTAGAGGAGGAGGTCGCGCACGGTCCCCCCGACGAGGTAGGCGGGTCCCGGGAGTGCGTCGAGCAACGGGCTGAAGCGCGCGAGACTCCTCAGCTCTCGCCCGACGTAGGCCGCCGGCCCGAAGCTCATCTCAGAGGAGTGCGACGGCCTCGATCTCGACGAGCGCTCCGGACGGGAGCCTCGCCACCTCGACCGTCGACCGCGCGGGCGGCCGCTCGCCGACATGGCGCGCGTAGACCTCGTTCATCCCCTGGAAGTCGTCGAGGTCCTGCAGGAAGACCGTGGTCTTGACGAGGCGATCGAGACTCGTTCCGGCGGCTTCGAGGATCGCGCCGAGGTTGGCGAAGATCTGCTCCGTCTGCTCCTGGATCGTGCCGCCGGTGATCTCGGTGTGGTCGGGCTTGAGCGAGAGCTGGCCCGAGACGAAGACGAAGCCGCCGGCTTTGATCGCCTGCGAGTAGGGGGCGCCCTGGAAGGGTGCAGGTGCCGCCTCGGTGCGCACGACCTCCTTCGAGCCGCTCACGCCGAGCTCCTCCGGCGGGGCGAGCAGGCGCGCGCGAGGGCGACGCCGAGCGCCTTGAAGATCGCTTCGAGGACGTGCTGCGTGTCGCTGCCCTCGATCAGCCGGACGTGGACGGTCAGGCCCGCGCTCTCCGCCAGTTGATCGAGGAACCGCGCCGCGATGTCGGTCGCGAGACCGCCCGCGCGCGCCTCGGACAGATCGACGTTCGAGAAGACCGCCGTCCGCTGCGACCTCTCCAGCACGACGTGCGCGAGCGCCTCGTCCGCCGGAAGGACCGCAGAGCCGTATCCGCAGGCCCCTTCGGCCCGCAGGGGCCCGGCGAGGGACTCGCCGATCGCGCGCGCCGCGCTGACGATCTCCGCGTCGGCGCTGCCCGGCTCGACCTCGAGTGCGAGGTCGAAGGAGGCGTAGGACGCAAGGAGCGCCAGCAGATGGTCGAGGACGGCCACACCGGTCTCGACGCTGGCTTCGCCGACGCCTGCGACGTTCACGCGGACGCTCGTCCGTCCTTGTCCGGTCGCTGCCATCTGCAGGAGGGTACCGCCTAGGCCCTGCCACCTCGGACAATGGGCCGTTCGGCCCATGACCTTCCGAGCGCCAGCGTCGATCGTGGTCGTAGATCGGATGCGATTCGTCAGCGCCTGCCTCGCCGCTCTCACTCTCTCGTGCCTCCTCCCGGTGTCGACGCCTGCCGCCGGCGCCCACGACCGCTCCCTGCTCGCCGTCGGCTACCGCTCACCGCAGGCCCTCGCGCGCGCGGTGGCCGGAGGCCGCGGAGTCGTCGTCCGACGCATCCCCCAGCTGCACGTCGCTGAGGTCCGGCCGCGCGTCGCAGATTTCGCCGCGGCCGTCCGCGGCCTGCCGGGAATTCACTCCGTCGAGCACGTGCTGCCCCGCGCTTCGGCGGCCGAGCCGGCACTTCTCTCCACGACGCTCCCGTACGAGTGGCAGTTCGCCGCGACGCACGAGGACCGGGTTCCCCCTGCCGTCGTCCGTGCCGCCGGCTCGGTGACGATCGCCGTGATCGACACGGGCGCCGACGTGAGCGCTCCCGACCTCGCGGCCAAGGCGCCGCACACGTACAACGTCCTGACCGGGAACTCCGACGTCCGCGACCTGAACGGGCACGGGACGTTCGTCTCCTCGCTCGCCGCCGGCTCCGTTGCGAACGGCGAGGGGATCGCAGGCTTCGGCGGCGACGCCCACCTACTCGTGATCAAGGCGAGCGGCGACGACGGCAGCCTCACCGATCTGGACGAGGCGAACGCGATCGTCTATGCCGTCGACCACGGGGCGCGGGTGATCAACCTCAGCGTCGGCGGCACCGCGACGTCGTTCAGCGAGCGACGCAGCATCGAATACGCTGCCGCACACGGTGTGCTGATCGTTGCTGCGGTCGGCAACGAGTACACGCAGGGAAACCCCGTCGAGTATCCGGCGGCGCTGCTCCAGCCCATCGGTTCGAGGGGCCGCGGCGGAATCGGCCTCGCGGTCGGCGCGTCGACCATTGACGGCTCGCGGGCCTTCTTCTCGAACGTCGGCTCACACCTCTCGCTCGTCGCCCCGGGCGAGAACGTGTTCAGCGCGCTCTCCTCGCTCTCGTCACCCGACGAGTATCCGCGCGCCTCGCTGCCGGGCTCTACGACCGGTCTCTACGGCTTTGCGAGCGGCACCTCGTTCTCGACGCCCGAGGTCGTCGGAGCCGCGGCCCTCGTGATGGGTGCAAACCCGCTCCTGCGTGCCACGGAGGTCGCCCAGATCCTCAAGGAGACCGCGTCGGGCCACGGCTCGTGGAACCAGGAGACGGGGTACGGCGTCCTCGATGCCGCCGCGGCCGTCGCGCGGGCACAGGGGCCCTCAGGCGTCGTGGTGCGCGGGTCGCGATCCCGTCGGCACGTGCAACTCCGCTGGTTCAGCGCCGCCGCCGCGCGCTATCGGATCACGTTTCGCGTCGATCGCAAGCCGACGCGTCTTCTCCTCGACGGCACGACGCGCACGGCGCTCTCGGTCGCGACCCGGCGCGGCCACCGGTACGTCTTCACCGTCTCCGGGCTCGACGACGCGGGTGTGGTCTTGGGCACGACCACGTACTCCGTGCGGGCGTAACTCAGCCGTCGACGCGGTCGATCTGGGCACCGAGCGCGCGCAGGCGCTCGTCGATTCGCTCGTAGCCCCGGTCGATCTCCCCGACGTTCCCGATCGTCGACGTGCCCTCGGCGCAGAGGCTCGCGATCAGCATCGCCATCCCGGCGCGGATGTCCGGGCTCGCCATGCGCTGTCCGAACAACTTGGCGGGGCCGGCCACCACCGCGCGATGAGGATCGCAGAGGATGATCCGCGCGCCCATCGAGACGAGCTTGTCCACGAAGAACAGGCGGTTCTCGAACATCTTCTCGAAGATCAGGACGGTTCCTCGCGCCTGCGTCGCGACGGCCAGTGCGATGGACGTCAGGTCGGCGGGGAACGCGGGCCACGGGCCGTCCTCGATCTTCGGGATCTGACCACCCAGGTCGTCCTGGATCACGAGCTCCTGATCCGGCGGCACGCGCAGGGTCGACCGGTCGAGCTCCGCGCGGACGCCGAGCCGTTCGAACACGGGCAGGATCGGCGCGAGGTCCTCGGGGACCACGTCCTCGATCGTTACGTCGCCGCGCGTGACGGCGGCGAGCCCGATGAAGCTGCAGACCTCGATGTGCTCGGAGGCGATGCGCCAGTCGCCGCCGCGCAGGCGGTCGACGCCCTCGATGCGCAGGACGTTGGATCCGATGCCCTCGATCCGCGCGCCGAGCGAGACGAGGAAGCGGCAGAGGTCCTGGATGTGGGGCTCGCAGGCCGCGTTGCCGATGACGGTGTCCCCGGCCGCGAGCGATGCGGCCATGATCGCGTTCTCGGTCGCCATCACGCTCGCCTCGTCGAGGAAGACGTGCTGCCCGCGCAGCCCGTCGGTTCGCATCTCGTAGCGATGGTTCAGGTCGACCGTCGCGCCGAGCTCTCGGAGCGCGTGGATGTGCGGGTCGAGCCGGCGGCGACCGATGACATCGCCGCCCGGTGGGGGGACGGTCGCTCGGCCGACACGCGCGAGCAGGGGGCCGGCGAGCAGGAAGGACGCGCGGATCCGGCTCGCGAGCTCCGCGTCCAGCTCGTGGGACGAGAGCGGCCCGGAATCGACACGGACCTCGTTCGGCGCCGCCCACTCCACGTCCGCGCCGAGGTCCGCGATCAGCTCCATCATCGTCTCGACGTCGCGGATGTGCGGCACGTTCGTCAGCCGCACCGGCTCGTCGGTGAGCAGGCAGGCGGCGAGGATCGGGAGTGCACCGTTCTTGTTCCCGGCCGCACGGATGCTGCCGTTCAAGGCGCGACCGCCTGCGATCACGAACGACTCCGCGGCCCGGCTCGTCACGGTGGCCATCGCGGTAGCCTAACGACGCGATGGGACCAACCCGCGACCAGGCCTGGGAGACGCTCACGCGTTACACGAAGAGCGACGCGCTCCTGCGTCACGCGCTCGCCGTGGAGGCGTCCGTGGCGTGGTATGCGCGGCAGTCCGGCGCAGACGAGGAGCTGTGGCGCGTCGTCGCGCTCCTGCACGACTTCGACTACGAGATCCATCCCACGCTCGACAAGCATCCGCAGGACGGCGCGCAGATCCTGCGCGACGAGGGCTATCCGGAGGAGGTGATCGAGGCCGTGCTCTCGCACGCGGAGCACCTCGCGATGCCGCGCGACACGCTCCTCAAGCGGACGCTCTTCGCCTGCGACGAGCTCTCCGGGTTCATCCACGCCTGCGGCCTCGTGCGTCCTGCGGGGCTCGACGGCCTCGAGCCGAAGTCCGTGAAGAAGAAGCTGAAGCAGCCGTCGTTCGCGGCCGGCGTCCATCGCGACGAGGTGTACGCGGGTGCCGAGGGCCTCGGGCTCGAACTCGACGAGCACATCCGCAACGTGATCGCGGCCCTACAGCCGATCGCTCCCGAGCTCGGCCTGCGGACGGCGGAGACGGCGGAGGCGTTATGACTCCCAAGCTCGACTTCTTCGGCATCGTCGTCAGCGACATGGCGCGCTCCGTGGCGTTCTATCGCCTCCTGGGGCTCGACTTCGCCGACGGCGCGGAGAACGAGCAACACGTCGAGGCGCCCCTCGCCGGGGGTCTGCGCTACGCGCTCGACACCGAGGAGGTCATACGCTCCTTCGACCCCGAGTGGAAGCGGCCGACGGACGGCCACGCCGGCGGCGGCGCGTTCAGGTGCGAGTCGCCGGAGGAAGTGGACCGCGTCTACCGGGAGCTCCTGGACGCCGGCGCATCGCCGCACAAGGAGCCCTGGGACGCGTTCTGGGGCCAGCGCTACGCGCAGCTCAGGGATCCGGACGGGACGGTGGTCGACCTGTACGCGCCGCTCCCGGACTCCTCCGCGTAACCCGAACTCCCCTTGTGGCTCTGAGCCACAAGGTTTTGGCGCCGACGGTTCTCCGTGGCAACGCGGCCTCACCGAGCGCAGACAACGCCCGCGAACGCCTTGTGGCTCTGAGCCACAAGGCGTTCGAAGGGGTCGAATGCTAGGTCACTCGGCCCGGTCGAGGCCGGTCACCAGCCGGTCGATATCGTCCTCGTTGGTCCACCAGCCGCACGACGCGCGCAGCCAGCCGGTGCGGGGCAGGTCGCGCGCGATGACGCCCTGCTCGTAGAGACAGGCCGCGTCCTCGGCGGGATCGCCCGGCGCCACGAACGACACCAGCGTCCCGCCCGCGTCGTCCGCGATCGTCTCGTACCGTTCGGCGAGCGCGGCGCGGCAGGCGCGCGCCATCTCGCCCGCGCGTTCGAATCGCCACTCCGGCGCGCCGTCGAGCGCGGCCTCCAGGCCTGCGAGCGCCGGTGTAGCGATCCACCCGAAGTCGAAACGCTGGGCTCCGTCTTTCGGCTCGAACCTCCCGTCGCGTTCGATCGATCTCTGGGAGAAGGAGGTTGGGAGCGCGACGCGCAAGCGCTCGGGATCGCGCACGTAGAGGGCGCCGGTCGGCACGGGACCGCCGAGCCACTTCTGGCACGAGACCGTGTAGAAGTCGAGGTCGCCAACGTCCACGGGAATCGCGCCGACCGACTGTGCACCGTCGACGAGCATCGGGAGTCCCGTCGCCCGCTTCAGGTCGTGCACCGGAATCACCTGCCCCGTCGTCCACAGCACGTGCGAGAGCCCGAGCAGCCGCGTCCGAGGCGTGACGTGCGCGAGGATCGCGTCGAGCACCTCTTCCGCGGGAAGCGCCGTCACGTCGGCGACTTGCACCCGCGCGCCGCTCGCGTGCAGCGGCGCGAGTAGGCCGGGGTGTTCGGAGCTCGTCGTCACAACCTCGTCGTCCGGACGCAGCCCGAACCCCGCCAGGACGATGTTGCAGCCGTCGGTCGTCGAGCCGGTCAGCGCCATCCGCTCCGCGGCCGCGCCGATTGCCGCTCCGACCTTCTCGCGCACGCGTTCCCGCAGCTCGACCATGCTCTCCACCCAGCGCCGGCCCCCGCGTCCCTGTTCCTGGTCGAACCACTCGCGCTCCGCCATCGCGTCGAGGGTCGCCCGCGACATCGGTCCGAGCGAGCCCGCGTTGAGATAGGCAAACCGTTCGAGGACGGGAAACGAGGCGCGCGCTTCCTCGAACGTCACGCGATCCCCCGCTCCAGCGGGGCGTGGTCGGACAGGACCCGGCCCTCGATTGCGCGGCGCTGGACGGGCCAGCGGGTCGGGGGAGTCGCGTCGAGCCGGCGAACGAGGATGTGGTCGACGCCGTCGGAAGTCGGCCCCTCGAACCCCCACTCCGACTCCGTCAGCTCGCCGAGCGTCCGCGAGTCCTGCACGGTCAGGTTGAAGTCACCCGCGAGGACGATAGGCTCGTCGGGCTCCGCGAAGCCGTCCACGAACGTCGCCGCACGCAGAACTTCGGCATCCGCAAGCCGCCGGTCGGGATGGCTCGTTGCGTGGAGGTTGGTGACGACGAGCGTCACGTCCTCGCGCGCGAGCCGGAGCACCTGGCAGATCCGCCGCTCCCTGGCCCAGGCGAGCTGCAAACGAGTGCCGATGTCGAAGCGGCGACGGAACGACCACGGATTCAACACGAGGTAACGATGCTGCACCACTCGCAGCCCCGGGGCGACGAGCACCGCGTTCGCCTGGCCCGTGAAAGCCGAGCGGAAGAGCCCGTGATGCACGTCCGTGATCACGCGCCCGACCTCGGGGGTCGCCGGAAACGGCCCCAGCATCGGCCTGCGGGCCACGTCCGCGACCGCAGTCATCTCGGTCCAGTCGTCCAGATGTGACAGCGACCACACCGGCAGCTCCTGGAGGCAGACGAGGCCGGGACGATCGGACACGACGAGCCGGATCATCTCCTCGAGGAACGCCTTGCGCTCCGGCGGGCTCGCGTTGCCGTGGAAGAGGTTCCAGGTTCGGACGAGCAAGTGCTTACTCTAGGCGCGTGCGCATCGTCGTCGCCGATCCGCCCGCATTCACCCCCGCGTACGATCACGAGCTCTCGTCGGCACTGGCGCGCGGTGGTGCGAAGGTCGAGCTCGTAGCATCGCGCTTTCGTTTCGGCGAGATTCCGGCCCCCGACGGCTACGTGCGAACGGAGCTCTTCTATCCCGTCAGCGCCCGCCTCTTCGGGCGCTCACGGCTGCGGTTGCCGGTGAAGGCCGTCGAGCACGTCCCCGGCACGCTTGCGCTTCTCCGCCGCCGTCCCGACGTGTTGCACGTGCAATGGCTCGCGGCACCCGAGCTCGACGCGAGGCTGTTCCACCCGCGAGTGCCCTCGGTCTTCACGGCGCACGATCTGCTGCCGCGGCGCACCGCTTCGAAACGCGACCTCTGGCGACGCCTGCTCGGCCGGTTCGACCGCGTCGTCGTGCACAGCGAGCGTGGCCGCGAGACACTCGCTGAGCTCGAAGTCGATGCGCGCGTGATCCCGCACCCGGTGTTCCCGAGCGACCCGGTGCGCACCGACGACGGGCGCACGCTCCTGTGCTTCGGACTGATTCGACCGTACAAGGGTCTCGGAGACGCGATCACGGCGGCGAAGCGCGTCGACGGCGCCCGCCTCATCGTGGCCGGCGACCCGCTCGAGCCGGTGAACGGCTATCGCGAGCAGGCCGGCGACGTGGCCGAGTGGCGGCTCGGCTTCCTGTCGCCGAAGGAAGTCGACCGGGCGTTCGGGGACGCGACCGTCGCGCTGTTCCCATATCGACCCGAGCTCGACCAGAGCGGCGCCCTCCTGCAGGCACTCGGTGCCGGCGTCCCGGCCATCGCGTACGACGTCGGAGGGATCGCCGAGCCCGTCCGCCGCTTCGGAGCGGGACGCGTGGTCGCTCCGGGTGACGTCGATGCGCTGGCCTCGGCGATCCGCGAGCTCCTCGACGACCCCGCCGCGCTCGCCGAGGCGCGCGCCGGCGCCGGCCGGGCTCGCGCCGAGCTGACCTGGGACGCCGCAGCGAGCTCCCACCTCGCCCTCTACGCGGAGCTCCTTTGATCGGACGCCGGCGTTTCGCGGACGTGATCGACCGGCAGATCGATCTGTTCGTCCGGGAGCAGCGCGGCCTGATCGAAGACTGTCTCGCTGCTGAACGGGCCTACGACCGCGCCGATCGGGACGAGGCCGAAGAGCGCTACGGCGACTACGTCGACCTCGTCGAGACGGGGACGGAGATCCTCGCCGGGATTCGCGACGCGTTTGGCCAGACTCTCGACGAGGAAACCGCCGAAGACTACGACGCGGCCTTCAACCGAGCCGTCGGCAAGCGTTTGCCCAGGTTCGCGCTCGAGATCGAGAATCGCTGACATGGCTCTTCGGATCGAGGACTACGGCTTGATCGGCGACCTGCAGACGGCCGCCCTCGTGAGCCGCGAGGGGTCGATCGACTGGGCGTGCTTCCCGCGCTTCGACTCCGGCGCGTGCTTCGGCGCACTCCTCGGCACCCCGGAAAACGGCCGCTGGCAGATCGCGCCCCGGGCGGACGCCTGGCACGGGGGCCGCCAGTACCGCGGCCCGAGCCTGATCCTCGAGACCGACTGGGAAACCGAGGACGGGGCCGTGCGCGTCATCGACTTCATGCCGCCCCGCGGCGAGGCGCCGGACATCGTCCGGATCGTCGAGGGCGTGCGCGGGAGCGTCGAGATGACGTCCGAGCTCGTGATCAGATTCGACTACGGCTCGATCATCCCGTGGGTGCGCCGGATCGACGGCGGGCGGATCGCCGTCGCAGGCCCCGACGGCCTCTCCTTTCGCACCCCGGTCGAGCACCGGGGGGAGAACATGCGCACGATCGCCGAGTTCACGATCGAGGAGGGCGAGCGCATTCCCTTCGTCCTCACGTGGTACCCGCCGCACCGCCTACCACCGGACGAGATCGACGCGGAGGAAGCACTCCGCGACGCGGAGGAGTTCTGGGACAACTGGGAGCGCAGGTGCACGTACGACGGCGAGTGGCGGGAGCAGGTGCACCGATCCCTCGTCGTCTTGAAGGCGCTCACTTACGCACCGACGGGCGGGATCGTCGCGGCGCCGACGACGTCGCTGCCCGAGCAGGTCGGCGG
>OEKB01000046.1_pt1 | contig 10559 bp, 11 predicted proteins | sample 1503171 | NCBI WGS metagenome assembly OEKB01 (sample SAMEA104379580, study PRJEB20068) | metagenome | isolation source: 1998
CCTCGGTCTCATGTCCGATGATTGTCGCGCCTGGCGATGGCCGCTTACCGCGGTACCATCCGCCGGTCAACCGGGGTCTGGAAGGGCCTGTACAGACACGAAAGGGAGCCTCATGCGTTTCACCCGCCTACTGCTGCTGCTCGTAGCAGCCGCCGCCATTGCCGGGGTGCTCGTGCCCAGCGCCAGTGCGCTTGCGTTCGAGGACACGGTTTGCCCGTTCGAGAAGGGCACGCTGATCAAGGTTTGCCCGGCGGGGTTCGTCGGCAAGTCGTATTCGTTCCAGGTCAAGGGTCGAGAAGGGACCGGCTGCGTCCCGTACGTCTCGTTCTCGAACCCAGGCGGCAACTTGCCCCCCGGCCTCTCCATTTCCTCGGACGGGGTGATCAGCGGTACGCCCCAGCAAACCGGTGAATGGGTGTTCTGGCTTGCGATGAAGGACATTCCGCACGAGCAAGGCGGAATATCGTGGTGCTCGGACAGCAAGTCGACCGAAGAGCAATTCAAAATAGAAGTCTTACAAGGCCTGTCGATCGTGCAGAGCCAGAGCACGCTCACTCCCGGGGCCTTGAATCAGCCGTACAGCTTCCAGTTCACTGCGGCAGGCGGAGGGACGCAGACGTGGTCGGTCGTACCGAACTACGGCACGGGCCTGCCCGCCGGACTCTCCCTCAACTCCTCGACCGGACTCCTGTCGGGAACGCCGACTGCCAAGGGCAGCTTCACGTTCAGGATCCAGGTGTCCGACGGGAGTCGTAGCGACACGCAGACCTACACGCTCAACATCATCGAGAAGCTGAGCCTCGCGCAACCGGTCGTCCCGACGGGCGAGGTGGGTCTCCACTTCACGATGACGGCCACGGCGAGCGGCGGAGAGGGCGCCCACGTGTGGTCGCTGGAGAGCGGCACGCTGCCGGAAGGCGTGACGCTCAATGCGGAGAGCGGTGTCATCAGCGGCACGCCCGTCAACGGCGGCGTGTTCCCGGTGAAACTCGCCGCGACCGACACCGTCGGCCAGAAGGCCACCGTCGACATCAAGATCGCGGTTGCCGCCCGGCTCGAGGTCGTGAAGGCGCCACTCCCGCAGGCAAAGGTTGGAAAGACGTACCGGGTGCGCCTCCTCTGGAGCGGCGGCGTCCGCCCCCGGACGTGGCGGATCCTCGGCGGGCGGCCCGGCACGCTCCCGAAGGGCCTGTCGCTGAACAAGAGGACGGGCGTCATCTCCGGCACGCCGAAGGAGACCGGGACGTTCCGGCTCCGGCTGCAGATCAGCGACCACCTGGGTGCCCGCGCGAGCATGGGCATCGTGCTGAAGGTCAAGGGTTGACGTTGGAGAGGATCTCCCAGAGCGCGTTCGTGTAGCGCTCCCAGGAGAAGCTCCGCTCCGCGGTCTGACGGGCGCGGATGCCGACGGAACGTGCGGCATCCGCGCCCGTCGCCAACTCGACGACGGCCCGCTCGAGGGCCTCCGCGCTACCCGGATCGACGAGCCGGCAGTTGACGCCGTCCTCGAGCGCGTAGCCGCGGGCGATCGCCTCCGTGCGCGAGACGACGACCGGCTTGGCCATCGCCATCGCCTGCAGCAGGACGGTGGTCGCGCCGGAGTAGCTGTTGTCGCGCACCGGCAGTGCCACGACGCGAGCATCCGCAAGCCGCTCCCGCACCTGCTCGAGCGGGATGTCGGTCTCGAGGGTGACGTTTGACGGCAGCGATCGCAGCGCGCGCGCGTGCTCGGCGTTCGCGACGACGAGGAAGCTCAGCTCCGGACGCCGGGAAGCAACGCTCATGAGCAGCTCGAAATCGCGGCGGGGGTCCGCTCCCACCGAGACGACGTCGACGCTCGGGACCCGCTCCGGCACGGGCCGAAAGACGTTGACGTCGACGCCGAACGGGAGAAAGACGACCGGCGGCGCGGCAGGGCCGAGCCAGCTTCTGATCCGCTCGGTCTCGCTTTCCGCATAGGCAACGATCGTGTGGATCGCGCCGAACGCACGCTCGTACAGCCGGCGCATGCGCACGCCACGAAGCTGCGCGAGCCGTTCCGGAAGCCCGACCGCGGTGTACACGATCGGAACACGGACGAGGCCCGCGCGCTTCAGCAGGACGAGCGGGATCCCGACCGTGTCGACCGTCGAGAAGACGACGTCCGCTTCGTTCGCAGCACGCAGCGACGGCAGGATCGACGCGAAATCCCCGCCGTAGCCGCCCAGTCCGTAGATCGGGCCGTTGAGCGCCTGCGCGGCGGCCCGCGCCCAGGCAGGAGGCGGACCGCGACGCTCCAGGTTGTGGCGAACCCGCGCGCCGCGCTGCACGACCTCGTCGAGGCCGAACAGCCGATAGCGCTCGGGCGCTTCCGGCGGCTGCCGCAGGGCGGCCCTTCGCTCCGGTGCGTCCCGGTACGCGTAGAAGACGTTCACGCCGTGCGACACGGTAAAGAACGCGGCCGCTAAGGTTGCCGCCGTGCACCGCAAGCGGACACGCCTCGCCGCGCGCGCACACCGGGTCGCGAGCGCCCTGGAGCGCCGCGGCATCGTGGCGACGTACGAGCTGCACGACCGCGTGCTCGGCAATCGCGCCGCGCGCCGCCGCTACGCGCAGGAGCCACCGGCGCTCGACTCCGTCCAGCAGGGACTCGTGGAACGACTGCGGAACGACGGCTATGCGACGGTTCCGTTTGCCGACCTCGTCCCCGATCAGCAGGCCTGGCACGAGGTGGCAGCGGAGGCCGATCGGTTCGTCGCAGAGACCGAACGCGAGCTCGCACGCGAGCGCGAAGGCGGCGAGTCAGGGCTCCGACGCAGGGAAGGGAAGGAGTTCGTCGTCCGCAAGTACGCCTACGACGTGGAGCTCGGACTCGACGATCCGTGGCTGCGGCTGGGACTGAACGGCCGTTTGCTCGACCTGGCGAACACCTACCTCGGGATGTGGGCGAAGCTCGAGTACGTCGACGTCTGGTACACGCCTCCGGCGGGAGACGGGGCGCGGCGCTCGTCGCAACGCTGGCACCGCGACTTCAACGACCGGCACCTGTTGAAGGCGTTCCTCTACCTCGTCGACGTCGACGACGACACCGGCCCGTTCGAATACGTGCCGCGCACGGCGCCCGGCGGGGAGCTCGACCATCTCTGGCCCTGGCGACCGCTCGGCGACAACTATCCGCCGGACGACGAGTTCGCGGCCAAGATCGCCGACCGGGCGGTCAGCTTCACCGCCCCGAAGGGGACGCTGATCTTCTGCAACACGTGCGGTTTCCACCGAGGCGGGTTCGCACGGGAGAAGCCGCGGGTGCTTGCCACGGTGACCTACTCCTCACCTGCCTCGCTCGCTTCGCTCACGGAGCGGAACTACTCGGTCCGCTCCGACAGCGCGAACGGACTCGGGCCGGCGCAGCGCTACGCGCTCAGCTGAAGAACGGCGACGCGTCGACCGTGACGAGGTCGCCGCGCATGTACTTCTGCACCTTCCAGTCGCCCGTCTCCGCAGGAGGTCTCGGTGGGCGGAGACGCCGCTTGACCGCTCCCAGCCACGTCCGGTCGTGCATCCCGGTCTGCTCCAGGATCGGGCGAGCCGACGGCGTTCCGGCGGCCGGCTCCTGGTCACGCGACGAGCGCCGGACAAAGCAGGCGTGGAGGCAGCGCAACGGCGTCTCGTCCCACGACAGGCGCTCGCCGATGTTGTCGACGGCGTTCGCGTCGTAGCCGTGACGGAACGTGATCGTCCCGCCGTGGAGGCGCTCGGCCCCGTCGCCGGCCCAGGCCTCGATCGCGTCGAAGTTGTAGAGCTTCGTGATCGAGCGCGACGGTGGCGAGCGATAGCCCGAGGCTGTCCGGGCCTCCCGATCCACCTGGACGCAGTTCAGGACGTTCGATGCGACCTTGAACGCGTCGCGATACCCACCCGCGAACAGTTCGTCCCGAAACCCAGCGAGCCGTTCGGGGTCGTAGAGCTCGTCGCCGTCGACGCCGAAGACCCATGTCTTCGTCCCCGCGTAAGGCTCGATCACTGTGTGCGAGTCGCCCGCGTGCGGCGAGCGCCTGACATCCAGGTGGTCGTATTCGTCAGCGAGCGCGCGGAGGATCTCCCAGGTTCGATCCGTCGAGACGTGGTCGACCGCGTGGATGCGGTCGCAGAACTCAGCGACGTTCCGGATCGCCTGCCCGACGAAGACGTCCTCGTTGCGAACGAGAACGATGCCGACGATCTGCGCCGTTCCGGCTACTGCTCCTCACAGGTCCACTCGAGCAGCGGCCGCACGGAGCCTCGAAACTGACCCGTGAAGCGACCGCGGGAGGAGCCGCCCTCGCCGGGGTCGTAGACGTGGAACGCGATCACCTGATTGTTGACGGCGTGCGGATGGAGCTTCGGCGATGCGATCGTGACGATGGACGCATCGACGGCATACCGGCCCTCGTTCAAGAAGTTGCCCGGGATCCATGCGGTCGCGAGGTACTCGCCGGGCGGCGTCACGTCGTGCCAGCGGGGACTCGTGTCCATCGCGTTGAAGCTGATCGCGCCGTGTTGGTCCAACAGCTTGATCTTCGGAACGACCGGCCTTCCTTCCCGGAGCACGCGAAAGCCGATCTCGATGCCGATCGGTTCCCGCACGTCGGCCGCAGTGACCCTCGACCCGTCGCTCTCCACCACCCGGATCGACTGGAGCCGCACGAGGTCGTCCCCCGGCGCCTCGTCGGGATCCCAGACGTAGGACGACCCCGTTCCCATCGTCTGCTCCTCGTAGGCGCTGACCACGTCCTCGGTGGCACCGTCGAGCACGACCTCGCCCTCCCGCAGAAGAATCGCACGATCGCAGAGTTGCAGAATCCCCTGCAAATTGTGGGAAACGAACAGGACCGTCCGGCCCGAGTCGCCGATGCTCTCCATCCGCCCGATCGAGCGCCGCTGGAAATCGGCGTCGCCGACGGAGAGGACCTCGTCGACGATCATCACCTCAGGCTCGAAGTGCGCCGCCACGGAGAACGCGAGGCGTACGAACATCCCGCTCGAGTAGCGCTTCACCGGTGTGTCGATGAACTTCTCGACGCCGGAGAACTCGACGATCGCGTCGAAGTTGCGAGTGATCTCGCTCCTCTTCATGCCGAGGATCGTCCCGTTGAGATAGATGTTCTCGCGACCGGTCAGCTCCGGGTTGAAGCCCGTCCCGACCTCCAGCAGGCTCCCGACGCGTCCACGGATCTCCGCGCGCCCCTCCGTGGGGGTCGTGATTCGAGTCAGGATCTTGAGCAGCGTCGACTTGCCGGCACCGTTCGGCCCGATGATGCCGAGGACCTCGCCCTCATGAGCTTCGAAGGAAACGTCCCGAAGCGCCCAGATCGTCTTCTCCGGCTCGTGCACGTGGCCCGACTTGAGGCGCCGCACGCTGTCCGCGAGGGTGTCGCGAAAGGTGCCGTAGGCAGCCTTGTATTGCCCGATGCGGTACTGCTTCGACAGGCCGTCGGCCCTGACGGCGACCGACATCAGATCGTGTCCGCGAAGCGCGGCTCGGAACGACGGAAGTACGTGAGGCCGATCAACAGGAGAGCTACTGCGACTCCGGCGCCCAGGAGTGCATGGCCGAGGACCGGAGGCGGGCCGCCGAGGACGGCCCAGCGCCACCCGGCGACGACGGTCGTGATCGGGTTGATCGAGAGCAGCCACTGCCATTTCGGCGGCACGCCGTTGAGAGCGAATGGCACGCCCGACAGGAACGGCATCACCTGCATGAACGCAGGGATGACGTAAGCGATGTCGCGATAGCGGACGTTGAGCGCACCGAGCGTCAGCGCCGCACCGAAGGCGGAGACCAGAGCAAGCAGGATGAAGCAGGGCGCGACGAGCACGATCGGTCCCGGCCACCGCCCGTACCAGCCCATCATCCCGACCAGCACGAGCAGCGCGAGCATGAAGTCGACGAGCGGAACGAGAACGCCGTTGAGCGGCAACAACAGCCTTGGGAAGTACACCTTCGTGACGAGCGAGACGTTTCCGACGACGGAGACGCTGGCCTGGTTCAGCGCGGCCGAGAAGTACTGCCAGGCGAGCACGCCCGCGAAGGCGAAGATCGGGTACGGCAGGCCTCCCGAGGGGAAGCGCGCGAAGCGCCCGAAGATCAGCGTGTAGACGAGCGCGGTGAACACCGGCTGGAACACCGCCCACCCGGCGCCGATGACCGTCTGCTTGTAGCGCACCTTCAGATCGCGCCAGATGAAGATCCCGAGCAGCTCGCGATATCGCACCAGCTCGCGGAAATCGACCCGCGGCCACGGCGAGGCGGGCCGAATGACCGTCACTTGCTTCGGCCGTTCGGCTGCTTTCGGCGGGACGGAACGCTCGACGCGTTCCTTGCGAACCTGAACCGGGGCCTCCGTCACAGCGCCCGATGGTAGCGGGACGGCCTACGGGACCCGGCGGCTGAGCGAGAGCATGCGCTGCTCGAGCCGGTCGAGGCGCCGCTGGGCGCGCACGACGTATGCCTCGACGAGCGCCGCGGCCTCGGCGGCGTAGGCGGCGTCGTCGGCGAGGGTCGGCGTCGGCAACGTCAACGACGCCTCGCGCTCCGAAGGGAGCGCGAACCCGCGCGCCCGTCCCGGCTCGAGGCGCAGCGCCCGCAGCGCGTCGCGGAGACGCGTGTCCGCGACGAGCGTGCCGTCCGCGAGCCCGCGCGCGGCCGCTTCGTCGCCGACGACGAGCGTGCTGTGCTGCTCCTCAATCGAGCCGCTCCTGAGCGCGCCGTAGCCTTTGAGGTGGTAGCCGGTGCCCGCGCGTGCGATGTGCTTCGTGAACGCCTCGCCCTGGAGCTCGACCTTCCGCTTCCACTGCGCGCCCGAGCGAAGCGGGAAATGGAGGACCTCGATCGGATACCACGTCGGAAACGCGACGTAGGGCGTAGCGACGAGGTCGTGGTTGCCGCGACCGACGACGACGTTCGGGTCCGCGCGGTGCGCAACCTTGGTGACAGGGCGGTAGAAGCTCGTCGGATCGTTGATCGCAGCGTGCTGCGACAAGAGCAGCGTCATCCGTTCCGCGAAGAAGTCTCCGTCGTCGGGGCGCGGCACGAAGGAGCGCCAGAACGCCTGCACGATCCCGTAGCGCTCGGGCACGGCCGCGAGGACGTCCTTCAGAGATCCTCCGCGAGGCCACCAGAACTCGTCGGCGTCGCTGTTGATCACCCAGTCCGCACCGAACTCGGTTGCGGCGAGGCGCGCCATCCTCGTGACCCATTCGCCCTGTCGGAGGCCTTCCGCGGGCTCGTGGATCAGATGGAGGCAGCCCTCGCGCGCGTAGGCCTCGAGAATCTCCGCCGTCCCGTCCCGCGATCCGTTGTCGGTCGCAACGACGAAGTCGACGCCTGCATTCAGATGGAACGCGACCTGGGCGTCGACGATGTCCGCCTCGTCGCGCGCGAGGACGGTGAGGACGACTCTCATGACCTCGTGGCGCGCATGACCTTCCTCGCGACGCGACCGAGCGTGCGACGCGCGCGCCAGACGGGGCCGCTCTCGAGCGACGCAAGGCGGCCTTCGAGATCGTCGAGGCGGCGCTGAACGCGTACGACATCGGCCTCGCCGAGCGCGGCCACGTCGACCGCGTAGGCGGCGTCGTCCACGACGCTCGGTCGCGGGAAGAACAAGCGGGTCTCTCCCGCTCGCGGAGACGCGAATGCCTCACGGTCGCTGACCCGAAGCGTGTGCAACGCCTCCCGAAGGCGTGTGTCGACGACGAGCGAGCCGTCGGCGAGCCCGCGCTCGAGTGCGTCGTCGCCCACCGTCAACGACTCGTAGAGCTCGGCGAACCGTCCGTCCTGCCGTGCGCGATGGACCTCCTCGTAGTACGCGTTGCGGCTCACGCCGAGGGCGCTGCGGAGGTGCTCGTACTTTCTGTCGTACTGCTCGAAGCTGCGAATCGGGAAGTGGAGCAACTCGACGGGATACCAGCCGCGCAGCGGGACGAGTCGGGAGTCCAGCAGCGTGTGCGCGCCGGCGGAGAGGCTGACGTTCGGATCGCCGCGGTGGATCGCCTTGAGGTTCGGCCTGAACAGGCTCGTCGGGTCGTTGATCGGCGCCGAGCCCGACACGCGGACGACCATCCGGTCTGCAAAGAAGCTCCCGTCGTCAGGCCGCGGCACGAACTGGCGGAGCAGCGCGCTGACGATGCCGTAGCGAGCCGGCACGGACGCGAGCACCTCCTTCAGCGAGCCGCCGCGTGGCCACCAGAACTCGTCCGCGTCGCTCGAGATCACCCAGTCGGCGCCGAACTCGGATGCAGCGAGGCGCGACATCCTCGTCGCCCACTCGCCTTCTCGCATCTCCTCCATCTGCTCGCGGATCAGATGCACGTATCCGTCGCGCGCGTAGCGCTCCAGGATCTCCGTCGTCCCGTCCTCGGAGCGGTGGTCGATGGCGACGACGAAGTCGACGCCGGCGTTCAGATGAAAGGCGATCTGCGCGTCCACGACGTCGGCCTCGTCGCGGGCGCGCAGCGTCAGCACGAGCTTCATGCAGCTTCCTCCACCCGACCACCGGACATCGCGCGCACTCTAGAGAAGGAGCGTGCCGGGCAACCCGGCTGCCGCCGGCAGCAGCAGTCACGGCGACTGCGGCGACTAGGATCGCGCCACCTTGCCGCTCTTCCGACGAGTCCGAAACCTTCGGCGCCTGTACGCCCAGCTCTGGTCGTTGAGGGACGAGCTGTCTGCGCTGCAGCAGGAAACCCGGGAAGGCCACTTCCAGCTCCTGCGCGCGCTCGAAGCGCTGCAAGACCGCGAGGTCGACGCGCGACGAGAGCTGAGACGCGTCCGCAGCTCAACGCCCTACGAGCAGGCGTTTCGCGAGGACGAGCCACTCGTGTCCGTCACGATCCCCACCTGGACGAACCATCGCGCACTCCTCGACACGGCGATTCCCTCCGTTCTCGCGCAGACCTACGAGAACCTCGAGGTGATCGTGGTCGGCGACGCGGCTCCGCCCGAGGTCGAACGCGCGATCGCCGCTGTCGGTGACGATCGCGTTCGTTACGTCAATCTTCCCTACCGCGGCCCGTATCCGAACGACCGCCAGCGCCGGTGGTACGTGGCGGGCGTTCCGCCGATCAACGAGGCGGCCAGGCTCGCGCGCGGCTTCTGGATCGCTCCGCAGAACGACGACGACGTCTTCTCGCCGAACCACGTCGAGCTGCTGCTCGAGGCAGCGCGCGCGACGAAGAGCGAGGTCGCGTACGGTCGGTTCGAGGTCGAGTACGCCGGTGAAGAGCCGTATGTCGCCGGAACGTATCCGCCGGTCATGGGCGAGTTCACGTGGCAGTGCGCGATCTACCATGCCGAGCTCCGCTTCTTCGAAATGGAGCTCGCCGACGCGTGGTTCGACAGACCCGGTGACTGGTCCCTCTGCCGCCGCATGCTGGTTGCAGGGGTGCGCATGACGATGATCGACGACGTCGTCGCCCGTCTCCACCCTTCCGCAGCTTGGAAACAGGAGCTCGGAGGGGAGCGATGAGGGTCGTCATCTACGGCTCTCGGCCGGATGGACACGCGAAGGTCGTTGCGGAGCTCGCCGCGGAGGATTCCACCGTCGAGCTCGTTGGCCTCATCGACGACTTCCCCGAGAATGCCGCGCGAACGCTCCGCGGGCTCACGGTGGTCGGCACGGGCAACGATCTCTCTCCCCGCGAGCCGGAGGACGCGCAAGGCCTGTTCCTCGGGTTCGGGGAGAGTCGAGGCAGGGCCGCGATCGCGGAACGCGCGCTCCAGGCTGGATACGAGCTTCCCCGGCTCGTCCATCGATCTGCGCAGATCTGCGCATCGGCGCAGTTGGGAGAAGGCACCCAGGTCCTCGCGCTGACATACATTGGGCCCGATGCGCGCCTTGGCAGAGGCGTCCTCGTGAACACCGGCGCGATCGTCGAGCACGACTCCGTGCTCGAAGACGGGGTCGTCGTCGGCCCGGGCGCAACGCTCTGCGGTCGCGTCCGCGTCGGCCGGGAAGCGGTTGTGGGTGCCGGCGCGACCATTCTGCCGGACGTCGTCGTGGGCGCAAGCGCGGTCGTCGGCGCCGGCGCGTTGGTTCGCGAGGCTGTGCCTGACGCGACACTCGTGGCCGGCGTGCCCGCCCGAACGGTGGGCTCGTGAGGTGAGCCCGACGGCGCCGATCAGATTCCAGCGGCCGTCCTTTCCGTCGGCGGCGGCAATCGAGCGCTACCTCTCGGCTGCGCGTGAAGAACGGTGGTTCTCGAACTTCGGGCCGTGTTGCCGCTTGCTTCGTGATCGACTCGGCCAGGCGACGGGGTGCGACGCGATCCCTGTGGTCAATGCGACGCTCGGCTTGATCGTTGCGATCGCCGCGCTCCGCCGCAGAACGGCGCCGAACGCGATCGAGGCCCTCGTACCGTCCTTCGCTTTTGCCGCCAGTGCGCAGGCTGCGATCTGGAACGGCCTCGAGCCGGTCTTCGTCGATGTCGATCCAGAGCACTGGCATCTGGCTCCCGACGAGCTCGAGCGGGCGTTGGAAGAACGGCGAGGCAAGATCGCCGTCGTCATCGCGCTTTCCAGCTTCGGGACGCCGCCGCCTCCG
>OEKB01000157.1_pt8 | contig 10458 bp, 13 predicted proteins | sample 1503171 | NCBI WGS metagenome assembly OEKB01 (sample SAMEA104379580, study PRJEB20068) | metagenome | isolation source: 1998
CGCCCGCGTCTGCGAGCCCCACATCCGCGGCACCGAGTGCGAGCAGGGTCAGCGCTACAAGAGCAAGAGCCAGCCGGAACACCCCGAGCCTCCTGAGACGGGGGTGACGAAGATCTTAAGCGAAGCGCGGTCGGCTCTCTAGGCGCTGTCCCGGAGCCTCTCGATGCCGTCGAGGATCAGGTCGAGCCCGAGCTCGAAGGCGCTCTCGTCGTCCGGCCGGGGCTCCATGTGCTGCCTGACGTGTTCGGTGAAGTGCGGATACTCGTCGGCGTAGTCCCCCCGCACGAAGCTCCTCGCCACGTCCTCGAAGACCTGCGTGTCGACCGCGCGGAAGTTCAAGACCTGTTCTGTGTATCCCACGACGTGGCTTTCAAGGATGTGGTACGCGTGATAGGTCAGATCCCTCGAGAAGCCCGCCTCACGGAGCGTTCCGAGGATCGAGTCCGAGTGGCGCAACCGCGCCGGCCCGGGCTTCTGGCGCATCCAGAGGCTGTGCGCCCACGGATGGCGGAGAAGGGTTTCGTGAGCAGAGATCACGCTCGTCCGGATCGCCGTCTTCCAGTCATCGCCTGAGCCGGACGACACGGCGATCTCACCTGCGACAGCCTCGACAATGCCGTCGAGAACGTCCGCCTTGTTGGCCACGTGGTTGTACAGCGACATCGCCTCGACCCCCAGTTCCTGCGCGAGCTTGCGCATGCTGAGGGCCTCGATTCCGCCTTCGTCCGCAAGGGAAATGGCGGCGTCCAGAACGCGTTCCCGGCTCAGGGGGAGACGGGGCTCTGCCCTCGGGCTCGTTCTCTTAGCCATCGGTGACCACTTCTCACCGTACCTTACGGAGTAAGTCTAAGCCAGTCACTTGACAGACTTACATCGTACGTGTAGCTTACGGCGTACGCTTACACCGTAGTCCAATCGGACGCTCGCCACACCGGAGGTCCAAGATGTTCTCCAGCGATCCGCGCGACCTGCTCGTCCTCGCCCACCAGTACACCGGGCACCTCCGCGAGGAAGCGGCAGCTCACCATCTTCGCCGTCGAGCGTGGACGCGCCGCGCCTTCGCCGCCTCCCTGCGCCGTGCGGCGAACAGACTCGATCCATCGCCGCTCGCGCACGGCACGGCGTGACCGCCCAACGTCCCACTGAAGAGGAGAGACACGTGGAGTCGTCAATCGCCCCAAGTCCGGAGTCCTCGGGGACCAAAGCCGACAGAAACACGATGAGAGCGGTCGTTCACGAGCGATACGGCCGGCCCGAGGTGCTCCAGGTCCGGGAGGTCGAGATGCCGGTCATCGAGGACCACCAGGTCCTCGTGCGCGTGCACGCCTTTTCCGTCAACCCCGCGGAGTGGTACCAGGTGACGGGCCCCTTCTTCGCACGGCCCGGGAGCGGGCTGTTCAAGCCGAAGAGCAAGCTCCTCGGTGCCGATCTGGCCGGACGGGTCGAAGCCGTCGGTAGCGACGTCAAGGAGTTTCAACCGGGTGACGAGGTGTTCGGCACGTCGCCGAGTGGCTGGGCCGAATACGCTCCGGTGCGCGAGGTTCGCCTCGTGCCGAAGCCGGCCAACGTCTCGTTCGAGGAGGCGGCCGCGGTCCCCATCGCGGCGATCACGGCCCTGCAGGCGCTGCGTGACCATGGACGCGTCCAGGCGGGCCAGCACGTCTTGATCAACGGCGCTTCAGGCGGCGTCGGTACGTTCGCCGTTCAGATCGCAAAGACGTTCGGCGCGGACGTCACAGCGGTCTGCAGCACGAGGAATGTCGACCAGGCTCGAGCGCTCGGCGCAGACCGCGTCATCGACTACACGCAGGAGGACTTCACCCAGCGCAACGAGCGTCACGACCTGATGCTCGACATCGCAGGCAGTCGTTCGTTCTCGCAGTTCAGACGCGTCTTGACACCGAAGGCGACCGTCGTCTTGGTGGGAGGACGGATGACGTATCGAGGGCTCGGACCTCTTCCCCACCTCGCCGGCACGTTCCTGGCCTCACGCGCCCGGAGTCAGACCGTGAAGTTCTTCGTCGCGAAGATCACGAAAGAGGACCTTGCGTTCCTGCAGGAACTCCTCGCGGCCGGAAAGGTGAAACCGGTCGTCGACAGGACCTACGGGCTGAGCGATGTCTCCGCAGCGCTCAGCTATCTCGGAGAAGGACACGCCAAAGGAAAGGTCGTCGTTACCGTCTGAGCACCCTACGATCGTCGTGTGCTCTTCACGCCGGCCCGTCACGAGCCCCTTGCCGATCGGACGTTCACCGAAGCGGCCGCGCGAGAGGCCATCGCCCGGATCGGGGCGCGCGCGGAGCGGGAGCTCGACGCGGCCGACGGGCGCTGGCCCCCTGATCCCGAGGACGCACTAACCGACGACGCGCCTCCCGAGAGCGGCCTGTACTGCGGGGCCGCCGGCATCGCGTGGGCGCTCGGTGAACTGGCCGAGGAGGGATATGTCTCACCGGCATTCGTCGACCGAGAGGTCGTCGAGGCGCTCGAGAGCCGGGTCCTCGCCGACCCGGATGAACCTGGCCTTGACGATGGCGTCTGGTCCGGACCGGCTGGTGTGCTCGCGGCCGCGGAGCATCGCTGGCCGGATGCGTCTCGGCGCGACCGCCTTGCGGACTTGGCCCGCGCGTCGCTGGCGTCACGCGCGCTCGAGCCGATGCAAGGACATCCCGGACACATGCTGGTGGCGGCGCAGCTGCACGCGCGAACAGGCGAAGCGCGGTGGGTGGAGATCTGGTCGGCCGGCGCCGAGCGGCTGCTCGCCGAGTGGCGCCACGACGACGAGCTCGGCGCCTGGCTCTGGACGCAGCGGCTCGGTAAGCACGAGACGCGCTATCTCGGTGCCGCGCACGGGCTCGTCGGAAACGTGCACGTGCTGCGGCGCGGTGGACCGCTCCTGCCCGCCGGCCAGCGCGACGAGGTAGATCGCCGCAGCGTCGAGACCCTGTCGCGACTCGCGGTCGTCGAGGAGGGCAGGGCGAACTGGCCCGCCCAGGCGGGCGAGCCGCTGATTCACAAAGGGCGAATCCGGGTGCAGTGGTGCCACGGAGCGACAGGCGTTCTCACCGCGATGTGGGATGCCGCGCCCGACGACGACGATTGGAGCGAGCTGCTGCTGGCCGCCGGCCGGCTGGTCTGGGACGCGGGCCCGATTCGCGACGCGCCGGGGCTGTGCCACGGGACGGCGGGAAACGCCTACGCGCTGCTCGCCATGTGGCGGCGCACGGGGGACGAGCAATGGCTCGAACGCGCCCGTGCCTTCGCGCAACACGCCGCGGCGCAGGTCGAAGAGCGCGTGGCGCGGCTCGGGCGCGGGTGGCATTCCCTGTTCACGGGGGACGAAGGTGTGGCGCTGTGCCTCGCCTCGTGCGTCACCGGCGAGGAGCGGCTGCCCGTGGCCGACCGGCTGATCTGAAGCCGCGAGTCGCACCTCGCCCGTCGTGGAAGCGGGCGCCGAAGCGCCCGCTTGCCGAATGAGCTGACTGCCTGGTTCTAGGTGACGACAATGCCGAACGGCGCCGCGCCCGAGGGAAGCGGTGTCGGCGATGAAGGCAACTCGCTCAGGTCGCCACCGTTGACCGCGAAGGCGCTGACGGCATCCGCGCCTGTATCGACCACCCAGAGCGTCCCGCCCTCGGGGCCGAGCCGAGCGTCCTCGGCTCCCGCGCTGGTGGTTCCCTTGAGCGACGTGCTGCCCAGGAGGCTCAGGGAGCCGTTCGCCGCGATCGCATAGCGCGAGATGCTGTTGCTGGCAGTGTTGACTGTGAAGAGGAACTGGCCGTCGTGGCTGATCTCGACCCAGCACGGCGCCGTTTGGAGGTCCGGGAACGGGGACGATCCGATCGACGTCAGCGTTCCGTCGGATGCATCGGCGAACGCCGAGACGGTCCCGTTGTTCGCCCCTCCGTGAGCGTTGGAGACGAAGAGCTGGGTCGGGTCGGTTGGACGGAACTCACTCCCGAAGGGGCCAGGCCCCTGCGCCGCGAAGGGAGAGTCCGGAGCCGCGGTCAGTCGCCCGTCCGTGCCAACGGCGAAGCTGTCGATCAAGGAGGTCCCCACCCGGGTCCCGACCAAACGGGTTCCGTCTCCGTTGAAGAGGACGTCACCGGGGGAGGAGCCGTCCGGCAGGGGAACCGTCGAGCCGACCAGCGGCCGGAGATGCCCACCGGCGTTGAGCGTGAAACCGCTGTAGTTGCTGCCACCGTTTCCGGCATTGGCGACGTAGACGAGGTTCGCGTGGACGGCAATGCTGACCGGTTCCACGCCCCCGGAGGAGACCGTGTCCTCGACCGCTTGGAGCCCGCCGTCCGGTTTGATCCGCAGCACCGAGATCTGGTTGCTGCCGGCGTCGGCGGCAAGCAGGTATCTCCCGTCGCTGCTCAGCTGGAGGGATCCCTGGGACCCGATGCCGGTTCCGGTCCCGGCGCCGCCCGCCGCGAACGGAGAGCCGTGCAGCGGCGTCAGCGTGCCGTCTGCGTGTCGGTCGAAGGCGGCGATCGTGTTCGTTCCGGCGGTGTTGTCGTTCACGTAGAGATGTCCGACCACGTCGGACGCAGCCGCGGCGCTACCCGAGAGAATCGTCCCGCCGGCGGCGGCCAGCGCGAGCAGCGTCAGGCCTGAGGCCATGCGTGTGAGCACGTGCACATTTCTCCTTCCCTGTCGGATCTGGGCTTGCTCAGCGATCCTGGCGGCGAAAGGTTGTGCGCGCCTTGCACGTTGCTGAACAGTTCCTGAACTAGCTGTAGGAGCGGAGCCCGCTTCGAGGTGGGCCGGAGTTTTGGCATCGGCTCGTCGGCGACGAACCGGTCGCCGGCGAGGAGGTGCGACGGATTACGCTGTGTCTGCCGAGGCCCGGCCGACTCCGAATCGCGCCGCCGCCGATTTCTAGGCGGGCCGAACTTCGACGCGATTTAAGGCGCATGCAAGCTTTTGCAGACGACAATCGACCCGTGCCGACGATTCTCGTGGTCGACGACGAGTCGATCGTGCGCGACGTGGTCGTGCGTTACCTCGAGCGTGACGGCTTCCGCACGCTCGAGGCCGCGAGCGGCGACGAGGCGCAACAGCTGCTCGAGCGCCACGACCCGTCGCTCGTCGTCCTCGACGTGATGCTGCCCGGACTGGACGGGCTCGAGCTCTGCCGCTGGATTCGGTCGCGGTCCGACCTGCCGATCGTGATGCTGACCGCCCGCGGCGATGAGGCGGACCGAATCGTCGGGCTCGAGCTCGGCGCCGACGATTACCTGACGAAACCGTTCTCACCACGCGAGCTCGCCGTCCGCGTCCGCAACGTCCTGCGCAGAACCACGAGCAGATCGCCGGACACCACACCGAGACTCCAGTTCGGAGAGATCGAGATCGAGCTCGCCACGCGCGAGGTGCGCAAAGGCGCGAAGCCGCTGAAGCTCACGTTGAAGGAGTTCGACCTCTTGTCCTTCCTCGCGTCGCACCCACGGCGCGTGTTCTCGCGCGATCAGTTGATGGACCTCGTCTGGGGCTATCACAGCGCGCTCGAGACAGGCACGGTGACCGTCCACATTCGCCGCTTGCGCCAGAAAATCGAAGACGATCCCGCCCGGCCACGCCACCTGGAGACGGTTTGGGGTGTCGGCTACCGGTTGTCGCCGTGATCGAGGTCGCGCTCGTCCTCGCCGGTCTGACGCTCGGCGTCGGCGTCGGTGCAGCTCTCTGCCTCCGGCTGCTGCCGACGGTCAGGCTGCAGCTCGCCGGCCTGGCGCTGCTCGCGGTCGTCCTCCCGCTCACGGCCGTGCTCGCGTCGGGCTGGGTCATGTTCCACATGCGCGACGACGCAAAGATCCTCGCCGTCTCCTCCGCGGCAGCACTGTCGGGCGTCGTCGGCGCGCTCCTGCTCGGACATTGGATCGTCGGCCCCCTCGAGCGCCTGCGGGGCGTCACGGGCGAGCTGGCAGCGGGCGACCTTGCTGCACGCGCACTCGAGGAGGGGCCCAACGAACTGGCCGAGGTCGGGGTCGCCTTCAACAAGATGGCCGAGTCGGTCGAGGGTCTGTTCGACGCGCGTCGCCAGCTGGTTGCCTGGGCGAGCCACGACCTGCGGACCCCGCTGTCGTCGATCCAAGCGATGCTCGAGGCGCTCGAGGACGAGCTCGCTCGACCCGAGGAGTACCTACCCGCGATCCGTGATCAGGTACGAATCCTCGCGGCCCTCGTCGACGATCTCTTCGAGCTGACGCGGATCGATGCGGGCGTCCTCACCCTGGAGCTTCGCGAAACGTCGCTGGACAGCATCGTCGAGTCCTGCGTTCGTGGCCTCGAGGCCGACGCTCGCGCCAAGGGCATCCGGCTCGAGACCCGCTCGGACGCGCACCTGCCGCCGGTTCATTGCGCGCCGGAGAAGGTCGAACGCGTCCTCCACAACCTGCTGACCAACGCCCTCCGGCACACCCCCTCCGACGGTGCCATCGCCGTCGTCGTCAGCGCGGAGCAGCATGCCGTCACCGTGGCGGTCGAAGACAACGGCGCCGGGCTCGCCGGCGAGACGGCGCGGCGGATGTTCGAGCGCTTCTGGCGAGCCGATCCATCACGGAGCGCCGACGGCTCGGGACTCGGCCTTGCCATCGCGCAAGGACTGGTCGAAGCCCAGGGCGGCCACATCTGGGCCGAAAACCGTCCCGAGGGGGGCGCGCGCGTTGCCTTCACCTTGCAGGCGGCCCGGACTCGTCGACTCGCAGAAGTGGCCGCCGACTGATGGACGGCGGCGAGAGGCCGGTCGAGCCGGATTCGGCACCCGTCGCGGATCCGCCCGGCGATCGCGAGCGCCGGTACGGCCGTGGCGGCTTTCTCCTGCTCGTGGGGAGCGGCCTGTCGTCGCTCGTCTGGGCTGGACCGGTGTCGAGAGTGCTGTCACCCCTGACCTCGGGCGTCAGTCAACTGGTCGGAAACCTCCTGCCGGTCGGCGGCTGGCGGATCTACACGATCTCCGGGACGATGCCGTTGTTCGACCCGTCGAGCTGGCGGCTCGAGATCGACGGCCTCGTCAGGCGGCCCCGCTCGCTCAGCTACGACGAGCTGACCGCGTTGCCGAGGGTAGAGCAGGTCTCGACCTTCCATTGCGTCACCGGGTGGACGGTGCACAACGTGCACTGGGCCGGCGTCCGCTTCCAACAGCTCTTCGACTTGGTGCAGCCGCTGCCCGCCGCGACGGCGGTGCGCTTCGAGTCGGCGGAGCGCCCCTACGAGGACTCGCTCACGCTCGACCAGCTGCGGCTGCCGGACGCGATGCTCGCGTACGAGCTGGACGGCCAGCCGCTGTCTCGGCCGCACGGGTCTCCGGCGCGAGTCGTCCTGCCGGAGATGTACGGCTACAAAGGTGTGAAATGGTTGAGGAGGATGGAGCTGGTTCGCCGGCAGCCGGTGGGCTACTGGGAACAGCACGGCTACGACCAGGACGCCTGGGTCGGGCGCTCGAATGGCCGTCACGCCTAGCCCCGGACGGCTTGCCCGCTTTTCTCGAACCGAACGGGCGCTGCACTGGGTTCACGCAAGTGCCTTCCTCGTCCTGCTCGGTTCTGGACTCTGCCTCTACTTGCCCAGCTTGGCGGAGCTGATCGGCAGACGGCCGTTGCTCAAGGACATTCACGTCTACACGGCGCTCGCCTGGGTCGGCGCGCTCGCCCTGGTCCTTCTTGCCGGTGACCGTCGCCGCCTGCTCGCAACCGCCCGTGAGATCGACAGGTTCGACACGGACGACATTGCGTGGCTTCAGGGCCGCCGCGCAGGACAGGGCCGTTTCAACGCCGGTCAGAAGATCAACGCGATTCTCACTGCTGCGCTCGCCGTTCTCTTCGCCGTCACGGGTTTCTTCCTCTGGTACGGCGAGCGCGACCACAGCTTCCGTCTCCAGAACGCACTGATCGTGCACGACTGGCTGATGTACGTCTCGTTCTTTCTCCTCGTTGGCCACCTCTACCTGTCGCTGATCCACCGCAGCACTCGTCACTCGCTCAGTGCGATCACTCGCGGCTGGGTGGACGAGGACTGGGCCCTTCGCCACCATCCAAAGTGGGTCGAGCAGCTGCGCCAGGGCGGCGACGCCTAGGTCGGTCCGTTGCCCTGTGGCCTGCGCGTGCGGCTTCGGCGCCCGGGCTACCTGAGTGGGTCGACGGCAGCGTCCAACTCCACCTCGACGAGCGCGCCCTCGGGAATGAGCCTGCCGACGTAGTAAGTCGTGTTCACGGGATCGACCCCCGCGAACACCTCAGCGTGCGCGCGTGCTGCGTCCTTCCAGTCACACTCCGGCGCAAGGAGGAGTCGCGTGCGCACGACATGCGCCCGGTCGGCCCCGAGCTCGGCGGCGGCTTGGAGCGCGCGCTCGATGGCGGCGTGCGTCTGCCTGTAGGAGTCTCCCCGATGCAGCACGACTCCGTCGGCAAGCGGCGCCGTGCCGCTGACTGCGACGAGCGGGCCGAAGCGGATCGCGCGGGAATAGGCGGCGACCTCGCCGAATCCACCCGCGTCTCTGACCTTTTGCGGCACTACTGCTCCAGGGTGATCGTGGGCATACGCCGCGATCATCGACCCGGCGGGACGCCCTCGCAAGGTGGAAGCCCGGGGCCAACTCATATGCTGCGCCGAACATGACGGAGATGCGGCTCTACGACCTGCGCGTCACCGTCGAGCGCATCGAGGGCCGCTCTGTCTGTGGACTCCAGGTCGGCGACTACTTCGAGTTGACCGAGTCGAGCAGGATTCGCATCCCCGAAGGCCGGCATTTCTGCATCTACGCGCTCCAATCGGTTCTGCCCCTTCTGCCGGCGAAGCAGCGCCGGCTCCCCGAGTCGGACTGGCTCGAGCAGGACTCGCTCGTCTGTTGCCCCGACCCCGACGAGCGGCTCGTGATGCGAATCGAGCGAATCGGGGAGCGGACACTCCGCACCGAAGAGCTCACGTGAGTGACGGCCGGCGCGAGGTCGGTCTAGGGCTTCAAACGGACAAGCAGCCCGGTGAGTACGGGCCGCTGGCCAGCGCAGCCGAGGAGGCGGGTTTTGCGGTGGTCACGACGTACAACGACCTCTGGTTCCAGCCTGCGCTGCCTGCGCTGTTGGAGATCGCGCGCTCGACGCACCACGTTCGCGTGGGGCCCTCGTGCCTCAACCCCTTCACTCTTCACCCCGTCGAGATCGCGGGCCAGACGGCGATGCTCGATGCCGTCTCGAACAGACGGGCCTTCCTCGGCCTCGCGCGCGGGACGTGGCTCGAGGACCTACGCGTGGACCAATCCGACGCGGTGACGGCGATTCGCGAGGCCTGGGCAGTCGTCTGCCGTCTCCTCGGAGGTGACGACTCCGGCTTCGACGGCCGAAGGTTCTCGCTTCCCCAAGGCGCCCGCCTCCGCTATCCGGTCGCGCGGCGGAGCGTGCCCCTCCTCGTCGGGACCTGGGCACCTCGCCTCGCTGCGTTTGCCGGTGAAGCCGCGACTGAGCTGAAGGTTGGCGGCAGTGCGAATCCGGATCTCGTGCCCGTGATGCGTGAGCGGATCGGCAATCCAGATGTCAGGATCGTGCTCGGAGCGGTCACCGTGGTCGACGAGGACGGCGAGAGCGCACGCCGGATTGCGCGGCGCGAGGTCTCCATGTACCTCGCCATGGTGGCGGAGCTCGACCCGACCGTTTCCGTCGAGCCGGAGCTGGTGGCGCGTGTGCGTGCGTGCGTCACGGCCGGCGATCATGACTCCGCGGACCGGCTGATCTCGAACAACCTCCTCGACCGTTTCGCGTTCGCCGGAGACCCCGAAGAGGTCGCGGCGCACGCAGAGGCGGTGTTCAATTCGGGTGCAGGGCGCATCGACTTCGGAACGCCGCATGGGGTCCCGGAGGCCCGGGGAGTCGAGCTGCTGTGTTCGGAAGTGCTGCCTCGGCTGCGTTCGACGGTCGGAGCCGGCCGCTAGACGACCTCGGGCTCGGGCACGAGCCGTCCCTCAGCGAAACGCGCCGCATCGAGCACGCGCAGAGCGGAGTCCTCTCGCCCGTCGATCACCGACTCGGCGATGATCCGCCCGACTGCCGGCGCCAGCATGAAGCCGCGGCCGCTGAAGCCTGCGGCAACCCAAACGCGGTCCCGAACCCGGCCGAGGATCGCCTGGTGGTCGGGCGTGACGTCGTAGATGCCCGTGATGAGCGTCGGCAGTGCGACGAACACGAGCCGGGGGAGCAACTCCTCGAGCGCGTTTCGGATGTTCGCCCGCCAGCCGTCCTGCTCAGAGGCAGGCTCCCCTCGCGCGCCGAGATCGCTGGCAAGCAGACGACCGTCGCCGAGCTGCTTCGCCGCAAAGCGTCGTTCCAGTGACACGACCATTGGCTCGAGCAACCGTTCGCCGACCGGGGCGCTGAGAAACAGACAGCGCGTCTCCGGACGTATGGGGAGCTCGCGCAGGAGGCCCGGAGTGTCGACGCCAGTCGCGACGACGATCGCATCGGCCTCCAG
>OEKB01000132.1_pt5 | contig 10447 bp, 14 predicted proteins | sample 1503171 | NCBI WGS metagenome assembly OEKB01 (sample SAMEA104379580, study PRJEB20068) | metagenome | isolation source: 1998
ATGGCGTCGTGCCGCTTCCCGGCGGCGACGCGGTCGTGCGCGTCAATCACCGCTCAGCCCGGACGATCGAGGTCGACCTCGGCTAGACGCAGGCGCTTGAGCGCCGCGCCTGCCGGTGCCATCCTCCGTTCATGTTCTCCCGCGCGCCGCTACGAGCGGCGCTTTTCGCATCGACCGCTCTCGTGCTCGCGGCGGCCGTCGCCGTCGCCGCCTCCGAACGAGCGCGCGCCGCCCGCGGCCGGGCGGACACGGACGACGTGAGCGTGATCAAGATCCACTACGTCACGCACGACGGCCTCCGACGTCCGGCGTACGTCGTGCTGCCCGCATGGTCGGAGCAGGTCGACCGGCCGCTGCCGCTCGTGATCGCTCCGCACGGACGCGGCATCCACCCCCTCCACGAGCTCCGCGAGTGGCGCAACCTGCCTGCCCTGGGCGATTTTGCGGTCGTAATTCCGGCCGGTCAGGGCCGCCGGCTCGAGTACTTCTCCTGGGGCTACGCGGGCCAGATCGCCGACCTCGCCCGGATGCCGCAGATCGTCGAGCACGCATTGCCGTGGCTGCGCATCGACCGCCGGCGCGTCTACGCCGTCGGCACGAGCATGGGCGGGCAGGAAGCGCTGCTCCTCCTCGCACGCTACCCACGCCGGATCGCAGGCGTCGCCGCGTTCGACGCCGCTGTCGATATGACGAGGCGCTACCGGGACTTCCGCTCGCTCGTCTGCGACGAGCGCTGCCTCGACGAGTGGAGGCGGCCGCTCGGGACGGATCTCCAGGCGCTCGCGCGCCGGGAGATTGGCGGCACGCCGAAGACGAACCCGCAGGCCTACGCCGCACGAAGTCCGTTGACCTATGCGAGAACGATTGCGTTCTCCGGCAAGCCGGTCGAGTTGTGGTGGAGCCGGACCGACCGCGTCGTCGACCAGTCGGACCTCCAGTCGGGACTGCTGTTTCGCCGACTCCGCGAGCTGAACCCGGACGCCCCGGTCGAGGGCTTCACCGGCGTGTGGGCGCACGCCTCAGAGCAGCGCGCGTTCCTGCCGATCGCGCTCGCGGACCTCAACCTCCTGCCGACGGACTATGGCTACGAGCCGGCGAGGCTGCGCCTCCTGCCGGCCAGAGTCTGGCCCTAGTAGAGCGCCTCTCGCGGCTGGTTCAGTTGGTTGAGGTCGAGAAGGAGGCCGCGGAGTTGGGCGAAGCGTTCTGTGCCGAGCTGTTGCGCCCAGGTGGTCTCGAGATCGGCAACCGCCTCGCGGATGACGCTGATCGCGGAGGTGCCGCGCGGGGTGAGGGCGACGCGCTTGGAGCGCCGGTCATCGGGATCCGCTCGGCGCTCGAGGTAGCCAAGCCGCTCGAGCTGGCCGAGCAGGTAGTTGAGGGCTTGTTTGCTGATCCGCAGCCGAGCAGCCAGCTCGGAGGGTCTCGCACCCTGTGGCCCCGGGTACTGGAAGACGTTCAGATGCGCCGCGTCGAGGTCGTCGAATCCTCGCTCGTGCAGCCGCTCGAGCATTCCCCGCTGCACCGCCTCCCAGGGCATGCGCAGGAGCGCGCCGATCAGTGGCGGCCCGGCCGGTGTCGTAAAAGAATTTGACGAATTGGTCGCGGCCATGTATCGTCAAGCCACTTTACCACCCATGCACAAGGAGGGCCGTCGTGATGACAACCAGCACGCGCGAAGAGATCAAGGTCGGAGGCCTGGCAATCCGGTTCCTGGTTGAGGGCGCACAGTCGGCAGGGTCAGTCGCGGTCCTCGAGTTCGACGTCCCCGCCGGAGCGAAGGTGCCGGTCGCGCACAGCCACGACGGCTACGAGGAGACGATCTACGGGCTCGAGGGCGTCCTGACCTGGACGATCGAGGGCACCCCGACCGACGTCGCTCCCGGCGAGGCGCTCTGCATTACCCGCGGCGCCGTCCACCACTTCGACAACACCGGCGACGTCGACGCCAAAGCGCTCGCGATCGTGACGCCAGGCATCCTCGGCCCAGACTACTTCCGCGAGGTTGCCGCGATCCTCGACGCGGCGGCCGGCGGCCCGCCCGACCTCGCAGCGGTCGCAGCAGTGATGCGCCGCCACGGCCTCACCCCAGCGCCGTAGCCGGCCTACACAGCCTCTGGGAGAACGGATCGACGGACGGATCCCGCGCCGAGAATGACCGTTCGGACTCTCAGAGCCTCTCGGGCGGCGCGATCCGGTAGAACGACGGCCCGCTGGCCTGGCTGATGGCGAAGATCAGCGCAATGGCGTCTTCCTGGACTCGTGCGTTCTCGAGGCCGCCCGCGTAGACAGGGTCATACCCGGCGTCGCGGTTCAGCTGCTCGACCACCCCACGCGCCTCCTCGTCGCCGCTCCAGACATTGCAAGGCGTCGACTTCGCCTTGTCCATCTCGCCGAAGAGCCGCGCGAAGTTGAGGTTGAACGCCTTCGCCGTCGGCCCATTCGCCTTCGACTTCAGGAACTCCGCGTTCGACTTGAACCCCGAAGGGCGCTCCGTGCCGCCGATCACGTTCGTCGCGTCGATCACCGTCTTTCCCTCGAGCCCTTGCACCTTGTCGACGGCGTCCGCGATCGCGCCGCCGGGAACGGCAAACAGCACCGCCTCCGCGTCGGAGACGTCGCCGCCGTCCCTGCCGATGCGGGTCACCTCGTGTCCCTTCCGCTCCCACTTGTCCGCGAGCCCACCGCCGAGGTTCCCGCGTCCGACCACTGCGATCTTCATTGCTCCCTCTCCTTTCGGTCGGCATCACCCAACGTGAGCAACGGCAAACTATTCCCCCGGCCCGCTCCGGCTAGCCCTCGCGACCTGCCTCGACGAGTACGCTTCCGCCCGAGTGGCCCGCGACTATCCCACCGCCCTGGAGCTCGTCGGGAACACGCCCATCGTCCGCCTCGATGCGGTCGGCCGCGGCGTGCAACCCCGATTGCTGGCGAAGCTCGAGTACCTGAACCCCGGCGGATCGGTGAAGGACCGGATCGGCCTCGCGATGCTCGAAGCGGCGGAGCGCGACGGCCTGCTCAGGCCGGGCGGCACCATCGTGGAGCCGACCTCCGGCAACACCGGCGTGGGGCTCGCGATCGCCGCGGCACAGAAGGGTTACCGCTGCATCTTCGTGATGCCGGACAAGATGAGCCAGGAGAAGATCTCGATGCTGCGCGCGTACGGCGCCGACGTCGTCATCACGCCGACCGCAGTGGAGCACGACTCGCCCGAGTCCTACTACTCCGTCTCCTCACGGCTGGCGGAGGAGATTCCAGGTGGGTTCAAGCCGGACCAGTACTCGAACATGGCGAACCCGGACGCGCACTACCACGTCACCGGGCCGGAGATCTATGAGCAAACGGGCGGCGAGATCGACGCGATCGTCATCTCCGTCGGCACCGGAGGGACGATCTCCGGGGTCGGCCGGTACTTCAAGGAGCGCAAGCCCGACGTCCTGATCGTCGGTGCCGACCCGGAAGGGTCCGTGTACACCGCCCAGGACGAAAAGGACATCCAGCCGTACTTCGTCGAGGGGATCGGCAAGGACACGTGGCCGGAGACGATGGATCCTGCGGTGGTCGACGAGTGGGTTCGAGTCTCCGACCGCGACTCGTTCCTGACGGCCCGGCGGCTCGCCCGCGAGGAGGGCCTGCTCGTCGGCGGCTCCGGAGGGACGACCGTCTGGGCGGCGCTGGAGGTGGCGAAGCGCTTCGGCCCGCAGGCGACGATCCTGACCATGATCCCGGACTCGGGCCGCTCGTACATGTCGAAGTTCTACGACGACAACTGGATGCTCGAGCACGGGTTCGTCGAGCGGCGCGCGCCCGCACCGACCGTGTCGGAGTTGCTGCGCTCGAAGCGCATCGAGGAGACGGAGGTGCCTGCACTCGTCACGATCGAGGCACACCAGAAGGTCGGAGAGGCAATCGACGTCATGCAGCGGTACTCGATCTCGCAGCTGCCGGTCATCCGAGACGGACACGTCCAGTCGTTGACTGACGTGATCGGGTCGCTCCAGGATCGCGACCTCCTCGACCGTGTCTTCAAGAACCCCGACGCGCTGCACGAAGACGTCGCAGCCGCCATGCAGCCGCCGCTCGCGGCGGTCGACGCGAGCCAGACGCTCGACGAGGTCTTCCCGACGCTCACGGGCAGGACAAACGCGGTCGTCGTCGCCGAGAGCGGGAAGCCCGTCGGCGTGCTGACGCGTTCCGACCTGCTGGAGTTCCTCGCCCATAACCGCAACTCCGGCTCGTGAAGGCCCTGGTCGCCGCCGTTGGAGGGGCCGTTGTGCTCGCGACCTCCGGCGGCGTGGCGAACCCGGGGACCGACGGACGCTGGGCACGCACCATCGTCCTGCAGAAGCGCGATCTCCCGACATTTCGGGCCGAGGCCCCGTTGAGCAGCCGCACGTGCCTACCGGCCTATCTCGACGGCCAGACGGCATTCGCCCGCTCGCAGCACTTCTCGAGCGGCGGCAAGTCGGTGACTGCGCGCGCGTGGATCTTTCCGGAGGAGCGACACGCAAAGGGCGGGTTTCGCAACCTCGTCGCGCGCGACTACGCGCAGTGTCTGAAGCGCGAGGGAGTCGTCGGGGCCCGGATCCTCGTCACGAGCCAGAAGCCCATCAGCGGCATCCAGAACGGCGATCGCTTCCGCGCGCTCCGCGTCACGGTGCATCTGAGCCAGTCGGGGACGACGTTCAAGGTGTACGTCGAGATCTTCTTCGTCCGCCACGGCCGCGCCGTTGCCGACGCGGCGTTCACCTCGAGTGACCGGCCGTTCGGGATTGCCGCGGAGACGGCGGCGATCGAGAAGATGACCGCGCGCATGCAGCGTCCGCCCAGAGGCTGACGCCCGCGCTCGGCGGATCAGCTCTGCTGAAGGCCGCGGCCGTTCTTCGACGCCGACTCGGCGAGCGCGCGCTCCAGCGTGATCGCCTCCGCCGCGCGCTCCAGCAGATCGGAGACGATCCGAAGCCGCTCCGGCTCGGAACGGAGCTCGAGCAGCTCCTGCTTGCGCTCCGGACCGAAGTCGACCCGTGCGGCGAGCTCGAAGGAGAGCACGTCGGACTCAGAATCCGGCTCGTCGACCTCCGTCTCGACGACCTGGCCGAGCTTGCGGAAGAGCTCGAGCGCGTGCTCGCGCGCGGCCGGCTCCGACACGAGGTCTTCGTCGCCGATCGGGTCGACCTCGGCCGTCCGGAACGCTCTTCCCTCCGTCTCCGCCCTGATCCGAAATCGTTCCTGCCCCTCGACCGCGATGTTCAGCCGCCCGTCGTCGAAGCGGTCGAGGACCTCGAAGACCGAGGCTCGGGTTCCGACCTCTCGCATGCCGTCGTCGTCGGCGAGAACGAGTCCAAACTCACGCTGCTCTTCGATGCACTCCCCGATCAGCTCCTGGTACCGCGGCTCGAAGATGTGGAGGGGGATTCGTTCCGTCGGCATGAGGACGATCCCGAGGGGAAAGAGACCGAGCTCCTCGCTCACGTTCCCCACCCTGCCGGCGGCTCGCGCCGGCCGTCCTCCTGATCCCAGTAGTCGCGCTGGTCGACGACGCGGCCGTCGTCGTCGAAGTGCAGGAACGCGGCACCGGCGATCGTCAGCTCGTCACCTCCGGGCGGGCGCAGGACCGCCCAGTACTCAACGGCGGCACGGTCGCCGTCGACGACCGGGTCTCCGAACCACGCGTCGACGAGGTCCTCCTCGCCGAACGCACGCTCGGCGTAGCTGCGCGCCGTCTCGGCTTCCCGGAACGGGTGCGAGCCGTACGACGCCTCGTCGGTGTACATGGCGGCGATCCCGTCGACGTCGCGCGCCGGCCAGGCGCGCCGCCATCCTTCGACCCACCTGCGCGCGGCTTCCCCCGTGTGCACCCGGTGATCCTACGACCGGTGGCTACGATGGCGCGGTGGCCACCGAACCGCTGCAACAGCTCCTCGAGCACGCCTTTCCCGACGCAACCGAGGTTCGCGTCGAAGACCGAACCGGCGGCGGTGACCACTTCCACGTGACCGTTCGGAGCCCCAGCTTCGACGGGGTCTCGCTCCTCGACCAGCACCGCCGCGTCAACGATGCGCTGGCCGAGCCGTTGCGAGACGGCATCATCCACGAACTTCGAATCACGACGAGAGGAACACGATGAGCGAGCTCCGAGAAGTGATCCAGAACGTGATCGCCGACGAACCCGTCGCGCTGTTCATGAAAGGCACGCCGCAATTCGTCATGTGCGGGAACTCGGACCGGGCGCTTCGTGCGCTGCGCACCGCCGGAGCACCCGTGACCGCGGTGGACGTGCTCCCCGATCCTGCGATCCGGCAGGAGCTCTCCGCTGTGTCCGGCTGGCCCACGATCCCGCAGGTCTTCGTCAAAGGGGAGCTGATCGGCGGCGCCGACATCGTCGAAGAGCTCGCCGCCTCGGGAGAGCTCGAGCGGAAACTGGAAGAGGCGCTCGGCCCTGACTACCGATCCGCGGACGCGGGACGAACCGTCAGCGTCCTCGCGTAAGCCCCTCCCGCGAAGGCTTGTGCCGTACGGCACTCGCCCTACACTTTGCGAGTGAGCTCGCCCAGCTCCGGGGAGAGGACCGAAGCCGCGGAGACACTCCGCAAGCTCCAGGCCGTCACCGACGCGGCGCTGGCACACCTGCCCCTCGACGACCTCCTCGACGAGCTGCTGGCACGAATTCGCGACGCCCTCGACGCGGACACGTGCGCCCTGCTGCTGCTCGACGAGTCCTCGCAGGAGCTCGTCGCGCGCGCGGCGAAGGGCCTCGAGGAGGAGGTCGAGCGCGGCGTGCGCATCCCGCTCGGGCAAGGCTTCGCGGGCCGCATCGCAGCCGAGCGCCGGACCGTCTTCATTCCCGACGTCGACCGTGCCAACGTCTTCAATCCAATCCTGCGCGAGAAAGGCATCAAGTCGCTCCTCGGGGCGCCGCTTGTTGCCGACGACCAGATCCTCGGCGTCGTTCACGTCGGCACGCTGCAGCCGCGCCTCTTCGACCAGGAGGACATCGACCTGCTCGAGATCGTCGCGCAACGGGCAGCGCTCGCCGTCGATCGCGCACTGGTGTACGGAGAGGTCGTCCGGATCAACGGGGCGCAGCGGGATTTCGTCGCGCTCGCCGCGCACGAGCTGCGCACGCCGGCCACGACCGTCTACGGCCTTGCGGTCACCCTTCAGGAGCACCGCGACCAGCTTCGGCCGGAGACCGTCGCCGAGCTCGAGGCGACGCTCTACGAGCAGGCCGACCGCATGCGACGGCTCGTGGACCAGCTGCTCGACCTCTCGCGCCTCGACGCCGCGACAGTCGACGTCCACCGGCAGCGGATTGCGCTCCGTCCGCACATCGACGCGATCGTCCGCTCCGTCGCGGTCGGGCGGGAGAGCGACGTTCGCGTGAACGTCCCGAGGGCGCTCGATGTGATGGTGGATCCCTCCGCGATCGATCGTATCCTCACGAACCTGCTCGGGAACGCGCTTCGCCACGGCGCAGCCCCGGTGACCGTGAGCGTGGGCCACAGCGACCGGCACCTTCGCATCGCCGTCGAGGACAGCGGCCGCGGCGTTGCCCCGGAGTTCGCGCCGTTCCTCTTCGACCGGTTCCGCCGCAGTCCCGAGGCGCAACGAAACGTGACCGGCAGCGGGCTCGGACTCGCAATTGCGCGCTCGTATGCGCGTGCCCAGGGCGGCGACCTCCTCTACACGCCGGTCAAGCCCCACGGCGCACGGTTCGAGCTCGTGCTTCCCGCAGAGCCGATCAACGGCTGACGCCGACCCAGCGAAAGCCGAGCGGCTTGATCGCGCCTGCCGTGATCAGCGACTCCTCGAGCGCCTGCGTCATCGGCCCGCGGAGCCAGCGGTAGAGGTACGGCCGCCACTCGAACAGGCGCTCGTCGTACCGCTCGTTCAGCTCGCGTCGAAGCGTTCCCGACCGATGGAGGTCGACGTGCTCTTCGTCCCAGCTCGCCCAGTCCGGCGGCCCGTGCGGCTCGATGCCCGCGGCTGCGAGCGCACGGTGCTGCGACTCGTACCAGTCGCGCGTGGCCTCGTCCATCTGCTCCCAAGCGAACTCGTCGAGCAGCAGGAGCGGCGCGAGCCGCGCGAGCTTGTCGAGCGCGGGACCGAGCGGATCGACGTGGTGGAGGACGCGCTCGCCGACGACCGCATCGAAACCATCCTCGTCGAGGTCTTCGAGCTGGATCCGGCGGAAACGCGGCCCCTCCGGCGCACGCGGGTCGACGCCGACCGCGTCGTGGCCGGCCTCGACGAGCCCGGGCGTGATGCCACCGTCCGTGCCGCAGCCGATCTCGAGCACGCGGACCGGCCCCGAGGGCAGCTGCGAGAGTACGAACGAGATGAAGTCCACGACGGTCAGCCTCGCACAGGCCCGCCGGATCGCGGTGCGGGCTCAGGCGCTGGACGGCAGCCCGACGGATCTGCTCGACACGATCCGGCGGCTCGGCTTCCTGCAGATCGACCCGATCTCGACGGTCGCGACGCCGCAGCACCTCGTCCTCTGGAGCCGCCTCGGGCCCTTCGACACGGTCGAGCTCGACCGACTGCTCTGGACGGAGAAGACGCTCTTCGAGCTCGGGGCCTTCATCCGGCCGATCGAGGACTACCCGCTGATCCTGGCGCGAATCCGCCGGAAGCGGACGGGCAAGTACGCCTGGGAGCGTCGCGGGACGGAGTTCCTGCAGAAGAACGCCGCCTTCCGCAGGCACGTGTTGCGCGAGCTCGAGCGCCGCGGCCCGTTGCTGTCGCGGGAGCTCGTCGACACGTCCGTCCGCACGTGGAAGTCGGGCGGCTGGTACGGGACTCGCAACGTCAGCGTGATGCTCGAGCTGCTCGAAGGTCGCGGGCACGTCGCGACCGTCGGTCGCCGCGGCGGCCACCGGTTGTGGGATCTCGCCGAGCGCTGGTTCCCGCAGGTCGATCCGCCGACGCTCGACGAGGCCGAGCGTCTGCTGGCTGAGAAGCGCTGGCGCGCGCTCGGTGTGCGCCTCGCGCGCGACGGAAGCTGGGAGATGCATCCCGAGGCGAAGGACGGATCCATTCCGAGGCGGACGACCTTCCTCTCGCCGTTCGACCGGCTGGTGTACGACCGCGACCGCGCGGAGGCGCTGTTCGGCTTTCGCTACCGGCTGGAGATGTACGTCCCGAAGGCGAAGCGTGAGTACGGCTACTACGTGCTGCCCATCCTGCGCGGCGACCGGATCATCGGCCGGATCGAGCCGTTCTTCGACCGCAAGAGCGGCGTTTTGCAGGTGAAGGGCGTCTGGTGGGAACCGGGGGTCAAACCGGTGTCGCTCGACAGGCCGCTGCGGAGCCTGGCGCGCTTCGTCGGCGCCGGGCGCATCGAGGCCTAGCCTTACAATTTCGGCGTGGACTTCGAGACGCGCGCCATCCACGAGGGGCAGGAGCCCGACCCGTCCACAGGCGCCGTCACGGTGCCGATCTACCAGACCGCCACCTATGCGCAGGAGGCGGTCGGCGAGCACAAGGGCTACGACTACTCCCGTGTCGCCAATCCGACGCGCACGGCGCTCCAGCTCTGCCTCGCGTCGCTGGAGTCGGCCGAGCACGGCGTCGCGTTCTCGTCGGGGCTCGGAGCGGTGACGACGATCATGCACCTCCTCAATCCAGGCGACCGCGCCGTGCTCATCGCGGACGTCTACGGCGGCGTCTACCGGATGACCTCGCAGGTCTATGGGCCGAAGGGCTACGTGTTCGACTACCTCCCGGCGGCCGAGTTCGCCAACCTCGGCGACCATGTCGACGAACGCACACGACTCGTCTGGATCGAGACGCCGTCGAACCCGATGCTGAACGTCGTCGACATCCGCGCCGCAGCGGAAGCAGCGCACGCGGCAGGAGCGATCCTCGTCGTCGACAACACGTTCGCGACTCCGTACCTCCAGCGACCGATCGAGCTCGGCGCGGACATCGTCGTGCACTCGACGACGAAGTACCTCGGTGGACATTCGGACGTCGTGGGCGGCTTCGCGGCGACGAGCGATCCGACGATCGCCGAGCGTCTCTCCTTCTTGCAGAAGTCGCTCGGCGCAGTTCCCGGCCCGTTCGACTGCTGGCTCGTGCTTCGCGGGATCAAGACGCTCGCCGTGCGGATGCGCCAGCACTGCCGGAACGCGCAGGCGGTCGCGGGCCGGCTGGCACGACATCCCCGCGTCGAGAAGGTGCTCTATCCGGGGCTGCCGGACCATCCGGGGCACGCGATTGCGGCTCGGCAGATGCGCGACTTCGGCGGGATGATCTCGTTCCTCGCGGAGTCCGAGGAGGAGGCGGTCGCCCTGGTCGCGCGCACGAAGATCTTCCGGCTCGCGGAGTCGCTCGGCGGCGTCGAGAGCCTGATCGAGCACCCGGCGCGGATGACGCACGCGTCGACCGCCGATGCGCCGTTCGCGGCGCCGCGCAACCTCGTGCGTCTCTCCGTGGGAATCGAGTC
>OEKB01000171.1_pt1 | contig 10398 bp, 12 predicted proteins | sample 1503171 | NCBI WGS metagenome assembly OEKB01 (sample SAMEA104379580, study PRJEB20068) | metagenome | isolation source: 1998
TCACGCACGACCAGGTCGAGGCGATGACGATGGGGCACCGCGTCGCGGTCATGCGCGGCGGCGTCCTGCAACAGGTGGACACGCCGCAGCGCCTCTACGACTTCCCGGCCAACCTGTTCGTCGCGAGCTTCGTCGGCTCGCCCGCGATGAACCTGCTCGACGTCGGGCTCGAACGCGACGGCGGTGCGTTCATCTGCCGGGTCGACGGCTCCGAGCTGGAGCTGCCCGCCGAGATCGTCGCGCGCCGACCGACGCTGCGCGAGTACGTGGGCAGGCGGCTCGCGCTGGGGATCCGGCCCGAGGCGCTGTCCCAGGCGGGTGCAGACGCCGACGGGGCGCGGTTGCGCGGGCGGGTCCTGCTCGTCGAAGCGCTCGGCGCTGAGTCGCTGGCGCACGTCGAAGTGGCGGGAACCCCGCTCGACCGCCCGGACCTCGTGGACGTCGCGGCGTCGCAGGCGCACCTCTTGCCGGTGGACGACCGCACGACGACCCTGCTCGCCCGGCTCGAGCACGACACCGACGTGCGGCCCGGCGACATCGTCGAGCTCTCCGTCGACCTGCGTCGCCTGCATTTCTTCGATCTGGAGAGCGGCAGCGCGATCCAGGCGGCCGGGGCGCCCGTCAGCGCCGCGGCCGTGGGTTGAGGCGATGTCCAGGGGCAGAAGGCTCGGGGTCGAGGCGGCGCTCGTCGGGGGCGAGCTCCTCGCAGGTGACGTCGAGATCGCAGAGGGCCGCGTCGCCGCGGTCGGCCTGAACGGGCCGACCGGGCGCGGGATCGCCGCGCCGGGCTTCGTCGACCTGCAGGTCAACGGGTTCGCGGGCGTCGACTTCTTCTCAGCGGACAGCGGCGCCTACAGTCGCGCCGGGGAGGCGCTGCTCCGCACAGGCGTTACCGCCTTCCAGCCGACGTTCATCTCGTCGCCGGAGGAGGAGCTGACCGCGGCGCTTCGTGAGCTACCGCAGAACGGGGCGGCGCCGCACGTGCTCGGTGCCCATCTCGAAGGCCCTTTCCTCGCGCCCGAGCGGCTCGGCACACACCCTGTCTCCGCGCGGCGGGATCCCGACCCCGAGCTCCTCGAGCGGCTGCTCGCGGCCGGTCGGGTCACGCACGTGACCCTGGCACCCGAGCTCCCGCGCGCGTTGGAGCTCATCGACCTGCTGCGCGCACGCGGGATCACGGTCTCGTGCGGACACTCGAATGCAACGGCGGAGGAGGCGCACGAGGCGTTTGCGCACGGCGCGCGGACCGTCACGCACCTCTTCAACGCCATGCGGCCGTTCGCCGCCCGCGAGCCGGGCCTGGCCGGCGCCGCGCTTGCCTGTGTGGAGGTCTCGGTGCAGGTCATCCTCGACGGCGTGCATCTGGCCGACGACACGGCGCGGCTCGTGTGGCAGGCTGCGGCCGGACGTCTTGCCCTCGTCACCGACGCCGTGGCCGGGGCCGGCATGGGGGACGGCAGCTATCGGCTCGCGTCGGTCGACGTCGAGGTCACCGGCGGCATCGCGCGGCGCAGCGACAGCACCCTCGCTGGCAGCACGGTGCCGATGATCGAGGCGGTCCGCAACCTCGCCGCGCTCGGCGCGCCCGTCGCAGCCGCGCTCGCCGCTGCGACCGAGGTCCCCGCGCGCATCGCGGGCCGTGACGACGTGGGGAGACTCGAGCCCGGGGCTGAGGCGGACATCATCGTGCTGAACGACAGACTCGAGCTCGAACGTGTGCTTGTGGCCGGCGAGGACGTCCTGGACTGAGGACTCGTTTCGACGAAGCACTGAGCCGCCGGGCCGCGCGGGACGGAGCGGAGGCTCTGTCCTTCAGCGCAAGCCGGTTTCGTCGCGCGACCTGAGCGTGCAGAGCTTCGGCTTCGCGCTCACGAACGAGGTGTTGTAGCTGCCGCCGATGCGGCTCGCAGTCAGTAGCTCCCCGTTCGTCCCGCGCAGGACGAAGCGCGTCGGGATCGCGAAGTGGAACTGGTCGAGCCGAAAACGAGCGTTCGAGAGTGCGACGGCGTGGGCTGCGAAGTACGGGCGCACGACGACGGCCTCGCCCGAACGCGAGTGGCGGGAAAGTCCGTGTAGTAGAAGGTCATCGTCGTCGCGTCCGGGACGATGAAACGCAGCATCTTGGAAGTGGCACCCCCGGCGCCGTTGGCGAGTACGCACGCCGACGCCACGACAGGAACGGCGCGAGCAGTTAGACGTGGCATGGCTTTGCCCGTCCAGTCGTGATTGGCTTCCCCTCCTGGTTCGGCCCTTCGTGGCTCACCGCGAGCAGCTTGCCGTGTGTGTCGCGTAGCACCCACGCCTTCGGAATGTTCCAGTGAAACTCGTCGATTCGGTAGGGGTCTGCTGAGAGCGACACGATGTGCATCGCGAACCAGAGATGGTTGACGACCGGCTGTCCCGGCTTCGGCTTCCCGATGGCGGCCCTGATGCAGAACTGCCGTTTTGCGCGCGGGAGGCGCTGGAGACCGATTCGCTGGATCGTTGTCGTATAGCCGCTGGTCGTCGTTGTGAGGAGAACGCCGACCAGGAATCTGTGCTCGAAGTGAAATGCCTCCAGCCTTGCGTTTTCGCCGGCGTTGAGGCCCACGCGGAAGAAGTCACCCTCGCCCGCATTCGTCGCCACGAAAGCTGTCGCGCCCGTCGGCGCATTCGGGGGGTAGGCGCGCGGCACTTCGGTCTGGGTTCGGATGAAGCTCCTGAGGTGCTGCAGCTTGCCGGGAGTAGCGGCCGTGGCGGCCGCAGCCAGGCAAGAGGCGAGCGCCACCGCCGCAACAACCTTGCGGAAGATCGCGATCCGATTCTCCCGTGGCGAAACGATTCGTCAAGAAAAGCGGTACGTTACCGGTAATGGCTGCAAATGGAACGCAGCAGGAGGAGATCGTGCGCCGCCTGATGGACCTGTTCGCGCGCACGCTCGACCACCAGGGGACGTGTCTCCAGGCGCTCGAGCTGACCTACACGCAGGCGAAGCTGCTGTGGCGGCTCGAGACGGGGGACACGCCGTCGCTCAAGGAGCTCGCCAAGCGCTGCCGCGTCGATCCGTCGAACCTCTCGGACGTCGTCGACCAGCTCACCGAACGTGGGCTCGTCGCGAGCCGGCCCGCCGTGCACGACCGGCGCGTCCGCATCGTCCGCCTCACGGCGGAGGGCGTACGGCTGCGACGGCGCCTCGTCACATGTCTCGTGCAGCATCCGGCGATCGACTCGCTCTCGCCAGAGCGCCAAGACGAGCTGCTCGACATCTTGCGCGAGGTGGCGTGACCGAGCACCGGCTGAGCCTCGACTTCTGGAAGTTCTGGGCCGGCCAGACGATCTCGAACCTCGGGACCTCGTTCACGCAATGGGCGATCCCGCTGCTCGTCTTCAAGCTGACGCACTCGGCGGTGAGCCTGGGGATCGCGACTGCGGCCACGTTCCTCCCATACCTCCTGTTCGGCCTGCTCCTCGGCGCGTGGATGGACCGCGTCGACCGGAAGCGCGCGATGATCGCGCTCGACCTTCTCAACGCGGCAGTGATCGTGTCGATCCCGCTCGTCGCGACGTTCGGGCACCTCAACGTCTGGCTCGTCTACGCCGTTGCGTTCGTCCAGACGACGATCGGGATCGCGTTCCAGGCGGGAGAGTTCGCGGCGATCCCGAGCCTCGTGCCGACGCACGATCTCGTGACTGCGAACGGGCGGATCCAGGCGACGTATTCGGCCGCGCAGGTCGCCGGACCGCTGCTCGCCGGTCTCCTGGTCGCGTTCCTGCAGATCCAGTGGGTGATGGCCTTCGATTCAGCCTCGTTCGTGGTCTCAGCGCTCTCGCTGTCGCTGATCCGCCGCAGCTTCAACGCCGCGGCTGAGGGAGAGCCGAAGGAGGCGACGACGATCCTCCACGACGTGGCCGAAGGCCTGCGCTACGTCATCGGCCACCCCGTCCTGCGGAACATCTCGCTGATGATGGCGCTGATCAACTTCGTAGGCGCGACGACGTTCACGCAGCTCGTGCTCTTCGCGCACGATCGGCTGGATGTGGGGCCGCGCGGCGTCGGGGCGCTGTTCGCGGCGGGGAGCGCCGGTGTCGTCGTCACCGGTCTGCTGGCGGGGCGCCTGCGAAAGCGCTTCAGCTTCACCGCGCTCGCGATGACGTCGCTCATGTTGATGGGGGCGATGGAGGTCGTGTTCGCCGGGATGCGCTGGTTCTGGGCGGCGCTCCCGCTCTGGGCCGCTGCCTCCGGGCTCGGCATCTTGTTCAACATCAACACTGGGGCCCTGCGGCAGGCGATCGTCCCGAACCAGATGCTGTCGCGGATCCTTTCGATCGCCGCGGTGCTCGCGTGGTCGGCCATTCCCGCCGGCGCGCTCGCCGGCGGGCTCGTGGTGAAGGCCACCGGCAACGTCGCCGTCGTCTACGGGGTGATCGGAATCCTGAACATCTGCATCGCCGCGTTTTTCCGCTTCTTCACCGCGCTGGGCGACGCGCAGCGCTACGTCGACGAACGCAGGGCGGAAGAGGAGCGGCTGCCCACCGCAGAGACCGCCGTCGCCTAAAGCGCCTTGTGGCTCAGAGCGACAAGGCGAATTTCGGCGCTGTTTCGTGACCCGGACGCGTGGGTCTTGGCCGCAGCATTACGGCGTGGTTCCATGCGCGCCCCGATACGACCGACGGATCCTCGAGCTCGTGCACGCGTTCGACGACCGACGCGAATCGATGGCCGAGACGTGCCGCCGCGTCGGGCTCGGCGCGGAGCAACTCGGGCTGACGCGGCCGAGCTACGTCCATCTCCGGCGAATCATCGTCGTCGAGCGCCGGCGCCAGGACGAGCTGCGGGAGATCGTCTCCGACGTCACGCGGCGACTCCTCGTCGGGCTTCGTGTCGACGCGTACGAGGTAGCCGAGCGGGTCAGAGACACGCGCCGCTGAAAACGCCTTGTGGCTCTGAGCCACTTGGCCTTGTTACCACCTCGCGCGCCGGATTGACCGTGCGTGCTGCTTCCACCGCCGCTTCCGCTCGGCCTGCACGCGCCGGTCTTTCCGCTCCGCGATCATCCTGAGCTCTCGCTGCAGTTTCCGCCAGCTGCGCAGCCGATCGAGCTCCAGCGTCCCGTCGTCGACCGCGCCGAGCACGGCGCAATCCGGTTCGTGGACGTGGGCGCAGTCGGAGAAACGGCATTCGGCGGCGAGCGCGTCGATGTCGGCGAACGCGGCGGCGCTGTCACCAGCCCAGAGCTGCAGCTCGCGCAGACCGGGTGTGTCGACGACGAGCGCGCCACCGGGGAGGCGGATGAGCTGCCGGTGCGTGGTCGTGTGCCGGCCCGTGCCGTCCGCGGCGAGCGCCGACGTGCGCACGACCTCTTGCCCTGCAATCCGGTTGACGAGCGTCGACTTGCCGACGCCGGACGAGCCGAGAACGACGGACGTGGTCCTCGGGCGGAGGTGCACGCGCACGGCGTCGACGCCTTCACCGGTGACGTTCGAGACCGGCAGCACCGGCACGCCGATCGCGACCGCCTCGACCTCGAGGATCCGTTCGGCGACGTCGTCGTCCAGGTCGGTCTTCGTGAGGATGACGACCGGCTCGGCACCGCTCTCCCACGCGAGCACGAGATACCGCTCGAGCCGCCGGGTGCTGAAGTCCGCGTCGAGCCCGTTGAGGAGGAAGGCGGTGTCGACGTTCGCTGCGAGCACCTGCTCCAGTGAGCCGGTGAGCGCCTCCTTCCGCGAGATCGACGTGCGCCGCGGCAGCACGGCCCGGATCGTTGCCCGCCCTTCGAGCGCGCGCCCCCGGACGGCCACCCAGTCGCCGACGGCCGGGAGGGCCATGCCGACCCCGGCCGCATAGCGGAGGCGGCCCGGAAGCTCGGCGCGCAGTTCGTCGACGCCGGTCCACAGCACGAACTCGCCGCGATGCTGCGCGGCGACGCGTGCGGGAATCAGTTTCTCGTCTTCCAGTCGCTCGAGCTCGGACGCCCACCCGTCGTCCCAGCCGAGGTCCTCCAGTCGTGCGTCCAGCAACGCGAGTCTCCTTTGCTCGAGGAATGCCGAAACCGCCCGTTGGAACACGGGCCGGAGCGCACGGGACTCGCGACTTGGGAGCTGATCCGGCTAGCCGTCGAGCCGCGTGGCTCTACGGGCGGAGGCGCATGCAAGTTTCATGTGGTCGACCTCCTTTTCGCCTGGAACGGCTCTGACCGTAGCAGGATCTCAAGGGCAGCACCAGCCTGCGACGCGTGCATCGTGCCCGAAGCTCGACGTCACGTTCGAGACGGGAAGGACGCGGTTCACGCTGGCGGAGCGGATGAAGAGCCACTGGTCGGCGCTGTCCCAGTCCAGGAGCAGCCAGCGGCCGTCCGGCGACCACTCCACGCCGCCGAACCTGCCCGCACCTGCGAACACGCGTCCCGCGCTCGTCCCGTCGGGGCGGATTCGCCGATACACCCAGAGGAAACTCCGTTGTCCGTCCTTGATGGACACCTGCTGGATGAAGGCGATGCTCCTTCCGTCGGGGGAGAACGACGCCGCCGTCACCGGCGCCGCGCCTGCGCTCAGGGGCGTGAGATGCACGCCGCGTGCGCCGAACAGCTCGATCGAGTGCCGGCCGCGGACGAGCAGGTACCGGCCGTTCGACGACCACTCGAGCGCGACCGGTCTCGCGGACGGGTGAATCAGGCGCACCAGTCGATTCGCATCCGCGTCGACGATGCGGACGTCGCCAGCTCCGTCGACGTACGCGACGACGTGCGTGCCCGGACGCCACGCCGGCGCGACCGGCGCGATGCCTGCCGCGAGGAGATGGTCCTCCGTGCCGTTGCCGTTCACGACGCGCAGCTCGTTGCCGGCGCGGTAGGCGGTTCGAAACCCCTCGAACGACCAGCGCGGTGTTGCGAGCCGGCCCGGTCGCGCGACGGACCAGTGCACGTTGCCGTTCGGCTCGAGCGCCCTCAGCTCCGAGCCGTGAATCGCCGCCAGGTAGAGACCGTGTGGAGACCAGGACGCGTCGCGGTACCCGGCGAGCAGCCGCTTCGAGCCGTCGCGCTGCACGACCCAGACGCCGCGGTCGGACTGGACGAGCAGGCGCCCGGTCGGGAGGGAGAAGAGACCTGCCCGAGCATTCGGCTCGCCGCGCACCGCGTCCCGGATCGATCCGAGCACCGCCATGCCGGGTGGGCTCAGCGCCGCCGCGGCCACAGCCAGCCCGGCGGCGAGCGCGAGGAGCGGCCAGCGCCGGCGGACCACACTCGAGCGAGCGGCCGGCACGCGCTCGTCCCAGGCAGCACGGACGACCTCCCAGGAGCGGTCCTCTGCCGCACGCTCGTCAGGCACAGGCTCGTCCCACCTCATCGGAGCTCCTCCGCGAGCATCTTTTCGAGGGCGTCGAGGCCGCGGCGGAGCCGGGAGTTCACCGTCCCGCGCGGCAGGGCGAGCAGCTCGGCGATCTCGCCTGGCGTGTACTCGAGCAGGTGCCGGAGGACGATCACGGCCCGATGCTCGGGCGACAGCGACTGGAGGGCGGCTGCCAACGAACGTGCGTGCGGATTGTCGGGGCGCTCGGCGGAGGGGAAGGAGGCCAGAGCGGCGTCGCCGACCTCGCGCCGCAGCGCGCGGGACCGCGACCAGTCGATCGCGCGGTTGACCACGATCCGGTGCAGCCAGGGGCCGAACGGGCGGCGCCGGTCGAAGCGCTCCAGTGTCCGCACCGCGGCGAGGAACGACTCCTGGGCGATGTCCTCGGCGGCGGCGGCGTCGTGCACGACGAGGTACGCGGCCCGGTACGCACGCGGCCAGTGATGGCGGAACAGCGCCTCCAGATCGGCGACCGATCCCTCCTGTGCGCGCCGGATCCAGGCGCGCTCGTCGCGTTGAGAGCCCGCCATCGCGCGCCGACTCTACGACGGGGGAGCCGCCAGAGGTCCAGCGCGGATGTCACCACGTCTCTACGGGACGACTGCGCGTGGAGGTCCGGGCGGGCGGAGGACGGCGAATTGGTCGGTGATCTCGAGCTCGCGTGCGCGGAAGCGGAAGAGCGCCCCGGGCCGGCCGCCGGTTGGTCCCGGCGCCCGCCGACCGCCGGTCGGCTCGAGCACATTGCGCCGAATGAGCACGCGTTGGAGATTCGTGGCGGAGACCTCGTGTCCCAGTGCGCCGGCGTAGAGATCGCGGAGCTCGGAGATCGTGAATTCCGCCGGCGCGAGCGCGAAGCCGACGTTCGTGTACGACAACTTTGCCCGCAGCCGGTCGCGGCCCGCGTGCACGATTGCCTCGTGGTCGAATGCGAGCGGCGGCAGTTCGTCGACCTCGTGCCAGGCGGTATCCGCCGGAATCGCGGGATCCACGTCGCTCGGCACGAGCCCGAGGTAGGCGGTGGCGAGCTGCCATTCCTGGGGCGAGCGCTGCGGGTCGCTCAGGGTCTCGAGCTGCTCGAGATGAGCGAGCTCGCGCACGTCCACCTTGGCGGCGAGGTGCCGCCGGATCGACTCCTCCAGCGTCTCACCGCGGGCGAGATACCCGCCGGGCAACGACCAGGTGCCCGCGAACGGCTCGTGCGCCCGCCGCCAGAGCAGGGCCTGCAACTCGCGTGACCGCACCCGGAGAACGACGGCCAACGTCACCTGCGAGGGAGTGGCGTGCCTCGTGGTAGACTCGTCCGTGGGTTTTCGCCCCATAGTCGCAAACCATAGACGAAAGGCCGGCATGTCCAAGCCGCTCGCACTGCTCGCCGTCCTTTCCCTGAGCCTGCTCGCGGCGGGTTGCGGCGGGAGCAGCACGAAGTCGGCGTCGAGCGGCACGACGAGCACATCGGGAGCGGGCGCGATCAAGGTCGGCCTCGTCCCCGACGAGAGCGGCCTCAACGACAAGGGGTTCAACCACCTGTCCTACGTCGGCCTCACGGAGGCGCAGGCTCGCCTCGGCGTGCAGACGCGCGTCTACCTCTCCGGATCGACGAGCGACTACCTCCCCAACTTCACGACGTTCGCCCGCAAGGGCTACGACCTGATCATCGGCGTCGGCTTCACCGAGGCGAACGCGATCGACACCGCGGCGACGGAGTTTCCCGACCGGAAGTTCGCGATCGTCGACGTCGACCAGAAGACCGAGCCGCACAAGCCCAAGAACCTGCTCGGGCTCCTCTTCCGCGAGCAGGAGGTCGGGTACCTCGCCGGCTACCTCGCCGGGCTCGAGGAGAAGCGACGGCCCGGGAAGGACGTGATCGGCTCCGTCGGCGGTCAGAAGCAGCCGCCCGTCGACCGGTTCATCGCTGGGTACCAGGCCGGCGCGAAGGCCGCCGACCCGGGCATCACGGTCCTCAACGGCTATTCGCAGGACTTCAGCAAGCAGGACCTTTGCAAGTCGATCGCGTTGAATCAGATCGCGGAAGGCGCTGGCGTCGTCTTCCAGGTCGCCGGCGGCTGCGGCATCGGCGTGATCCGGGCGGCAGCGGAGAAGAAGGTCTGGGCGATCGGGGTCGACGCGGACCAGTCGTTCCTCGCACCGAAATACGTCCTGACGAGCGCGACCAAGCGGGTCCAGGTCGCCGTCTACAAAGCGATTCACTCCGTCGTGAACGGCACCTTCAAAGGTGGCAACGTCACCTACGGTCTCAAGGACGACGGTGTCGGGCTCGGGAAGATCAACCCGCGGGTTCCGCAGTCGGACATCGCGAAGGTCGAGAAGATCCGCCGGGAGATCATCAGCGGGAAGATCAAGAACATCCCGACGGTCGTGAAGTAGGCGGCCGCGGCCGGCTGCGACGCGTCACGGCCACGCGGGATCCTGCGGCGTGAGGTCGAGTGGCCCGCCCGCGTAGCAGCCCGACGCGTGGTACTCCGCGGGCTCGTTCGGATACCCCTTGACGAAGAGCCACCGTTGGAGCTCGTCCGCCTGTCGCCGCGGGACGCCGAGCCGCTGCGCGACGAACGAGGTGTTCTGCAGCGCGTAGCACTCGGTGACTCCCTCGTCGGCGAACCCGCGCAGGTGGAACGCTTCGTGCGCGAGCGTGTGCGCAGCCCAGCCCGCGCGGAACTGGTCGTAGCCGCACGTGGCGCGGTCGAGACACGCGAAGTCGACGCGATCGAGCTTCCCGAGCTGCGCGCAGGTCTCCGGCGAGAGATCGGTGTGATCACCCGGACGGCCGTCGGCGTCGAAGTCGACGCGGCCCGCCTCCCCGTGCGTGTCGACGAGGCCTCTGAGGAAGCTAGGACACCGCACGCTGACGTGCCGCCCCGCGATCTCCGTGGCGATCGCGCCGAGCGCATCCTGCTCTCGGATCCGGTTTTCGTGCGTGACGAAGCCGGCGACGAAGAGCGCCGCGGCGACGAGGACAAGGGAGGCCCATCCGAGGGTGATCCGCATCCGGTGGAGATCGGCCTGATGCGCCCGGTGCTTGATGCGGTCGCCGGCGGGGAAGAAGCCGGC
>OEKB01000207.1_pt3 | contig 10287 bp, 9 predicted proteins | sample 1503171 | NCBI WGS metagenome assembly OEKB01 (sample SAMEA104379580, study PRJEB20068) | metagenome | isolation source: 1998
GAGCGTCGTCCGCGACAAGACGATCACCGTGAACGTCAACGGCGTCGCACACGAGCGCGACGTCGACGCACGTCGGCTCCTCATCCACTTCCTCCGTGACGACCTGGATTTGACCGGCAGCCACATCGGCTGCGACACGGGTAACTGCGGCGCCTGCTCGGTGATCGTGGACGGCTTGCTCGTGAAGAGCTGCATGATGCTTGCGATCCAGGCAGACGGCTCGACCATCGAGACGGTCGAGGGACTCGCCGAAGGGGACGAGCTGACTGAGCTGCAGCAGTCCTTCAGCAACCATCACGCGCTGCAGTGCGGCTACTGCACACCCGGGATGCTGCTGAGCGCGACCGCGTTGCTGCGCGCGAACCCGCATCCGACCGAAGCCGAGATCCGCAAGGCGATCCAGGGGAACATCTGCCGGTGCACCGGCTATGTGAACATCGTCGAGGCAATCAAGAGCATCGGAGACCACGGATGAGTTGGCCACGAGCGACCCCGACGACCGGCCGGCGGAGCCGGGCTTGGCCCGGCGGGAGCCTGAGCCTTACTACGGCCCTCACGGACGGGGTGAGAAGAAGGGGGCCCGCGGGGGAAACATGGTTTCCCCCGCGCTCGATGACCGAGACAACGGTGGCTCCCCCGAAGCCCGCTGTCGTGGAGAAGGGCAAGCCGCAGAAGGGCTGGGCGGGGCAGAACGTCCCGCGCAAGGAGGACAAACGACTCCTGCAGGGGGAGGGCGTGTTCTTCGACGACGTCAAGCGGCACGACGTCGGCTACGTCCATTTCGTGCGGTCGCCGTACGCGCATGCCCGAATCAAGCATGTCGACGTTTCGAAGGCGCTCGAGCTCCAGGGCGTCTACGGGACGCTCACCGGGGACGAGGTCGCGATCCTCACCGATCCATTCTTCGAGCTGTCGGTGCCGCCGGGCGCGAACATGAAGGACTACGCGCTCGCCGTCGGCAAAGTCCGCTTCGTCGGCGAGCCGGTCGCCGCGGTCGTCGCATCCACGCGGGAGCTCGCACGCGACGCGTCCGAGCTCATCGAGGTCGAGTACGAGCCGCTCGCTCCCCTGGTCGACGCACGCCTGGCGCAGGTGGGAGACGCGCCGATCCTGCACGAGGAGGCTGCCTCGAACGTTGTCTGGGACGGGACGTTCGACTGGGGCGATTTCGAGGGTGCGCTCGCCGAGGCCGACCACGTGGTGAAGATCAAGGAGCTCCACTTCGACCGCTTCTCATCGACGCCTCTCGAGTGCTCGGGCTGCCTCGTCGAATACAACCGCGGCACCGGCCAGTGGACGATGTACTGCAACCACCAGATGCCGGGAATCGGCGCGATCTGGATGGCACCGGCACTCCGCGTCGGCCTCGACAAGCTCCGCTTCGTGACGCAGGACATCGGCGGCGCGTTCGGGAACAAGATCTGTCTCCATCCGTACTTCGTCGCCTGTTGCCTGCTCGCGCGCAAGCTGGGACGGACGGTGCAGTGGACCGAATGGCGCACCGATCAGCACACGGCGAACGCGCACGGGAACGAACGCTGGTTCCAGGACATCGAGGTGCCGGTGAAGGCCGACGGCACGATGCTCGGCTTCAAGGTGCGGGCGCTCGACGACTGCGGCGCGTTCCCGCGCTACGAGCCGCTCGGCTGCATCATCTGGGCGCAGGTGACACCGGGTTGCTACCGGTGGCGGAACATCCGCGTGGACTTCACGCAGGTGACGACGAACAAGTCGCCCGTCTCCCCGAACCGCGGCTACTCGCGCATGCAGCATCTCTGGCTCACCGAGCGGATCGTCGACATCGTGGCGCACGAGCTCGGGCTCGATCCCGTCGAGGTCCGCAAGAAGAACTACGTGAAGCACGAGGAGTTCCCGTACGAGACGCCGAACGGCTGCATCTACGACTCGGGCGACTACGCGCGCTGCCTCGACATCGCGCTCGAGCTGATCGACTACCCGAGCATCGAAGAGCGGCGCCGTGACGCGGAGTCGCGCGGCAAGCTGCTCGGCGTCGGCATCGGCTCGACGCTCGATTCCGGCACGAACAACTTCGGCCAGTCGCTGATCCTCAATCCGGACCTGCAGTTCTCCGGCAACAACGAGGTGGCGACCGTGAAGCTCGACATCTTCGGCGAGATCGTCGTGACGCTCGGCACGGTGCCGCAGGGCCAGGGGCACGAGACCACCTCGGCGCAGGTGGTGGCCGACATCCTCGGCTGCACTCCCGACGACGTCACCGTCAGGCCAGGACACGACACGTACTGGAACTCGCACGCGGGCTTCTCGGGCACGTACGCCTCGCAGTTCGCGGTCACCGGGCTCGGCGCGGTCAAAGGGGCCGCGGACAAGCTGGCGAACGAGATGAAGACGTTGGCATCGATCGTGCTCGGGTGCGCGCCGGACGACATCGAGCTCGCCGAGGGCCACGCCCGCATGAAGGCGAATCCTGAGGCCGCGCTTCCGTTCATGGCGCTCGGCGCGATCCTGAACGCCAACAACGCCGGGCTCCCAGAGGATCTCGATGTGACCCTGAACGTCCGCTACGTGTACCGGCCGCCGTTCGAGAAGCCCGACGTCGAGCGGAAGTACGGGAATCTGACGCTGACGTACGCGACGCAGGTGCACGCGGCTGTCGTCGAGATCGATCCGGAGACCGGCGTCTACGAGATCGTCGACTACGCCGCCGTGGACGACTGCGGCAAGCGCATCCACCCGCAGATCGTCGACGGCCAGGTGCACGGCGCGACCGCGCAGGCGCTCGGGGCGGCGACCCACGAGACGTTCGCCTACGACGAGGACGGGAACCTCCTCACGCCGAACTTCTACGACTACCACGTGCCGCACGCGCTCGACATGCCGCCCATGAAGAACGGCTTCATCGAGTCGGAGTCGCCGTTCACCCCGCTCGGTGCGAAGGGGATGGGCGAGGGCGGCGGCGCCGGGATCCACGCGGTCTGCGCGGCACTCCAGGACGCACTCCACTCCCACGGAGCTCCGATCGTCACCGAGAGCTGCAACCCCTACCACCGCGTGTGGTCGCTCCTGCAGGATCCGGAGGGCGCGCGGGCGGGCGTGGAGGTGGTCTCGCGATGAAGCTCGAGGGCGAGCGGGAATTCGACGCGCCCCGTCAAGCGGTGTGGCAGGTGCTCAACGATCCCTCGCGCCTCGCCAAGACGATGCCAGGCGTCGAGTCGTTCGACATCCACGACGATCGCCACTGGCGTGCGAACCTGAAGATCCCGCTCGGTCCCGGCGGCCTGCGGATGAGCGTCGATTTCGAGAAGACCGACGAACGCGAGCTCGAGTTCGCGAAGCTCCACGCGAAGGGGAACGGCGTCGGCGCGATCATGAACATGGACACGGCCTTTCACCTCAGCGACGCGGGCAACGGAGGAACGCACATGAAGTGGGAGGCCGACGTCCACATCCTCGGGCCCGTTGCCTCGATGGGACAGCGAGTCATCCAGCCAATCGTCAACCAGCAGGTGTCGAACGTCCTCACGTCCCTCGACCGGGAGGTGCAGGACGCGACCGGCGGCTGAGCGGCGATCAGCGCCGCGCAGCGGTACCGCAGCCGGCGCGACGACTGGAGCGAGGAGTCGCTCGACGCCGCATCGGTGGTCGTCCGCCTAGGAGACGGGACCCCACACGCGGTCGCCCGCCACAGCGATCGCACCCGGATTGTTTCCGATGCTGGGCGAGCAGCGGGTCAGGGTATGGAGGGTTCCCACACTCCCCAGTACGATTCGCCGTATCGACACGCGCGACGACGCATACGGGGTCGGGGCACGGTTTCTCTCCGAGATCATCTCGACCGTCGCGTCCTCGCTCGACCTCGAGGAGGTGCTCGACTCCGTCGTTCGGCTGCTCTCGGACGCCAGCGCAGTCCACGCGTGCTTCGTCTACCTCCTCGACCGCGACGGTGAACGGCTCGTCCTCCAGGCTGCGTCCGAGCCGTACACCGAGCTCGTCGGCAAGATCGAGCTACCGCGCGGCCACGGTCTCGCGTGGTGGGTGCTCGAGCAGGGTGAACCGGCGTTCATCCGCGACAACGCCCTCGCCGACCCTCGGTTCCACTACGTGTCCGAACTGGAGGAGGAGCGGTTTCAGTCGTTCGTGTCCGTGCCGCTGCTCGGTCGACGGGGAGACCAGATCGGTGTCATAAGCCTCCACACTGAGGCTCCGCGCGAGTTCACCGAGACCGAGGCCGATTTCCTGTCTTCGAGCGCCTCACTGCTCGCAGGCGGGATCGAGAACGCCAGGCTCTACGAGCAGATGGGACAGCGCGTGCGCGAGCTCGAGCACCTGACGGAGCTCGGCGAAGAGACCGCGGCTGCCGAGACGCTGGACGAGCTCGGGCCGTTGGTCGTTCGACGCGCACGGGACCTCCTCGACGCGTCGGCTGTGCACCTCTATCTCGCGGAGGAGGACGGCGAGCGGCTCTTCCGCCGGTGGTCCGCGCCGCAGGCGGCGGAGGCGCCGGAGGAGCTCGGTCTGAGCGAGCTCGGGCGGCAGCTCGGACGTCGCGGCCCAGCTGCGCGCGCCTCCGTCGCGCTCGTCGCGGGGGGCGAGCTCCTCGGTGCACTCGTGACGGAAGGAACCTCTGCCCTCGATCTCGCGCGCGCGGTCGCGAACCAGGTCGCCGTCGCCGTGAAGAAGATCGAGGCGATCGAGCGGCTGGCGGAGAAGAACCTCATCAAGGACTTCTTCCAGCAGCTTTCGGGCGGGACCGTGCTCGGAGACGTCGGCGCCCGCGCCGATCGGCTGGGTGTCGACCTCGACGCGCCTCACCTCGTGCTGGCATCCGTCCCGGCGAGCGACGCTCTCGATCGGGCGTTGGCCCGGCTCGCGCCGAAATCCGTCTTCGATCGTCAGGACAACTCGTCGCGGGCCCTGCTTCGAGTTCCCGCGTCGGGGCCGGCGAGTCTCGTCGAGGCCGTGCGCCGCGCCGAGGTCGACGTCGCCCCGGACGTCGCAGTCGGCATCTCCAATCCCTGTGCAGGGGCCGCCAGCTACGTGGCCGGCTTCGAGGAGGCCGCGCATGCGCTGCTCGGGACGACCGTCCTTCGCACGCGCCCGCGCGTGCTCGCGTACGAGGACCTCGGGGTCTACAAGTACCTCTTGCGCATGTCCCTCGACGGCGGCGGCCGCGACCGGCATCGCGAGGCGATCACGGAGCTCGCCGACTACGACGAGGCGCACCAGACCTCGCTGCTACGGACGCTGGAGGAATTCCTCGCCCGGCGCGGCACGATCAACGCGACGGCCGGGGCGTTGTACATCCACCCGAACACCCTTCGCCAACGGCTGCGGCGGATCATGGAGCTGACGGGTCTCGACCTGCGGCGCGAGGACTGGCTGATGGTGGAGATCGCGGTCAAGCTCGCCGCGCTCGAGCGGGCTCTGCAGCCCGAGAAGCACACCTCCGCGCCTCCACGAATGTAGAAGTTCTCCCTTCCCTCGGGCTGTGGAACCGCCTATAACCGCCCTTGGGGAACCGAAGGGAGGCCCATGGCAACCATCGCCGATCCGACTGTCGAGAACATCCGTTCTCTCTCGCAAGAGCTCGGGGTCGAGTTCTACTTCGCGCAGTTCGTCGACATGTACGCCCGCCCGAGCGCCAAGCTCGTCCCGGCCGCGTACCTCGACGACCTCGTCACCGACGGCGCCGGCTTCGCCGGCTTCGCCGCGGGCGAGATCGGCCAGCTGCCGAGCGATCCGGACATCGCTGCGATTCCGGACCTGAACAGCTTCACGCCCGTCCCGTGGGAGCCGTCGCTCGCACGTTTCGCGTGCGACGTCACGGTCGACGGAGAGGAGTGGCCGTACGACCCGAGGACGATCCTCCGCCGCCAGCTCGAGAAGACGCGCGCGAAGGGCTACGAGTTCATGATGGGGCTCGAGCTCGAGTACTTCCTGCTCAAGGGCGACGGGAACGGCGACGGCACGATCCAGATCGCCGACCCGCTCGACAACCTCGAGAAGCCCTGTTACGACCTCAAGGGGCTCACTCGGAACTATCAGTTTCTGCGCACGGTCTCGAACTACGTCAACAACCTCGGTTGGGGGAACTACGCCAACGACCACGAGGACGCGAACGGGCAGTTCGAGCAGAACTTCACGTACACGGATGCGCTGGCCAGCTGCGACCGGGCGATCTTCTTCCGGTACATGGTGCACACCCTCGCGCAGCGTGACGGCCACCTCGCCACCTTCATGCCCAAGCCGTTCACGGAGCTCACGGGCAACGGGTGTCACTTCCACATGTCTTTGTGGGACGGCGACACGAATCTCTTCCTGGACGAGGACGACCCGCGCGGCCTCGGCCTCTCAGAGCTCGCGTACAACTTCATCGGCGGCCTGAAGAAGCACGCGAAGGCGTACATCGCGGTCACCGCGCCGACGGTCAACTCGTACAAGCGGCTCAAGCACGGAACGACGACGAGCGGCGCGACGTGGTCACCCGTCTACATCAGCTACGGCTACAACAACCGCACGCAGATGCTGCGCGTCCCGGGGCCCGGCCGTGTCGAGGACCGAACGATCGACGGCTCCTGCAATCCGTATCTTGCCGCAACGGTGATCCTCGCCGCCGGCATCGACGGGATCGAGAACAAGCTCGACCCCGGTGATCCGAAGGTCGGGAACCTCTACACGACCTCGGGCGAGGACCTCGCGAAGGAGGGGATCGAGTTGCTGCCGGCCAACCTCCTCGATGCCACGCGAGAGCTCGAGCGCGACGACGTGCTGAGGGAGGCACTCGGCGAAGGCCGCGACGAGGACTACGTGGACTACTTCATCCGCGTCAAGCGCGACGAGTGGACGCGCTACCACGAGCAGGTCACGCCCTGGGAGATCAAGGAGTACCTGACCCGCTTCTGAGACATATGGAGGAAAGCTCCATAGGCCGCCGGACAAGAGTGGGGGCGGTGCCGTTGTGCGCTGCGTAAAGTTGGACGCAGGGCCGGTCGACCGAGTGTAGGAAGGCGCCATATGTGTGGAATCGTCGGACTCTTCTGCAAGTCCGCGGAGCTCGAGCCGCGGCTCGGCGGCTACCTCGCGGCGATGCTCGAGCAGATGGACGAGCGCGGGCCCGACAGTGCCGGCGTCGCCGTCTATCGCGATCCTGCACCGCTCGGCTCGAGCAAGGTGACGCTCTACTCGTCCGACCCGGAGATCTCGTGGTCGGCCATCCGCGACGAGCTCGCGGAGACGTTCGGCGGTGCCGACGAAGCCGGGACGCGCGGCGGCCATGCCGTCCTCGTCGTCGAGGGGGAGGCTGCCGACGCCGAGGCGTGGATTCGCCGGCACCGCCCCGAGCTCCGCGTGATGAGCGCGGGCCGGGTGATCGAGATCTACAAGGAGGTCGGGCGTCCGCGGAGGTTCGTGGAGCAGTTCCGGCTCGGCGAGCTCGAAGGCAGCCACGGCCTGGGGCACACCCGGATGGCGACCGAGAGCCGGGTGACGACCGAGGGATCGCATCCGTTCTCGACCGGGCTCGACCTCTGTCTCGTCCACAACGGGTCGTTGTCGAACCACAACCGCCTGCGCGAGCGGCTCCGCCGGGATGGAATCGAGTTCCAGACGGACAACGACACCGAGGTCGCCGCCGGCTACCTCGCGTGGCGCCTGCGCGAGGGAGCGACGCTCGAGCAGGCGCTCGAGGGCTGCCTCGACGACCTCGACGGCTTCTACACGTTCCTCGTCGGCACCGCCGACGGGTTCGCGGTGCTGCGGGACCCGATCGCCTGCAAGCCGGCCGTCCTCGCCGAGACGGACGATTGGGTCGCGATGGCATCGGAGTACCGCGCGCTCGCCGTGCTGCCGGGCGCGGGCGAGGCGCGGATGTGGGAGCCGGAACCGTCGGTGGTGTACGCGTGGGAGCGGGCGCTCGTCGCGTGACGGTCGCGACGCCGGAGCTCACCGATCTGGAGATCGTCGACCTCGCGTCGACGCCGCTCCGCGAGCTGAACCGGCGTCTGCACGAGCTCGCCGGCGACGCCGCAGGGCCGCGGCGCTGGCGCGTCCTCAACCCGAACGGCGCGCACGCGGTCGCCTGCGGGCTCGACGCCGAGATCGAGGTCGAGATCGACGGCCACGTCGGCTACTACTGCGCCGGCATGAACAAGCGAGCCACGGTGCGCGTGCGCGGCAACGCCGGCACCGGCGTCGCCGAGAACATCATGTCCGGCCTCGTCGTCGTCGACGGGAGCGCGAGCCAGTCCGCCGGCGCGACCGGCCGGGGCGGGCTGCTCGTCGTCCGCGGCGACGCCGCCGCGCGCTGCGGCATCTCGATGAAGGGCGTCGACATCGTCGTCCGTGGCTCGGTCGGGCACATGAGCGCGTTCATGGCGCAGCGCGGCTCGCTCGTCGTGTGCGGGGACGCCGGTGACGCGCTTGGCGACTCGCTGTACGAGGCGCGTCTCTACGTCCGCGGCTCGGTGGCCGGGCTCGGGGCCGACTGCATCGAGAAGGAGCTGCGCGCGGAGCACCTCGCCGAGCTCTCGGCGTTGCTGGGTCGCGCCGCATTCGAGGACGTGGATCCGAGCGAGTTCCGGCGCTACGGGTCCGCGCGTCAGCTCTACAACTTCAAGGTCGACAACGCGGGGGCGTACTGATGCTCGAGACCGAGCGTCACGGGGACGGGATCAGCTCCTCCTGGCAGCCGGGGCTGCGCGAGTCCTACCTCTTCGACCGCAACGTGATCGCCGAGATCCAGCGGGCTGCGCGCGAGGGCATCTACGACATCCGGGGCTTCGGCGCGAAGCGCCGCGTCCCGCACTTCGACGACCTGCTCCTGCTCGGAGCGAGCATCTCCCGCTACCCCCTGGAGGGCTATCGCGAGCGGTGCGGAACCGACGTCGTGCTCGGCACGCGCTTCGCGAGGCGGCCGCTGGAGCTGCGGATCCCGATCACGATCGCCGGCATGAGCTTCGGGGCGCTGTCGGCCCCCGCCAAGGAGGCGCTCGGTCGCGGCGCCTCCGAAATGGGGACGTCGACCACCACGGGGGACGGGGGAATGACGCCCGAGGAGCGGGAGCACTCGACGACACTCGTGTACCAGGTGCTGCCGTCGCGCTACGGGATGAATCCCGACGACCTGCGCCGCGCGGACGCGATCGAGGTCGTCGTCGGGCAGGGCGCGAAACCGGGCGGCGGCGGAATGCTGCTCGGGTACAAGATCTCCGACCGCGTCGCGAAGATGCGCGACCTGCCGCAGGGGATCGACCAGCGCAGCGCGTGCCGACACCCCGACTGGACCGGGCCGGACGACCTCGAGATCAAGCTCCACGAGCTGCGCGAGATCACCGACTGGGAGAAGCCGATCTTCGTCAAGATCGGCGCGACGCGGACGTACTACGACGTCCAGCTCGCCGTCAAGGCGGGTGCCGACGTCGTCGTGCTCGACGGCATGCAGGGTGGCACCGCGGCGACCCAAGACGTGTTCATCGAGCACGCGGGCATCCCGACGCTCCCGGCAACGCGACTCGCGGTCGACGCGCTGCAGGAGCTGGGGATGCACAGGCAGGTCCAGCTCGTCGTCTCCGGAGGAATCCGGACGGGCGCCGACGTCGCGAAGGCGCTGGCACTCGGCGCGGATGCGGTCTCGTTGGGGACGGCCGCGCTGATCGCGATGGGAGACAACAGCCCTGAGTACGAAGAGCAGTACAGGCGGATCGGCAGCTCGGCGGGGTTCTACGACGACTGGCAGGCGGGACGCGACCCGGCCGGCATCTCGACGCAGGACGACGAGCTTGCCGCGCGCTTCGACCCCGTCGTCGGCGGACGGAAGATCGCGAACTTCCTGCGCGTGCTGACGCTCGAGGCGCAGACGCTCGCCCGCGCCTGTGGCCACACGCACCTCCACAACCTCGAGCCGGAAGACCTTGTCGCGCTCACGGTGGAGGCCGCCGCGATGGCGCGCGTGCCCCTCGCGGGCACCGACTGGATCCCGGGCTCCTCGCCCTAGCGCGCCGAGCTGCGGTGTGGGCGCCGGGCCCCTCGGCGCCCAAGCCGCTAGTGGACGATCAAGACGTCGCGATGCGCCTGATGTGCGACGGACTCGCTGACGCTCTGGCCGAGCAGCCGTTCGAGGATATTCGGCTCGCGCGTCCCGACGACGATCAGGTCCGCGTCCCGGTCCTCCGCGAGCTCGACGATCGCATCCGCCGGCTCGCCCGTGCCCGGAACGAAGTCGGCCTGGAGACCGCGGCCCTGCACGACGGCCTTCGCCTGCTCCAGCTGCTCCGCGTGCTTCTCGGGAGGATCGGTTGGATCGATCGGGCC
>OEKB01000125.1_pt4 | contig 10274 bp, 11 predicted proteins | sample 1503171 | NCBI WGS metagenome assembly OEKB01 (sample SAMEA104379580, study PRJEB20068) | metagenome | isolation source: 1998
CGCGTTCGGCAGAATCTTTCTGCCCGTGACCTTGCTCGCCGCGATTCCCTCGCCGCACAGCGGCACGATCGACGTCGGCCCGCTGACGATCCACATGTACGGCCTGATGCTGCTGCTCGCCATCGCGGCCTCTGTCGCGCTGACGGGCTGGCGCTGGGTCCGCTGGGGCGGCGACTGGGATCTGGTCTTTCGAGTCGCAGTGTGGGGCGTCGGCTTCGGGATCGTCGGCGCGCGGGCCTACCACGACCTGACGAGCTGGAGCGAGGTGCCCAAGACCTGGTGGGGGCCGTTGGCGGTCTGGCAGGGCGGCCTCGGCGTCTGGGGCGGCATCGCCTTGGGCGTGCTGGCGGGCGCGTGGATCGTGCGACGCTCGGGCCAGAGCGTCCGGTTGTTCATGGACGCGGTCGCGCCCGGGCTGCTGCTCGCGCAGGGGATCGGACGCTGGGGGAACTGGTTCAACCAGGAGCTCTTCGGCAAGCCGACGCAGCTCCCGTGGAAGCTGAAGATCGACGATCAGCACGTCCCGGCGGGGTATTTCGGGCACCACTACTTCCATCCGACCTTCCTGTACGAGTTCATCTACGACTGCGTCGGCGTCGGCATCCTGCTCGCGGTCGACAAGTACTTCCGCATCAAGCGGCCGGCGCTCTTCGCGCTGTACGTCTCGTACTACTGCTTCGGGCGCTTCTTCGAGGAGCTGCTGCGGATCGATCCGGCCCACAAGTACGGCCCGCTTCGGCTCAACGCGTACGTCTCGATCGTGCTCTTCGTGCTCTCGACCGCGTTCTTCGTCTGGTGGCAGTTCCTCCGGCGGGAGACGGCCGCGGATCGGCCGCGTGCGACGCCGGTCGTCCCCAAGGGCCCGGCGATGGCGGTGCCGAGGGGTCGCGTCCGTTCAGGCCGTTAGGGTCTCGCGCATGATCGTGCGCGAGCTCGAGCTGGATCTGGACGCCTTCGAGGGCCCGTTCGACCTGCTCTTGACGCTCGTGTTGAAGGAGGAGGTCGACCTGGCCGAGGTGGACGTGGCCGGGATCGTGCTCGGGTTCGTCGAGCGGCTCGCCGAGCGGGAGGAGCTCGATCTGGAGGCGTGCGGCGAGTTCCTCGTGCTCGTGGCGGCGCTGCTCGAGCTGAAGGCGCGGGGCCTCTTCCCCGAGGAGGACGCGGAGCTCGCCGATCTCGAGCCGGAGGAGGCCGCGGAGGAGCTCGCCCGTCGCCTGGCGGACTACCGGCGCATGAAAGAGGCGGCGGCGTGGCTCGCGGAGCGGCTCGCGGGCGAATGCGACCGATTCTTCCGGGTCGGTCCTGCTCCACTCGCGCCCGAGCCCGAACGGCGGTTGGGGCCGCAAGATCCGCAGTCGCTTGCCGCCGCGCTGCGGTTCCTGGCTGTCGCCCCGCCGACCGTCTCCCTCGCGCACATGGAGCTGCAGTTCCCGCCGGTCGTGCAGTTTCTCGACCGCTTCCGCGCGCTTCTGCGCCGGCGCGCTGTCTTCGATTTCGACCACGAGATCGGCAGCCTGTCGCGCCGCGAGCAGGCCGTGGCGTTCCTCGCGCTGCTCGAGCTTCGGCGTGCGAACCAGATCTCGATCAGCCAGGCCGGCCCCTTTGGTCCGATCCGGGTGGCCCGGCAGGAAAGCGCGGCCTCGAACGAAAGGACCCCTGCGTGGAAGCTCCGCTCCGCCTAGTCGTCGCCAACCCGCTCGACCGCCTCGCGCGCACGATCGAAGCGCTGCTCGTCGTCGCGTCGGCGCCGCTCTCGTTGGAGGACCTCTGTGCGGCGACCGAAGAAGGTGCCGAGCGCGTGGAGACCGCGATGCGGTTGCTGGCCGAGCGCTACGGGGAGGGGCGGACCGGGATCGTGCTCGAGCAGATCGCCGGCGGCTGGGCGTTCCGGGCCTCCCGGGATGCGGCGGACGCGTGCGCGCGCCTGTTCGAACGGCCCGTCCAGCGCGGGCTGTCGCAGGCAGCGATGGAGACGCTCGCGATCGTCGCGTATCTCGGACCGTGCACGCGGCCGGAGATCGCGCGGATCCGCGGCGTGGCCGCAGACTCCGCAGTTGCGGGGCTGGCGGAGCGCGGGTTGATCGCGGAAGCGGGCCGCGCGGACGGCGCGGGAGGAGCCGTGCGCTATCGCGTGACGCCGCTGTTCGAGCGCGTGTTCGGGCTCGAGAGCCTGTCGCAGCTGCCGCGCCTCGACGACCTCGGCGACGACGCGACTCAGATCCGCGATCGGCTCGCGGCGGTTGCCGAGCAGCGAAGCGCGTAACGCCTCGCCGGACCCGGGCCGCCTCCGTTCCGCGCGACGCACGCCGGGATCGTCACACTCCCGGCACGGTCGCGTGTCCCACGCGCGCAGATTTCGTCGTTAGGCTGAAACCGCGGGGGAACCTCACGGGGGACCCCGGGGAAGGTAGACGCGTGTACCTAGACCGGCGGCGTGCTAGAGCGGCCGCTTGTGGCCGGTTGCCTCGACCCAGCGGTACCCGGGGATCGGGACGCCCACGGCGCGCCGCACACGCGCGAGCCACGCCGGCGCGCGCAGATACACCTCCGGCAGACGTTCCGCATCGATGACTCGCGCCACCGACGCGGCCCTCACGACGAAGTCCGTTAGCGGAAACTTGAGCTGCGCCGATCGCACGACCTCGAAGTCGAGTGCGGGATGCGTCAGCGCGGCGCAAAAGTCGTCCTCGGAGGCGTATTCGCGCATGTGGGTCGGGTCGAGCTGCCAGCGCTCGGGTGCCGGCGGCTTGCCCTTGTAGAGCCAGAACGCGCGGGGGCCACGGATGACACTCGAGACGTAGAACCAGCCGCCGGGGCGGAGCACCCGGGCGATCTCCGGTGCGAGGACGCGATCGTCGGGCAGATGCTCGATCACCTGCGAGGAGACGACTGCGTCCGCCGCTGCGTCCGGAAGCTCCTCGACTCGCGCGACGTCGGACACGATCCCTTTCACCTTCGGCGACAGCCGTTCGCACAGCCTGACGTGCTTCGCAGAGATGTCGACCGCGTAGATCGTCTCGCCGACAAGGCCGGCGCGGTCGAGCGGCCAGAGCGTGCCGCCGTCCCCGGCGCCGAGATCGACCAGCACCCGCGGAGGCTCACGCGCGGCCGTCTGCCGGAGGAGCGGCGGCATCCACTCGGTCAGGAAGTACCGGGAGTGCTCCAGGTCCTCGGTCGCCGGACCGGTGGAGCTCATCCGCCGGTGCCGAATGCCTTCCGCCGCTCGAGGTCGCGGTCGGGGTCGACGAGATGGCCGTCCCGGTCGACGTAACCGCCGTGACCCCCGACGACGAGCAACACGAGGTCGTCGCTGTCGCTCGCATTCGAGACCTTGCGCGGTGTCGTCGCCTCGACGTGCACGAGCCCGCCTTCGCCGACCTCTCGCGTCTCGCCTCCGACCTCGATCCGCGCGCGGCCCCGGTGGACGAAGTACAGCTCGTCCTGCCGGTCGTGGAAGTGAAGGAAGCCCTCGTAGCCGGGCGGGAACACGATGCCGTTGACGCCGAAGGCCGTCACCCCGAGCGCGCGCCGTACCTTCCGGAAGCCGTACCCGTCCCCGAGCTCGTCGAGCGAGCTAACAGCGAAGCTCATCTTCAATCCAGTCCGACGAGCGAAGCGATGTCCAAACCCTCTCCTCCGCGGAAAGTGCGGAGCACTTTCCGCCAGATACTCACAGTCGCTTGACGATCTCCTCCGCCTCCTGCCGCGTGAATCCGCGCAGCGTCTCCGTGTGCTCCGCGCCGTACCGCTGAAGCTTCATCAGGATCTCCACCGCGACCTCGTCGTCGGGCGCCTCGAAGATCTCAACCACGTCGTAGCGCCCAAGCGTCACGTAGACCCCGACCAGCGTGCCGCCGGCCTCCTTGATCGTGCGCTCGCCCTCTTCGACGCGCTCGCGCCATCCGGGCAGACCCGCCAGCCCCTGCGAGGTCCAGCGCATCAGAGAGATGTAGTGCGGCACGAGCGGCGACTATAACCGCGTGCGACTGAACGCCTACCTCGCCCGCGCCGGCGTGGCCTCGCGGCGCGGTGCGGACGAGCTGATCAAAGCGGGACGCGTCAGCGTCAACGGCGAGCCGGGGGCGCTGAACACGATCGTCCGACGTGGTGACCGGATCGAGCTCGACGGCGTCGAGGTTCTCCCGCAACGCCTCGCGTACGTCCTGCTCCACAAGCCTGTCGGCACCGTGACGACGGCACGCGATCCGCAGGGGCGAGCCACCGTAGTGGAGCTCGTCGAGCTCCCCGAGCGGGTCGTCCCGGTTGGGCGCCTCGACGTGGATACGACCGGCGCGCTCCTGCTCACCAACGACGGGCCGCTTGCGCACCGGCTCGCTCACCCGAAGTACGGCGTGGAGAAGGTGTACGAGGCGGAGGTGGAGGGCGAGCCCGACGAGCACGCGCTCGAGCGCCTCCGAACAGGCGTCAAGCTCGAGGACGGGCAGACCGCGCCGGCTCGGGCCAGCCTGCTCGCCCCGTCGACGCTCGAGCTGACGTTGCACGAGGGACGAAACCGGCAGGTGAAGCGGATGTGCGAGGCGGTCGGCCACCCTGTGCGGCGGCTGCACCGCTCGCGCTACGCGGGTCTGTCGCTCGAAGGGCTCGAGCCCGGCCGGTGGCGCGAGCTCGAGCCCTCCGAAGTGAAGAGCCTTACGGACCTGCGAGTGCAGCGGCCTGGTTCTGCAGGCTCTGCGCCTGGCTGAGCCAGCTCTGCGTCTGAGCGCTCGACAGCGGCTGATTGTCGAACGTTGCCGCGTCGAGCGCCGCCTTGATCTGGGCGGCGAGCGCGTCACGCTGCGAGGTCAGGCTCTGAATCTGACCCTCGATCGAGTTGTACGTGCCGTCGCCCGCGTCGTTGCTCGCGAGAGCTCTCGTCGACGCCTTCAGCGTGTTCATTGCGAACGTGCCGAACGACGCGTTCAGCTGCTTGTAGGCGGCAGCCAGCTGGGTGAAGTTGCTGCCGCTCTTCTTCACCGCCGCCGGAACCGCGTAGCCGGTGAGGTCGCCGGAGAGCAACCGGCCGTCGTGGCCGTAGTCGTCCTTCAGGCCTACGAGCGACAGCATCGTGGGGCGGAGGTCGGTGTGGTCCGTCCACGTCTGGTCGTTGGTCGCGCTTTGGTCGACGCCCGGGCCGACCATGCCGATCCAGGTCGAGGCGATCTCGTCCTGGATGTCGCCGTGGTTCCAGGCGAAGCTCTGGCTCGTCCGCGCCGGGATGAACGCGCACGCGGCGGGCGTGGCGCACGTCGCGGGCGTCGTCCCGCCGGTCGCGAAGAAGAACCAGTCGGGATCCGCGAAGGGCGTGAACGTCGGTGTCCGGAACGGATCCGCGGTGACCATGTGGAGCGTCTTCATCTCGGTGTGGTCGGCGAGCCCCACCATGATGTTGTTCTCGACCTGGCCCGTGTACGGGTTCAGCCAGTTCAGCCCGGCCATCTCCCGCTCGAGATTCCGCACCGCCGGGTCGGTCTGGTCGCGGATCGGCTGGGCAGCCGTGCCGTTCACGTAGACGTTCGGCGCGTCGTCGGAGTGCACCGAGAACAGAGTCGAGTCGCCGAACTGCGTGTAGACCATCCGCCGGAGGTCGGCGTTGATCTCCCCGACGCGGTTGTAGCTGCACGGCGTCGTGACGCCATTGCAGCCGGCGGGCGTCGGAGCGTCCCCCACGAAGTGGTCGCCCTCGTCGACCGTGAACACGAAGAGCGTGTTCGACTTGTTGATGCCGTCGGCCGCGAGCCGGTCGAAGAACTTCTGGAACGCCAGGTCGTAGTCGTGCAGCTGTTGCACGTATCCGGCCTCACCCGGACCGTACGCGAAGTGGATGTTTCCCGCTGTGCCGTGCCCGTCGTGCGCGTCCGAGATGTACGCGTACGTGACCGGGACGCCGGCTTCCTGCATCTGGGCAACCCACGACAGCGAGACCGTCGCCTCCATCCCGTCGAAGCCCGGGAAGCCGACATGACCGCTCGCGTCCTGGATCACGTTGCCGTCGAGGTCCGTCATCGGGCCGCTCGGCTTGATCACCGGATCGACGTACTTCGCGCCGAAGAGGCCGTTGAACCCGCTGTAGCCGCCTGGCTCGTCCGGGAGCAGGTCGGCCTTGCCGTTGTTGGCGGCCGAGCACGTCGCCGACCCCTGGGCGCAGTGGATGCCGATGCCGACGAAGTCCGCGAACGCCTGACCCGGGTTGGCCGTGACCTCTGCCGCCTCGGGGGAACCGGCGCCGAACACCGTCGGGATGTCGATCGCCGTGTTCTCGAGGATCGTGTTCGCCGTCGCGACCGCGCCGAAGTCACAGCCGGCGCGCGTGAACGGAACCCACGGCGCAGGTGCAATCTTGCCGTTCTCGTTGATCATCTCCGGCGTCGTGTCGGTCGTGCTGCCGGCCGGGTCGAAGAGAGGCGCCGTCCAGTACGCGAACGAGACGCCGGTCCGGGTGGTCCCGTCGGTCTTGAAGTAGCGGAACGAGTTCGACACCGGCTGACCCATGCGGTCGGGATACACGCCGGTGAGCGACGTCAGGATGCCCGTCGCCGTGTGTGAGATCAGGACGGTGTGGTCGTTCGCCAGCAGCCGCCCGTTCCCATGGATGAAGTTGAGCAGGTGCGGCATCTGCTCGAGATCCGACGGGACGTTCGCGTTGTCGCGCCGGAAGTGCGTGTTGTCGAACTGGATGTAGATGACGTGCTTGATGTTTCCCTTCGCCGAGTTCAGCTGGCAGCTCGCTGCCGGTGCGGTTGCCGTCGACCGGCCGCCCCCCGCGGTCGAGCGCACCTGCGCGGCCGCGATGCCGGCGGCGACCAGGCAGGCCAAGACAAGGGCGCCCACTGCGCCCGCCCAACCCCTACGACTCATGCTCTCCTCCCCGTGAGTTGACGGGAGGACACTAAACCAGGCCGGGGTCCGATGGGAATCGGTCCGGTGACGGCGGCGTTACGGCCTTGCGAACCCCATCCGCTCGTACATCGCCTCCAGCGTCGGTGCCGACGTCTCGCGTGCCTTGTCGGCACCGACCGCGAGCAGCCGGTGCAGCTCGCCTTCGTCCGCGCGAAGCGATGCGTATCGCTGCTGGATCGGTTCGAGCAGCTCGACGACCGCCTCGGCCACGTCCTCCTTGAAACGGCCGTACCCCTGCCCGTTGTACCGAGATTCGATGTCGTTGAACGACTCGCCGGTCGCGACCGACATGATCTCGATCAGGTTCGAGACACCCGGCTTCTCGCTCCGGTCGTGACGCACGTCTCGGCCCGAGTCGGTCACCGCCGTCTTGAACTTCTTCCGGATCACGTCCGGCTCGTCGAGCATGCGGATGACGCCCTGCGCGGTGATCGGCGCGCTCGTCGACATCTTGCTCTGCGGATCCTGGAGGTCCATGACGCGTGCGCCGATCTCCGGAAACTGGCCTTCCGGCACCTTGAACGTCTGGCCGAAGCGCGTGTTGAAGCGTTCGGCGACGTCGCGCGCGAGCTCGAGGTGCTGTCGCTGGTCGTCCCCGATCGGGACGAGATCGGTCTGGTACAGGAGAATGTCGCCGGCCATCAGCACCGGGTACGTGAACAGCCCCGCGGACACGAACTCGTGGCGCTCGCCCTTCTCCTTGAACTGCGTCATCCGCCCGAGCTGGCCGTAGCTCGTCACGGCCGACAGCAGCCAAGCCCCTTCGGCGTGCGCGGTGACGTGGCTCTGCGCGAAGATCGTCGAGCGGCTGGGGTCGAGCCCGGTCGCGATCAGCATCGCGAACAGATCGAGCGTCGACGAGCGCAGCTCCTGCGGGTCGTACTCGACGGTGATCGAGTGCAGGTCGACGATGCAGAAGAACGCGTCGCCACGCTCCTGCGTCTGGGCGTACTGGCGAAAGCCCCCGGCGTAGTTGCCGAAGGTCTTGGCGCCGGTCGGTTGGATGCCGCTGAAGATGCGCATGGTGAAGGCTCCATTCTGTCGCGCGGGACGGAAGGCGAGAGGTCGAGCGGGCGGGCTGTCGAGGCGCGCTAGGCCGCGCGCAGGCTCCCGCCGCGCTCGCTGCGCCAGGCCCAGCCGCGAGACTGCGATGCGGGAGTCATCGCGCTCAGCGTAGCCGCAATCCGGGTCGTGCGAAACCCGCTATCTAGACTGGATCAAATGACCGTCACCGGCTCGACCTGGTCGCCTTCGTCCTGGCGCGCGCACCCCGCCGCGCAGCAGCCCGAGTGGCCAAGCGGCGAGCGCGTCGAGGCGATCCGCGCGCAGCTCGCCGCGATGCCACCGCTCGTCTTCGCCGGGGAGGCCCGCGCGCTTCGCGACTCGTTGGCGAAGGTGGCCGAAGGGCGGGCGTTCCTGCTCCAGGCGGGTGACTGCGTCGAGTCGTTCCAGGAGTTCTCGGCGATCACGATCCGCGAGAAGCTCAAGATCATGCTGCAGATGGCGGCCGTGCTGACGTACGGCGCCACGCTGCCGGTCGTGAAGGTCGGCCGGATCGCCGGGCAGTTCGTAAAGCCGCGCTCATCGCCGACCGAGCACGTCGGCGACGAGGAGCTTCCATCCTTCCGCGGCCACATGGTCAACGGCGACGCGCCGACGCTCGAGGCGCGGCGTCCCGACCCCGAACGGATGCTGCAGGGCTACCACCAGTCGGCCGCGACCCTGAACCTCGTCCGCGCGTTCACGAAGGGAGGCTTCGCGGATCTGAACCAGGTGCACATGTGGAATCAGGAGTTCGTGGCTTCCTCGCCACAAGGCCGCCGCTACGAGCAGCTCGCGTCGGAGATCGAGCGTGCGCTTCGTTTCATGTCCGCCATAGGAGTGAACCTCCGTGACGAGCCGCACCTGCACCAGGTCGACTACTGGACGAGCCACGAGGGGCTGCTCCTCGAGTACGAGGAGCCGCTGACGCGGCGCGACTCGCTCACCGGCGACTGGTACGACTGCTCGGCCCACATGCTCTGGATCGGCGAACGGACGCGCCAGGCCGACGGCGCCCATGTCGAGTTCTTCGCGGGCGTTCACAACCCCCTCGGCGTCAAGCTCGGCCCGACCGTGACCCCCGAAGACGCGCTCGAGCTGTGCGAGCGCTTGAACCCGCACCAGATCCCCGGCCGGCTGACCCTGATCGCGCGGATGGGCGCCGATCGAGTGTTCGAGCTGCTGCCGCCGATCCTGCGCGCGATCCGCGAGGCGGGCCACCCTGTCGTCTGGGCCTGCGATCCGATGCACGCGAACGTCTTCACGAGTTCCAACGGCCGGAAGACCCGCCACTTCGACGCCGTTCTCGGGGAGATCGAGGGCTTCTTCGCCGCGCATCGCCAGGCCGGCACCTGGCCCGGCGGCGTCCACCTCGAGTTCACGGGCGACGACGTCACGGAGTGCCTCGGCGGCTCCGAGGACGTCCAGGAGGCGCAGCTCGCCTCGCGCTACATGAGCCTCTGCGATCCGCGCCTGAACGCGCGCCAGTCGCTCGACCTCGCGTTTCGCGTCGCCGAGCTGATGCGCGCCGCATAGGTGGCCGTGCGCCGGCTGGCAATCGTCGGCACCGGGCTGATCGGCGCCTCGGTTGCCCTCGCCGCGCGGGAAGCGGGAGCGGAAGAGATTCGCGGCTGGGACGTCGACGGCGATGCGTTGGAGGCCGCCGTCGAGCGTGGGGCCGTCGCAGCCGCCTCGTCGCTGGCCGAAGCGGTCGAGGACGCCGAGCTTGCGATCGTGGCCGCGCCTGTTGCATCGCTGCCGGCCGAGGTCGGGGAGGTGCTCGCCGCGAGCAACGCGCAGACGACCGTCACGGACGTCGGATCGACGAAGGGAGCGGTGACGAGTGCAATCACGGATGCACGCTTCATCGGCGGCCATCCCGTCTGCGGGTCGGAGGCGCGGGGCGCGGCACACGCGAACGCCGAGCTCTTCCGAGGGGCGACCTGGTTCCTCACGCCCGTCGCGTCTACCGAGCCCGAGCGGTACCGCACGTTGCACGGATTCGTCGCGGCCCTCGGCGCGGTGCCCGTCGCCGTGGATCCGCAGGCGCACGACCGACTCGTCGCGCTGACGAGCCACCTGCCGCACGCGCTCGCGAACCTCCTCCTCAATCACGCGGGGGCGAGCCGGGTCGACGGCCACGACCCGCTCGAGGCTGCCGGGGGCTCGCTCCGCGACATGACGCGCGTCGCCGGTGCAAACCCCCGGATCTGGGTCGACATCTTCCTCGACAACGCCGACGCGCTTGCCGCCTCCCTCGCCGAGCACCGCCGGCGCGTCGAGCAACTCGAGGCCGCGCTCGCGGCGGGCGACGCCGGGTTTCTCGCGCGCTGGAT
>OEKB01000091.1_pt2 | contig 10210 bp, 9 predicted proteins | sample 1503171 | NCBI WGS metagenome assembly OEKB01 (sample SAMEA104379580, study PRJEB20068) | metagenome | isolation source: 1998
TCAGGGACGGATTGCGCAGCGTCGAGCGATCGAGCTCGCGCCGCTCGTTCTCGCCGAGGCCGCCGACGACACGGTCGCCGCCTCGATCGTGCAGCACCTCGCAGACGAGGTCGTGTCGATGGCCCGAGTGGCGCTGGCACGTCTCGACCTGACGGACCAGCCTGTCGAGGTCCTGCTCGGCGGCGGCGTCCTCCAGGACGCCGACGGCGATCTTCTCGCAGCGATCCAGAGCGGGCTCCGCGAGATCGGCTCTGCCATCACGGTCCGTCCGACCGCGTCGCCGGCGATCGTCGGCGCAGCGTTGCTCGGCCTCGACGAGCTGGGCGCGGACGAGGCGATGCAGGAGCGGCTGCGGCGCGAGCTCGGCGCCGCGTTCGAGCGGCTCGACGGCATTCCCGATTCGAGGAGGTCCTCCGTTGGCTGACGTCCGCTACGCGCAGGCGACGCGCATCTATCCGGGAACGGAGTCGCCCGCCGTCGATGCGCTCGACCTCCACATCGAAGACGGCGAGTTCATGGTGCTCGTCGGTCCGTCCGGCTCGGGCAAGACGACGGCGCTCCGGATGCTGGCGGGGCTCGAGGAGGTCGACGCGGGGGGGATCTTCATCGGCGGCCGCGACGTGACGGATCTGGCGCCGAAGCAGCGCGACGTGTCGATGGTGTTCCAGAACTACGCGCTCTATCCGTACCTCACCGTCGCGGCGAACATCGGCTTTCCGCTCCGCATCGCGAAGGTGAAGAAGCGCGACCGCGAGCAGCGGGTCCGCGAGGTCGCGAAGCTCCTCGGGCTCGAGGAGTACCTGGAGCGGAAGCCGGCGCAGCTGTCCGGCGGCCAGCGCCAGCGCGTCGCGATGGGACGCGCGATCGTCCGGTTGCCGAGCGTGTTCCTGATGGACGAGCCGCTGTCCAACCTCGACGCGAAGCTGCGCGTCCAGATGAGGGCGGACATCGCTGCGCTGCAGTCGGACTTCGGGATCACGACGGTGTACGTGACCCACGACCAGGCGGAGGCCATGACGCTGGGGCACCGGGTCGCCGTGTTGCACGAGGGGAAGCTCCAGCAGTGCGGTCCGCCGCGGTTTCTGTACGAGCGCCCGGCGAACGTGTTCGTGGCGGGCTTCATCGGCTCACCGGCGATGAACCTCTGCACGCTCCCGCTCGGCTCGAACGGGACCGTTTCGTTCGGCGGCGTCGACGTGCCCGTTCCGCGCGGGGTCTCGACGAACGGGCGGGGCGAGCTCGTGCTCGGCGTGCGGCCGGAGTCGCTCGAGGTCGCCCCGGAGGGCATCGCGGCGCGCGTCGACGTGGTCGAGGACATCGGGGCCGACGCCTTCGTCTTCTGCACGGCCGAGCTCGGCGGAGATTCGACGCGGCTCGTCGCGCGCACCGAGGCTCGGCTGGCGCCGCAGCAGGGGGACAACGTCTCGCTGCGGCCGCGCGCGGACGAGGCGCACCTGTTCGATCCCGCGAGTGGCGAGCGCCTGGAGCGCAAATGACGCCTGCAGCCGCCGCGCCGGACCCCGGGCCGCCCACCCCGGGTGAGCTGTTCCTCGGCGAGATTCGCGACCAACCCGAGGCGCTGCGGCGGCTCCTCGCACAGGAGGACGAGCTTGCGCGCGTGTTCCAGCTCGTGTCCGAGCGCAAGCCCGTGCTCGTCCGGCTCGTCGGGCACGGCTCGTCCGATGCCGCGGCCTCGTACGGCGTCTACGCGTTCGGCGTCCTCCCGGGCTGGACGGCGATGCGCGACTCGATCTCGCTGACCGTCTACTACGGCGCGCAGCTCGACCTGTCGACGTCGCTCGTGGTGGCGCTCTCCCAGTCGGGCCAGACCCCGGACGTCGTCGAGTACGTCGAGCGGGCGCGCGCCCGCGGCGCAGCGACCGTCGCTGTGACGAACGACCCCGGCTCGGAGCTCGCCCAGGCTGCAGATGTGACGCTGCCGCTGGCCGCGGGCGCAGAACGTGCGGTTGCGGCGTCGAAGACGTATCTCAACCAGCTCGCGGCGCTCGCGCTGCTCGCGGGCGGGGCGGCGCGACGCGAGGTGGAGATCACCGACGCGATCCGCCGTGTCGCGGAGCTGCTCGAGGAGATGCTCGACCCGCTCGAGCGTGCCGTGCCGGCGATCGCGACGGCGTTCTCATACGTCGCGCGCATGTACGTGATCGGTCGCGGGATCGAATTCGCGACGGCGCGCGAGATCGCGTTGAAGCTGACGGAGACCTGCCGCGTCGCCGCCGAGCCGTTGACGGCGACGGACCTCGCGCACGGCCCCGTCGCCGCGCTCGATCCGCTCTTCCCGGTGTGGACGATCGCGTCGCGCGACGAAGCCCTTCCGGCGGTCGTCGACGCGGCCGCGCGCGTGCGCGAAGCGGGGGCGACAGTCGTTGCGAGCGGGAACGCAGCGTCCGAGATCGCCGACGCCGCGTTTCAGCTTCCGGTCCCGGAGCCGCCCGTCCCGCTGCTCGCGCCGCTCCTGTCGGTCGTCCCCGGCCAGCTCTTCGCCGCGGCGCTCGCGCGCGCCAAGGGCCTTGACGCCGACAATCCGGCGAGGCTGACGAAGATCACGCGCGCGCGGTAGGGCGATCCCTGTCCCGAGGAGCGGGTCGGACCCGTTCCTTCGGGCCGTGTCGTCAGCGCGTCAGCGTGACCTTCGTCAGACCGGCCGGATGATCGACGTCCCCGCCGCGCAGCGTTGCGAGGCGGAGCGCCGCGACCTGGCCCGGGATCACCGTCAGCAACGGGCTGAGCCACTCGGGAACGGTGCGCGCCAGGGGAAGTTGCGTGTCCGCGGCACGGAGCAACTCCGCGTCGTCGCTGATCACGACGACGGCAGCGCGGCGTTCACGCAGCTTCGCGATCGAGCCGCGCACGCTCTCGAGCGTCGACCCGGAGGGCGCAACGACGATGACAGGCCGGCCGGGCGCGAGCGCCGCGATCGGCCCGTGCAGGAGGTCGGCCGAGGAGAACGGCTCGAACGGCGCGCCCGACAGCTCCCGGATCTTCAGCGCGATCTCGAACGCCGTGCCGAGGCTGACGCCGCGCGCCAGCACAGCGCCGCCGTCGACGTCGGCGAACCCGTCGAAAGCCTCAAGGTTCCCGAGCGACATCCCGACCTGCTCCGCGATCCACTCAGGTGCCGCGGACAGCTCGCGCCACCGTGCTTCGTCGCCGGCGAGCACGGCGGAGAGCAGTGCGACGGCCGCGATCGACGTCAGGTACGTCTTCGTCGCTGCGACGGCGTGCTCCTCGCCTGCGTGCAGCGGGACCGTCCATTCCGCGGCCTGCGCGAGCGGAGCGTCGGTCACGTTCGTGATCGCCAGCGTCGGCCGGCCCTGCCGTCGGGCCTCGGCCAGAACCGAGACGACATCCGGCGACGCGCCTGACTGGGAGATGCCGATCACGAGGGCGCTGTCCAGTCGCGGGGGCGCGTCGTAGAGTGTGTACAGCGACGGCGTCGAGAACGCGACGGGAAGCCGGTTCTGCGACCCGAGGAGGTACTGCGCGTACCGCGCTGCGTTGCCCGAGCTGCCACGCGACGCGATCAGGACGAACCGCACGTCTTCGCGAAGAAGCTGCGACCCGATCGCACCGACGTGCTCACGCTCGGCGGTGAGAAACCGGTCGACCGCCTCCGACTGCTCGCGGATTTCCTGCTCAACCCACGACATCGAGCGCTTCCCTGACGCTTCCACCGACCGCCTCGAGGCGCAAGCGTGCCTCGTCGACGTCGATTCCCGCAGCGAGGGTGACGATCGCCACCTTTGCATCGCCGTTCGCGGCGGCGATCGCCGCGTCGACGGCGCGGTCCGAGGCGCCGGTCGCGAGCGCGACCGCACGACGGGCCCGCGCCCGGAGCTTCTCGTTCGACGCCTGTACGTCGACCATCAGATTGCCGAACGTCTTGCCGAGCTTGACGAACGCGACGGTGGAGATCGTGTTCAGCGCGAGCTTCTGCGCGGTGCCTGCCTTCATGCGCGTCGACCCCGCGATCACTTCGGGCCCGACGTCGAGGACGACCTCGTGCTCGGCAGACAGGCCAAGGGGAGAGTCGGGCACGCACACCACCGCGATCGTGAGCGCCCCCACGTCGCGCGCGCGCTCGAGCGCCGCAACCGTGTACGGCGTCGCGCCGCTGGCGCTGACTGCGACGACGGCGTCCTTCGCGCCGACCCCGGCTTCGTCGACCTCCGACGGACCCCTCGCCCCGTCGTCCTCGGCCGCCTCTCCCTCGACGGTCAGCGCGACGACCTGCGCGGGGTCGGCCGAGAACGTCGGGCCAATCTCCGCCGCGTCCAGCGCCGCGAGCCGGCCGGACGTGCCTGCGCCGACGTAGACGAGCCGTCCGCCGTCCGCGAGCCTCGCGGCGATCGCGTCGACGGCGGTCGCGAGGGGCGCGGCGGCGGCGGCAAGTGACTCGGGAACCTCGCGGTCCGCCTCGTTGAGGACGCGCACGAGCTCGAGCGTGGGGCGTCGGTCGAGGTCGCGGAGATCCGCGCGGGCTCGTTCCGTCGACCGAGCCGGGCCACGGCCGGTCAGGGCTGCCGTCGCCGCCTCCCAGACGATTGCGGCGTGTGGCGTCGTGAGACTCGTCATGTGGGCGCACGCCTCGTAGCCCCAGGTCCAGACGTCGCCGACCCCGGCGGCGCGTGCCGCGGCGATTCCCGCCTCGAGGTCGGGGACGTCGTCGCGCGTCAGACCGAAGCTCGGCACCCAGAGCTGCGGCTCGACGCCGTTCCGAGCCGAGACATCAGCGACCAGCCGCGCGAAGCGTTCCACGAACGGGCCGGCGGGCTCGCCGAAGTTCTTCCAGTACGGATCCGTCGCCAGCTTGGCGAGCCCAGGCAGCGACGCGACCGCGTCCCAGTCGGAGATGCCGTGCGGCCCTTCGACGAGCGGCAGGAGGCAGATCGTGCTGCGGCCGCCGCGCGACGCGACGTGTGCGGTCATCTCGCGGAGGAAGTCGACGGTGGACGCCTCGCGGAACGCGAGCACCTCCTCCGTGAGCTCGCGCGGCATCGGCCGGCCGAACCGCTCCCGGCACACGTCGCACCGGCAGGCCCAGCGCTCGGCGTCGTCGATTCCCACGTGCTCGAGCACCGTCCAGTGCGGCTCGTCCCAGAACACGTAGTTGGCTCCGGCCTCGAGCGCGGCGTCGGCCCATTCGCGGCAGAAGGCCCTGTACGCAGGGTTGTTGAGGCAGCCCGTCGCGACCCGCCGACCGTCGTCCAGCACCTGGCACGCCTCCGGGTGGAACGTCACCCACCGGCTCTCCGCCTCGCCGCCGAAGGTCCGCCCGACGCCCCACGGACACATCTGCACCTCGAGCCCCACCTCGTGCGAGGCGCCGACGATGTCGCGCATCGTGCCGCGGTAGTAGGCGAGGTCGTTCTCCGAGAACGTGTGCAGCACCCCGGTGTAGCCGCGTGCCGCGAGATCGGCGAGATCGCGCCGGACATGACGGAGGATGCGGACGCCGAAGTAGGAGCAGCCCGCGCGGGGCCTCATGCGCGCTCGCCGATTGCCGTCAGCGCCGCGACGGAGGGCTCGCGGCGCTGCGACAGCTCCGCGACGAGCCGGTACCGGTCACCGCGGTAGATCGACCGGACGAACTCGACCGTCCGACCGTCCCGGGTCTGGCTCGTGCGCTCGAACAGAAATGCGGGCGAGTGCAACGGGACGCCCAGCAGCTCCGACTCTTCTTCGTTCGTCACCGTCGGCTCGATCGTCTGCAGGCCGGATGCGATCACGACGTGGTAGCGCTCCTCGACGAGCTCGTACCACGACGCGTGCTCGAGCTGCTGTGCGGTCAGTCCGGGGACGAGCGACACGGGCACGTGGAGCGTCTCGAGCGCCATCGGCTCGCCGTCGGCGAGTCGGAGGCGGCGAATCTGGAACACGCGGTCGGCGGGGGAGATGTTCAGGGCGCGCGCGACCTGCGGGCCGGCATGGACGTTCTCGAGCGAGATCGTGCGGCTGTCGGGAACCATCCCGCGCCGGCGCATGTCCTCGCTGAAGGAGGTCAGCGTGAGCTGCTGCGCGATCTTGGGCTCGCTGACGAACGTGCCGCTGCCATGACGCCGGACGAGGTAGCCCTCGCGGACGAGCTCGTCGAGCGCCGCGCGCAGCGTGAGCCGCGAGACACCAAGCTCGGTGCTCAACCGCCGCTCGGACGGGATCGCTTCGCCCACGCCGAGCTCGCGGATCAGGGCGATCACCTGGTGGCGGATCTGCTCCTGCTTGCGCACCTCTCTAGGAAAGCACACGCTCCGGCCAATGGTCAAGACCATTGGTGTCAACCTGGAACCAAACTGGGATCCAGATCGGCCCTTGACAAGCAAAGTGGACTATGCCAATCTCCAGGCCGTGGCCGGTGGACTAAACCAATTTGGCGCCCGTTCACGACCGGTCGGGGCGCCTGCGCCTTCGGGAGGCGAGATGAAAGCTCGAGTCATTGTGACGGCGCTCGTGGCCGTCGCACTCTCCCTCGCGGCGTCGACCGCGAGCGGATCCGTCAAGACAGCCAAGGCCTCGAGCATCACGGTCTGGCTGATGGGCGACGCCCAGAGCGGCTGGCCGAACGTCGTGGCCGATGCGAATGCCGCCTTCAAGGCCAAGCATCCGGGCATCGACGTGAAGGTCGAGTACCAGACGTGGGGGAACCACCTCACGAAGTTCGACGCGACGATCGCCGGCGGTGACACGCCCGACGTCCTCGAGTTCGGGAACTCGGAGACGACGAAGTACATGGCGAGCGGAGCGCTCAAGCGCCTGACTGCGTCGGCGTTCCCGAACAACAAGACCTGGCTCTCAGGGCTGAGGGCGTCGTGTACGTACGGCGGCAAGCTCTACTGCGTGCCGTACTACGCCGGCGCGCGGGCCGTGATCTACCGCAAGGACCAGTACCGCGGTGCCGGGATCAAGGGCACCCCAAAGAGCCTGGCGCAGTTCGTGACCGCCGGGAAGAAGCTGATGAAGAAGTACGGCAAGAGCGATCCGAACTACTCTGCCTTCTACTTCCCCGGCAAGAACTGGTACGCATCGCTGGCGTACGTCTACGACTACGGCGGCAAGATCGCGGTCCAGAAGGGCGGCAAGTGGGTCGGCACGCTGACGTCGAAGAACGCGCTCAAAGGCCTTACAGTCGCGAAGAACGTCGTCACGTCGCTCTCGCGTGCCAGCAAGACGACCGACGAGGCGCATCCCCAGCAGTCGCTCGTCTTCGCCAAGGGCCACGTGGCCTCGTTCATCGGCAACGGCTGGGAATGGCCGTACGCATTGAACAAGGACTCCGGGAATCCGGGCCTCGCGGACGTCGTCGGGGCGTACCCGATGCCGAGCCACATCAAGGGCAAGCTGATGCCCGAGTTCCTCGGCGGCTCTGATCTGGCGATTCCGGCGCAGAGCAAGAACGCGTCGCTCGCGGCCGACTGGATCAAGGCGTTCACGAGCACGAGTGCCGAGACCGGTCTCGCGAAGGTGGGGAACATCCCGAACACGACGAAGCTGGCGGGTGTGAACAAGGACAACCCGCAGCTCGCCCCCTTCGCGGTTGCCGCCTCCTCGAGCTGGTTCGTGCCCACGGCACCGAACTGGGTCAACGTGGAGAATGCCAACGTCCTGCAGGACATGCTGGTGCAGATGTACACGGGCAAGAAGTCGGTGCGAGCCGCAGCCGCAAGTGCCGACAAGCAGATCGAGAAGATCCTGAACGGATAGCGCGAGCGGTCGAGCCGAACTCGCGCCCGAAGGAGTAGCCGTGGCCGTCGCCGAGAGTGAACTCACCTACGTCTCTCGGCGGCGGCGGCGGCTCACGCGCAGTCGAATCACCTCGGCTGTCGCGCCGTACGTCCTCCTTCTGCCCGCGGCGGGTGTCATCGGCGCCGTGCTCGGGTATCCGCTCTACCTCCTGGTCCGTCTGTCCCTGGAGAAGTACGGGCTCTTCGAGCTCGTCAGGCACAAGGGGACGTGGATCGGCGTCGACAACTACACGACGATCTTCCACGACGCGCAGTTCTGGCACGTGGTCGGGCGGACGATCGTCTTCACGGCCGTGAACGTCGCGCTGACGATGGTGCTCGGAACGGCGATCGCGCTCCTGATCGCACGGGTCGGCCGGTTCATGCGGCTCCTGCTGACGACGGGCCTCGTGCTCGTCTGGGCGACGCCGGTCGTCGTCGCCGTGAACATCTGGCGCTGGATGGTCGACTACGAGTTCGGCGTTGCGAACTGGACGCTTACCAAGCTGCACGTCGGCCACTTCACGCACCACGACTGGTTCGCGAATACCTGGAGCGGCTTCGGCGTCATCACCGCGGTGATCGTCTGGGGTGCGATCCCGTTCGTGGCGATCACGGTCTTCGCAGGCCTTTCACAGGTCCCCCGCGAGCTCGTCGAGGCGGCAGAGATCGACGGAGCCCGTTCGTGGAACGTCTTCCGGGAAATCACGCTGCCGCTGCTGAAGCCGATCTTCGTCATCCTCACGAGCCTGTCGATCATCTGGGACTTCCAGGTCTTCAACCAGGTCTGGATCATGCTGGGCGAGCGTCCGTCGCCCGATTACTACGTGATGGGGATCTACGCGTATGTCGAGTCGTTCGGCATCAACGAGTACGGCCTCGGCTCGGCGATCGCCGTGGTGATGGTGGGAATCATGATGTGCGTCACTGTCGTCTACATCCGCCAGATGGTGAAGACAGGGGAGGTTCGGTGAGTTCCGTCACTCCGATAGCCCCGACGCCGGTCGCTCGGGTGGCCGCGGCGTCCACGCCGCGCCGACGGAGCGGGCGTGGAAGACTCGTGCGGCGGGCTGGGATCAATCTGCTGGGGCTGGCCGTCTTCGGCGTCATGGTCTTCCCCGTTTACTGGATGGTCGCAACGGCCTTCAAGCCGGGGCGCGACATCCTGGACTACAAGCCGCACTGGTTCCCGGCGCCGGCAACGCTCTCGAACTTCACGAACGCGATCCATCGCCCGTACTTCTGGACGAACTACAAGAACAGCCTCATCGTCGTCAGCTCCGTCGTCGTCCTCTCGCTCGTGGTGGCGTTTCTCGCGGCGCTCGCGTTGTCGAGATTCCGGTTCTACGGCCGGAGCGCGTTCATCGTGTTGATCCTCGCGGTCCTCATGCTGCCGCTCGTTGCACTCATCATCCCGCTGTACATCACGCTCAGTCGCGTTCATCTCATCAACACGCTCACAGGCGTGATCGTCATGTACATGACCTTCGTACTCCCGTTTTCGGTGTGGACGCTGCAGGGCTTCATGCGGGGCGTGCCGCGCGAGCTCGAGGAGGCGGCGATGGTCGACGGAACCACCCGGTTCGGCGCGTTCGTGCGGATCCTCCTCCCGCTGGTCGCGCCCGGCCTCGTCGCCACCTCGATCTTCGCGTTCGTCCAGGCCTGGAACGAATTCATCATCGCCTACGTGTTCCTGCACGACTCGAACAAGCAGACGATCACCGTCTGGCTCGCGTCGTTTACGAACCTCCACGGGACGGACTGGGGCCCGCTGATGGCGGGCGCGACGCTGACTGCGCTGCCGGTGGTCGTGTTCTTCGTCCTCATCCAGCGGCGGATCGCGTTCGGGCTCACGGCGGGGGCGGTGAGAGGCTGATGGCGGCGATCCAGTTCGTGCACGTGACGAAGGAGTACGGCGGCGGGACGCTCGCCGTCGGCGACCTGAACCTGGAGATCGCCGAGGGCGAGTTCGTGGTGCTGGTCGGGCCGTCGGGCTGCGGCAAGACGACGGCGCTGCGGATGGTGGCCGGCCTCGAGGAGATCACGGACGGCGAGATCCGGATCGGCGACCGCGTCGTCAACGACCTGGCGCCGCGCGAGCGCGACATCGCCATGGTCTTCCAGAACTACGCGCTCTATCCGCACAAGACCGTGTACGACAATCTCGTGTTCGGTCTGCGCATGCGAAAGGTGCCCAAGACGGAGCAGCGGCGGCGCGTCGAGGAGATCGCCCGCATCCTCGGTCTCGAGGAGATGCTCGAGCGTCGGCCGGCGCAGCTGTCCGGCGGGCAACGTCAACGGGTCGCGATGGGCCGCGCGATCGTCCGCGAGCCGCAGGCGTTCCTGATGGACGAGCCCCTTTCGAACCTCGATGCGAAGCTGCGGGTGCAGATGCGTGCGGAGATCGCGCGCATCCAGCAGGCTTTGAAGGTCACGACGCTCTACGTCACGCACGACCAGGTCGAGGCGATGAC
>OEKB01000182.1_pt3 | contig 10185 bp, 8 predicted proteins | sample 1503171 | NCBI WGS metagenome assembly OEKB01 (sample SAMEA104379580, study PRJEB20068) | metagenome | isolation source: 1998
GCCAAGCGCTGCGACGCCCGCCGCGTGTCCAGACGATCGGAAAATAGGACTCGTCCATCGTCTCGTCGTCGACGCGGCGGTAGCGGGAGTACACGGGATCGACGTGCTCCGGATGGAAGCGCGCGCCTGCGGGGATCAGGTGCGACACGAGCGCGCGCCGGTGGACGTTTCCTCGGTTCGGCCCCGATCCATGGAAGGTGTTGCAGTGGTGGAACGCGGCGCCGCCGGCGTGGACGACGACGTTCACGAGCTCCTCCGTGACGCCGTCCGGCCGCGCGCGGCGGACGGGTTCGAGCCAGTCGGGCGGCGCATGGAACTCACCGCGGTTCTCGGGCGATCGCGGCCAGCGGTGGGAGCCGCGCACGTAGGTGAGCGTTCCTGCCTCCGCGGCGGTGTCGTCGAGCGCGATCCAGCACGTGATCATCTTCGGAGGGACGAGGTAGTCGAGATAGCTCCCGTCCTGGTGCATGCCGATCGCCTTCGTGCCCGGCGGCTTCCAGAGGCAGTTGTCCTGCAGGATCCGGACACCGTCCCAGCCGACGAGCTCCGCGGCGAGGCGGCCCGTGCGCTCGGACAGCACCTGCGCGGCGAGGCGTGCATCGGCCCTCCAGCCGTTGCAGATCTGCCTCGTGCGGTCGTCGGGATCACGCCCCGCGACCCAGTTCACCTCGTCCGGTCGGATCCCGGTCTCGTATCGACCTGCGAACAGGGGCTCGAAGCGCTCGCGCAGCGAGGCGACGGTCTCCGCGTCGACGAAGTCTTCGACGATGAGGAAGCCGTCGCGATCGAAGCGGTCCAGCTGCTCGTCGGACCAGCCGTCCACTACGAGCGCGGGCGCCGTTTCTCGGGGTCGTAGATCGGCAACGCCTCGACCGTCGCGGGCGCGATCGCGTCGCCGAGGGCGACGTCGACCTTCGTCCCCGGCTCGGCGAAGCTCGCCTCGAGGACCGTGAGCCCGATCACCCTTCGCAACGTCGGGCTCTCGCACGGGCTCGTCAGCGTGCCGGCCGGCGCACCGTCGCTCGTGACGGCCGCACCGTACTCGGGCACCTCGTCGCCCTCCAGCGCGAGCGTGACCATCCGCCGCGGCGGTGCCTTCGCCGTCTCGACGAGCGCGCCCTTTCCGGCGAAGTCGCCCGTGTCGAGCCGGATCACCTTGTCGAGCGAGACGTTGAACGGGTCGGTCTCGTGCTGGAAGTAGTCGTACCCGATGAAGATCAGCCCCGACTCGATGCGGAGCGTCTCGACGGCGGCCAACCCGTACGGCACGGCTCCAGCCCCGGCGAGCGTGTTCCACAGCTCGGCGGCGTCGTCCGGCCGGCAGAAGATCTCGTAGCCGAGCTCGCCGGAGTAACCGGTGCGCGACACCCAGGCGGAGACGCCGCCGACCTGCACGGTTTCGGGCACGAAGCGGAAGTAACCGAGGTCCTGCGCGCCGGCGTCGCTGACCGACGCGAGCAGCTCGCGCGAGCGAGGGCCCTGGAGCTGCACGTGCGGCAACTCGGAAGTGATCGGCTCGATGGCGACGTGAAGCCCGTCGACGACCTGCTGGAAGTGCTCGAGGTCGGAGTCGAGCGCGGTGATCACCCAAGCGTGCTCGTCGTGGAACTTGAAGACGGTGCCGTCCCCGACCATCTTCCCCTCGTCGTCGCAGAAGGGCGCGTACCTGATCTGCCCCACCTCGAGACCGAGCATGTCGTTCGTGAAGATGCGATCAGCAGCGCGCAACGCGTCGCGCCCGCGGAAATCCCACTTGCGCAACGGCGACTCGTCCCAGATGCCGACGCCCTCCCGCACGGCGCGATGCTCGGCGACCGGGTCGCCGAAGTGGTTGGGCCACGACCAGCCCTCCCAGTCCATGAACTCGCAGCCGAGCTCGCGCTGGACGGCGTCGAACGCAGTGCGCGTGACCTCCGCGCTCACGTTTGCGCCACCTGAGAGAGCAACTCCGTCCAGCCGAGCTCGAGCGACACGGCGTGCGCATGCTCGAGGAGGGGCTCGACGGCCGCATCCATGGCGTCGGTGTCGAAGCGGGACGCGGGGCCCTGGACGCCCACGATCGCGACCAGCTCGCCGCGACTCCCCCAGACCGGTGCGGCAACCGCGTGCAGATCGTCCTCGCGCTCGCCGAGGTTGTACGCGTACCCCCGCTCTCTGACCGCCTCCAGCTCTGCTGCGAGCGCAGCCCGGTTCGAGATCGTCCGCGAGGTGTAGACCTTCAGCGCACCCGGCGCGAGCGGTGTTCGCCCGAACGCGAGCTGCACCTTTCCCGTCGCCGTGGCGTGCGCGATGCTCGGCCGGCCAAGGTGCGCGACTCCCTGCACGGACGACGGGCTCTGCACGAAGTCGACCGTCACGGCGTCGCGATCGCCCGGGACCGAGAGCGTGGCCGTCTCGCCGGTCGAGTCGACGAGCGCTTCGAGGCGAGGCCGGGCGATCTGACGGACGTCGAGGCGCGTGAGGACGAGGTTGCCGAGCTGGAGCAACCGTGTTCCGAGCCGGTAGCGACCCGAAGACGGCACGTGCTCGACGAGGCCTCCCGCGGCGAGCGTGGCGAGCAGACGCGAGACCGTGCTCGGATTCACGCCCGTCCTTCTCGCGATCTCGTTCGTGCCGAGCTCCGCGTCGGCCTCTGCGAGCGCGTCGAGGACCGCGAACGCGCGCTGCACCGAGCCGACGAGCCGGATCGCTGGTTGTCCCGTCCGCGGCACGCTCGTCTCCCTTCGGACCGCGCGTCAGGTCGCGCCAACAATACGGCATCGACTCCGGCACTCATCAGCGCGACGCGCGAAGGCGTCGGTCCGCGAGGAAGAGGACTCCGCCCGCAGTCGCGATGGCGGCGAAGCCGGTCGCCGCGACGCCGTCCCACCCGTAGTGCTCCCACGCGAGCCCGGGCAGGTAGCCGCCGAGGGAGCCGATGCCGTAGTACAGCGAGAAGTAGACGGCGCTCGCTGCGCCGCGATCGGAGACCGTCGCCCCGGCCACTCCGAGCTGGGCCGCGGTCACGCCGGCGAAGTTCCCCAGGGTGACGAGCGCAAGCCCGACGACGAGGCTCGGCAGTCGCGCCGGCAGCGACAGGGCGAGTCCCGCGGCGGCGAGGGTGAGCGCAGCCAGCGCGAGTCGTTGCCAACCGATGCGATCGGCGACGCGGCCGAGCACCGGGCCGCTCGCGCCGAGGAGCCAGAGCACGAAGACGAGGCTGCCGACCGCCGGGCCCAGGTCGAACGGCGGGCGCTCCAGTCGGTAGACGACGTACGAGAAGCAGCCGACGAAGGTGAAGAAGAAGGCGGTGCCCGTGACGGCGGCGCGCCAGAGCGTCGGGTTGCGCAATTGTCGCCGCACCCCGTGCAGCGTTCCTGTGCTCGTGCGATCGATCGGAAGGTCGGCGAGCGAGCGTTGCATGAGGAGCGCGGAGCTGAGCGGCAGGACGGCCAGCAGACCGATCGCCCAGCGCCAGCCCACGCCGGCCGCGAGCAACGCGACGCCGACGCGGCCGATCAAGCCGCCTGCCACCAGCGACGCGACGTAATAGCCCATCGCGCGTCCGCCGATCGCCGGCACGAACGCCTCCGCGACATACGGAACGCCGGCCGTGAGCAGGCCGGGCATGCAGAGCCCCTGCAGCGTGCGGAACGCGAGCAGGAGCCCGAAGCTCGGGGCGAGCGCCGCTCCGATCGTCGGCGGGACGAGGAGCGCGCTCGCGAGGACGATCGAGCGCTTTCGGCCCCACCGGTCCGAGAACGGGCCCCAGATCCACGCGCCGCACGCGAGCGCGATCACGACGACCGAGATCGTCAGCCCCGACTGTGCGGGCGTGACGTCGAAGGCTCTGCCGATCTCCGGCAGGATCGCCTGCGTCGAGTACGTGACTGCGAACATCGCCGCCGCGCCGAGCAAGAACGCGGCCATGCCGCGCGACGCCGGCGCGTCGGCGTCAGGCAGCGTCAGAAGAGGCCAACGGTTCGTCCCTCGTCGTCGATGTCCACGTTGACGGCGGCGGGGGACGTGCCGAGCCCCGGCATCGTCTGCATGTCGCCGCAGAGCGCGACGATCCAGCCGGCGCCCGTATAGGCGCGGAGGTCGCGCACTGTGACCGTGAAGCCGGTCGGCGCGTTCGCCAGCGTCGGGTCGTGCGACAGGGAGAGATGCGTCTTCGCCATGCAGATCGGCAGCGTCTCCAGCCCGAGCTTGTTGAACTGCTCGGCCTTCGCGCGGGCGGCGGGCAGGAGAAAGATGCCGTCCGCACCGTAGACGCGCTTCGCAATCGCCTCGATCTTCCGCTCGATCGACGCCTCGAGCGGATAGACGTAGTCGAACGAGTTCGGCTCGTCCGCCGCGGCGACGACGGCCTCCGCGAGCGCCGCGGCGCCGGCTCCGCCTTCCTCGAACGCGTTGTTCACCTCCGCGGCGAAGGCGCCGTGTTCCAACGCCAGCGCGCGCACGCGTTCGATCTCGTCCTCGGGGTCGCCGGGGAAGCGATTGATGGCAACGACGGCGGTCAGTCCGAACTCCCGCACGATCGAGAGGTGGCGCGCGAGGTTCGCGGCACCGACCTCGATCGCCTCGATCCCGCCCTCAGGCGCGCCCCCGTGGTGCTTCAGCGCCTTCACGGTCGCCACGAGCACGACGGCGTTCGGACGGAGGTTGCCGGCGCGGCAGACGATGTCGAAGAACTTCTCCATGCCCATGTCCGACCCGAAGCCGCTCTCCGTGACGACGTAGTCGCCGAGCTTGAGCGCGACGCGGTCCGCGACGAGCGAGTTGTTGCCGTGCGCGATGTTCGCGAACGGCCCGCAGTGGACGAGCGCAGCCTGACCCTCGAGCGTCTGCACGAGGTTCGGCTTGATCGTCTCCTTGAGGAGCACGGTCATGGCGCCCGCGGCTCGCAGCTGCTCCGCCGTCACGGACTCGCCCTCGAACGTCTGGGCGACCGTGATCTCGCCCAGCCTCCGACGCAGGTCGTCGAGATCGGACGCGACCGCGACGATCGCCATCACCTCCGAGGCCGCCGTGATGTCGAAGCCGGTCTGGCGGACGTAGCCGTTCGCACGGCCGCCGAGCCCGACGACGATGTCGCGCAGTGCGCGGTCGTTGATGTCGACGCAGCGGCGCCAGCTGACGGAGAGCGGATCGATGCCGAGCTTGTTGCCGTGCAGAAGGCTCGCTTCGAGCATCGCGGCCAACAGGTTGTTGGCGGCTCCGATCGCGTGGATGTCGCCGGTGAAGTGGAGGTTCATGTCCTCCATCGGCACGACCTGCGCATAGCCGCCGCCCGCCGCGCCGCCCTTGATCCCGAACACCGGGCCGAGCGAGGCCTCGCGGAGGCAGAGCACGGGGTCCTTGCCGATGTGTCCGAGCCCCTGCGTGAGCGAGACCGACGTGGTCGTCTTCCCCTCGCCGGCCTTCGTCGGCGTGATCGCGGTCACGTCGATCAGCTTCGCGTCAGCGTCGGCGGCGAGCCGGTCGAGAACCGACAGGTCGATCTTGGCCTTGAAGCGGCCGTAGAGGTCGACCTCCTCGGGGAGCAGTCCTGCCTCGGCGGCCAGTTCGTCGACGGGACGGAGCGTTGCGGCCTGCGCGATCTCGAGGGACGAGGGCATCTCCCGTGTCGTCATCTGCAGCCTCCCGTCCCGACCGGCACCGGATGGAATCCTACTGAGATATGAGTAATGTATCTCCGTGGCCGAGGAAGCGGGGCAGGTGGGCGTGCTCCAGCCCGCGACGCGCGTCGAGGCGCCGTCCCTGGCCGACCGTGCCTACTACGCGATCCGCGAGATGATCGTCTCCCTCGAGCTGCGGCCGGGCGCAGTGATCGACGAACGGGCGTTGATGGCGCGGCTCGGGATCGGGCGCACGCCGACCCGCGAGGCCCTTCGCCGCCTCGCGCAGGAACGTCTCGTGGAGGTCTACCCGCGCCGTGGGATGTTCGTGACGAGCGTCGAGATCCGCGATCTCGCCAGCCTCGCCGAGGTGCGGTCCGTGCTCGAAAGCCACGTGGCGCGCCTCGCGGCAGAGCGTGCGACCGACGAGGATCGGCGAGGCCTCGAGTCGCTGCTCGACGAGCTCGGCAGCCGAGGCGACCTCGATGCGCGCGAGCTCATGGACCTCGACGAGCGCATTCACCGCCACGTCTACCGCGCCGCGCACAACGCGTTCCTCGAGGCGACGCTGGAGGAGTACTACGTGCTCGCGCTCCGCATCTGGTATCTCGCCCTCGACCGCGCGCAGGAGCTCGAGCGGGCGGTGCTGAGCCACCGGGAGCTGCTCGAGGCGATCCACGAGGGAGACGCGAACCGCGCGGAGGAGACGATGCGCCGCCATGTGCTCGACTTCGAAGAGGCCATGCGACGCGTCCTGACGGCCCCGTGAGCACGACCGCGCTCCCCTCGTCCGCACAGGCGGTCGTGATCGGCGCCGGCATCGTCGGCAACAGCCTCGTGTACCACCTCTCGCGCCTCGGCTGGACCGACCTCGTCCTGCTGGAGAAGGGGCCGCTCCCGAATCCCGGCGGCTCGACGGGCCACGCGTCGAACTTCATCTTTCCCGTCGACCACTCCAAGGAGATGACGACGCTGACGACGGAGAGCGCGCGTCAGTACATCGAGCTCGGTGTGTCGGTGACGAGCGGCGGCGTCGAGGTAGCGCGGACGAAAGAGCGGATGGAGGAGCTCAACCGCCGCATGTCGTCCGCGCTCTCGTGGGGCGAAGAAGGCTGCGAGCTGCTCACGCCCGACCAAGTGCTGGAACGGGTTCCCTTTCTCAATCAGGACATCATCCTCGGCGGCTTCTACACGCCCGGCGTCACCGTCGTCGACCCGCTGCGGGCCGGGACGTTGATGCGCGAGTACGCGCAGGAGCGCGGCGCGAGCGTGCTCCCGAGCACCGAGGTGACCGGCATCGACGTCGAGCGCAACCGCGTCCGCCGCGTGCACACGGACCAGGGCACGGTCGAGGCGGACTACGTCTTCATCGCCTGCGGCGTCTGGAGCCCGCGGATCGCGCGGATGGCGGGAGCGACGATTCCGCTCACGCCGGCCGTGCACCAGATGATCAGCGTCGGGCCGATTCCGCTGTTCGAGCAGACCGAGGGCGAGATCGCGTACCCGATCGTGCGCGACGTCGACACGAACATGTACGAGCGGCAGAACGGCAGCGACCTCGAGGTCGGCTCGTACGCACATCGGTCGATCCTCATGGGCCCGGACGACATCCCCTCGAACGAGGAGGCGGCGCTGTCGCCGACGGAGCTCCCGTTCACCTCGGAGGATTTCGACCCGCAGCTCGAGCAGGCGCTCGAGCTCTTTCCCGAGATCCTCACGGTCGAAGGCGCGGGCATCCGTCACGCGATCAACGGGCTGCTGTCGCTGACGCCCGACGGGATGCCGATGCTTGGCGAGACCGAGGTGAAGAACCTCTGGTCGGTGGCGGCGATCTGGATCAAGGAAGGGCCGGGGATCGCGAAGGCCGTCGCCGAGTGGGCGGTCGAGGGCGCGCCGGAGACGGACCTGCACGGGGCGGACGTGGCCCGCTTCTACGCACACCAGCGCACGAAGCGGCACGTCGATGCGCGCTCGTCGGAGGGCTACAACCGCACCTACGGGATCGTCCATCCGATGGAGCAGTGGCTCTCGAACCGCGAGGTGCGGCTGAGCCCGTTCTACGCGCGCGAGCGGGATCTCGACGCGGTGTTCTACGAGACCGCGGGGTGGGAGCGCCCGTGGTGGTACGAGTCGAACAAGCCGTTGCTGGAGGAGTTCGGTGACGCCGTCATGCCGCGCGACTCGGAGTGGGAGTCGCGCTGGTGGTCGCCGATCATCAACGCGGAGCACCTCGCGATGCGCGACCGCGCCGCGATGATCGACATCTCCGCGTTCGCGGTCTTCGACATCGTCGGCCCGGGAGCGCTCGAGTACTTGCAGCGGCTCGCCGTGGCCGAGATGGACGTCCGCGTCGGCCGCGTCGTCTACACCTCGCTCCTCGATCAGAACGGCGGCTTCAAGGCTGACCTGACGATCATGCGCCTCGGCGACTGTTTCTTCCGCGTCGTCACCGGTGGACTGGACGGCCCGCGAGACCGCAAGTGGTTCGAGGACCATCTGCCGGCGGACGGCTCCGCCGCCCTCGACGACGTCACGTCCGCCTGGTGCACGCTCGGGCTCTGGGGGCCGCGCGCCCGCGACATCCTCTCCTCCGTCAGCGGCGACGACGTCTCCCACGAAGCGTTCCCGTTCGCTCGCTGCCGCTGGATCGACGTCGGTCCGGTGCGCGCGATCGCCTCGCGCATCTCGTACGTCGGCGAGCTGGGCTGGGAGCTCTACGCGCCGATGGAGCAGGGCGCTGCAATGTGGGATGCGATCTGGGAGGCGGGACAGCCGCACGGCGTCGTGCCGGCGGGGATCGGCGTGTACGGCACGACCGGTCGCATCGAGAAGGGCTACCGGCTGTACGGGGCCGAGCTCGAGTCCGAGTACAACGTCGTGGAGGCCGACATGCAGCGGCCGAAGATCAAGGACGCGGACTTCATCGGCAAGGAGGCGCACCTCCGGCACCGCGAGGAAGAGCCGGCCGCGATCCTGTGCACACTGACGGTCGACGACAACACCTCGCCCTCGAACGGCACGAAGCGCTACATGCTCGGGCGCGAGCCGATCCTCACGACGGACGGGAAGCGGATCGCCGACCGCAAGGGGCGCGGGTCGTACGTCACGAGCGCGGGCTCGGGTCCCTCCGTGGGCAAGCACGTGCTGATGGCCTACCTGCCGCCCGACCACGCGGAGGAAGGCACCCCGCTTCTCGTCCAGTACATGGGCGATCGCTATCCCGTCACCGTCGCGGCCAGAGGCAGCCGCTCGCTCTTCGATCCGGACAACACGCGGGTCCGCAGTTGAACGTCGCCGTCTTCGTGAAACGCGTCCCGGAGACGGGCGCACGCATCACGCTCACCTCCGACGCGCAGGCGATCGACACGAGCCTGCTCGGCTTCACGATCTCGCCGCACGAGGAGTGCGCCGTCGAGGAGGCGCTGCGCATCGCGGCCGCGCACGGCGGCACGACGACCGTGGTCACGCTCGGCCCGGCCGCAGCCGCCGAGCAGCTGCAGAACGCGATGGCGATGGGTATTGGCGCGGCGATTCTGCTCGAGACGGACGGCGGCGACTGGAACGCGGAAGCGACCGCGGCCGCGCTGGCAGACGCCGTTCGTACGCGGCCCGAGCCGTTCGACCTCCTGCTGTTCGGGAACGAGGCGGCGGACACCGGCGACTACCAGGTCGGCGTCCGCGTCGCGCACGCGCTCGGCCTTCCGTGCGTGACCGGGATCAAGGGGATCGAGATCGTCGACGGCAGGCTGACCGCGCGCCGGGAGGCGGGCGGCGGCTGGGAGATCTTCGAGCTGCCACTGCCCGCCGTCGTGTCCGTGAAGGAGGGCATCAATCTTCCGCGGTATGCGTCGGTGCAGGGGCGGCTCCGGGCGAAGAAGACACCGATCGAGCGGATCGAGTCGGAGGCGAAGGCGAGCGCGCTCGAGACCGTGCGGCTCGTCGTCCCGCCCGAGCAGGAGACGCACGTCGAGATCCTCTCCGGCGACGATGCGGCGTCGCGTGTCGCCGCGCTTTTCCGCGAGTTGGGCCTGGTTTAGTGGCCAGGAACCTCTGCCTCGTCGACGACGATCCGCTTTCCCTCGAGGCGCTGACGTTCGCGCGGCGGTTCGGCGACGTCGAAGCGCTCATCTTCGGCAGCGCTGATGTGGACGGGTTCGTCTCGCACGCACACCGCGTCGTGCACGAGCGGCTCGACGAATACGCGCCGGAGGCGTGTGCGCAGGCCGTGGTCGAGCTGAGCGCGGAGCTCGTGGTGGCCCCCGGGACCGACCGCGGGCACGAGGTGCTCGCCCACGTCGCCGCGCGTCTCGGCGCGCCGATGGCCGCGAACGTGATCGACGCGACGCTCGACGGCGACACGCTGCAGCTGACGAGACAGCGCTGGGGCGGCAGCCTGCTCGAGGAAGCCCGGTTGACGGGCACGCCGAAGCTCCTGACCGTCGCACCACACGCGGTCGAAGCGGAGCCGGCTGGCGTTGCGACCACCACCGACGAGCTCACGCCGACGCTGAGCGACGAGCAGCTTCGGGTCCGCGTGGCGCGCCGAGAGGAGCCGACCACGGGGACGGTGCGACTCGACAGCGCG
>OEKB01000271.1_pt3 | contig 10161 bp, 9 predicted proteins | sample 1503171 | NCBI WGS metagenome assembly OEKB01 (sample SAMEA104379580, study PRJEB20068) | metagenome | isolation source: 1998
GCTGGCCCAGCGAGTTGTGGACCGGCATCGTCATGACGCGGACGTCTCGACCCGAGATGCTGGCGTCGCTCATGAACTCGTCCGTGCGCTTCCCTTGCGCGACCTCGAGCGCGTCGTTCGACACCGGGATCGACGGCGATCCGAACTCGTCGAAGGTGAGAAACGTCTTCCCGTGTGGGCCGACCAGCTGGACGAATCCGCCGCCGCCGAGCACGTTGCGGTGGACGTCGAGATAGCTCTGCCCGTTCGGGAACTGCTCGATGTGGAGCGGCGGTCCTTGCGGGCTCGCGATCTCGAGGGCGCGTGCTCGCAGCTCGGAGTCAACCTGGTTACGGAGCTGGTCCCGGACGACGATGTAGATGATCGCGGACGCGAGCACCACAGCGAGCGCAACTGCCGCAGCGGCGACGAGCGTCAGACGTGCGCGGAACGTCACGGTGCACGGAGGGCATACCCCACGCCGCGCACGGTGTGGATGAGGCGCGGCCTGCCCCCCGCCTCCGTCTTTCGTCGCAGATACCCGATGTACACGTCGAGGGAGTTCGACGCGAATCCGAAGTCGTATCCCCAGACGCGCTCGAAGATGATCGACCGCGTCAGCACCTGGCGCGGATTCCGCAGGAAGAGCTCCAGGAGCGAGAACTCTGTCCGCGTCAGCTCGATCTGGTGGCCGTCGCGCCGGACCTCCCGCGTTCCGGGGTCGAGCTCGAGGTCGGCGAAGCGGAGCCGCTCGTCCGACCCGTTCGACGTGCGGCGAAGGAGGGCTCGTACCCGCGCGAGCAGCTCCTCGAGGGCGAACGGCTTGGTCACGTAGTCGTCCGCGCCCGCGTCGAGGCCCTCGACGCGGTTCTCGACGGCGTCGCGGGCCGTCAGCATCAGGACCGGCACCGAGCTTCCGGTCGCACGGATCCGTCGACAGACCTCCAGCCCGTCCACCCCGGGCATGAGAACGTCGAGCACGACCGCATCGGGCTGAGCCTCGTTCTCCAGCCGCTGAAGCGCCTCGCGCCCGTCCACGGCGAGCTCGATCTGATACCCCTCGAGCTCGAGCGCGCGCCGAAGCGAGTCGCGCACCGCTCGTTCGTCGTCCACGACGAGGATTCTCATCCGCCTCATTGTGCGCCCGCGTTCGAGCGCTAGGTGGGGGAAAGGCCCGCCATCGCCACCGCCGCCACCGGGGGGACGGTGGCGGCGGTGGCATTCCGGAGGAGGCGGGAGGCGATTGTCACGAAGGACAGGCTGGCAGCGACGTCTAAGAAGCCGCTAAGACGGAGGTAAGAGATTTCTGAGATTGCGGCCTCTCATGGACTTCTTACCCGGCTCTCAGGCAGGTCTTAGAGAGCGCTGCTCCCATGGAGGTCGATGCAACGCCTCCCCCGGACCTCCGTCCTGGCAGCGCTCGCCGCCGCCCTCGCCGTCGGCGCGGGCGGCGGCGCAGCGGTGTACTGGGGTCTGTCCTCCGGGGGGACGACGACCGTCGTCCGTCAGGTCACGGTCGAGAACTCGAGCCCCGCAGCGAGCACGAGCCCGCTGAGCGTCGGCGAGATCTATCGCCGCACGTACAAAGGAGTCGTCGAGATCACCGTCACCTCCAACAGCGGCTTCTCGCCGTCCGGGGGCTCGGAGACGCAGCGCGCCCAGGGCTCCGGCTTCGTCTACGACACGGCCGGCCACATCATCACGAACCAGCACGTCGTCGACGGCGCCACCTCCGTTTCGGTCAGGTTCTGGGACGGTTCGACCGCGAAGGCAACGGTAGTCGGGACCGACCCGTCGACGGATCTCGCCGTCATCAAGGTCGACGTTCCGAGCTCGAAGCTCGTCCCGCTCGCACTCGCGGACTCCAACAAGGTCTCGGTCGGCGACGGCGTCGTCGCCATCGGTAGCCCGTTCGGCCTCGAGGAGACCGTCACGAGCGGGATCGTCAGCGCGCTCCATCGCCAGATGACCTCGCCGAACAACTTCACGATCAACGACTCGATTCAGACGGACGCCGCGATCAACCACGGCAATTCCGGCGGGCCGCTGCTCGACCTCCAGGCGAAGGTCATCGGCGTCAACTCGCAGATCGAGAGCGACTCGGGCGGGAGCGAGGGCGTCGGCTTCGCCGTTCCGTCGAACACCGTCAAGTCGGTTGTCTCGCAGCTCATCGCGAGCGGCAAGGCCGAGCACGCCTTCCTCGGCGTCTCCGCGGTGACCATTCCCGCGTCGGTGGCGGGTGATCTGCACGTCGCCGCGGGCGCGGAGGTCGCAACGGTCAGAAGCGGGACGCCGGCGGCGAAGGCAGGATTCCACGCCGCGACGGGTACGCGTGTCGTCAACGGGCAGAGCTATCCGACCGGCGGCGACGTGATCACGGCCTTCGCCGGCAAGAAGATCGGTTCGGTGAACGCGTTGATCTCCGCGGTCAGCTCGAAGAAGCCCGGTGAAACCGTTTCGGTCACCTACGTGCGCGGCGGGAAGAGCCACACCGTGCGCGTAACGCTCGCCAACCGTCCTTCCTGATCCTCCCGAGTGCGGCTGACCGCACCCCGGCTCACGCAGCGGACGGCTCCTCGACCTGCTGTTCGAGGGCAAGGCCGACCGCGTCGTGGCCGAAGTGCACGCCGCCGCCTGACCTAAGCCGTCACACCCGGCGCCGCGAGCGACGCGTCGGTCACCTCGTCGAACGCACCTGCCCTCCGGGTCGCCGGCCCGCGCTCCCTCCTACTTCGCCGTTTGCAGGCCGCATACGGTCCGAGCACGTGCTACTCGTCCGCTGTCAATGGGACCTTCTTCTCCGCGGGATCACGCTGTCAAGAGCGCGATCGTCGCTCAGGTTCTGACGCGACGGCGATGATTCGGCCGTGACGGCTGCATTTCGCCGGTTCGCCTATCCGCTCCGCCTCGCGTGGATCCGACTCGCGCGCCGCGGGGAGCGCGTCGTCCTCGTCGCCCTCGGCATCGCGGCCGGGGCGGCGCTGCTCGCGGCCGTCCTTGCCGGGAGCCTCGTCGCGCAGGATCGCAGCCTCTCGCGCGCGACGGTCGACATCCCGCAGGCGGACCGCGCCGTGCGCCTCGTCTGGGGCGGGATCGGGAGCGGCGAGAGCAACGATCCGGCGGCACTCGACCGGCTCGCGCGAGAGGCCGTCACTCCACTCGCCGGTCCGCCGGTGCGGGCGATGCTCTTCCGGCAGAGCCAGGCGGGCGGTCATCTGTTCGACCTGGGCGGGATCGACGGGCTCGGCCGCTTCGTCCACCTGCAGGCCGGACGCCTGCCGCACGTCTGCCGTCCGGAGCGCTGCGAGGTGCTCCAGCTGGGGGGAAGCGGGCCGATCCCCAGCATCGGCGGGCTGCGACTCGTTCGCGTGGGCCGGGCAACCCTCTCGTCCAAGCTCCCGCTCGGCGACCTCATCACACGCGAGACCTACGCGTCGGTTCTGAGCTCCTCCCTTCGCTACCACACCGCAGCGACCCCGCCGCTCCTGCTGGCGGAGGGCGTGGCGGGTCTGGCGTCGGTCGAGGCGCTCGCGCCCACGTATCGCAGCTACGCCTGGACGACCGCGCTCGGACCGCACGCCGTTCATCCGTGGACGATCGACAGCTTCGCGCGGCGCGTCGAGAAGACGCGGTCCGAGGTCGAGGCGCAGTCGCTCGCGTTCGACCTCACCGCGCCCGTGGACGAGTTGCGCGCTGCGGACTCCACCGGGACGGTGGCCGGGCGACGGCTCTTGCTGATCGGCGGCGAGGCGGCGGCCCTGCTGCTCGCCTTCGCCGTGCTCGCGGCAACGGGACTGCGGCGCGATGCCGAGGCCGAATGGCGACGGCTGACATGGTACGGCGCGCGCAGATGGCAGCTCGTGCTCGTGTCGGCGGCGGAGGTCTTCGCCGTGGCGATCGTCGGCGCGGCGGTCGGATGGGCCGTGGGGACAGGAGTCGGCGCGATCGTCGCCGGCCGCGCGGACGTTCCCGTCGGCGGGATCCTGGCGCACTCGACGCTTGCGGGTCGCGGCTTCCTCCTCGCCGCCGTGATCGTCGGAGCGGCCACGCTCGTCGTCCTCCTCTCGTTGCGCGCCGGCGCCGCGCGACTCGGCGCGCTCACGGTCACGCCCGTGGACGCCGCTGCCGTCGGAGCAGCGGTCGCCGTTGTCATCGCGCTCGCGCGCGGAGCCGCCGACACGGCGACGCTCGCGCAGGAAGGTGGAACCGGAGCGGTCTTGCTCGTCCTCCCCGCGCTGATCGCCTTCGTTGCCGCCGTCGTCGCGGCGCGCCTGCTCGGGCCCGCCCTCGGGCTGCTCGAGCGTCGCGGCCGGCGCGGCCCCGCTCCCGTTCGGCTCGCCGCTCTCTCGCTCGCCCGCAGCCCGGGCCGTGCGGCGATCGCCGTCGCGTTTCTCGTCGTCAGCCTCGGCCTCGCGTTCTTCGCGGAGTCGTACCGCGCGACGCTCGTCCGCGGGCAGAACGACCAGGCGGCGTTCGCGGCTCCCGTGGACGATGTCGTCACCGAGGACCTGACGAAGCTCGTGCCCGTCTTCCAGGCGGCGTCGCTGCCACAGTTCTCAGCTGCCGTTCCCGGCACGGACTCGTTTGCGGTGTTGCGGCAAGCGGGGAATGTCCGCAGGCTCGCCGGCACGCAGAGCGTCACGGTTCTCGGGCTGCCGGCCTCGGAGCTCACCACGTTGCGCTGGCGCCGTGACAACGCACCTGACTCGCCAGAGCGGTTGCAAGAGCTCCTGCGACCGAAGACGTCCGTCGCGCTGCGCGGCGTGCAGATCCCGGCCAACGCTCGCGAGCTCACGCTCCCCGTAAGGGCCCGCGGTGACGAGCTCGCAGTGCGCGCCGTGATCGTGAAGCTCGGACAGGCATACGGGCTCGCGCTCGGCACGACGACGTCGCGCAGGCTCGCGGCTCGCATCCCGCCGGCCGCGCGGGGCGGACTGCTGCTCTCCTTCACGTTCGATCTGACGAACACGGGGCTGCACGGCGTGCCGAACGGCGGCGCGAACGCTGCGGCAGTCGCCCAGGGAACGATGCGGCTGGGCACGCCACGCGCCGACGGTCGTCCGCTGCCGTTCGACTTCGGCGCGTGGACCGGGATGGGCGGCATCACGCCGATCGGAAGCGAAGGCTTGCGGTACGTCGTCACCGGGAACGCGGTCGCACGCTTCCGGGCGCGCCAGCCCACCGACGGTCACCCGGTGCCGATCGTCGTCACGCGGACGCTCGCCGATGCCGCGGGGCCGGGCGGCGTGCTTCCGGTCGAGGTCGGGAGCGGGACGATCACCGGGCGCGTCGTCGCCATTGCCCGCCGGATCCCCACGATCGACGGCGATGCGGTCCTCGCGGACGCGTCGACGGCCGCAACGGCACTGGCCGCCGATGCGCCGGGCGCGGGCGCGCCGAACGAAGCCTGGCTCCAGGCGCCGACCGGCGAAGCGGCGAAGCTCGATGCCGCGCTCCGGCGCCAGCCGTTCGACGTGCTGCAGGTGACCTCGCATCGGGAACTGCTGGCGCAGTTACGGTCGGATCCCCTCGCGCGCGGCACGTTGCTCACACTCGTCGGCGCGGCGCTCGTGGCGCTCGCTCTCGCGCTCGTCGGTCTCCTGCTCGGCGTCGTCTCCGATCTCCGCGACGAGCGCGGCGAGCTCTTCGATCTCGAGGCGCAGGGCGCGGAGCCGTCGACCTTGCGGGCCCACCTGCAGCTGCGGAGCGCGTTCGTCGCGGTCGCGGGCCTCCTCGGTGGAGTCGCCACGGGCGCGATCCTCGCGGCGCTCATCGTCGCGCTGGTCACCCTCACCGCCGGCGCCGGATCGCCTCAGCCGCCCCTGCTGCTCGGGATCGACTGGCCCGTTTTGCTGGTCGGGCTCGCCGGCTACGCGGTCGTGGCCGGAGTGCTCGTCGGAGCCGCGACGCACCAAGGGTTCCGCACGCGGACGGCCGGACGCTTCGCAGAGGTCGGGACATGAGCACAGCGATCGACCTCCGGGACGTCTTCCGCGTCCATCAGACACCGGAGGGAGACGCGGCGGCCCTGCAAGGCCTGTCCCTGACGGTGCAGGAGCGTGAGGTGGTCACCGTGCTCGGCCCCAGCGGGTCCGGGAAGTCGACGCTCCTGCGCATCCTGGCCGGGCTCGACCGTCCGTCGGCCGGAACCGTGCGCGTGTTCGGGGTGGAGCTGGCGAAGCTCCCGGCGGCGGACGTCGCGCGCTATCGCACTCGAACGGTCGGCTACGCCGATCAGCACTATGCGCGCGCACTCTCACCCGAGCTGACCGCACGCGAGCTCGTCGGCGTCGAGCTCGGGCTCGCAGGTTCGATCCCGCGCGATCGGCTCCGCCGCGCCGACGAGCTGCTGGAACGAGTCGGGCTCGCCGACAGGCGCGACGCCCTGCCGTCGCAGCTCTCAGGCGGCGAGCAGCAGCGGGTTGCGGTCGCGGCGTCGCTCGCGCACCGGCCGCGGCTGTTTCTCGCAGACGAGCCGACCGGCGAGCTCGACGCCGCCAGCGCCACGCTCGTGTACGAGACGATCGGCGAGCTCGTGCGCGCGGAACGCTGCACCGCGGTGATCGTCAGCCACGATCCGGAGTCGACCTCGATCGCAGATCGCATCGTGCGCATCCGCGACGGCCGGGTGAGCGAAGAGATCGCGCGCGCCGAGGGCGGCGCGGAGTCGATCGTCGTCGGCCGCGGCGGCTGGTTGCGCCTGCCCGAAGAGCTGCTCCGCCGTTCGGGAATCCGCTCGCACGCAGCCGCGCGTCTGGAAGGACGCGAGATCGTCGTCTCTGGGACCAGTGACGAAGGCAGCGTCGCCGAGCCCGCCGTGCCGATCGTCGCGGTCGCGCGCAGAGGCAGCGTTGTCGCCGAGACCCGGAGCCTGCGCAAGGTGTACGGATCGGGGACGACGGCCCGCGCCGCGATCGACGGTCTGGACACACGTTTCTGCTCGTCGGCGCTGACCGCCGTCACGGGACCATCCGGGTCGGGGAAGACGACGTTGCTCCACCTGATCGCGGGACTCGAGCTGCCGACGTCGGGTGAGGTTGTCGTGCTCGGCATCGACGTGACGTCGCTCGATCGGGCGGCGCGTGCGCGCTTCCGCCGCGACCACGTCGGCTACGTCGGCCAGCAGCCCGGTCTCGTCCCGACGCTCACCGCGCTCGAGAACGTCGAGCTCGCGCTCGCGCTCCGCGATCGCCCGCCCGGCGCAGCCCGCGAGGTGCTCGTCGCGGTCGGGCTCGAGGAGCGGGCGGAGCAAAGGGTGTCACGCCTGTCGACCGGCGAGCGCGGACGCGTCGCGATCGCGCGGGCACTCGCGGCCGGCCCGGACCTCCTGCTCGCCGACGAGCCCACGTCGCGGCTCGACCAGGCCAACGCCCTCGCGGTCGGTGCGCTGTTCGTGCGCCTCGCCCGCGAGCTTGGCGCCGCGGTGATCTGCGCGACGCACGATCCACTCCTGATCGAGCAGGCGGATGACGTCCTCGCGCTCGATCATCCGACCAGGGCTGTGTCCGGCGCCGCGAGAGCACGCGAACACGTGTAACGAATGCGTGCCATTCCTTCCACACGTGTCCAGTCGAGGCACCTGTAGGGACCAGTCCCTTGTGGATGCTTCGTTACAGATCCGGCGCAGTCTCAGAACGGCGCATCCGATCACGACCGCCCCCGAAGGCCGCGACAGACCACAGGCGGAAGCACCCCTGCCGCGGCAGCGGCTCACACAGCGATCAACGCGACGGTTCGCTAGTTGCCTTGATAATTCTTGGCCATCGCCTGGAGCAGCTTCCAGGCGATCGAGCCGTGCGTCTCCACGAGCGGCTTGAAGTCCCAGGAGGTCATGCCGTAGCAGCGCAGGTCGGTCTCGGCCGTGATCGTCGCGGTGCGCGGCCGGTCCGTGAGGAGTGCCACCTCACCGAAGTAGTCGCCCGGGCCCAGCGTCCGCCGGTCCTCGCCGCCGATCGTGACCCGGGCCTGGCCGTCCTCGATCACGAAGAAGCCGACCCCGCCCTGCCCCTCCGTGGTCACCGCGTCCCCGGCCCGGAAGGTCCTCTGCTTCATGGAGCCGGCGATCCGCTCCAGCTCCTTGTGCTCCAGACCCTGGAAAATAGGGACGCTCTCGAGCAGCTGCACCGCGTTCTTTGCCACGGAGCGATTCTATGCCGTCATGCTTAGCGAGATGAAGGTGACCGTCATCGGCTGTTCCCCGGCGTGGCCGAACCCGGGAGGCGCCCAATCGGGCTACCTGGTCGAGGGGTCGGGCCGTCTGCTGCTCGACTGCGGCCCCGGCGTCCTGCCCCGGCTGCGCGAGCGCGAAGACTGGCCCCACGTGGACGCGATCGCGATCACGCACTTCCACCTCGACCACTGGGGCGACGTGGTCCCGTGGACGTGGGGCTCGCAGTTCGGGCCCGGGCGGGATGCGCCGCGTGTGCAGTTGTGGGTCCCTCCCCACGGGGACCAGGAGCTGCGGCACTTCGGGACGCACTTCGGGAACGAGACGATGTTCGAGAGCGCGTTCGACCTCCGGAAGTACTCGGACGGCGAGGAGTTCGAAGCGGCGGGACTGCGCGTGACGCCGAGGCGCGTGCCGCACTACGAGATCGAGACCTACGGCTTTCGTGTCACGGACGGAGAACGGACGCTCGCGTATTCCGGCGATTCGGCCCCCAGCGATGCGCTGGTGGAGGTCGCCCGCGACGCGGATCTCTTCCTCTGCGAGGCGACGCTGAAGGAGGGGCGCGAAGGCGACGGCCTGCGCGGCCATCTCGCGGCGGACGAAGCCGTCGACGCCTTCAAGCGATCGCACGCAAAGCGACTGGTCATCATTCACCGACCGCGCGAGCTCGACCTCGCCGAGGATCTCGAGCGCGCGTCGGACGGCGACGTGTTCGAGATCTGACTCAGGGAAGGCGGAACGCCAGCTCGCCGAGCCGGCGATAGCCCTCGACGGAGGGGTGGTCGCCGTCTGCATGCGTCCACGCGTCACGCATACGGCCGGGCCGCTCGGGATCTTCGAGCGTCTCGTGGAACGGCAACAGGAGTGCCCGCTCGTCGCGGGCGATCTCGGCGATCAGGGAGTTCAGCCGACGGATTTCAGGCTCCCGGTCGGGCCAACCGTTGTTCCACGGGAGAACGTCGCAGAGCGCGACGCGCAACCCGAGCTCCCTCCCCCGCCGCACCATCGCCCGGAGATTCGCCGCCGCGTCCTCGACCGGCCACCCCTGTGCGATGTCGTTGATCCCGCCCTGCACGACCAGCACGTCCGCGCCGGCGACGCACTCGTCGAGCCGGGCGGCGATCTCGTCCGTGCGCTGGCCGTAGCGACCGCAGTTGCGTAACTCGAGCCGCGGATGGAGACGCGCAGCCCAGTACTCCCACTGACTCGTCTCGTCGCCGCCCCTCTGCGAGTCGTAGCCGGGCGAGCCCTCCGTGATGGAGTCGCCGAGTGCGGCGACGACGATCGGGTCGGGATCGTCAGCTACGCGGGTCGGTCTCCTCGGCGATTTTCGCAGGCGCACCTTCGCGCTTCCGAACGACGTCGTAGCCTCGCCGCTTCTCCACGATCTCTTCGACGTCGGGAATCTCGTGTCCGGGGGAGACGGCGAAGTGCGTGGGCTCCCTGCGCACGGCTTCGTATTCGTCGTGCGGGATCGAGATGTGCTCGACGCAGGTCGGGTCGCCGCACTCGCAGACGAGATTGAGTGGCTCGTTCTGGAGCTGAAAGGACTCGGCGAGCTCCTCGATCCGGTCGTTCACCTCGCGGAAGACCGCCTCGTTCAGTGCGACCCTCCGGCCACGTTCGTCGTCCACGTCCCTGCGATCCTACGTCTGCCCGGAGGGCCTTTTCTCCAGGATGGCGTCGATCTCGGGGGGAGTCGCTCGCTCGGTGACCACCCTGCGGGCGAGCTCGCGGAGCTTCAGACGATGCGAGCGCGCGGCGCGACGAAGAACCTCGAAGGCGTCCTCGACGTCGACACCGAGCCGCTCGGAGAGGATTCCTTTCGCCTGTTCGATCACGACCCGCGACTCCAGTGCGCGCTGGAGGTGAGCGCTTCGCTCGTACGCCGCCTCGGTCACCTTGAAGAGCCGAGCCAGGGCGACGGCGGCTTCCTCGGTGCTTCCGAACTCGATTGCGTCGATCACTCCGTTGTCCCCTCGTTCAGCCACGGGTCGCCGATGATAGCCCCA
>OEKB01000109.1_pt2 | contig 10088 bp, 12 predicted proteins | sample 1503171 | NCBI WGS metagenome assembly OEKB01 (sample SAMEA104379580, study PRJEB20068) | metagenome | isolation source: 1998
GCACGCCGTTCCGGACAGTCGCCGCTGCGCCGACCGTTGCTACGGGGCCGGACTTGCTGTACGCGATGATGCTGAAGATGTGCGTTCCGTTTGTGAGCGCCGTCGTGTCCAAGCGACCGTTGGGATCGCCGTTGAACTGATACGGGGTGATGTACTCGGTCCACCTGGCAATGCCGTCGATGAGGAACGTCACTTTGCTCGTCCCCGTCACGTCGGATGGGAGCGCGGTCCAGTTCAGCGACCCCGACAGGGTGGAGCCGCTCTGAATCGACTGTGTCACGCCGTACCCCGCTGCCTGTGCGGGACCGATCCCCGCTACGAGGGTGCAGACGAGCGCGAGTAGGACGGTGACGAGTGCAAGACGCCGGCGGGTTGCCGCACGAGGTGCGGGTCGCCGCGCAAACGCGGTGTTCCTCCGAGAGTTGGGCATTGTCCCCTCCATCGCTGGGCGGTCAGCAATGGCCGTGCCCTAGCCGCATCCGGCCCGACCATCCCCCTATTTCGGTAGGCCGGCGCGGTTTCTGCATCCCCACTTCTTGGTATCTGCCGAATGCTGCGGCTCTCTGCGCTTAAACCTCAGTACCTTGGTAGGCTCCCGCGCTCAGGACGAAGCGCCGTCCGCGGCAACTGATACCTAATCCAGGCGTTCGACCCGCAAGCGAACGGAGCCCAGGCCGTTCGACCAGAGTAAGCCGATGACCGCCCCCAGCAGACATCGGAGAAATCGGGAGAGAAGGGTGGTTTCTCACCTGGCCCTCGTGCGTAGCATCGCGCGCCGCCAGCGGCTCCACGTCACGGTGCTGGAGGAGGAGGACCTTGTATCAGCCGGCACGATCGGGCTCATCGAGGCAGTCGACCGCTACGACGCACGGATCGGCGTGCCCTTCCTGAGCTTCGCGTACCGCCGGATCAAGGGGGCGATGATCGACGAGATCCGCCGCCTGCGTGTTCCGGCCCAGGAGTCAGCCGCCCCGCCGCTGCCGAGCCTCTCGCTCGAGGGCGCAGCGACGGCGGACGGGGGCCTCATGCTGATCGAGGTGACGGTCGACCCCTCGTCTCCGGCGCCGGAGGCCCGTGCCGAGCTGGGTGAGCTGCTCGCCGCGCTCGAGCGGCTTCCCGAGCGCGAGCGCGAGATGCTCAGCTTGTACGCCGGAGGCAATACGCTGGCCGAGATCGCCGACGCGTTCGACTGCAGCGAGTCTCGAGTGTCGCAGCTGGTGGCGCAGGCCCGGCTGCGGCTCGAGGAGCGGATGGCGGCCGCTTGATGTTCAGCAAGAGAATCCTTGCCGGGAGACCGCTCTCCATCCCTGAGCTCGACGTGCTGAGGGCGGCGGCGGACGGCCTCTCCGCGAAGGAGACGGCCGAACGGCTCACGAAGTCCGAACACACGGTGATCGCCCAGCGCCGGTCGGTCGAAGCGAAGCTCGGCGCGCGGAATCTGCCTCATGCGATCGCCCTCGCATTTCGGCGGAGAGTCCTCTAGTCGCCCGCCGCTCACCGCCGGGGTCTCGTCCTATTCGTCCGACCAGAACGAACGCGCTCAGGCGGGCGGTGAAGTTTCTGCAGACCCGAACAAAGAATTAACTAACTTTTGACCGAAAGGATAGGCAAAAGCTTTCCCTATTTACAGCACGGCCGAAAAGCGGTACAACGGACGGACTAGCGGTGTTCAACTCGAAAGGCGGCCCTTTCGATGAGGGAGATGAGGGAGAGGACCGCGGTTGTCCTGGACGGACAGCCGCTCTGGCTTGACGCCATGGAGCAGCTGCTCACGGCGCTCGAGTTCGCAGTTGTGGGGAAGACGACGGATCCGGCGAATGCCCTCCAGTTGATCGAGGAGCATCATCCGGACGTCCTCCTCACCGACTATGACGTCTCGACGGCTGACCTAGATCTGCTCACGTGCCTTCGGCGCGCGCGAGAGACGCACCCTGAGCTCAAGGTCGTGGTCCTTTCGTCGACCGATAATCCGCAGCAGATCGAGGCGGCTTTCTCCGCGGGGGCAGCGGTCTACTGCGTAAAGACGGCGGATCGCGAGGATGTCGTGGTAGCGGTGCGCCAGGCGTTCCAGCATTCGATCTACATGGCGCAATCCGTTCAAGCGCCGGCAGCGCGAGGCGGCACCAGCCGAAGCAACGGCGATTCACCGGATCTCACCCGCCGCGAGCTCGAGATTCTTCGGCTCGTTGCGGAAGGGCACTCGAATGCCCAGCTTGCGCGGATGCTCTGGGTCACCGAGCAGACGGTGAAGTTCCATCTGTCGAACATCTATCGCAAGCTCGACGTGGCGAATCGGACCGAGGCGAGCCGCTGGGCACAGCTCAACGGCCTCCTCTCGATGGAGCGGAAGGACCTGGCGACCGCCGCCGCTTAGCGCCGCATTCCACAGACGACGCGCAGGCCGCGCTCGGAGCCAGGCCACGCCTCGGCGACGACTCCGCGGCCTGCGCGCCGTGTGACGTAGCGGAGCACGATGAACGCCAGGATCGCGTCGTCGAGCTGCCCCACGACCGGGATGAAGTCGGGGACGAGATCGAACGGGCAGGCGAGGTAGCCGATCAGGAGCGCGAGGGCGAGCTTTGCGCGGCGCGGAACTCGGGGATCGCGGAGCAGCCGCTCGAAGAGGACGATGCAGTCGGGGATGAACGCGGCGACCTCCTTCGCGGCGTCCCTTCGCTCAACGACGAACAACAACCCGATGAGAAGGAGCCAGCACGCGACCGCCGCGCCGAGGCCGGCCGCGACCCAGAACCAGGCGCTCAGGCCGCGACCGCGCGGCGGTCGAGGAGCAGCTCGGCGATTTGGATCGCGTTGAGAGCCGCTCCTTTGCGGAGGTTGTCGCAGACGACGAAGAAGACGAGCCCGTGCGGATGCGCGGTGTCCTGCCGGATCCGCCCGACGAGGACGTCGTCCGTTCCGGCAGCCCGGCCGGGCGTCGGGAAGTCGTCCAGCCGAATGCCGGGCGCTCCGCCGAGCAACGCACGCGCCTCCTCTGCACCGACGTGCTCCTCGGTCTCCGCCCAGACGGCTTCGGCGTGTCCGACGAGCACGGGGACGCGCACCGTCGTCGAGCTGAAGGGCAGATCGGGGAGCTCGAGGACCTTGCGCGTCTCCGCACGCAGCTTCGACTCCTCGTCGAACTCGACGCCGTCGAAGTCCCACTTCATCTCGAGGTCGGCCTCGGCGGACGGCGTGGCGCGGAGCTGCGCCATCCGCTCCGCCCCGGCGCCCGAAGCCGACTGGTAGGTGCTCACGCGCACGCGCGCGAGGCCCGCGGCGTCGTGCAGCGGCTTCAGCGCGATCGTCAGCGGAATGGTGCAGCAGTTCGGGTTCGCGACGATCCCGTCGTGCTCGAGCGCCCGGCCGCCGTTCACTTCCGGCACGACGAGCGGCACGCCGTCCTGCAGGCGGAAGGCCGACGATTTGTCCACGACGAGCGCGCCGCCGCGGACCGCACGCGGCACGAGCTCGCGCGAGGCAGACGTGCCGACCGAGAAGAGGCAGACGTCCAGCTCGCCGCGCTCGAACACCTCGGGAGTCGCCTCTTCGACGGTCAACCGGCCGAGCCGTGTGCCGGCCGACCGCTCCGATGCGAAGGCGCGAACATTTCTGTATCCCCGCTCGCGGAGCAGCTCGAGCGTGACGGTGCCGACGGCACCCGTCGCGCCGACGACGCCGATGCGTGCCTCACGGGTTGAACCGCCGCTATGCAAGCTCGAACGCCTCGTGGAGTGCCTGCACTGCGCGGTCGACGTCCGCGCTCGCAACGTGGCAGGCGATCTTGATCGGGGAGGTGGACACGATCGGCGCCTCGATGCCGGCGGCCTCGAGCGTCGCGAAGGTCTTGGCCGCGACGCCCGGATGGCTCTTCATCCCGGCGCCGACGAGCGACACCTTTCCGAGGTCGTCGCGGGCGCTCCAGCGCACGCCGAGTCCGTCGAGCGCCCGCGCGGCATCGGGGCGGTCCTCGACGGGGGCCGAGAAGACGATCTCGCTACTCGTCTGCACGATCGTGTCCACGTTGATGCTCGCCCCGGCGAGTGCGGCGAACAGGGTCGCTGCGGAGACGCCGTCGACGCGGTAGACGGTCTCTTCGCGCTGGTGCACGACTCCGGAGATCAGCGCCTTCTCGAGCATTCGTTCGTCCTCCTGGCGGATCCACGTTCCCGGGGCGTCGCTGAACGTCGAACGAACGTGGAGCTGCACATTGTGACTGCGGGCGACCTCGATCGAACGGGTTGCGAGAACACGGGCTCCCGACGAGGCCATCTCCAGCATCTCTTCGTGCGAGAGCACCTCGAGCTTCCGCGCGTTCGGGACGAGGCGCGGGTCGGCTGTGGAGACCCCGTCGACATCGGTATAGATCTCACAGACTTCTGCGCCGAGCGCCGCGGCGAGCGCCACGGCGGTCGTGTCCGAGCCGCCCCGCCCCAGCGTTGTCACCTCGTGCTCGCTCGACACGCCCTGGAAGCCGGCGACGAGGACGATCTCGTTCCGGTCGAGCGCCTCGTGGATGCGCCGCGCGCGGACGTCGACGATCTTTGCCTTGCCGTGCACGGTGTCCGTGACGATCCCGGCCTGGGACCCGGTGAGCGAGATCGCCATCTGCCCGAGATCGTGGATCGCCATCGCGCAGAGCGCGCACGAGATCCGCTCCCCGACCGAGACGAGCATGTCCAGCTCCCGTGGATCGGGACGGTCGGAGATCTGGCGGGCGAGATCGAGCAGCTCGTCCGTGGTGCTGCCCATCGCGGACAGGACGGCGACGACGCGCGAGCCCTGCTCGTGCGCGCTGACGAGGCGGCGCGCCACGCTCTTCAGCTTCTCTGCATCCGCGACCGACGTGCCGCCGAACTTCATCACGACGGTCTGGAGATGGAGAGCCTCGGCGTCGCGCTCGACGGCCGGAACGGCTTCGTAATCGGTCGTCGTCACTCGCGACAGTGTAGGTCGGCCTTCTCAGGGCAGACTGGGGTTATGCGCGCCATGGTCCTCGATTCGCCCCGGACGCCGCTCCGTCCTGCCGAGCTGCCGGAGCCGGAAGCAGGGCCCGGCGAAGTGCTCCTGCGCGTGCGCACCTGTGGCGTCTGCCGGACCGATCTGCACGTCTTCGACGGTGAGCTGCCGCGGCCGAAGCTGCCGCTCGTCCTCGGCCATCAGATTGTCGGCGAGGCGGTCGAGGACGGGGGGCGGGTCGGCGTGCCGTGGCTCGGCTGGACGGACGGGGATTGCCGGTATTGCCGCGCGGGACTCGAGAACCTGTGCGACCGCGCACGCTTCACCGGCTACCACCTCGACGGTGGCTACGCGGAGTACGTGGTCGCCGACGAGCGCTTCTGCTTCGCGGTCCCCGACCGGTTCTCGGATCTGCAAGCGGCTCCGCTGCTCTGCGCCGGGTTGATCGGCTACCGCTCGCTCCGCCTCGCCGGGGACGGCGAGCGGCTCGGGCTCTACGGCTTCGGCTCGTCGGCGCACATCATCGCGCAGGTTGCGCGGCACGAAGGGAGGCGCGTGTTCGCGTTCACCCGTGACGGGGACACGGAGGGACAAGAGTTCGCGCGCGGGCTGGGAGCGGAGTGGGCCGGAGGGTCAAGCGAGCAGCCGCCCGAGGAGCTCGACGCGGCGATCATCTTCGCGCCGGTCGGCGCGCTCGTCCCGCTCGCGCTGCGGGCCGTCCGCAAGGCGGGCGTCGTCGTCTGCGCGGGCATTCACATGAGCGACATCCCGTCCTTTCCGTACGAGCTCCTGTGGGAAGAACGGATGCTCAGGTCGGTCGCGAACCTCACGCGGCGAGACGGCGAGGATTTCCTCGCACTCGCTGCACGGGTACCGGTTCGGAGCGAGGTCCAGACGTTCGCGCTCGAGGACGCCAACGAGGCGTTGGAGCGGCTGCGCAGCGGGCGGGTTCGCGGGGCCGCGGTCCTTGACGTCGCGGAGAGGAGTCGGGAAGGGTGATTCCCGACATGAGGCTCCGAAGGCTCCTCGCGCCGTTCTTCGCGGTCGCCGGGCTCGCGCTCGTCCCCTGGACGATCTGGCTGACGCTCAGTCTCCCCTCCCATCACGAGACGGGGAACTGGAGGACCGTCTGGGCCGGCTTCGACCTCGCGGAGGCAGCCGCGTTGCTGGCGACGGCGGTCACGGCGCTCCGCCGTTCGCCCTGGCTCGGGCCCGTCGCCGCGATCACGGGGACCCTCCTCTGTGTCGACGCGTGGTTCGACATCACGCTCGAAGCGGGAGGAAAGCACCTGCTCGCTGCCTGCCTCGAAGCGGCATTCGTCGAGCTCCCGCTGGCGGCGATCTGCTTCTGGGTCGCCCACGACGTCGAGCGCGCGCTCGAGCGGGCGCTGCCGCCCTGGCGTCGCGTGATTGCCCGCGCGCTGGCCGAGCCGCCGGAGTAACTACATCTCGCGGCGCCCTGCGAGCGCGCGTCCCAGCGTCACCTCGTCCGCGTACTCCAGGTCGCCGCCGACCGGCAGGCCGCTCGCGAGCCGTGTCACGCGCACACGCCCACGGAGGCGATCCGCGAGATAGGCCGCCGTTGCCTCGCCTGTCATGTTCGGGTTCGTCGCGAGGACGACCTCCTGCACGCCGTTCCGCTCGACCCGGCCGAGGAGCTCGTCGATCCGCAGGTGCTCCGGCTCGACGCCGTCGAGCGGCGAGAGCGCGCCGCCCAGCACGTGGTAGAGGCCACGGAACTCGCTCGTCCGCTCGACGGATAGCAGGTCGACCGGCTGCTCCACGACGCAGATGAGCGAGTGGTCGCGGCGCCCGTCGAGGCAGATGGAGCAGACCTCCTCCTCGGTCAGGTTCCCGCACTCCCGGCAGAAGCGGACCCGTTCCTTCACCTCCTCGATCGCGGACGCGAGGGCGAGCGCCTCGTCGGCCGGCCGCTGCAGCAGGTGGAAGGCGAGCCGGTGAGCCGTGCGCGTGCCGACTCCGGGGAGGCGGGAGAGCTGCGCCACGAGATTGTCTACCGCCGGGCTGAGCACTGTCCTATTGTGCCCTCATGGCCCGGATTGCCGAGGTCGCGCTCTTCACGAACGACGTGCCACGGCTCGTCGACTTCTACGAACGAATCCTCGGTGCCGCGCCGCGAAGCCGCTCCGAGTCGCACGCGTATTTCGACGTCGGAGACACGACGATCTTCATTCACCTCGCCACGGACGAGGCCCCGAGCGGTGCGCCGAACGGCGACCACGTCGCGTTTGCCGTCCCCGATCAGGACGGGCTCAGCGCCGGCCTCCGCGAGCAGGGCCACGACGTTGCGGGGCCAAAGGAGTTCTACTGGGGCCGCTCGGCGTACGTGCGCGACCCCGACGGGCGGATCGTCGAGCTCGTCTCCGAAGCGCGTTAGACGGAAGGAGGCCTCAGCCGGCCAGCCGAGCGGCGAGCGTCTCCAGCAGCGTGATCGCGATCCGCGGCTCGCGCTCGAGCAGGTGGACGAAGTCCTCGCGCGGGATCGCGAAGCCTCGAAGATCGGTCTGTGCGCGGACCCGGGCGGTGCGCGCTCCTTCCGGCGTCAGGAGCGCGAGCTCGCCGAAGCACTCCCCGGGCTCGAGCGTCCTTGTCGATCCGCCGCGGATCTCGACCGTCGCGCGGCCGTCCTCGATCGCGAACATCCCCGCGCCCGGCTGCTTCGGTTCCGTGACGACGCGGCCCGCAGGAACGTCGAACTCGGAGGCGAGGCTTGCCACGAGGGCGATCGCCTCGCTGTCCAGGCGCGAGAAGAGCTGGATGGCCCGCAGCCGGTCGGCGCGGTCGGCGATGCCCGTCACTGAAAGCCGGGAAGGCCGAGCCCGCCCAGCGCGCCGCCTGCCATCCCGCCGAGCTTCGACTCTGCGAGCGAATGCGCGGATCGCAACGCCTCGTTCACGGCGGCGAGGACGAGGTCCGCGAGCATCTCCGGATCGTCCGGGTCGATCGCCTTCGGATCGATCCGGATCTCCTTGATCTCCCCGACGCCGTTCGCCTTCACGGTCACCATGCCTCCGCCGGCGGAGGCTTCGACCGTCTCGTTCCCCAGCTCGGACTGTGCCTGCTTCATCTGCTCCTGCATCTGGCCGACCTGCTGCAGGAGCTTCTCCATGTCCATGCCCATGGGGCGACGTTAGCGCAAGGAGGCGGGGCGGACGCCACCTGGCACCCGCACCCGCATCCTCACCTACTGGTGCGCATCCAGTCCTGCGACGCTTGCGGCCCAGCGCCGCGGCCGGAGGCTAGTGAGGGAGGAGCGAGTCTGCAATCGCCGCCGCCGGAATCTGCATGGAAATCAGCACACAATCCACAGGTTCAACAGGGCGCTCCCAGGAACTGTGGACATCCCTCGTTCGAGGGATGACGGCCGGCGAGCTGCCGGTCAGGCTGCGTCCAGAGGCGCCTGTTCTCCGGTCAGTCGGGGAAGGGGAGAGTGGGCCGGGCGCTGAAGAGCCTCGGCCCGCTCCGCCTCAGGAGTCGTCGCGCTCCCGGGCGTCCAGCGTCTCCTTGACCAACTCGAGGATCTTCTCCTCCCCGGCCGGAGCGTCCTCCTCTGGCGCCTCCGCGTCGGCAGCCTCGCCTTCGGCGAACGTCACGCCGAGCTTCCTGCCGGTGACTTCGTAGAGCGCATCGGCCAAGAGGGTGGCGTTCTTAGGCTCCTCCGCAAGTTGACGGTGGAAGGCCGCGGTGGCCGGGAACTCGACCGTGAGCGTGTCGCCGGCGAGCTCCGCTGGATGCGCCTCGCGGAGGACCGACGCAGCCGGGATCGAGCGCTCCTCCACGGCGGGGACGATCGTCCGCTGCCATGCCTCCTGCAGCTGCTCGAGCTCGAGCGACGGCGGTTCGGCCCGAGGCGGGGGAGGTGTGGACGGCGGCGCTTCCGGAACGTTGACCGTCTGCGCCGGCGCGTGCACGACCTGCCGCCCTTGCTCCAGCTGCTCGAGCCGGTAGGCGAAGGATTCACGCGAGAGGTCCGCGCCCGGTCTTGTGACCTTCACGAGCGCGAGCTCGAGCGGGAGCCGCGGGTCCCCTCCTTGGCGCATGTCCTCGACCGCGATCGCGAGCAGGTCCACGAGGCGAATAACCGTCGTTTGTCCGAGCTGGTTCGCCTGTGCGTGGAGCCGCTCGCGGGTCTCCTCCGTGACCGGGAGCGAATCGGGTACCTCGCCCATGTGCTGGACGAGCATCAGGTGCCGCAGGTGCTCGAGGAGGTCGACGACGAGCCGGCCGAGATCCTGTCCCTGCTCCGACAGCTCCTCGATGAACGTGAGCGCGCCGGCCGTGTCGCGATCGACGACGAGGTCGCAGATGCGGAAGAGTGCTTCCTCCTCGACGGCGCCGAGCAGCTGCAGGACGGACTGCACGGTCACGGCGTTCTCCGTCGCCGCTGCGAGCTGGTCGAAGGTCGAGACCGCGTCGCGATAGGCGCCACGAGCACCGCGCGCGATCAGCGCGAGGGCCTGGTCGGGAGCGTCGATGCCCTCGCCGTCGGCGACGCGTCGAAGCACCCGTACGAGCTCGGGCAGCCGGGGCCGCTGGAAGACGAACGTCTGGCAGCGCGAGCGAACGGTGGGGAGGACCTTGGAGAGGTCGGTCGTGCAGAACACGAAGACGAGGTGCGGCGGCGGCTCTTCGATCAGCTTGAGGAGCGCGTTCCAGGCGGCATCGGTCAGCTGATGCGCCTCGTCGAGGATGTACACCTTGTAACGCCCCTCGGCGGGCTGCAGGACGACGCGCTCACGGATCTCCCGGATGTCGTCGATTCCACGCTGCGAGGCCGCGTCCATCTCGACGACGTCGAGCGACGTGCCGTTGGCGATCGTCACGCAGGCGTGGCAGACCTTGTCGGGCGTTGGTGTGGGCCCCTGCACGCAGTTGAGCCCCTTCGCGAGGATGCGTGCAAGGGACGTCTTCCCGGTCCCGCGCGGCCCGGCGAACAGGTACGCCTGTCGCACCTGTCCGGACGAGATGGCGTTCCGGAGCGTCCGGACGATCGCCTCCTGCCCGACGACCTCGTCGAAGTCCTGCGGGCGGTATTTCCGGTAGAGCGCGGCCACCCGGTCGATCTTACTGTCGGCCCAGACCGAGAAGAGTCGCGCTTCGCGCTCAACTCT
>OEKB01000008.1_pt1 | contig 10016 bp, 10 predicted proteins | sample 1503171 | NCBI WGS metagenome assembly OEKB01 (sample SAMEA104379580, study PRJEB20068) | metagenome | isolation source: 1998
CCCGGCAGCATCACGTCGAGCACGATCGCGTCGTAGTCGTGCGCCTCGGCCATCCAGAGTGCGTCCTCGCCAGAGGCCGCAACGTCCACCGCCAGGCCTTCCGTCGTCAGCCCGCGCCGGATCAGTCCGGCCATACGTACTTCGTCCTCGACGATCAGCACGCGCACGGCTGCATTCTCGCTGTCGGGGATGAACCGGAGATGACAGCGCAGTCACGTCCGGTCATCGCCGGTTCATCTTCGGTTCGTACCGTGCTCGACAACACGACCGAAGGGACGACGGATGCGACCTCGATCGATACTCCTCCTGACTGCGCTGATCGCGGCAGCGCTCGGCACGGTGCAGCCCGGGAACGCGGGCTCGAGCGGACCGCGGTTCAGCGCGCGCATCGACAATCCATGGTTTCCGCTGAAGCCGGGCACTACGCTCGTGTATCGCGGCTTGAAAGACGGGCAACCGTCGCGCGACGTCGTCACCGTCACGGACCGGACGAAGACGATCGACGGGGCGCTGTGCGGCGTCGTCGAGGACCGCCTCTACCTCAAGGAACGGCTGCGCGAGCGAACCAGCGACTGGTACACGCAGGACCGGAACGGCAACGTCTGGTACTACGGCGAGTCGACCGCCGAGCTCGACAAGCGCGGTCGAGTCACGAGCACCGAGGGGAGCTGGCAAGCGGGCGTGAACGGCGCGAAGCCGGGCATCTTCATGCCGGCGAACCCGAAGGTGGGCGGGGGCGGCCGGCAGGAGTACTACAAGGGACACGCCGAGGACCGGTTCCAGATCCTCAGCCTGCACGCCTCCGTGCACGTTCCTTACGTGTCCTCGAAGAACGCGCTCCTGACCGGGGAGACGACGCGGCTCGAGCCCGGCGTCGTCGACCACAAGTACTACGTGCGCGGCATCGGCACGGTCCTCGAGCAGACGGTCAGGGGCGGGAGCGAGCGGAACGCGCTCGTGTCCGTGCGAACGCGCCGGTGACCGCAGCGGTCGAGGCACACCACCTGCGCAAGCAGTACGGCGCGATCGTCGCGCTCGACGACCTCACCTTCACGGTCAGGCCCGGCGAGATCCTCGGCGTGCTCGGTCCGAACGGCGCGGGCAAGACGACCGCCATCCGCGTCTTGACGACGCTGCTCGCTCCGAGCCGCGGAACGTTTGCGGTCGCCGGTGCTCCACACACGCGGCCTGTCGAGATCCGGCAGCGCATCGGCGTGTTGCCCGAGAGCGGCGGCTATCCCGAGCGGCAGACGGGCGAGGAGTTCCTCCGCTACCACGCGCGGCTCTACGGCCACCCGCGGGGAACGGCCGCGGCAGTGTCGACCCGGCTGTTGCATGAGGTCGGGCTCCACGAACGGCGCCGTTCGCCGATTGCCGCCTACAGCAGGGGAATGCGCCAGCGGCTGGGCATCGCCCGGGCGCTCGTGAACGAACCGCGCGTCGTGTTCCTCGACGAGCCGACCCTCGGGCTCGACCCGGCCGGACAACGCCACGTGCTCGAGCTCGTGCGCAGCATCGCGCGCGAGCGCGGCGCTGCCGTTCTCCTGAGCACCCACCTCCTGTCCGAGGTCGAGGAGGTCGGTTCGCGTGTGCTGATCCTCAACCGGGGCAGGATCGTGGTCACAGGCACGGTGGCGGAGATCGCACGCAGCGCCGCAGCGCCGCGCAGCGCGAGGCTTCGGGTCCCCGCCGACCACGTCGAGGAGGCGCTGCGAGCTCTTGCCGGCGCGCGCGGGATCGAGCGCGTCGCCGCCGCGGGCGGACAGACCGGCTCGCTCACCGTCACGCTTGGCGCCGACACGAGCAACGGCTCCATGAACGACGCGCTGCGCGAGCTCACGGACGCCGGGGTTCCGGTCCTCTCGTTCGAGCTCGAGGGTGCAACGCTGAGCGACGCGTTCCTGGCCATGACGGAGGCCGGCTGAGTGGCGACCGTGGAACGTCGCGCGCCGAGACGCGCGTGGGCGATCGTCGGGGAGTGGGAGCTCCGCGATCTCTGGTTCGGCGGCCGCGGTCTGCTTCTGAGCCTCGCCTTCAGCGTCCTCCTCGGTGTGCTCGCGTACCTCGTCGCCACGAACAAGTCGCTCAACTTCCTCGAGCAGCGCGAAGCCGTCAATCTGACGCTGCAGGTGGCGATCGCGGTCGGTGCGCTCCTCGCGCTCGTCGCCGCCGCGGATACGGTCAGTGGCGAGCGTGAGCGCGGCACGCTCGAGACGTTGCTGCTGACGCCGACTTCGCGCCTGCAGCTGATCGGGGGGAAGCTCGCGGGCGCGTTCTCGCTCTGGCTCGCGGCCTTCGCGATCACGATCCCGTACGTGTGGTTCCTCGGCCGCGGGGTCGGGATCGTCGGCGACGCGCTCGCGACGGGAGCGCTGGTCGGCACGTTGCTGGCGCTCTTTCTCGTCTCCCTCGGCGGGATCGTCAGCGTCTTCGCGGGCTCGAACCGCGTCAGCGTCTCGCTCTGTCTCTTCCTGCTGCTCGCGCTCTTCGCTCCGACGCAGTTCCCCTCCGGCGCGCAGAAGGGCTGGGCGGGCGATCTTCTCCTCCGCGCAAACCCGCTGACTGCGGGGGAGCACTACGTGGGAAAGATCGTCGTCGACGGCCATCCGTGGAGCGAAGACGTCAGCTGGCTCGTATCGCCGATCGCCGCCGCCGCGGTCTTCTCCGTCGCGGCCGCGATCGTGGGAGCGCGCTGCCTTCGCCTGGGGCGAGGCGCGTCGGGATGATCCGCCAATGTCTCCTCGCGTCGGCGCTCGCTGCGCTCGTCGCGCTCGTCCTCGCGGCAGTCGCATCGGCCGACGTCTCGGTGAGCGTCGACCGCTCGTCCGTCTCGACCGCGCTCGGTCGCAAGTTCAGCTTCCGGGCGACGATCGCGAACGATGCGTCGACCCCGGCGCGCAACCTGATCGCGCACCTCAACGTCCTCAGCCTCTACGACGGCGTCTACGTCGACCCGGAGGACTGGTCGTCGCACCGGACGCGCTACCTCGCGCCGATTCCCGCCGGGGGCTCGGTGACGGTCCCGTGGCGGATGCAAGCGGTGAACTCGGGCAGCTTCGGCGTCTACGTCGCGGTGCTGCCGCAGGGCGGCACGGGACGACGACCCGCCACAGGGCCGACCGTGCGGGTGACGGTCGAGCAGCGCAAGACCCTGAACTCGGGTGGCATCCTGCCGCTCGCGCTCGGAATCCCGGCGTTCCTCGGCGCGCTCACGCTCGGCCTCCGACTCAGGCGGCGCAGCACCGCAGCGTAGGCGCTCGTCGTCCTCCGTTCATGCTCGCGTCGACGACGGCCACGCGCAGGACCTGGCGGAGGGGCTCAGCACGAGCGCGTCGGTGCCCGTGCCCTACGGCAGCTCCGACAACGCGCTCCAGACCAAGGAGTGGACGCAGCTCGAGGCCAGCCTCGTCGACAACAAGTACTACGCGCCCGGCGTGGGCGAGGTCCGCAGCGTCGCAATCGAGGGCCCGGCGGAGGAGATGCGCCTGGTCAGCGCCACGCACGGCTGATTGGCGACGGGCTTCGCGGCGGCCTGCGGCGGCGGTACGCTCGACCGGCGCATGGCTAGCGCGAGCGTCGAGGTCACCGCCCCTGCGGACGGCTCCGTCCTGACGACGGATGCGCTCGAGTTCGTCGCCCGCCTCCACCGTGAGCTCAACCCGACGCGGCTCGAGTTGCTCGAACAGCGCCGAGAACGCGCGCAGCGGCTCGACGCAGGCGAGCGTCCGGACTTTCCGACGGAGACGCGGGACATCCGTGGCGCGGACTGGCACGTGGCTGACGCGCCGCCCGACCTGCGCGACCGCCGGTGCGAGATCACGGGGCCCGTCGACCGGAAGATGATGATCAACGCGCTCAACTCGGGCGCTCGCGTTTTCATGGCGGACTTCGAAGACGCGTGCTCTCCAACCTTCGACAACGTCGTCGCGGGCCAGCGCAACGTCAGCGACGCGGTCCGCCGGACGATCGAGCTCGAAACGCCCGCCAAGACGTACCGCCTGCACGACGAGACCGCGACGCTGATGATCAGGCCGCGCGGCTGGCACCTCCCGGAGCGGCACGTGCTCGTCGACGGCGAGCCGATGTCGGGGAGCCTGTTCGACTTCGGCCTCGTCGTGTTCCGGAACGCCCGCGAGCAGCTCGAGCGCGGGACCGGCCCGTACTTCTATCTGCCGAAGCTCGAGAGCCACCTCGAAGCGCGTCTGTGGCGTCGCGCGTTCGAGCTCGCGGAGGACGAGCTGGGGCTGCCGCGCGGGTCGATCCGCTGCACTGTCCTGATCGAGACGATCCTCGCCGCCTTCGAGATGGAGGAGATCCTCTACGAGCTGCGCGACTACGGCTGCTCGCTGAACGCCGGCCGCTGGGACTACATCTTCAGCGTGATCAAGAAGCTCGGCGCCGTGTTGCCGGACCGGGCGCAGGTGACGATGACCGTCCCGTTCATGCGCGCGTACACCGACCTCCTGGTGCGGTCGTGTCATCGGCATGGCGCGCACGCGATCGGCGGCATGGCCGCGTTCATTCCGTCCCGGAAGGACCCCGCCGTCAACGAGGTCGCGCTCGCGAAGGTCCGCGAGGACAAGGAGCGGGAATCCGCCGACGGTTTCGACGGCACGTGGGTCGCGCATCCGGATCTCGTTCCAGTTGCGACGGCCGAGTTCGACGCCGTGCTCGGCAGCCGGGCGAATCAGGTCGACCGGCTGCGTGACGATGTCGCCGTCGGCGCCGACGACCTGATCGACTTCCGCGTTCCGGGCGGGGAGATCACGGACGGCGGCCTGCGGACGAACGTCTCCGTGGGGGCTCGGTACCTCGACTCCTGGCTCCGCGGCGTCGGCGCGGCGGCGATCGACAACCTGATGGAAGACGCCGCCACCGCCGAGATCTCGCGAGCGCAGGTGTGGAGCTGGATCCGGGCGGGACGGTTCAGCCGCGAGCGCGTTCGGGAGGAGCTTGCGCTTGTGGAGGCGGCGGAGGACGCAAAGGAGCTGTTCGCCGAGGTGACCCTGGCCGAGGAATTCCTCGAGTTTCTGACCGTGCCGGCGTATTCCCGGCTCCCCTGAGGGGGCGCCCGCCCAGCCGCACCGGCTTGCTTCACAATTGGGGGAGGCAAGCGTCCCGAAGGGAGAACGATCGTGGCCGCGAGGAGCGGGGATCCACAGACACCGCAAGCCCCGCCGCGCTCGCCCGCGGGACAGCCCGGCTCGCCGGCAGGGCCGCCGGGCTCGCCGGGGTCGACGCCATCGCGTCCGCGGATCCGGATGCGTTGGGTCCTGTTCGCGCTCGCGCTGCTGGCACTCAACTTCTGGGCCGGCTCACGAGCGACGCAGTCGGCGTCGCGGGTGCGCGTCCCGTACAGCCCCTTCTTCCTCCAGCAGGTGAACGAAGGTCACGTGAAGGAGATCACGTCCAAAGGAACCGCGATTCAGGGGACCTTCACGCAGAAGGAGAGCTACGCCGGCTCGAAACCGACGACGCGCTTCCGAACCGAGGTTCCCGCGTTCGCCGACAACAACGCACTCTCGCGGCTCCTGGAGCGGAAGCGCGTGGTCGTGAACGCGCAGCCCCTGGACACCGGGGCGCCGTGGTGGGAGAACCTGCTGCTCGGCTTCGGACCGACGATCCTGTTCGTCGGGCTGCTCTTCTGGTTGATGCGCCGGGCAGGGAACGTGCAGAACCTGGTCGGCGCGTTCGGCCGCTCACGGGCGCGCCGCTACCAGCCGACGGGTGACCGCGTGACGTTTGCCGACGTCGCCGGAATCGACGAAGCGAAGGCGGAGCTGTCGGAGGTCGTCGACTTCTTGCGCAACCCCGAGAAGTACCGGCGCCTCGGCGGCCGCATCCCGCACGGCGTCCTCCTGTCTGGACCGCCGGGGACCGGGAAGACGCTGCTCGCTCGGGCGGTTGCGGGTGAGGCGAACGTCCCGTTCTTCTCGCTGGCGGCATCCGAGTTCGTCGAGGCGATCGTCGGAGTCGGCGCGTCGCGCGTGCGCGATCTGTTCGCACAGGCGAAGGAGGCGGCGCCGGCGATCGTGTTCATCGACGAGCTCGACGCGGTCGGGCGGTCGCGCACGTCCGGTGCCGCCGGCTTCAGCGGGGCCAACGACGAGCGGGAGCAGACGCTGAACCAGATCCTGACGGAGATGGACGGCTTCGACTCGTCGACCGGCGTAATCGTGATCGCCGCGACCAACCGGCCGGAGATCCTGGATCAGGCACTCCTTCGGCCGGGCCGGTTCGACCGGCGCGTGGTCGTGCAGCCGCCGGACCGCGCAGGGCGCGAGGCGATCCTGAAGGTACACGCGCGCGGCGTCCCGCTCGCGGCCGACGTCGACCTCAGCCGGATCGCCGCGACGACGCCGGGGATGGTCGGTGCGGACCTCGCCAACCTGGTCAACGAGGCGGCACTCCTCGCGGCGCGGCGGAACCATGACGAGGTCACCGAGGCCGACTTCACCGACGCGCTGGAGCGGATCGTCCTCGGCGCGGAGCGGCAGGTAATGATGAGCCCCGAGGACCGGCGGCGGACCGCCTACCACGAGGCCGGCCACGCCATCGTGGGCATGCTCACCGAAGGTGCAGACCCGGTGCGCAAGATCTCGATCATCCCCCGCGGGCTCTCGCTCGGCGTCACCTTCTCCGCCCCGGAGGCCGACCGCTTCAACTACCAGCAGCGCGAGCTGCTGGCCAAGATCAAGGTCGCTCTCGGCGGCCGGGGCGCGGAGGAGATCATCTACGACGAGCCGTCCACCGGCGCCGAATCCGACATCCAGCAGCTGACCGAGATCGCGCGGCAGATGGTCGGCCGCTGGGGCATGAGCCAGGCGATCGGCCCGCTCGCCGTGATCCCGACCGACGGCCGCGGCCCGCTCCTGCCCGGTGTCTCCGAGGTCTCCCAGCACACGCAGAAGCTCATCGACGAGGAGGTCCGACGGATCGTCGACGGCGCCCACGAGCAGGTGACCGCGCTGCTGACGCAGAATCGCCCCAGGCTGGACTCGCTCGCGCAGGCGCTGCTCGAGCACGAGACGCTCGACGAGGACGACGCGTACGCGGCGGCCGGGGTCGAGCGTACGGCTACCGATGGGAAGGGTGACTTCGCGCAAGCTGCGCAGGCGGCGACGCCGAGGCCCTGACCGACCTCTCAGCCGACGTCGATCAGCACCTTGCCGACCGCCCCGTTCTCGACAGCGGCGTGCGCAGCTGCCGCTTCCTCGAGCGGAAAGCGGTGCAGCGGCAACCCCGCCTGCTCTCCGACCGGCAGCGCGCCTTCAGCGACGGCCGCCGTGACATCGGCGACTCCGTGGTCCTTCGCCGCCGCCGGCACCGTGTACACGAGCACGAACTGGTAGCGGACGTTGCGGGACATCAGGCTGCGCATGGAGAGGCCGATGCTGTCGCCGCCCTCGCCGGCGTAGGTCGCGACAGTGCCATTGGACGCCAGCACGGCAGCGTCGAGCGCGGCGTTGGCACCCGGCGCGACCTCGACGACGATGTCAACACCGTCGGGCATGACGGCGCGGATCTGCTCCTGCGCGTCGCGGGCGCGATAGTCGACCACGTGCTCGGCGCCGGCCGCGCGAGCGAGCCCCGCTTTCTCGTCGCTGCTCACCGTGGCAACCACCTGCGCGCCTGACCAGCGCGCGAGCTGGATCGCCGCGTGTCCGACCGCGCCCGCGCCACCGGCGACGAGCACGGTCCGGCCGGCGAGAGCGCCCGGGGCGAGGCGATCGGGGCCCGCGTCGGACACGGTCAGGCAACGGTGCGCGGTGAGGGCGGGAATGCCGAGGCTCGCGCCCACGTCGAACGACGCGCCCGGAGGAAGCCGCGCGGCCTGCCGCTCGGGCAGGACGACGTACTCCTGAGCGGTCCCCTCCGCCCGCTGCCACGCGGCCTCCCAGAGCCAGACGTGCTCGCCGAGCCGCGCCGGGTCGACACCGTCTCCGACGGCGTCGACGACACCGGCGCCGTCCTGATTCGGCACCCGCTCGGCAAACGGCAGCGTCTCGGTCCCGGCGCCGGCTCGACGCGCCTTCCAGTCGGTCGGATTGACGCCCGAGACGCGGACCCGGACGCGAACCTCGCCCGGCGCCGGCTCGGGGATCGGGCGCTCGACGAGCCGAAGGACGTCGGCGTCACCCGCCTCGGAATAGACGACGGCCTTCAGGTGCGTCGGGTAGGCGAGGTCGGCACGCTGCCGACGTTACCGGCGCCTGGCCCACCTTCGGGCTAGCCCCACGCCCGACAGGCCGGGCTGCTCCATTGGCGGCAACGCGGCGGCCAGGCAGCCTCAGGTCTGATGCACAACGACGGGAAGGAAACAGTCATGAGCCCAGTCACGCAGGCCACTCCGACGCCCGGGGAGCAGAGGCGATGATTGCCGCGATGCGCCGCCTCGTCCAACCGCTCGTCCGGCCAGAGACCTACCGGACGCGGCTCTTCGTGCTGACGGCGATCCCGCTCGGCGCCGTCTGGGTCAGCGGGCTGTTCGCCCGGCGCTGATCGGCCTCGCCGCGATGACAAACGAGCGGCTGTGCGCAGTTCTCGCTCGATGACGCAGGGACTCCGCGCAGCTCACGCCTGGTCTGCCAGCGCGCTTAGCTCCACCAATCGAGGCCTTCGGCTCAGGGCAGTTCCGCCCACCCACGGCCCCGATGGGTACGAGTTGTAGTCACCTCATCGCACGCCAACTCCTAGGTCCGCGGCGCCAGCACGGTGCGTGAGAGCTGCGGGTAGGTCGCGCGATAGCCGCGCCAGCGCCCGATCGGTGCGAGGACGCCGAAGAGTACGCGCTGAACCGCCAGCGGCGGGGAACGGAACACGATGACATCGCTGAACTCCCGCGCGACCAGCGCGACTGCAGCGGAGGCGGCATGCCCTTGGCGTTGGTGTGTCCGAGCCGTGCGAGCCCGAACAGGATCTCGATCATGTATGCGAAGCGCTCGCCCGGAGTGATCTCCACGCGTGCTCGCGCGTCGCGGTCACCCGCGTTCCACCAGTCGTGCCACACGCCCGCCTCGATGACGGCCGACTCGCCCTCACGCAGGATGCTCGTCTGCCCGTCAAGCTTCAAGGTCAGTTCGCCCTCAAGCACGGTAAAGCGCTCGACAAGAGCGGGGTGGCGATGCTCCCCAACGACGCGCGCCCCGACGAGCGCGGTCAGCTCGGCGGTCGCGCGGCCCTCGGGATTCTTGAAGGGAAGCTCGAGGATCGTGGCACGCTCACCGGTGGCGGGGTTCTCCCAGACTTCGCCGATCTGGATCGGGGTGAGGTCCGGGGGACCGTGCGGGTCGGGATGCGACATGCGAACGATCCTTGTCACTGCCGATCCGTCCGTCAAGAAGCCCTGCCGCTGGCCGTGTTCGCCAGGCGGCTGCGGGACAGCGACATGATGCGGCCGGCCTCGCGATCGGCTGCAGCGTAATCTGCCTCAAGCTCCCTCTAAGAGCCTCTAACGGAATGACCACGCGCTGCCGGGGCGTGATGGGCGAGTGCGAGGCAAGGACGCAGAGAGCGCCAATAGTTGGGCTATTGGCGCGACCGAGGACGCGGCATCGTGCCGACCAGCGCGTCCCGCCAGCCCGTGCTTCGTTTCGTTAGAGGCTTTAAGGCGGCCGCTCTTAGCGACCCTGGCGAGGTTTGTATTCGGAGCGGCGCGCCGGTCACGACGACGCGGCTCCGAATGGGTCGCTAGCCCATCGGAAGGTCGCCGCGCACAAGGTGGCCGCCCGCCTGTGCGCCAGCGACCTTCCTACGTCTTGTCCCAAGAGAAGAAACCCGCGCTCCCCAAAGAGCGGATCCCAGCGCGAGGTCAAGGCGCACAAGGGCTTGTACCAGAATTGTCGCAGCACAATCTGGGTGCAACCGCGTTAACAGTCGGACTTTGCGGCGTATTCGATGCGAATTCCAGAACCAGTGGTGAATCGGTGCTATTCACTGGCGTCGGGGAGTCGGACGACACTCCGCCGAGTTCTCCCCCAACGGCGGAGGTGGGGCAGAGCGCCCAGTCCCCCGGG
>OEKB01000186.1_pt2 | contig 9986 bp, 11 predicted proteins | sample 1503171 | NCBI WGS metagenome assembly OEKB01 (sample SAMEA104379580, study PRJEB20068) | metagenome | isolation source: 1998
CTATGCTCGCAGCGTGCAGCAGACGCGCACGAGCGCCCCATCTCAGACCAAGTTCCTGCTCGCAGAATCGGAGCTCCCGCGGCGCTGGTACAACATCCGCCCCGACATGCCCACGGCCCCGCAGCCGGTGCTCCACCCGGGCACGGGCGAGCCGGTCGGGCCCGACGATCTCGCGCCGCTCTTCCCGATGGAGCTCATCGGCCAGGAGGTGAGCGAGGACGCCGAGATCCCCATCCCGGAAGAAGTGCTCGCGATCTACAGCCTCTGGCGTCCGACGCCGCTCTTCCGCGCCTCGCGGCTCGAAGAGGCGATCGGCACCCGCTCGCGCATCTTCTACAAGTACGAGGGCGTCAGCCCCCCGGGCAGCCACAAGCCGAACACCGCGGTCGCGCAGGCGTTCTACAACAAGAAGGAAGGGCGAACGCGCCTCTCGACCGAGACCGGCGCGGGCCAATGGGGAAGTGCGCTCGCCTTCGCCTGCAAGCTGATCGGGCTCGAGTGCAAGGTGTACATGGTTCGGGTCTCGTACGAGCAGAAGCCGTCACGGCGCTCGATGATCAAGGCCTGGGGGGCGGAGATCGTCCCGAGTCCTTCCGAGGACACCGAGAGCGGTCGCGCGATCCTCGCCGAGCAGCCGGATTCGCCGGGCAGCCTCGGCATCGCGATCTCCGAGGCGGTCGAGGACGCGGCGGGCCGGGACGACACCGCCTACTCGCTCGGAAGCGTCCTCAATCACGTGCTCCTGCACCAGACCGTAATCGGCCAGGAGGCGCTCGCCCAGATGGAGCTCGCGGGCGCCTTTCCCGACGTCGTCATCGGCTGTGTCGGCGGCGGCTCGAACTTCGCCGGACTCGCGTTCCCGTTCCTGCGCGAGAAGATCGCGGGTCGCGAGATCGACGTCCTCGCCTGTGAGCCGGAGGCTTGCCCGACGCTGACGCGCGGGCTCTTCGCCTACGACTTCGGCGACACGAGCAAGCTCACGCCGCTCGTGCCGATGCATACACTCGGCCACGACTTCGTCCCGGCGCCGATCCACGCCGGTGGGCTCCGCTACCACGGCGTCGCGCCGCTGATCTCGCAGCTCGTGCTCGACGGGTTGATCCGTGCGGAGGCCTACCTGCAGAACGATGTGTTCGCGTCCGCCGTCCTCTTCGCCGGCAGTGAAGGAATCATTCCCGCCCCCGAGGCAGCCCACGCGATTCACGGGACGCTGCAGGTCGCGAGGGCGGCCGACGAGGCCGGCGAGGAGCGCACGATTCTCTTCAACCTTTCCGGCCACGGCCACTTCGACATGGGCGCCTACGACAACTACTTCGCGGGCAAGCTCGAAGACGTCGCGCTGGACGAAGGCGAGATCCAGCGCGCGCTGCACGCGATCGAGGGTCTACCGACGCCCGCCTGAGCCGCGGTCTTCGTCGCCGTCGGGCCCGGCGGGATCGTGAACGCTTACGACGGCTAGGCCGGAACGCGGACTATGTGTTCGCGGCCTGCTAGGGGATCGGGAGGGGCCGCGTTCCCGCGCCCCGCCCTCTCCCTCCCTCACGCGTGAGACGTACGCTTCCGTCGGAACCGAGCGAGGAGGCGGGCGACGGACGCGATTCGCAGACTGCCGCGGGGAGCGAAGGCCGGACTCGCCGCGCTGGCGCTGATCGGTCTGCTTGCCGTCGTGGCGCTCGCCGCCCGCGGCGGTCATCCCAGCGGACACGGTCAAATCGTCCAGCGCCGCGTCCCGGACCGCGTCAACACCGATCTCCTGACGATCATCGTGATCGTCTACGTCGCCGGCGTCATCGGCCTCATCTGGGCACTCGCGGTGTTCAGCCACAAGTGGCGCCCGGTCAAGTCGAACTGGATCCGGGATCTGTTCGTGACGCTGCTCGTGTTCTCGATCCTCGCCGTCATCGGCGAGCGGCTGTTCACATCCGACGCGTTCAAGAAGCGGGCCAGGGAGTACGCCCAGCAGCAGCAGCGCTCGGCGGGGAAGGGCCGCCAGGCCAAACCGCCGCCGACCGGAAACATTCCGGAGCAGGGGGCGCAATTCGACTGGACGCTGGCGATCGGGATCCTGGGCCTGATCGTCGTCGGCGGCGCAGTGTTCTACGTGCGCGCGCGTCTCACGCCGTTGCCTGATCCGCTGGTGCTCCAGGACGACGTGAAGGAGGAGCTCTCCGTCGCCGTGTCCGGAGCGATCGACGACCTGCGCCGCGAGCCGGATCCTCGCCGCGCGGTCATCGCCGCCTACGCACGCATGGAGGGAGTGCTGGCGCGCCGCGGCCATGCACGCAACCCGGCCGAGACGCCGTTCGAGTACCTCTCGCGAATCCTGCTCAGCCTCCGCGTGCGCGAGGGCGCCGTGCGCGAGCTCACCGAGCTGTTCGAGCGCGCCAAGTTCAGCACGCACCCGATCGACGAGACGATGAAAGAGCGCGCGATCTCAGCGCTGCTCTCGGTGCGCGACGACCTCACGCCCGCGCTGGCCGCATGAGTTACGCCGTCCGTCGCGCGATCATCGTCGGCACGCTCGTCACGGTCGGCGCGCTGATCTCGCTCGTCTCGAGCGCCGGCGTCCGCGCACGCGTGCTGGATGCCTACTTGGTCACGATCGGCGGGATCCTCATGCTGATGCTCGTCCGGACGGTGCGCACATTGCTGCCGGATCGGACGATGTCCCCGTTCGCCGCCGCGCTCACGGCGATGCGCGCGCCCGCTCCACGCTCCGCCGAGCTCACCCTCGAGCGCGAGCTGGAGCTCGCCCGGCTGAACGCGTTCCACTTCCACACGCGGCTGCGGCCGCTTCTGCGCGAGATCGCCGCGCAGCGTCTCCGCCGGCGCTACGGCGTCGAGCTCGACCGCGAGCCCGCCCGGGCGCGCGAGCTCGTGCCGTCGGCCGCGTGGGAGGTCGTCCGGCCGGACTGCCAGCCCCCCGAGGACCGTCTCGCCCGCGGTCCGTCGCTGGACTCGCTGCGCACGCTCGTCTCCGAACTTGAGAGGCTCTAGCCGGATGACGAGCGTGGGAGATGTCGCCGAGCGCTGCGAACGCATCCTCGCGGAGGTCGAGCGGGCTGTGGTCGGCAAGCGCGACGCGCTGGAGCTCGTGCTGCTCGGCTTCCTTGCCGACGGGCACATCCTGATCGAGGACTTCCCGGGGCTCGCGAAGACGCTGATCGCGCGCTCGTTCGCCCAGGTGTGCGACATGCGGTTCGCGCGGATCCAGTTCACGCCCGACCTGATGCCTTCTGACGTGACGGGCTCGTCGATCTACAACCAGCGCACGGCCGACTTCGAGTTCCGGCCGGGTCCGATCTTCGCCAACCTCTTGCTCGGCGACGAGATCAACCGCGCGCCGCCGAAGACGCAGGCAGCCCTGCTCGAGGCGATGCAGGAGGGACAGGTGACGATCGAGGGCGTCTCGCATCCGCTCGAGCGTCCCTTCCTCGTGGTCGCGACCCAGAACCCGATCGAGTACGAGGGCACGTATCCGTTGCCCGAGGCGCAGCTCGACCGGTTCCTCCTGCGCGTCGGCGTCGGCTATCCGGCGCGGGAGGACGAGTGGAGCATGCTCGATCGGCGGCTCGAGCGCGGCGAGGACGAGATCCGGCTCGAGCGCGTGGTCGACCGCGCCGGGCTCCTCGAGCTCCAGCGAACGCTCGAGCACGTCCATGTCTCCGAGGCGATCGGCTACTACCTCGTCGATCTCGTCGCGTCCACCCGCACGAGCACGCGCGTCCAGGTCGGCTCGAGCCCGCGAGGAACGCTCGCGCTCCTGAAGCTCTCCCGGGCGCATGCTGCGCTCCGCGGTCGCGATTTCGTGACGCCGGAGGACGTGAAGGCGGTCGCGATTCCCGCGCTCGCGCACCGGTTGATGCTGCGGCCGGAGCTGTGGGTGCAGCGCGTGCGGCCCGACGACGTCGTGCGGGAGTCGTTGCAGACGGTGCCGACGCCCGCGGCGGAGGACGTCGCCGGCCGGCCCGGATGAGGCGCGTCCTCGGCGCGAAGCTTCCCGCCTACGCGGCCCTCGCCGCCGCCGGTCTCGTCGCCGCGCTCGCGCTTCGCCTGCAGGAGCTGGTCGTGGTCGCGGCGCCGTTCGCGTTGCTGCCGACCGTGTCGCTCCTCTTGTCCCGACGGCCCACGATCGACGTCGCGGTTGCGCTGGAACGGGAGCGGGCACTCGAGGGGGAGGAGCTCGACGTGTCGGTCACGCTCGCCGCGGAAACAGGGGCCGACCGGCTCGAGGTGCTGCTCGAGCTGCCGCGCGGGATCACCGTGGTCGACGGCGACAACCCGGCGGCGATCCGGATCCGCGACGATGAGCGGCGCGTGGTGCCGCTGCGCCTTCGCTGCGAGCGCTGGGGCGGGTATCGGATCGGCCGCGTCTACTTCCGGGCCGCCGACCGCTTCGGGTTCACGTCCTGGGAGTGGCTCGTGGACGACCGTTCCGCCCTGAAGGTCTACCCGCGCGAGGAGCTCGTCCACGAGCTCCTGCGGCCGGTCGAGACGCAGGTCTTCACCGGGAACCACGTTGCGCGCCAGAAGGGCGAGGGAATCGAGTTCGCCGATCTCCGCGCGTTCGTTCCCGGCGACCGAGTGCGGCATGTCAACTGGCGCGCGAGCGCACGGCGCGGTGAGCTCTGGGTCAACGAGCAGCACGCGGAGCGGAACGCCGACGTCATCCTCTTCGTCGACACGTTCACGGAAGCGAGCCGCGAGGGGCACTCGACGCTCGACCTCGCGCTCCGCGCCGCGGCGTCGTTGACGGCGCGCTACCTCCAGCAGAAGGACCGGGTGGGGTTCGTCACGTTCGGAGGAATGCTCAACTGGATGCTGCCGGCCACCGGCGCCGTGCAGCTGTACCGGCTCGTCGACTCGCTGATCGACACGCAGATCGTCCTCAACTACGCCTGGCGCGACATCGATGTCCTGCCGCGCCGGACGCTGCCGCCGAAGGCGATGGTGATCGCGCTGACGCCCCTGCTCGACGATCGGGCGATCGGGGCGTTGCTCGACCTTCGCTCTCGAGGGTTCGACCTCGTCGTTGTCGAGATTGCGCCGGAACCGTTCATGGCGCGCCCGTCGGGCGAGCTCGCGTCGCTCGGACGGCGGCTCTGGGAGCTGCGACGGGAGACGTTGCGCGGCCGCTTCCAGGAGGCCGGCGTTCCCGTCGCCGTCTGGAACGATGAGCGCGGGCTCGCCGAAGGGCTGGAGGAGGTGACGACATTCCGCCGTCGCGGCAGGGTCGCGTACGCCTAGCGACGGCGCTCGCCGCGCTGGTCCTGCTCGGCGGGCTCGTCGCCTATCCGGCGGCCGAGGGCGATCGGCTCGCGCCGCTCGTCGCCGCTGTCGGCGTCGCCGGCTGGCTCCTGGTCGTGCTCGGTTTCGTGGGCCGGTGGCCGGTCGTGCTCACCTGGGGGTTGCTCGGATTCGGCGCGGAGTACGGGCTGTTCCTGCGCCTCCGCGGGGGAGCGGTGGACGCGTGGGCGCCGTTCGTGGCGGCCGCGCTGCTGCTCGCCGGTGAGCTCGGCTTCGAGTCGATCCGCGGTGGTCTCGGGTGGGCCGATCGGAGGCTCGTGCTCGATTGGGCGGCCGCGATCCTGGCCGCGTCCGGATGCACCGCGCTCGCAGGAGGATTCCTGCTCGTGGTAAGCGGCAGTGCGAAGGCAGGCCTGGCTCTCGAAGGCGCCGGCGTTGCGGCGGGCGTGCTGACTGTCGCGATCCTCGTGCGGATCGCCGCCGCGAGAGCCCGGCCCCCGGCTAGAGGCTCGTGACGTTGTCGGCGTCGCCCTCGACGTCTTCGCCGACGACTCCGCCGGGATCCGGCTTCTTCTCGTCGTCCCCGCGGTCGACGACGTCTTCCCGCGCTCGCGCCGCGCTACTCGTCGCCGATCGCCTCCGCAAGGAGCCCGCAGGCATACGCGCGCCATGCCAGGTCGGGATCTGAGCTCAACCGACCGCCTCCCTCGAGCGACGTCAGCGCGGCGAGCAGCACCGCACGCCGCTTGGGGGTGTCGAGATCGGCGGCGAGCTCGAGGACTGCGGGGTCGTCGAGCCTCGGCTCGCGGTTGAGATCGCCGCCGGCCGCGAAGACGAAGAGCGCACGCCTGATCGCTCCGTTCCGTTCGTCCTTCGCGAGCGGCACCTCCTGCCCGGCGAGGTACGCGAGGACGACGACCTCGACGTCGCTCGTCGCCGGCGCGTCTTCTTCGCTCGAGACTACGGCCCCTTCCGGCGCTCCCCGCCCGAGCGCCGGTCTTTGCCGGCTCGGCGATCCTGTCCTGAGCGGCGCTCCTCGCCGGGCGGCGGCTGGTTCGACTGCCGGCGATCGGCGCCCTGGCGGCGCTCGCCACTCGAACGCCGGTCTTCCCCCGAGCGTCGCTCCTCGTCGGCCACGGTCTAACCGACGAACTCGTCGGTGGTCGCGAGCGCCTCGTCGAGGACGGCGATCCCCTCCTCGATCTCGTCACGCGTGATCGTCAGCGGCGGGCACACCATGACGACGTTCCAGTGGGTCATCAGGTAGAGGCCGCGCTCGAGGGCCGCCTTCCCCAGCCGGGCGACGGGCGCAAAGGCTTGGCCGGTGGCGTTGAACGGGACGAGCGGCTCGCGCGTCGCGCGATTCCGGACGAGCTCGATCCCCCAGAAGCACCCCAGGCCGCGCACTTCTCCGACGGACGGATGACGGTCCTGCAGGCCCCGGAGCGCTTCCGCGAAGACACCGCCCATCTCGGCGGCGTTCTCGACGATGTCCTCTTCGCGGAACGCCTCGATCGACGCGATCGCAGAGGCACAGGCGAGCGGATGACCGCTGTACGTCAGGCCGCCGGCGAAGTACTTGTCGCGCACCCACTCCGCGATCGGCTCTCGCACGATCATCGCGCCGAGCGGCACGTAGCCGGAGTTGATCCCCTTCGCGACCGTGAGGATGTCCGGGACGACGTCCCAGTTGTCGACCGCGAACCATCTGCCGGTGCGGCCGAAGCCGGCCATCACCTCGTCGGTGATCAGCAGGATGCCGTGGCGGTCGCACACCTCACGGATCGCCTGCAGGTAACCGTCGGGCGGGACGATGACGCCGTTCGTGCCGGTGATCGTCTCCAGGATCACCGCGGCGACCGTGTCCGCGCCCTCGTACTGCAGGATCTCCTCGAGGTGCGGCGCGCCCGTACAAACGGGGCACGGGTCGGGATGCCCGGCGGGGCAACGGTACGTGTAGGGATCGAGCATGCGCACGACGCCGGGGATGCCGGGCTCGGCGGGCCAACGCCGCGGGTCGCCGGTGAGGCTGATCGCGCCGGCGGTCGCTCCGTGGTACGAGCGGTAGCGGGCGATCACCTTGTGACGGCCCGTGTACCAGCGCGCGAGCTTGATCGCGTTCTCGTTCGCCTCGGCGCCGCCGTTCGTGAAGAACGTCATCGCCAGGTCCCCGGGCGTGATCTCCGCGAGCATGCGCGCGAGCGTCGAGCGTGGCTCCGTCGCCATCGGCGGCCCGATCGTGCACAGCTTCTCCGCCTGCTCCTTGATCGCGGCGACGACCTTCGGATGCTGGTGGCCGATCGAGACGTTGACGAGCTGCGACGCGAAGTCGAGATAGCGCTTGCCCTCGTAGTCCCAGAAGTAGCGGCCTTCCGCACCGGCAACCGGGATCGGAGCAATGGCGTCCTGCACCGACCATGAGTGGAGGACGTACTGCTTCGCGTCGGCGACGATCCGGCGGCCGAGGTCGGTGTTGGACTCGACGATCGCCACGGGCGGAGCTTACCTCGACCCCGGGCGCTCCTCAGAACCGAGACGGGATCGTGGCCGGCGGCTTGCCGATCACGATCGCGATCTCCAGCAAGTTCGTGAGCTGGATCGCGCGCGGGTCGGCGGTGTACTTCCGGCCGGCGAGGTAGAAGGCGATGCTCGTCTTCGGCCGGCAGAACGTCCCGACGCACTTCGGGGTCAGCCTGACGTTCCACTCCGTGAAGAACTCGCCCAGCGTGTTCAGCTTGTTGACCGGCGATTCCGTGTGCAGGACGCCGTCGTCCGCGTGCGTGTGCAGCGGCGAGATGCATGCATCGGCGCAGGGCGGGTCAATGCCGCCGTAGGCGATCGACCCGTCTGCCTCGGCGAACTCGTGGACGGCCGGGTCGGTGATGTCGATGCCGATCGCAGCGGGAACCACGTCGTGGTGACCGTTCACGAAGATGTCGAGGTGCGCGTGGACGTGGTAGGCGAGCTGCTCGGCGGGCTCGGGCGTCAGCGCCGCCAGACGCGCGCGATGCATCGGGTCGGAGGGCGCGGGCCACCGGGCCACGGGCGGCGGGCCCGACGATTGCGTCGTGGTGGTGTGGGAGCCTGACCCGCAGCCCGCCGCGAGCGCCGCGCAGACGGCGAGTGCGATCCCGAAGCGCACGGGCCCGACTGTACCGCGGTACGCTGGTCCGGACACGCGAGGAGGATCGAGATGACCGAGCTAGCGACGCCGCCTATCGAGCAGGAGCAAGAAGTCAAGCGGATCAGCCATTGGATTGGCGGTCACACCGTGGAGGGAACGTCGGGTCGAAGCGGCCCCGTCTACAACCCGGCGGCCGGCCGTCAGACCGGCGCCGTCGACTTCGCGAGCCCGGAGGACGTCGACCGCGCAGTCCAAGCTGCGAAGGCCGCGTTCCCGGCCTGGCGCGCGACGTCGCTGTCGAAGAGGTCCGCGATTCTCTTCCGGGTCCGTGAGCTCGTTCACGATCACAAGGACGACATCGCACGCATCCTCACGGCCGAGCACGGCAAGGTCTTCAGCGACGCGCAGGGCGAGGTCGCACGCGGGCTCGAGGTGATCGAGTACTGCTGCGGGGTTCCCGAGCTGCTGAAGGGCGGCTACTCCGAGCAGGCCTCGACCGGGATCGACGTCTACTCGATCCGGCAGCCGCTGGGCGTGGTCGCCGGGATCACGCCGTTCAACTTCCCCGCGATGGTGCCCATGTGGATGTGGGCGCCCGCGATCTCGTGCGGCAACACCTTCGTGCTGAAGCCGTCGGAGAAGGATCCGTCGGCGTCGATCTTCACTGCACAGCTGCTGCGGGAGGCCGGGGTGCCGGACGGCGTCTTCAACGTCGTCCACGGCGACAAGGTCGCGGTTGACGCCGTGCTCGAGCATCCGGACATCGCCGCGGTCTCGTTCGTCGGCTCGACGCCGATCGCGAAGTACGTGTACGAGACCGCGACCCGGAGCCACAAGCGTTGCCAGGCGCTCGGGGGCGCGAAGAACCACATGATCGTGCTTCCCGACGCGGACATCGACATGGCGGCGGACGCAGCCGTCAGCGCCGGCTACGGCTCGGCGGGGGAGAGGTGCATGGCCGTCTCGATGGTCGTCGCGGTCGGCCACGCGGCGGACGAGCTCGTGGATGCAATCAAGGAGCGGATTCCGAAAGTCAAGGTCGGCGACGGCATGGACGCTTCCTCGGAGATGGGGCCGCTGATCACGGGCGAGCATCGCGACAAAGTCGCGGGCTACGTCGAGCGCGCCCCGGACGAAGGCGCGACCGTGGTCGTCGACGGGCGCGGCGGTGCGCCGGATGAGGGCTTCTTCCTGGCGCCGTCGTTGCTCGACAACGTGAAACCCGGGACGAAGGCCTACGACGACGAGATCTTCGGCCCGGTGCTCGGGATCACGCGCGTCGACACGTACGACGAGGCTGTCCGACTCGTGAACGAGAACCCGTACGGGAACGGGACGGCGATCTTCACCCGCGACGGCGGCGTGGCGCGCCAGTTCCAGTTCGACGTGCAGGCGGGCATGGTCGGCGTCAACGTGCCGATCCCGGTGCCCGTGGCGTACTACTCGTTCGGCGGCTGGAAGAACTCCCTCTTCGGCGACCTGCACATCTACGGCCCGGAGGGCATCGACTTCTACACGCGCGGTAAGGTCGTCACGTCACGCTGGCCGGATCCAGCCACGTCCAAGGTCGACCTGGGCTTCCCGCAGACGCGCTAGGGCAGGACCGCCGGCGGGG
>OEKB01000117.1_pt4 | contig 9885 bp, 11 predicted proteins | sample 1503171 | NCBI WGS metagenome assembly OEKB01 (sample SAMEA104379580, study PRJEB20068) | metagenome | isolation source: 1998
GAGCCGCTACGCGCGCGAGAAGTGGTCTTCTTCCGGGACGTCGTCCCGGCCGAGCGCCGGCGTGCCGTGCGGCGTGGCCGCGCCGCCTGCACTTTTTCCACCGGCTCTTCCTCGACCTGCGGGACCTCCTCCATCGGCTCCGACACCGGTGACACCGGCTGTGCGGGCTCCGACGTACTGCTGAATGGGTAACCCTCCATACAACCCTCCTATTCGGAGATTTCCTGTACGACCTGGCCGGTCTGCTTGTCGTCCCCTTCGCGGGCGACGTCGGCTTGTGCCAACACGCCCACTAGCCGACCGTCCTCCTCCACCACAGGCAGGCGACGAACCTTGTGCTGGGCCATCAAGCGCAGAGCGTCGTCGAGCTCCTGTCGAGGATCAACCGTGACGAGATCGTTCGACGCAACCTCGCGAACGGTCGTCGACTGCGGGTCCTTGCCTTCCGCAACCACCCGAACGGTGATGTCGCGGTCGGTGACCATTCCGGTCAGCACTCCGTTCTCTGTGACGGGTACAACCCCGGCGTCCTCCTGTTTCATGATCCGTGCCGCTTCGGCAACCGGCTTGTCCGGCTCGATCGTCGAAGGATTCGAAGTCATGATGTCCCGGATGCGCTGACTCATGTCTCCTCCTTGTCGTCTTCGCCGGAACGTTTCCCTGCATTGTGCACGCCCAAACGACACGATCGCATCATGATGACGTGTTCGGACCGCATACGTGCACTTGCATTGTCGTTCCCGTCGACGTACGAAGACGCGCCGTGGGGATTCCCGGTCTTCAAGGTGGGCGACAACAAACTGTTCGCGATGATGACGCATCGCGACGACAAATGCGAGTGCGAATTGACGGTGAAACTCACTTCCGAGGAACGCGAGGTTGCGATGTTGCATCCGTTCGTTCGTCGCGCGTCGCATGTCGGCCGCTACGGCTGGGTGACGGTGCGCGTCACGGACGAAGAATCCCTGCAAGTGGCGCTCGAATGGATGCGCGAGAGCTACTGGCTCAAGGCACCGGCAGCGATTCGCGACGCCGCGTTCGCGGACTGAAGCTTGCCGTTCGCGGTTCACTCGACACGCCAATCGACAATCACCTCACGACGAACGCCCGCTCGCACGCGGGTGCGGGAGCTGCGCGCCGATGCGCCCGTGCGCTCGGAAAAAACCGTGTCTGAGCGGGGACTTCGCGGCGGTTGGCTGCATCGTGTGCCCAGGGAGACGACGTGAGCGCGCGTGTACGAGGACGGCTGACGACGTTGCGCGCGGCGATCGAAGACGACATCGAGCTCCTCGTCGGCTGGCACCGCGATCCAGACGTCTCACGCTTCTGGGACGACGAGATTTTCACTCCGTCGGAGATCCGCGAGCGGCTCGAGGGAGGCGATGTAGACGCGTACATCGTCGAGGCGGACGGCGTGCCGATCGGCTACGCGCAGACGTGGCGTTCGGACGACGGGCGCGGCGGAGGTCTCGACATGTTCCTGATTCCGACGGCGCGCGGTGTCGGCTACGGACCCGACGCAGCGCGTGCCCTCGCCACATACCTGCGCGATGAGGCGGGCTGGACGGAGATCACGGTCGACCCGTACCTCTGGAACGAGCAAGCGATCCGCGCGTGGGAGCGTGCGGGCTTCGTGCGCGTCGGCGAGCGGCAGGCGGACGACGTGCACTCCTCGTCGTGGCTCATGATGCGCTTCGCGGAGCCTGTCTGAGCGCTAATCAGCTTCGGGATCGTTCTCGGCGTCGCTCGGCTGCTCCGGATCAGGAACCGGTGACTCGTCGAGCTCCTCGTTTCGGTTGTCCTCGCGGGGATGATCCGTATCCTGGGCATGCATGAAGGTCGTCCTTCCCGACAGCTCCGAACTCGAACTTCCCGATGGCGCGACGGGCCTCGACGCGGCGCGCGCGATCGGACCGAAGCTCGCCGAGGAGGCGGTGCTCGTGCGGTCCGACGGCCATGTCCAGGACCTGCGTCTGCCACTTCAGGACGGGCAGCCGATCCAGATCCTGACATCGCGCGACAAGGACGACCCGGACGCGCTCGGAGTCCTGCGCCATTCCTCCGCGCACCTGCTCGCGGAGGCGGTGCGACGGCTGTATCCCGGCGTGAAGATCGCGATCGGCCCGGCAATCGAGAACGGCTTCTACTACGACTTCGAGTTCCCCGAGCCCATCCGCGAGGACGATCTGCCGCGAATCGAGGAGGAGATCAACCGCGAGCTGGCCGAGGGGCGCGAGTGGAAGCGCGAGGAGGTTTCAGCCGACGAGGCGAAGCGTCGCTTCCTCGAGGAGAACGAGCCGTACAAAGTGGAGCTCGTCGAGACGGCGGACGGGCCGATCTCCTTCTACACGCAGGGCGACTTCACGGACCTCTGCCGCGGACCGCACCTGCAGAACTCGAAGCCGATCAAGGCCGTGAAGCTGACCCATCTCGCCGGCGCCTACTGGCGGGGCGACGAGCACAACACGCAGCTGACGCGGATCTACGGCACGGCCTTCTACTCGAAGGACGACCTCGACGCGTACCTCGAGCAGCTCGAGGACGCGCGTCGGCGCGACCACCGGAAGCTCGGACCGCAGCTCGACCTCTTCCACTTCGAGGACGTCTCGCCGGGAGCGGCGCTCTGGCACCCGAAGGGGATGGTGGTGTGGAACGCCCTCGAGGACCTCCGCCGGCAGGAGAACGCGAAGCGAGGCTACGTCGAGGTGAAGACGCCGCTGATGTGGGACATCGAGCTCTGGAAGCGAAGCGGTCACTGGGACAAGTACGGGGTGAACCTCTTCCTGATCCAGCACGGGGAGTCCACGTACGGCCTCAAACCCATGAACTGTCCCGGCCACATGCTGCTCTTCAATTCCCGGCTGCGCAGCTACCGCGAGCTGCCGGTGCGCTACGCCGAGGCGGCGGTGCTGCACCGCGACGAGCCGACGGGCGCGCTTCAGGGGCTGACCCGCGCACGCCAGTTCAGCCAGGACGACGCGCACGTCTTCTGCACCGAGGAGCAGATCGAGCCGGAGATCGACCTCATGTTCGACTACCTCGGGTTTCTCTACGACAGGTTCGGCGTCCGCGAGCTCGCGCACGCGGAGCTGTCGACGAGGCCGGACAACAGGCTCGGCACGGACGAGGACTGGGACAAGACGGAGGGAATCCTCCGGACGGCGATCGACCGCATGGGCCTGCCGTACCGCGTCGCGGAGGGCGAAGGCGCGTTCTACGGGCCGAAGATCGACTTCTTCATGGACGACGCGATGGGCCGTCCCTGGCAAATGGGAACGATCCAGCTCGACGGCCAGCAGCCGGCGCGCCTCGGCTGCACGTACATGGGCGCCGACAACCGCGAGCACATGCCCTACCTGATCCACCGGGCGCTCTTCGGCTCGCTCGAGCGCTTCATCGGCATCCTCATCGAGCACTACGGCGGCGCCTTCCCCTTCTGGCTCGCACCGGTCCAGGTGCGGATCATTCCCGTCGGGGAGAGCCACCGCGAGCCGGCGGCCCGGCTCCGCGCTGCCCTGCAGGAGTACCGCGTCGAGGTCGACGAGCGGGACGAGACGGTCGGCAGACGGATCCGCGACGCCGAGCTGGAGAAGATCCCCTACGTGATCGTCTACGGCGACAAGGAATCGGACGAGTCGCTTGCGATCCGAAAGCGGGGCGGCGAGCAGGCCAGAGTGGGCCTCGAAGCCCTTCGAGCCGAGCTTGCTACGCTGTGAGCCTGCCAAGCAGGAGCGCCCCCGTTCCTCACCGCCCGAGCTGTTGAGCTCAGGGACGGTTCAACCGAGTCGTGAAAGACGAGGAACCGGGCCGCTGCTTGCCAGCGGTTTTTGTCATTCAGAGAAAGGATTGAAGTCAGCTTGGTGATTGCTCTTTGAGGCCGAGAAGACGACCTGGGCCTCCCGACCGCATGCCGGCGCAGCCGCAGGACCGCATCAACGAGGCGATCCGTGCTCCGCAGGTGCGGCTGATCGGCGAGGACGGCCAGCAGCTCGGTATCAAGCCCACGCGCGAGGCGCTCGAGTACGCGTTCTCGAAGAACCTCGACCTCGTGGAGGTCGCTGCGCAGGCGGATCCCCCTGTCGCGAAGGTCATGGACTGGGGGAAGTACCGGTACGAGCAGGAGCAGAAGGCCAAACTCGCCCGCAAGCACCAGACGCAGATCAACGTCAAGGAGATCAAGCTCAGGCCCAAGATCGGGATTCACGACTACAAGACGAAGAAGGGGCACGTCGAGCGCTTCCTCAACCAGCGTGCGAAGGTGAAGGTCACGATCATGTTCCGGGGGCGCGAGGTCGCGCATCCGGAGCGCGGCCGCGACCTGTTGATGCGGCTGGCCGAGGATGTGAGCGACATCGGCCAGGTCGAGTCCCAGCCGGTGCTCGACACCCCGCGGAATATGGTGATGGTGCTCGCGCCGACGAAGAACGCAGGAGTCAAGAGAGATGCCGAAGACGAAAACGTCCAGCAGCGTGAAGAAACGGTTCAAGGTGACCGGGAGCGGCAAGCTGCTGCGCCGGCACGCGATGAAGAGCCACAACCTGGAGAAGAAGTCGTCCAAACGTAGGCGCGGGTTCCGCAAGGACTACGAGGTGTCCCCGGCGGACGCGCGCGCGGTGCGGAAGCTGTTCGGACGGAAAGGTGGCGGGCGCTGATGCCGCGCGTGAAGCGATCGGTTCACGCGCGGAAGAAGCGGCGGAAGGTCCTCGCGCAGGCGAAGGGGTACTGGGGGCTGAAGAAGTCGTCGTATCGCTACGCGAAGGAGCAGGTCGACCACTCGCTGACGTACGCGTACCGAGACCGCAAGGCGAAGAAGCGGACGTTCCGCCGCCTATGGATCATGCGGATCAACGCGGGGGCACGCGCGAACGGGCTCTCGTACAACCGGCTCGTCGCGGGCATGAAGAAGGCGAACATCGAGCTCGACCGCAAGGTGCTCGCCGAGCTCGCGGTCAGCGACCCACAGGCGTTCAGCGCGATCGCCGAGCAGGCGAAGTCAGCACTCGACCGCTGAGGCGCAGCGTCGCAAAGCTCTGAGCGTTTGGCGGACCTACGGGGCGCGTTAGACGGGCGCACGGGCGAAGCCCGTCCGCCCGCTCTGGTCGGCGTCGTCGAGGCGACGCCTTGCTGAGAACCGAGCTCGCAGAGGCGTTCCTCCGTCAGGCGGACGCCTGCGGGCGGAGCGGGTCGCGGCTCTACGCGGACGTCTGCCGACGCCTCGCCGCGGAGCCTGCGGTCGATTCGATCGTGGGCGAGGTTCGCTGGGACGCCCCGATTCGACTGCTGGGAGGGCTGCACTACCTCGCCCTCGCGGACGGGATCGACCCCTGGTCGGCCCTGCCCGAGGTGCTGAATGATCATCGTGACTGGCTGGCCGAGTTCGTCGCCGAGCAGGACGTGCAGACGAACGAGGTCGGTCGCTGCTTCGCGCTGCTGCCGGCATTCCTCGAGCTTGCTCGCGCGAGCAGACGGCGGCTCGACCTGATCGAGCTCGGGCCGAGCGCCGGGCTCAACCTCGTCTTCGATCGCTATCGCTATCGCTACCGACGGGCAGAGTGGGGTCCTCGCACGTCTCCCGTCGCGCTCGGCGCCCAGGAACGGGCCGAGGTTCCGAAGGACCTGCTGGATGTCCGTCTCGAGGTCGGAGCCCGACGGGGAATCGACCTGAAGCCCGTCGACGTGACGACGGACGAGGGCGTTCGCCTCCTCACGTCGTTCGTCTGGGCGGATCAGTGGAGCCGCCTCGAGCGGCTCCGGCGCGCGATCGACGTCGTGCGCGCCGGACCGCCCGAGCTGATCCGCGGCGACTATGTCGAGGTTCTGCCCCGCCTCCTCGAGCGGCGAGATCACGACGGGCTCACGGTCGTCTTCCAGTCGGCCTCGACGCAGTACCTGCAGCGGGAGCGCTACGACGAGCTGCGTGCGGTGCTCCGTGAGGCAAGCCGCGAGGCCCCGCTCGGCTGGATCTCGACCCAGCGCCACGACGAGGAGGAGGGGAGGCTCCAGGGATACGCCCTCGAGCTGGCGTGTTGGCCGGAGCAGGACGCCCGGGTCGTCGCGCACATGGGGTATCACGGCGAATGGCTGGACTGGACCGGCACCTGAGACTCGTCCGGCGCCTCGCGTCGGCGCGTCAGCGCGAGAAGCTCGGCCTGTTCGTGTGCGAGGGGGAGGATCTGGTCGGGGCGGCACGCGACCAGGGAATCGAGCCCGTCGAGCTGCTCGTCGCCGGGGAGAACGTCGCTCCGGAGGCGCTGGCCGAGGTGTCGGCTCTCGCTCACCCGCCGCGCGTGATCGGAATCTATCGCCGGGCCGATCTGGCACGAGACGACGTCCCGTCGATCGGGCTGGCGCTCTGGCGCGTGGGCGATCCCGGGAACGTCGGCGCGCTGATCCGGACCGCGGACGCTCTGGGCCCGGCCTTCGTCGCGCTGTCGGACGGCTGCGCGGATCCGACGGGCCCGAAGGCCGTCCGCGCGTCCATGGGCTCGCTCTTCCGCGTGCCGCTGATCGCGTTCGACGAGGCGCCGCGTCCGTGGGTCGCGCTGGTCGCGCGGGGCGGCGATGACCTTGCGCTGGTGTCGGGGGCGACGTTCGTGCTCGGCTCAGAGCGCGAAGGGCTTCCCGCCGACGTGCTCGAGCGCTGCGCCGAGCGCGCGACGATCGCCCTCGCCGACGGCGCGGACTCCCTGAACGTCGCGGCGGCAGGCGCGATCGCGCTCTACGAACGAGCACGTCGGTCGCCGCCCTAGGGAGGCTCAGCGGGCCCGCCGGGCGATCCAGACCGTGTCCTCGCCGCCGGCATACGGGCTGCGGTCGAACCAGCCGTAGCAGGCCTCGACCTCGAAGCCGGCGCCTTCGAGCAGCGCGCGCCACTCGTCCGGCTCGATCCAGGCAAGCGCCATCGTGGCCTCGCCCGTCTCCCCTCGGACGGTTAGCGTCAGGGTGCGCGCGCGCGTGTCCCAGATCGCGCGCTCCCAGATCCCGGGCTCGCGCTCGAGCCACCGGTCGTGCGTCTCCTCGACGTCGTCCAGGGCGGGTGCGAAGACGTCGAACGCGAGCCGGCCGCCCCGAGTGAGCAACGCGTGCGCCGCGGTGAGTGCGCGAGCCCGCTCCGCGGACGTGTGCAGGTGGAGATACGAGCGGAACGGGCAGATCACGAGCGGGACGCGCTCTTCCACCGCCGGTGCGAGGAGGTCGCCGAGCCGGAGGTCGAGCTCCACACCTGCGAGCGTCGCGCGGCGGGCGCAGACCTCCAGCATCCCACGCGACGAGTCGATGCCGATCACGCGAATCCCGTCCGCCGCGATCGGGACGGCGATCCGTCCGGTGCCCACGCCGAGCTCCACGACGGGGCCGCCTGCGCGTCGCGCTTCCTCGAGGTAGAAGCCGACGTCCTCGGTGACGGAGACGCTCCAGGGGTCGTAGAGCTCCGCGATCGCGTCGTAAGGGGTCGCCCGACGCACGGCAACATTCTGGCCATGCGGGCGCGCCTGTATCGTGCAGGCATGGCTGTCGCGCGGAGCACCTTCCTGTTTACCGGGCCCCGGCTCGCCGGGGACCGGCGCTGACGTCAGCCGCGCGCCGACTACCGACACCGAGCCGGGGCCGCCACCGACGACCCTTGTGGCTCAGAGCCACAAGCCATTGGCGTGCGAGGAAGGACCCGTGAGCAGGAAACCCGACAATCCCGAACCGGCTACAGTCGCCGCCGTGGACGCGGCGGCACTGCAGGACGAGGCGCTCGCCGCCGTCACGGGCGCAGCCACCTCGGCGCAGCTCACCGAGCTGCGCACGCACTACCTGGGCCGGAGGAGCGAGCTCAAGCAGGCGCTGCGCGAGGTGCGGGACCGTGAGACCGGGATGACGCTGAACGCCGTCCGGGAGCGCCTCGAGGAGGCGTTCGCCGAGCGCGAGGCTGAGCTCGAGCGTGCGGAGCTCGACCGAGCCCTCTCCGCCGACGGCTTCGACGTGACCCTTCCCGGCGACGAGCTCGCGGTCGGCCAGCTCCACCCGACGACCCAGATCCGCCGCATCGTCGAGGACGCGTTCCTCGGGCTCGGCTACGAGATTCGCGACGATCGCGAGGTCGAGACCGTCGAATACAACTTCGACAAGCTCGCGTTCCCGTCCACGCACTCGAGCCGCTCGCCGCGGGACACGTTCTTCCTCGACGACGAGACGGTGCTCCGCACGGAGACCTCTCCGTCGCAGATCCACCAGCTCGAGGAGCGCGAGCCGCCCGTCTACATGGTCTCGATCGGGCGTGTCTATCGCCGCGACGCGATCACGCCGACACGCTTCCCGATCTTCCACCAGTTCGAGGGGCTCGCCGTCGACCGCGGGATCACGCTCGCCGACCTGAAAGGAACGCTGCTGCACGTCATGCGTGCGCTCTTCGGCGAGGACCGGCAGGTCCGCTTCCGCACGCACTACTTCCCGTTCACCGAGCCGTCGATCGAGCCGGACGTCTCCTGCAGCGTCTGCGGTGGCACGGGTTGCCGCACCTGTAAGTTCACGGGCTGGATCGAGCTGGGCGGCGCGGGGATGGTCGATCCGCGCGTGTTCGAGAACGTCGGCGTCGACCCCGAGGAGTGGAGCGGCTTCGCATTCGGCTGCGGACTCGAGCGCGCGGCCCAGCTTCGCTACGGCATCTCCGAGATCCGTCCACTCTGGTCCCCGGACCTTCGCGTCCTGAGGCAGTTTTAGTGCGCGTCCCGGTCAGCTGGCTCGGCGAGTACGTCGCTGTGGACATGCCGCTATCGGATCTGGCGGAGAGGCTCAGCGTCGCGTCCGCGGAGGTCGAGGGTATCGAACGCCGCGGCGTCCCCGACGCGAACGGCAATCTGGGCCGCTTCCTCGTCGGCCGCGTGCTCGAGGCGGGGAAGCATCCGAACGCGGACCGGCTGCAGCTCTGCCAGGTCGACGTCGGTGAGGGCGAGCCGCGTCAGATCGTCTGCGGCGCGTGGAACTTCGGCGCCGGCGCGACGGTGGCGGTGGCGCTGCCCGGAGCCGTACTCGCGAACGGCACGACCCTCGAGCCGACCGAGCTCCGCGGCCAGCTGTCGGACGGGATGATCCTCGCCGAGGACGAGGTCGCGCTCGGCCCGGACCACTCGGGGATCATGGTTCTTCCCGAGGAGTGGCAACCCGGCACGCCGCTCGCCGATGCGCTCCCGCTCGTCGAGGACATTCTCCTCGTCGAGTCCACCGGCAACCGCCCCGACCTCATGTCCGTGCACGGCATCGCGCGCGAGGTGGCCGCGATCTACGACCTCGAGCTTGCGCCGCCGCCCGGCCGCGATCCCGGCGTCGCCGGCGACGAGGTGATCGACGTCCGGGTGGAGGATCTCGAGGGCTGCCCTCGCTACATGGGGCGGCTCTTTCGCGGCGCGCGCATCGGCCCGTCGCCGGCGTGGTTGCGCACACGGCTGTCGGATGCCGGCATGCGGCCGATCTCCAACGTCGTCGACGTGACGAATTACGCCATGCTCGCGCTCGGCAATCCGCTGCACGCGTTCGACCATGCGTCGCTGGCCCAGGGGAGGATCGTCGTGCGCCGTGCCCGCAAGGGGGAGCAGCTCCGGACGCTCGACGGCTTTCTGCGCGAGCTCGAGCCGACCGACCTGATGATCGCCGACGGGGAACGCTCCGTCGCGCTCGCCGGGATCATGGGCGGGGAGGAAACGGAGATCACCGAGGCGACGACCGACGTGCTGCTCGAGGCGGCGAACTTCGAGCCGTACACGATCTTCCGTACGTCCGAGCGGCTGCGGCTGCGAACGGAAGGCTCGAACCGCTGGGAAAAGGGCGTCGACCCGCACCTCGCACCTCAGGCGGCCGCGCTCGCCACGCAGCTCATCGTCGAGCTGACGGACGCGCGCTGGA
>OEKB01000183.1_pt5 | contig 9870 bp, 9 predicted proteins | sample 1503171 | NCBI WGS metagenome assembly OEKB01 (sample SAMEA104379580, study PRJEB20068) | metagenome | isolation source: 1998
TCGGCACGCGCTGCAGGACTCCGGTGAAGACGACGGCGCCGGCGAGCAGCCAGGCTGCACGGGGCTCAGCGCCGAGCAGCCCGATGGTGACGAGCAGCCCGCCGCCGATGACGGCGCCGGCGGCCTCGATCATCCACGTCTGCCGGACCACCGTTCGAGCCACCCCGCCTCGGCCCTGACCGAGCAGCTCTCCGACGAACCGCGCGAGCGCAAGGGGAATCCCGGCGGTGAACAGCGTCATCGCCGAGACCTCCACGAAGGCGATGAAGCTCTGGCGCCCGAACTGGCTCGGCCCGAGAAAGCGTGCTGCTGCGATCGAGATGACGAGGAGCGAGAGCTGCGGAACGAACGTGCCGGCGACGTTCCATGCGCCGCCTCGCAGCACCGACGCGCCCGACGTGGCCTCGGCGCCATCCGGCCGCTCGCGTTTGCCCGCGTCGCTCACGTGCGGCCGTCCTCCGTGACCTGTCGCCGCTCGCTACGCGGTCCGAAGCCCGCGACCCGCAGCAAACGAGCCCGCACCGAAGCCGGCGCGTGCGCCAGGACCAGCGCGCGCAGTCGCGTCCTGCGTCCGAAAGCGTGCTCCCGCGCAATCGCGAGGGCGCGGGCACGCGCATCCGGGCGGGCGGCACGGATCGAGTCCTGCGCCTCCGCGAGGAGCGCGTTCCGGCGGTGACCGGCGAGTGAGGCGCCGAGCTTCACGCGCTCGGCGTCGGTGAGCCCAGGATGTGACCTGACCCGCTCGAGGATCGTCACGCGCTCGCGAAGCGACTCGGCGCGGCGCGCAGACAAGCTGGCGTCATGGAGTCGGTAGCGGAAGAGCGGCTCGTCGACGGATCCCGCCTGCGAACCGTTGAGAATCAGCCGGAGCCAAAGGTCCCAGTCGTAAGCGATCGCGACCGATTCGTCCCAGCCGCCGACCTTGAGGAGCCGGGCGCGCAGCACCGCGGGCCCGAAGATGAAACAGCGTTCGAGGATCGCCTCGCGCTGCTGAGTCACGGCGAATGGGTTTGCCGGTCCGTTGAACCGGCCCACCTCGCGACCGTCGACCTCGTAAACGGCGTCCGTCGTCAGAATGTCGAGGTCGGGACGTGCCGTCGCGAGCTCGTTCAATGCCTCGAGGCGCTCCGAGGCATAGGCATCGTCGGCGTCAAGGAGCGCCACGAACTCGCCGGTCGCCCGAGCCGCTGCCGCGTTCAGCGCCGAGGCTCCGCCGCCGTTCTCCTTGCGCATGAAGATGATCCGTTCGCGGTAGGGAGCGATTGCGTCGTCGAGGTCGTCCGTCGACCCGTCGTCGCAGACGATCACCTCGTGCGCGGGGACGGTCTGCCGGAGCGCCGACTCGATCGCCTCTCCGACCGTCGCAGCCGCGTTGTAGACCGGGATGACGACGGAGAAGGTCGGCGCCGGGCCGGGGGCCGGCGGCCTTTCCACAGGCGGCGCAAGGAACGTTCTCACGGCTTCCGCGCCTCGGCGAAGAGCGCGCGCGGCCGGCCCCAGGTCACGCCCCATCGTTCGAGCCGGACCGCGCCCGCGGTAAGCGGGAGGGCGAGCAGGCGGACGCTCAGCCGCGAGGTCTTGATCCGGTCGCGGACCTCCTGTGCGACGCGGACCGTGCCACGGGAGCTCCCCGCGATGCTCAGCACCTCGGCGCCGGCGCTCTCGAGCTTCACGCGCAGCTCGTCGGCGGTGTACCCACGGCGGACCTCGTGCCGCCATCTTTGATCGCTTCCGCGCAACACCGGCTTCCAGTCGCGCTCCGGCACGTGCACGAGCAGCATCCCGCCGGGCTTGAGCGCCGTGACCAGGCGCGCCAGCGCTTCGCCGTCCCGTTCGATCTCTTCCAGGCATTCGAGCGCGACGACGGCGTCGAAGACCCCGTCGCCGAGGTCCTCGGTCAGATCGCCGCGCTCGAAGCTCACGGTCACCCTTTCCTTGTCGGCGGACGCACGCGCACGCTGGAGCAGGTCGGGATCCGCGTCCACGCCGACGACGTCCCACTCGGGGTGGCGGCGGGCGACCAGCTCCGCGAATAGGCCTTCGCCGCAGCCGGCGTCGAGCAGCCGGACGCCGTCACGGTTCGCGAACCGCTCCAGCACGCGCAGCGCGAGCTCGAAGCGAAGACGCCGTGCCGCGGGAAGATGACGCGCGCGCCGTTCGCCGAAGTCGCGAGCCGCCGCCGTCAGCTGGGTCATCCTCGCCATGGCTCGACGGCGCCGATGGTACAGACCGGTTCAGCCGATGCGGGGCTCGCCGATACCAGGGGAATGCCTGTGTATGGTGAGTCGACGTGGCCCGCAGCGGAATGAACGGCAGGACTGCGGCCGCGGAACGCACACGCTTGACGATCGTCGTCGACAGTCGGGAGTACGGCGGCGCGGAGGCCTACGTCGCGCAACTCCTGCGTGAGTTGCCCGGACGCTTCGAGACGACACTCCTGGCGGCGCGGCCGGTTCCGCAGCTGCTGGACGATGCGGCACGCGGCTCAGGTGCGGACATCGTCGGCTTCGACGCGGCACGGGGAAAGATCGACGTCGCGGGGCTCGTGAACAGCGCTCGATCATTGCGGGCGACTCGTCCGGACCTCGTGCACCTGAACCTCGTGACCGTGACGAACAACAGGCACCTGATCGGCGCGGCAGTCGCGCTCGGCCTGCCTGCAGTCGCCACGCTTCACCTCGTTGCCCCGCTGCAGAGCCGCGTCCAGGTACGTCTGCTCCGGCCCGTGTATCGGCGGTTGCGCCGGTTCATCGCGGTCTCGCAGGAGACACGAACGCAACTTTGCTCTGAGCTCGGCGTGGAACGGGATGCAGTCGTCGTGGTTCCGAACGGCGTGCGCCCTCGCGCTCCGATCGAACGAGCTGCGGCCACGCCGGTGCGCATCGGCGCGGTCGGACGGCTCACGAAGCAGAAGGGCTTCGACGTCCTCCTCGACGCCGTGCGGCTCCTCGGCGCAGACGGTCGAGAGGTCGAGGTCGTCGTCGCAGGCGAGGGGCCAGATCGTCGGGCGCTCGTCGCGCACGCCGACGGACTGCCGGTCGAGTTTCGCGGCTTCGTCGACGACATCCCGGTATTCCTCGACGGGCTCGATCTCTTTTGCTTGCCGTCACGCTGGGAAGGTCTTCCTTTCGCGCTGCTCGAGGCCATGATGGCCGGCCTTCCCTGCGTTGCGAGCGACGTGGGTGACGTCGCCTCCGCGTTGGGCTCGACAGGCATCGTCGTTCCGCCGGAGGATCCGAGCGCGCTCGCGGACGCGCTGCGAGCGCTCGTTTCCTCTCCTTCCCGCCGACGCGAGCTCGGTGCGGCCGCGCACGAGCGCGCGCTCGCGGGGAACACGACGGAGCGCATGATCGCGGAGACCGCGCGCGTCTACGACGAGGCACTCGCGCGTTGACGCAGCCGCGTCTGCACCGGCTCGCCGGTCCGCCGGGAACGGAGCTGGCGCGCTGGCTCGAGGCCGGGCCGCACTTTCACGACTCGGCCGCGCCGATCGTCGGCCCGTCGCCGCTGCTCGTCGCACGCATCTCGGGGACGGATCAGGCAGAACGAGATGGCGCTGCCGGTGCCGAAGCGGCGGCGGTGCAACTCCACCGTCGAGGTGTCGAGCCGCAGTTGGGTGAGCCCGACCCGATTGCGAGTGTGCGCGAGCTGATCCAGTTCTGCCGCGAGCGCGGACGCTCGTCCGTCGCGCTCGTACGGGGAGATCCCTCGCTTGCCGGCGAGCTGCAGATCGGCTCCTGGTTCAACGCGCCGCTGCGCGCGAGGATCGTGCGCCGGCTGGCCCGGCGTCTTCCCACCTGGGCGCTTGCAGCGGCGCGGTCGCCGCGCCTGTTTCGAACGGCCGCGGACGCCGCTTTCTGGGCAGGCGTCCGCTCCGCGGCGACTGGAACGGAGTGGAACCGACTCACCTCCTCGTCCTACGTCGGATTCGTCTATCACCGCCTGGCCGGCGACGGAAAACCCGGACAGGAGAAGATCGACACGTCGCCCGCACGATTCGCAGCCCAGCTTCGGCTGCTGCGATTGCTGCGGTTTCGCATGCTGAGCGCCGACGAGCTGCTCGCCGTTCTGAGCGGCGCGAAGCAGGTGCCGAGACGATGCGTCGTGCTCACGTTCGACGACGGAACGCTCGATTGCCTCGAGCCGTTGCGCCGACATGCATCGCAGCGCCCGATTCTGTTCGTCCCGACCGGTGAGCTGAGCGGACCCGCGCACTGGCTCGACGGCGAGCCGACGATGTCCTGGGACGATGTGCGGGCGCTCGCGAAGGCTGGCGTCGCGGTCGGCGCGCACGCGCGGCGACACCGGCGGCTGGCCGGCCTTCCGCACGACGAGCTCGTGGACGAGGCCGCGGGATCGCTCGCCGACCTCCGCCGAGAGGTCCCGGACGCGACACCGATCCTCGCGTACCCACACGGCTCGCACGACGTTGCCGCACGGGAGGCGGCGGCGGCGGCGGGCTTCGAGGCTGCTTTCACCACGGAGAAGGGCAGGAACGGCCTCGCCACCGACCGCTTCTGCCTCCGGCGGATCAGCGTCCACGGCTTCGACGGCCCGCTCGCCGTCGCGTGGAAGGCGGCGACGGGCGAACCGCTGCCGCGCTGGGTCGAACACCTCCGACGTCATCGTGTGCACGTCAGCCGCACGCCGCCGCTGGCCGGCGACGCCGAGACTTCCCGGCCTTGAGCCTGCGCCGCGCGGACCTTCGTTTCGCGCTGCCGAAGCCGGTGAGGCGAGCGGTCGTGCTCGGCTTGCCCGAGTGGCGAGAGGCCCTCTCCCTCGCCGGCGTCGAGCTCCTAGAGGGCGGCGAGCAGGTCGACCTCGCCGTCGCCCCCTCGGGGCGGGTGAGGGACGCCGCGGCGACGGGCGCCGAGATGGTCGTGCTGGAAGGCCGTGCCGTCCCGCTACGGCTTCGCGCCGCGGGATACCGCGTCGATCGTTACCTCCCGCTGCCCGGCGTGGCGGAGCCGGACCTCTTGCTGCCGCTTGCCCGGACGGCACCGGCGCGGTACGCCCTCGAGCGCTGGCGCCCGGCCGAGTCCCGGCTCAAGCAGGCGCGGAACCGCACCGTGGCGGCCCTCGTCCGCGCGGGGGCTGTCCCCCCGGTCCGGCCGCTCCAGTTCGCCGGCGTTCGTGCCGACGGGCCACCGTTCCTCGTGCGCGCGGCCGGGGCGATGGGTGTTCCTTCCGACGCGGATTGGTTCATGACCCTCGGTCAGGGGGATGCGCTCACGCGGGCCGTCTTCCATCTCTTCAGGCGCGACTCGCCGGAACCGGAGTGGATCCTCAAGTTCGCGCGTGTCCCGGGACACGACGAGCCGTTCCGGAGAGACGAGCGCGGCCTCTCGCTCGCTCAGGCGGCGGGCGAGACGGTTGCGCGCCGCGCTCCACAGCTGCTTGGACGCTCCGAGTGCGACGGCCTCCCTTTCTCCGTCGAGACCGCCGCTGTCGGGGAGCGGCTCTCGACCCTGCTGCGCCGCCCGCGGCCGCACGCCGAGAAGCTCGCTGCGATCGAACGCGTCGCCGGCTGGTTGCTGGACGTCGCTCGGGCCACAGCACACGCGCCGGCCGACCTCGGCCCCGAGTTGAAGAGGCTGAGCCACGTGGTTGGGCGTTGGGTGTCCTTGGACGCGCAGGCGGATCTCGTGCAACGGCTGCCACGACTTCCAGGCGTGCTGCAACACAACGATCTCGGTACGTGGAACATCGTCGTCCGTGCCGACGGGTTCACCGTCGTCGACTGGGAGTCCGCGCGCGAGACCGGCCTGCCGCTCTGGGACCTCCTCTACTTCCTCGTCGATGCGCTGCCCCTGCTCGAGGGTGCCGAGACGCCCGAGGAACGGGCAGAGCGAGCGTTGGCGCTCCTCCGCGGAGAGTCGTCCTCGTCCCGACTCTTCTTCGACTCGATTCGACGAGCGGCGGACGCGACGGAAGTCCCGGCCGAGGCCGTCGGGGTGATCGCGACGCTCTGCTGGCTCCACCACGGTCTCTCGCACGTGGAGCGCGACCGGGCGACGCAGCGGGTTCAGCCAGGCGCCGCGGTGACGGTTCCCCCGGTCGAGCGGATCGCGGCTGTGTGGCTCGCGGATCCTCTGCTCGGTCCCGGCTGGAACCGCTGGCAGGCGTAATCAGCGACCGCGCTCCGCGATCCGGTGGTAGAGCGCTGCGAGCGGCTCCGTTGCCGGCCGCGGCGCGTAGAGCCGCTCGAAGTGCGCGCGGGCCGCAGCGCCTCTCTCCCGCCGCTCGTGCTCGTCGCGCAGGAGGTCGGCCGCTGCCAGCGCCAGCTGGCCGGTGTCGTGCCCGAGGACGATCCCGTCGCTGCCGTCGATGCCTTCCGCTCCGACGGGCGTCGTCACGACGGGCACCCCCGTCGCGATCGACTCCAGGACCTTCACCTTCACACCGCTGCCCCGATCGACAGGGTAGAGCAGCAGCGAGAGACCGTTCAGAAACGCCACGGCCGAGGGAACCTCGCCCAGAACCTCCACGCCCGCTCCGGCCCTCGCCGCGAAGGCCTCGGTTCCCCGGCCCGCGAGCAGGAGCCTGGCGTCGGGAACCAGGCTGCGCACGGCTGGCCAGACCTCGTCCAGGAGACGGCGGATCGCGTTCGCCGTCGGGGGCCAGACGGCTGTGCCGAGCAGCCCGGCCACGGGTGGCCCGTCGAGGGCGGCACGCGGATAGTCGGCCGGGTCGAGACAGAACGGCACGAGCTCGACCTCCGCGCGGGGCTTCCGCCGCCGCAGCTCGGACGCCACGCGCGGCGACGCAGCGATGAAGCGGTCGTGACGTCGAATGGCGGCGCGTTCTGCGAACTCGAACTCCAGCGCGTGGCGAAATGAGCGTTTCCACGGCACGCCGAGATCACGATCCCAGCGCACGAAGTAGTGCAGTCGCAACAGCGACGGCGTCGACACGCCTTCGCTGCACCAGGCCGTGTGTACCTCCTCGAGGTGCAAGACGTCGGCGTTGCGAGCAGCGTGACGGACCCGCTCGGCGAAGTCGCTTCGTGCGATCTCGCCGACCGGTCGGCGAAGCCGCTCGAGACGCGACTGCCAGCCGGGTGGTTCGGGCGGAACGTCGACGACCTCGACCGCGACGTCGGCCGGAGGGGTGCCGCGGACCGCAAATGACTGCCGCGCCGCGATGATGTGGACGTCGATGCCGTGCGCGTCGAGCCCGCGCGCCGTCGCGAGCGCGAGCCGTCCGGATGCGCCGCCCTCGACGAGCGGCGGTTCGGGCAGGACGACGAGCGATCGCAAGCGTGTCGACGTCACGGATGACAGACCCGGCGGTAGACGTGCACGACCTCGTCGGCCATGCTCGTCCAGCTGAACTCGCCGGCGCGCCGCTGCCCGGCCGCGGCGAGCGCACGCCGATCGTCCTCGTTCGAAAGGAGCCGATCGATCTCGTCGGCGAGCGCCTGCGCATCGTCGACCGGGAAGAGCGCCGCGGCGCCTGCCGTCAGTTCCCGGATCGGGGGAAGATCGCTCGCGACGAGCGCCGCGCCCGCGTCCATCGCCTCGAGACAGGGCATGCCGAATCCCTCCGCGCGACTCGGGTGACAGACGAGCATCGCACGTGCGTAGAGCCGACCGAGCTCGTCGTCGTCGACGGGGCCGAGCAGCCGAACGCGTCCATGGCGGTCGAGCTCGGCGATCTGGGCTCGCACCTCGCCGGCCTTCCACCAATCGGGGCCGGCGACGACGATCGGCGGACATCGCGTGCCGATGAGCGTCGCCGCGCGCGCGAGGACGTCGAGGCCCTTCCTCGGCGTCACCTGCCCGACGACGAGGATGTACGGCCCGGCCAGCGGGGCGTCGCCGTCCGCCTGGACGCGCTCGAAGACGCCGGGCGGGGCGACGGCGATCCGTCCGCGTGGGATTCCCGCGACGCGGGCGATCTCGAGCGCCGTCGCCTCGCACGTCGTCACGACCATGTCCGCGTCGACCGCAGCGGCGATCTCCTCCCGGTGAACCCGATCCGCGCCGGGCGGATACAGATGCGGATGGGTGATCGGGAGCAGGTCGTGGATCGTCTGCACCTTCGGCCTGCGCGTGGGCGCCGGCAGCAACGCAAGGGAATGCACGACGTCGACGCGACCCGCGAACCACTCCGCGCGCGGCATCCGAGCGTGGCGCCACAGCGGCCGAAGCAGGCGCAGGGGAACGGCGACGCGTCGAACCGCGAGCGTCGGATCGGGCCGCGGGCCGCGCCCGAGCGCGAAGGCGGCGACCACGAGATCCTCCCGGTCCGCCAGTGCCCGCCAGAGCTCGTTCGTGTACCGCGCGAGACCGCCGTGAGTCGTGACCGCAGGCGTGACGTCGAGCCCCACGCGGAGGGACGTTTTCTCCTGCTTCACTCGTCTAGGAGATCGCCGAAGACGTCCGCGACGAGGCCGTCGAACGACGGCGGCAGCGTCCCGTCGAGACCGACGTGCTCACGGAGGAAGAACAGATACGTCCGCCATTCCTCGACGCGCTCGGGCGGCGCATCCGGGTGGGCGGCGACGCGCCGTTCGAGCTGATTGAGGTTCCAGGCGTCGCCCGACGGAGCCGCCGCGACGGGCCCGGCCGGCGGGGGAGCGGGCGCAATAGGCTCGGGCGGCGGAGCAGGCGTGGGCGTCGGCGCAGCTCCGGCCGGCGAGGCAGCTGCCGCCGGTTCCGCGGCCGGCGTCCCTGCCGTCTCGAGCGCGCGCTCACGCATCGCCAGCTGACCTGCGTGACGCGCGAGCGCGCTCTCGCGCTTCTCGACTTCCTTCAGCCGGCGCCCCAGCAGCGTCTCGCGTTCTCGGAGTGCTCGCTCGGCCGACGCGGTGTCCGCCGGAAGAGCCCGCCGCGATCCCACCGCGGCGAGCACGGCGAGCGCGACTACGCCCCCGAGGGCCGCGCCGAACAGCGTGTCGCGCGCCACGTGCCGTTCCGCTCCAGAAACGACGTGCGCTGAATCGAGGATCCTCGCTTGCAGCGGCGGCGTCGCCGCCCCGAACCGAGACGAGACGAGCTGCGTCAGCACGACCGCCGCTTCCTGTGCGATCTGGCGGGCGCGGTCCGCGTTCGAGTCCGAGACGGAGAGGACGATCACCTGGGAGTCGGGCCTGACCGTCGCGTGCAGCCGGTCGCGAAGGCGCTCGTCCGAGCCGGAGAGGCGAAGGGTGCTGCGGACGTTGCCGGCGAGCACGTTGCTCGAAGCAAGCTCGCGCACGTTCCCCAGCAGCGGGCGAACGGCACCGACGCCCTGCTTCGACGAGACGAGCACGGCCGCCTCGGCGCGATGCTGCGAGGAACCGAGGAGCGCGATCAGCAGACCGACGAGCGCACCGACCGCCGCCAGCGCCGGGACGAGCGCCCACCGCAGGCGCAGGAGCCGGTCGACGGTCATTCTCGTTCGCGCAGCGCCGGAAAGAGGATCACGTCACGGATCGTGTCCCTGCCCGCGAGGACCATCGCCAGGCGGTCGATCCCGACACCGAGCCCGCCCGTGGGCGGCATCCCGTAGGAGAGGGCCTCGACGTAATCGGGATCGCCGGCCTCAGCGGTGACGTCGCCGGCTGCGCGCTCCTCCTCCTGCATCGCGAATCGCGCTGCCTGCTCCTCGCTGTCGTTCAGCTCGCTGAACGCGTTCGAGAACTCCATCCCGCTGACGACCGTCTCGAAGCGCTCCACCAGCGACTCGTCTTCGTCGGTCGTGCGCGCGAACGGCGACATCTCGATCGGCCAGTCGTAGACGATCGTCGGCTGGATCAGCTCGGGCTCGACGAATGACGAGTAGGCGTGATCCAGGAGCTGCGCCCAGGTCTGGTCATGCGTCGTGTCGACGCCTTTCTCCTCGAGCCGCGCTCGGAGCTCGTCGATGTCGCGGGTCCAGACGCCC
>OEKB01000253.1_pt1 | contig 9819 bp, 10 predicted proteins | sample 1503171 | NCBI WGS metagenome assembly OEKB01 (sample SAMEA104379580, study PRJEB20068) | metagenome | isolation source: 1998
CGAGCCGCTCGAGCGACGCGTCCGTGTGGCGCGGCTCGTGATGGAAGAGGACGAGCTGTTTCGCCCCCACTGCACGGGTGAACGCGACTGCGTCGTCGACGCTCGAGTGCCCCCATCCCACGCGGTCGGCGTACTCGTCCTCGAAGTACTGGGCATCGTGCACGAGGACGTCCACACCCCCGGCGACCGCTCCTCCTGAGATCCAGTCCGTCGACCTTCCTGCGATCGCCCCGACGAGCGCCGGCTCGTGGTCGGGAATGTACGCAAGGGAGTGCGTTGCCGTCTCGATGCGGTAGCCCACGGTTGGTCCGGGATGCACGACGAAGTCGGCCACGAGCGAGGCCTCGCCGATCGTCCAGCGCTGTCGAGGCGTGTCATGGAAGCTGATCCGCGCGGGGACGTCCGACAGCTCGATCGGGAACAGCGGCGGTGAGAACGACCGCGCGATGCGCTCGCGCAGGCTCAGAACGGCGGACGGGGGGCCCCAGATGTCCAGCGCGACCCGTTCGTCCCAGAGCGGCTCGAAGAAGCGGAGCCCTTCGAGATGGTCGAGATGGAGATGCGTCAGGCAGAGGTTGATCTTGCGCGCGCCGCGATTCGTGAGCTCGAGGCCGAGACTCCGGATGCCCGTGCCCGCGTCGAGCACGAGCACGTTCCCGTCCTTCAGCAAGACCTCGACGCACGACGTGTTCCCGCCGTACCGAACGGTCTCCGGCCCCGGCGTCGGCACCGAGCCGCGGCACCCCCAGATCGTCACGCGCACCCGTGGCCCCTGACTCAGTCGCTCCAGAAGATCAGGACGATCCCCACGAATTCGTCCGCATGTGCGAAGAGGGGGAGCGCCGTCGCCGAAATCTCGCGTTCGACTCCGTCCAGCCCGGTGATCAGGAAGTGCTCGTGGGCCGCGCGTCGCTGGTACAGCGCGATTCCTGCAGGCCTGCGGTCGAGTGGGAGCGGCCTGGAATCGAGGGTTCGCGCCGACGACTTCGCCGACCACTCCTCGAACGACATCTCGCCGGCCTCGGCGAACGTCCTGCCGAGGATCGCTTCGGCGGCTTCGTTGTAGAAGACGAGTCTTCCCTCGTCGTCGGTGATCACCGTCGGCGTCGCCAGGTTCGATGCAAGTTCCCGGGCGAGGATGAGGACGAGCGGCTTCTGCGGGCGCACCTCCATGGTCGGGAAGCGTACGCCTGAAAATCGTCAGCGGTCGTCGAGTCGATAGACGAACCGCACGGCCTGCCACGAATCGTCGACCGCGGCGCTCTTGTTGTCCACGAGTCCGGCCTCCAGGCCGATCTGCTGGACGGTGGCGAAGTCGAGATCCGTCTCGATCTTCGACGCCTTCTTCGGCCACGCGATCCAGAGGCCGTCGGCGGGCGCGAGCGTCTTCTTCAGTCGGCCGAAGCGCCGCTCCAGCTCCCGGCGGCTCGTGGTGAAGAGGACGAGGACCTCCGTGCCCGGCTTGGCGCCGAGCTTCTTCCCGAGCGGCGTCGAGGAGTAGTCCTTCTCAGGGATCGGCGCCGTCCCAGAGGCGGAAGCCGCCCGTGAAGGCGTTCGCGTTCTTGCCGAGTCGGACGTGGCCCGGGAGGTCGGCCGGATCCAGCTTGACGGCGTTCCCGCCGCCGAGCACGACGTAGTCCGGCAGCAGGGCGGCGTTGAGCCGCTCCACGGTCTCGAGCACGGCGGCGCGCCACTTCTTCTTCCCGAGCCGTTTGAGCCCGCGCGCGCCCACGTAATCCTCGAATGTGTGGTTCCGGAACGGAAGGTGGCCCAGCTCCATGGGCTCGACGACGCCCTCGAGCACCAGTGTCGACCCGAGACCGGTCCCGAGCCCGAGGAAGAGCATCCGGCCCCCCTCGTAATCCCCGAGCGCCTGCATGGCGGCGTCGTTGACCACCTTCGTCGGCTTGTGGAACGCCGACTCGAAGTCGAAGCCGACCCAGCCCGTGCCGAGGTTCACGGGCTCCTCGACGATTCGGCCGTTCCGCACGGCCGCGGGCACGCCGACCGAGACGACGTCGAAGTCCCAGCCATCGGTCAGCCGGAGGACGCCTTCGACCATCTCGGCGGCCGTGAGGTGCGGTCCCGAGGCGAAGCGTCGCCTCTCGATCCCCCCGGAGACGAGGGCCTTCACGTGCGACCCGCCGACGTCCACCGTGAGGATCCGCGGCTCAGCCATGCCCGGCGAGCAACTCACGCTCGCGGTCCGGAGTCAGCCCGACGTCCTCGGCGCGCGGCCACTCTCGCTCGGCGTCCCAGTCGAGGGTGTCCCGGATCGTCTCCTCGAGCGGTCGAAAGCTGAGGCCGGCCGCGATCGCCTTCGAGACGTCGGCCAGATGGGTCGCCGAATACTCGGGAGAGACGATCCACAGCGGCAGCTCCATCCACTCCCCGACGCCCGCCTCCACGAGGTCTTCGCTCGGGATCCAGACAATCTCGGCGTCCGACCCCGTGACCGTGCGGGAGGTGCCGAGCAGGCACTCGAACGTCATCGTCGCGCCGGTGGCGTTGTAGACGCCGTTGAGCCCCGATTCGGTCGCGTGCACGATCCAGGCGCCGAGGTCACGGACGTCGATGAACTGGACCGGCGCTTCGGGGGGCGCGGGGGCGACGACCGTTCCTCCCGCGGCGACGCGCCGCGGCCAGTACGTGAAGCGATCCGTCGGGTCGTGCGGTCCGACGATCAGGCCCGGGCGAACGATGAGGGCGGGCTCGCCGAACGTGTCCTGCACGATCTGCTCGCACGTCGCCTTGAGCGCGCCGTAGTCCTCGATGCTCTCGCTGTTCGGATCCTCGAGCTGCGCGACGGGAGCGCCTTCGACCGGCGGCACGCTCTGATCGGCGTACGCCGAGATGCTCGAGATGTACACGTAGCGCGCGACCCGGCTCCGCAGCGCGCCGGCCGAGAGGCGAACGACGCGCGGGAGGAAGGTCGCCATGTCGACCACCGCATCCCACTCGCGCCCGTCCAGCGCGCGGAGATCCGCGGTTCGGTCGCCGCGAATCGTCTCGACGTCCGGAAAAAGGTCGGGGTTCGTCTGGCCCCGGTTGAAGAGTGTCAGCTCGTGGCCCCGACCGAGCGCGGCGTCGACGGTCGAGCGGCCGAGGAACTTCGTTCCGCCGAGAACGAGGAGCCGCATCAGAAGCGTTGCAGCGCGCGGAACACTGCTTCGGTTCCGAAGTCGAGAGCAGAGACCGGAACGCGCTCGTCCGCCGCGTGCACGACCTCCAGGAAGTTGAAGTCGGGCGGAAGACGAAGCGGCACGAAGCCGTACGTCTGGATCCCGAGCGTCGCGAAAAAGCGGGCGTCGGTGACCCCGGGCTGAAGGAACGGGACCGGGAGCCCGTCCGGATCGAGCTCGCGCAGCACGCCGGCGAGCATCTCGAACAAGGCGAGATTGGGCTCGGGCGGGCCCGGATCGTGTCGAATGAGCTCGAGCTCGACGTCGTCGCCGATCACGTCGCGCACCTCGCGCATCACTTCGTCGGGCGTGAAGCCGGGGAGCGCGCGGGTGTCGAGCTCCACCTCGATCACGCTCGGGACGACGTTGATCTTGTCGCTGGCGCGGATGATCGTCGCGCTGACGGTGTTCCGGAGGGACGGTTCGAGCCGTCGCCCCTGGATGCCCATGACCTTGAGCATGCGATCCGTCAGCCGCGGCTTCAGCACGGCGAGCAAGACGTCGCGCTTCGGCCGCGGGAGCCCGGCGGCGAGCCGTTCCACGTACTCCCGAGCGACGGGCGTGATGTGCACCGGCAAGGGCTTGCGGTCGAGGTCGAGGAGCAGCCTCGCGAGACGGGCCATCGTGCCGCCGCGGTTCACCATCGCGCCGTGGCCGCCTCGGCCGCGGATCGTCGCCTTCAGCCAGCAGATCTGCTTCTCGGCGACCTGGATCGGATAGAAGCGGCGTCCGGACATCTCGAGGGAGAAGCCGCCGAACTCGCTCAGCCCGTAGCGGACCCCATCGAAGAGTTGCGGGTGCTCCTCGGCCAGGAACCGCGCCCCGACGTCGCCGCCCGCCTCCTCGTCGGCCAGCACGACCAGCATCACGTCGCCCGGAAGCGTCGTCCCCTCACGCTTTGCGCGCAGAAACGCCGACACGAGCATGGCGACCGGGCCTTTCATGTCGACCGCTCCCCGGCCCCAGACGTAGCCGTCCACGAGCTCGCCCCCGAACGCCGGCCGCATCCAGTTCTGGCCCTTCGTCGTGACGACGTCGACGTGGCCCTGGAGCAGGAGCGGCGGCGCCGATCCGGACCCGGGCAGGCGCGCGACGAGGTTCGGACGGTCCGGAACCTTCGCGTACAGCTCCGACTCGAGGCCTTCCTCGCGGAGGAGCGCGCGTAGGAAGTGGATGCACTCCGCCTCGTTCCCTGGCGGGTTCGTCGTATCGAAGCGGATCAACTGCTGGAGGAGCTCGGCGGGGCTCACAACGCAGCGATCGCCGCGAGCAGGCCGTCGACTTCTTCGGCGGTGTTGTAGTGGACGATTCCTGCGCGGACCGCGCCCTCGTCGTCGAGCCCGAGGCGATCCATCACGGCAAGGGCGTAGTAGTTGCCGTGCCAGACCGCATAGCCGACGTCGCCGAGCCGCGCCGCCGCGTCCGCGGTCGAGATGCCGTCGACGGTGAATGCGAACGTCGCGACGCGGCCGTCCATCGTCGGAAGCCCGTAGAGCTCCAGGCGGTCGGGCAGGCCCGCGAGGAAGCGCGCTCCGAGGTTTCGCTCGTGGGCGCGGATCGCGTCCCAGCCAACCGAGTCGAGGTAGTCGACCGCGGCGACGAAACCCGCGAGGAGCTCGTGCGGGAGCGTTCCCGTCTCGAAGCGGTGTCCGATCGGCTGGTCGGGCGCGGGTCGCACCTTGTACGGCCGCCAGGACTCGAGCAGCTCTCTGCGTCCGAAGGCGAGCCCGAGGTGCGGGCCAAAGTACTTGTACGGCGAGCAGATCAAGACGTCCACGCCCCAGTCGGTCGCCTCGATCGGCCCGTGAGGACCGAAATGGACGGCGTCGGCCCAGGCCAGCGCGCCGGCCTCGTGCGCAAGCTCCGAGATCAGTTTGACGTCCGTGAGCGTTCCGACCGCGTTCGATGCGACCGGGAACGCGACGACGCGGGTCCGATCCGTGAGCAGCCGCTGGAGGCCGTCGAGGTCGAGCGTCGTGTCGTCGTGGATGTCGGCGAACCGGACGTGCAGGTCTTTGTCGTGCGCGAGCTCCAGCCAGGGAGAGATGTTCGCGTCGTGGTCGAGCTGCGTGACGATGATCTCGTCTCCGGCCTGCCACTCCCGCGCCGCCGTGCGCGTCAGCGTGAAGTTGAGCGTCGTCATGTTGGCGCCGAAGATCGTCTCGTCGGGCGTGCACTGGAGGAAGGCTGCGGCGGTCAGACGCGCCTGGGCGATGAGGGCCTCGGTGCGGCGGCTCGTCCCGTACGGTCCGCCGACGTTCGCGTTCGACTCGCGGAAATAGCGCGAGACGGCCTCGACCACCGAGTCGGGCACCTGCGTGCCGCCGGGCCCGTCGAAGAACGCGAGCGGCTGGCGGAGCGCGGAGAACCGCGAGCGGACCGCCTCGATGTCGAGGGCGACGGTTGACATCGACGACACGCTACTACGATGCCGGCGTGAGTCCGGCCACCAAGGAACGCGTCGACCGCGGCACCGGCACCGGTCTCGGAGCGCCGTGGAACGTCGTCGTCCTCAACGACGATCACAACACGTTCGAAGGGGTCGCCTTCGCGCTCTCGGCCACGCTGCCCGGCCTGTCCTACGACCAGGGGATGTCGCTGGCGAACCGGATCCACAACACGGGGCGCGCGATCGTCTGGTCGGGGCACAAGGAGGCTGCGGAGCTGTACTGGGAGGAGCTCCGCGGGCACGGCCTGACGCTGGCGCCGCTCGAACGGGCCTGACGCGCTCAGAGGGCCTATGGAAGAAACGTCACACTCTTGTGACGCTCAGTGTCAGACCCTTGTGTTTTCGGACACGTTCGGTCGGCCGCTGAAGAGCGCGCCGCCGGTCTCGCCCGTCATCCTGGCGGCTGAGGAGGAGCGTCCGGTCGCGCGCCTAATGTGCGGGAATGCGGCGGTTGCGTCCCCTCAGCGAGGCCGAGTGCTATGCGCGGTGCTACGGCGGCTGGGAGGCGACGGTGCGCGTGATCCGGCTCGAGCCGCGACGGCCGCGGCACGCGGTCCTGCTCGAGGGCGAGGTCATCAGGCGGCGCTTCGAGGAAGCGCTTGACGCGCGGGAGCCGGACGCCGTCGCAGAGCCCGAAGCCGCCTGAGAGCGCGGTCCCGGACGTCCTCGACACCGACCTCCGCGTCGTCTTCTGCGGGATCAATCCCGGCCGCGTGTCCGCAGCCGCGGGTGCGCACTTCGCGAACTCGCGCAACGACTTCTGGCGGTTGCTCCACGCAGCCGGCTTCACGTCGCGTCTGTACCAGCCGCACGACCAGCACGACGTGCTCTCCGAGGGCATCGGGCTCACGAATGCCGCGTCTCGCACGACCGCGGGCTCGTCCGACCTTCGCCGCGCGGACTTCGCCGGGGCCGCTGCGCGCCTCGCGCGGCTTGCGGCGGACCTCAGACCGGCATGGCTCGCCTTCGTGGGCAAGGAGGCGTATCGCGGCGCCTTCGGCGAGCGGGCCGACTTCGGCGAGCAGTCGCGCAGGCTGCGAGATACGCGGCTCTTCGTGCTCCCGTCGACGTCACCGGCAAATGCCACGGTGCCGTGGGAGGAACGCCTGCGCTGGTTCGCCGAGTTAGAGCGGTCGAGCCGACCCATCCCGCGTCCGGGCGTGCGGGCCCTCACAATCGACGGCGACAACCGCGTTCTGTTGTTCCGCTACCCGACGACGGCCGATGTCGGCGTCTGGGTCTGCCCCGGCGGCGCGGTCGAGGACGGCGAGACCGACGACGGCGCGCTTCATCGCGAGCTCGCGGAGGAGCTGCACCTCGCCGACGTGGACGTGGGTCCATGGATCTGGCGACGTCGTCACGTCCGGGCTTGGGCCGGAACGGTGTACGACACGGTCGAGCGGATCGCCCTGGTGCGAGTCGATGCCGCCGCAGTCAGCCCCGATCCGAGCGCCGCGCTCTTCATCGGCGCCGTCAAGCACGGCTTCGAGCACCGCTGGTGGACGCTCGGGGAGCTCGAGGCGACACATGACAGCCTCTCGCCGCGCAGCTTGCCGGCGCTCATGCGACGGCTCCTCGAGCACGGCCCGCCGGCCGAGATCACGGACGTCGAGCTCCCGGCGGCTCGCCTCCCTGATCAGACCGCCGAACTCTCTTGAAGGTACGCCTGCCCGGGAGCGACTTCAAGGTCGATTTTGCCTGAGGTCAACCGTGCCGGGGCAGAGGTCGCTTGCGATGCCATTCCAGAGGTCAGATCGGCGTGGCCGATGCGACCGGCTGACCACTAACCGCGCCAGCGACCGGCTGACCACTAACCGCGCCAGCGGTTAGTGATAGGCGTCCGCCGGTCGCGGCCGAAGGCCTTGGGGCGGAGCTTCACGCCCGGCGGTGCCTGGCGCCGCTTGTACTCGGCGCGGTCGATCATGGCGACGGCGCGCTCGGCGATCTCTCTGTCGAAGCCGTCTTCGCTCAGCTCCTCGAGCGTGCGGTCGTGTTCGACGTACTCCTCGAGCACCCGGTCGAGCTCCGGGTAGGGGGGAAGCGAATCCTCGTCGAGCTGGTTGTCGCGGAGTTCTGCGCTCGGTGCGCGGTCGATGATGCTCTGGGGGATGAGCTCTTTGCCTGCGCGCTCGTTCAGGTAGCGCGCCAGCCGGAACACGTCCGTCTTGTACACATCCTTCAGAAGCGCGAAGCCTCCCGCCATGTCGCCGTACAGCGTTGCGTAGCCGACGGAGAGCTCGGACTTGTTCCCGGTCGCGACGAGCATCCAGCCGAACTTGTTCGAGAGCGCCATCAGCAAGACGCCGCGCGCGCGAGCCTGGATGTTCTCTTCCGTCAAGTCGGGATCGCGCCCGGCGAACGGCCCGGTCAACGCGTGGTCGAACGCCTCGACGATCTCCGTGATCGGGAGCTCGATGAACGCGGCTCCGAGATTCTGCGCGAGCCTGCGCGCGTCGGTGCGCGTCGCCTCGGAGGTGTAGCGGGACGGCATCGAGACGCAGTGAACGCGCTCGGGACCGAGTCCTTCTGCGGCGAGCGCGGCCGTGACGGCCGAGTCGATCCCCCCGCTGACGCCGACGACGACTCCCTCGCGGAACCCGTTCTTCTCGACGTAGTCGCGCAGCCCGAGCTCGAGCGCGAGGCGCATCGCCTCGAGCTCCTCGGCGAACGGCGCAAGCGCAGCCTGCGCGCGTGTTCCGTTCGCCGGCGGCTGCTCGGCGCCGACGTGGATGACGGCCACGGGCGGCGGCGTCTCGCGCTCGCGTGCGAGTGCGCGCTGTCGCACGTCGCGCAGGCGGCGGCCGACGACCTCCTTCGGATCGAGATCGACGACGAGCAGCGCTTCCTCGAATCCGGGCGCGCGGGCGAGCACGGTTCCCTCGTCGTCGATCACGCACGAGTGCCCGTCGAAGATCAACTCGTCCTGCCCGCCGACCGCGTTGCAGAACGCGACGAAGCTCGAGTTGTCCCGCGCACGCGTGACGAACATCTCCTCGCGCTCGCGCTCCTTGCCCACGTGATACGGCGACGCGGAGATGTTCGTGATCAGCTCCGCGCCGGCGAGCGCCAGCTCGGTCGCCGGGGGCCCCGGCTGCCACATGTCCTCGCAGACGGTCGGGCCGATCAGCGTCTTGCCCAGCTCGAGGAGGACGAGGTCGCGCCCCGTCGCGAAGTAGCGGTCTTCGTCGAAGACCCCGTAATTGGGAAGAAACCGCTTGCGGATGATCGCCTTCACCTCTCCGCCCGCGCACACGGCGCAGGCGTTGTAGAGATCACGGTCGAAGTGGGGCGTCCCCACCAGCGCGCAGATCCCGCGGCACGAGCGGGCGATCTCGTCGAGCGTCTCCTCTGCCGCGCGGATGAAGCCGGGGCGGAGAAGGAGGTCCTCGGGCGGGTAGCCCGTGACGATCAGTTCGGGAAAGAGCAGGAGGTCGACGCCCTGGGCCTTGGCCTCCTCGATGCGCCGCTGGATCCGGTCGGCATTCCCTTCCAGGTCGCCGACGACGGAATTGATTTGCGCGAGCCCGAGTCTCATGGTTTACGACTCACAGTCGAAAACCATACTACCGGCGTAGCCGAATCGCGTTCAAGTCCTCCGCCAAGATCGCGTCGATCCGCGCCTCGAGCGTCTCGGGTGGATCGTGCTCGGCATGCAGGTATCGGCCGGTCAAGCGATCGAACCGTCCCGACGCGAGCGCGCGCACAAGCCGTGGCGCGCATTCCGGCGGCGTCCACGGCGCGTCATCGGGAAATGAGCCCTCGGTCATTTCCGTTTGCACGAGCCCCGGGCTGATCGCGAACACCGGGATCCGGCCCTCCAATTGCCTCGCCAGGACCTCCGCGAAGCGATGGACGGCGGCCTTGCTTGCGGCGTAGGCGCTGTTCTTCGTCCCGGGAAGGTAAGAGGCGCCGCTGCCCGTGATCACGATCCGGCCTCTCCCTCGCTCGAGCATGCCTGGAATGACGGCGCGGGTGCTCAAATAGGGACCGAGCAGATTCACCTCGAGCACGTGCCACCACGCATCCGGCTCCATCTCCCAGGCGGGCGGCTCGCTGGACCCGATCCCTGCGTTGGCGACGAGGAGATCGATGGACCCGAGACGGTCCTCCACCTCCGCCACGAGCCGCTCGACATCGCGCTGCTGCGAAACGTCTGCAAGAACGCCGATGCCGCCGATCGCACGGGCC
>OEKB01000056.1_pt4 | contig 9777 bp, 5 predicted proteins | sample 1503171 | NCBI WGS metagenome assembly OEKB01 (sample SAMEA104379580, study PRJEB20068) | metagenome | isolation source: 1998
TCCGGCGCCGCTAGGGGCGCTCGGACACATCCTTCGTCCCGGCCGCGGCGTGCGCGAGCATCGCCATGAGATCGGCGGCCTCCTTGTTGCTCAAGCCTTGTCGACGGAGCGAGCGCCAGGCGTAGTAGTCGACGGCATGGGCGACCGCGGCGCGAAGGCGTCTCGACTGACCGCCCCGCGCTCCCCAGCCGGCTGAGAGCACGTCCACGGCCCGTTCGCGGTGAGCCAAGCGCTCGGCTGCGAAGCGGCGCACGAGCTCGTCCTCCTCGACGTCGCGGAGGATGTTCCAGAGCCGCTGCTCGTGCTTCCCGTAGTAGTCGTACAGCTCGCGGAGGCCGACTCGCAGGCGCTGGGCTGGATCGTGAATCCTCTGCCAGGCGCCCGGATCGGGGGCCGGGTGCTCAGCCCAGGAGTGGCTCGAGCACGCCCGGAAGAGGTCGGCCTCGGTCGGAAAGTGGCGGTAGACAGTCGGCCGCTCGACTCCCGCGAGCTCGGCAATGGCGGCGATGCTCGTGCGCGCGGGGCCGATGTCTCCGTGGAGCTCGACGGCGGCCTCGACAATCCGCCGCCTCGTTGCCGCTTGCTGCTCGGCCCGACGTTTCAGCTCATATTTCCTGGCCATGCTTTTTTAGCGTACACCAGCGTTGCGCGAACTTGACATGGGGTCTGCCAGTAATTCATAATACGCAGCTGTCCGCGAAATATCGAAGGGCAACCCGTGACACACGTCGACGAGATCACCGACGGGCTCTACCGCATTTGCACCCTCCCGCCCGGCGAATATCCCGTCGGTTTCAACCAGTTCCTCATCGACGACGATCTGCCGACGCTCGTGCACACGGGCTTCTACGAGTCCTACGAAGCCGTGCGGAACGCCGTCGCGCAGGTGCTCGACCCCAAGCGGCTCGCCTACGTGGTGTTAGGGCATTTCGAGTCGGACGAATGCGGCGGCATGGACAGGTTCCTCGCGGAGTCGCCCAGCTCGGTGCTCGTCGCCAGCGACCTCGGCGCCGGTGTCAACCTCGCCCACTGGGGCTACTCAGGCCCGGTAAAGGGGGTGCGCGACGGTGAGACGCTCGAGCTCGGACGGCACAGCTTGCGCTTCCTCGAGACGCCCCACGTGCACCACTGGGACTCGATGATGGTGTTCGAGGAGACGACCCGAAGCCTCTTTCCCGCTGACCTCTTCATCCAGCCGGGTGACCAGCCTTCGGTGATCGACGAGGACCTGACCGGGGCGATGCTCGACCTCTACCGCGCAGTGGGCATCTTCGCCCACGAGGCGCCTGTGCGGCACGTCGTCGACCGGGTCGAGCAGCTCGAGCCGGAGTGGATTCACCCGATGCACGGGGGTAGCTTCACCCGCGAGCTCGCAGGCTGCTTCTACCGGGCTCTCAGGGAAGAGCCGTTCGGCTACCGCGGCATGCTGCTCGGACGCTCGTTACTCACCGAGCGCGCTTAATCGCGTCCGATGAGGGCCCGCTGACGAGGGCGAGCGTCCTCCGGGCACGCTCCGCACAGAGCACGTTTCCCTTCTCCTCGTAGAGCACAACCGCCTGCTCGAGCGCCGCGACTGCTTCAACATCCTCGCCGCCGGCGCGCAGCACGTCCGCGAGGTCGACCAGCGCGTCCGCGTGGGCATTGATGTTGTCGGTCGCGGCGATGATGGCGACGGCTTCGCGGGCCGCGTGTGCCGCGTCGTCCGTCTCTCCGCGGGCGGCAAGCACCTGTGCGCGTCCGAGGTTCCACTGAACCCGAAAGCGAAGGTTGCCCGACGTGCTCTCCGCATCCGCGCCGTCGAGGAGCTCCTGCGCCTCGTCGTCGCGGCCTTGCAGGCACACGACCTGCGCGAGCTTCGACCGCACGAATGCGGAATAGCGCGTCGACCCCATCTCCTCGTGCACCCGGAGCGCTTCCCGCAGCTCCCGCTCCGCGGCAGGCGCGTCGCCCGCGAGCAATTCGAGCTGCGCGCCGGCCCAGCACGCTTCCGCGTAGTTGTAGCGCGTGCCGAGCTCGTCGAAGATCGACTTCGACCGCGCGAGCAGCGCGCGTCCCTCCTCGAACCGTCCGAGCATCGGATAGAGGTACGGCCCGGCAAGAGCCGCGTCCGCCTCGAGATAAGGGAACCCCTTCTCGCGTGCCCACGCCGCCTCTTCCTCCGTGAACGCGATCGCATCGGCGACGGGCGTGCGCGAGAAGATCAAGGCGCCGCCGAGCTCCTCCCAGATCTCCACCTCGCGGCGGTCGTCTCCGGCAGCCCGCGCGTGCTCGCGCGCACGTAGGTGTGCTTCTGCTCCGGCCGTGCCGTTGCCGCTCAGCGTTTCGACGATGCCGAGCAAGACCAGCGCGCCCGCGAGCTCGCCGTCGTCGCCGAGCCGCTCGAAGAGGCTGATCGCACGAGTGGCGATCGTGCGGACCCGCTCGGCCCAGTCCTCGGCATCGCGGTACAAGAACAACCAGGCACGCTGGAGCTCGGCCCGCAGCTCGTTCCGCTCGTCGCCGCGCCGCGCTGCGACTTCGACGGCCTCTTGGACGGCTCGCTCGGCAGCGTCGAGGTCACCGCTGACTCGCAACGCGAGTGCATAGTCAGGAAGGAGCTCCGACCGGCGCTCAGGGTCCTGTTCGAGCAGGTCGACGGCCCGCTGGAGCAGTCGTCTCGCGGCCCGAGCGTCGCCTCTTCCCGCTGCACGCCGACCTGCATGCCCGAGCAAGGTCCCACCTCTCGCCGCGACCGCGTCCAGCTCGCGGTCCGTTTGCCCGAGCTCAGCGCGATAGCGGTAGGACTGCTCGAGGTGATAGCCAAGGAGCTCTTCGTACTCCGCGACGTTCCCGTCGACGCGGCGCTCGAGCCAGTCGGCGTAGCGCTCGTGCAGCTCGGCGCGGAGTTGCTTCGGCATCGAGTCGTAGGCGGCATCGCGGATGAGGACGTGGTTGAAGCGAAAGCCGTCGTCGCCGGGGAAGAGCGAGTGGTCGGGGCGTACGAACTCCTTGCGGACGAGGCTCAGCAGCTGCGAGCCCATGCCGTCCCGCGCCCCCGCAGGCAGCAGGTCCGCGATCGCGCCGCGGTGGAACAGTCGCCCTTCGACCGATGCGCGGGCGAGCACCGTTCGCTCCTCGGGCTCGAGTCGATCGATGCGCGCCGCGAGGAGCGCGTGAATCGTCGGCGGGACGAGGCCGTTCGCCTGCGGGTCGTCGGCGTGCAGAGCGAGGATCTGTTCGACGAAGAGCGGGTTGCCCTCCGCCGCCTCGACGATACGGGCACGGACGTCGTCATCGAGCTCGCGTTCTTCGAGCAGGCGCTCGATCAACCCTTGCGTTTCCTCGTCGGAGAGCGGCGCGATGGAGACGAGCGTCGCGTTCGGGCGCGGCGCCGCCCACGTCGGGCGGTCGTCGAAGAGATCCGGGCGCGCGAGACAGACAAGCAAGATCGGCGCGCCCGTCGAGAAGCCCGCGACGTACTCGAGCAGGTCGAGGAGCGTCGGCTCTGCCCAGTGGATGTCGTCGACGACGACGACCAGCGGCTGCTTGCGTCCTAGTGACTCGAAGAGCTTGCGAAATGCCCAGGCGATCTCCTCGGGTGTGCCGGCGCGATCGGCCGTTCCGATTGCGGCGCCGATTCGGGCCGAGATCGCTGCGGCTTGGTCGTCATCCGCGACGACGTTCGCTAGTCCGCGTTCCTGGTCGGTGCCTGCGAGCTGTCGGACGATCTCTGCGAGCGGTGCATACGTGATGCCCTCGCCGTACGGGAGGCAGCGGCCGACGACGACGCGTGCCTGCTGGGCAACCGCGCCGATCAGCTCGCGCGCGAGGCGCGACTTGCCGATGCCCGGCGGCCCGATGATCGTCGCGAGCTCGCATCTCCGCTCGCGTGAAGCTTGCGCGAACGCGTCCTCGAGCGCCGCGAGCTCCTTGACCCGCCCGACGAACGGCGCTGCGATCGGACGCGTGAAGGCCGGAGCGTGGGGGACGAGTCCGATCACTCGCCAGGCCGGTGCTGGCTCGCTCTTGCCTCTCAGGGCGAGCGGCTCGAGCGGCTCGACGCGGACATCGTTGCCGACCAGCCGCTTGGTCTCGTCGCCGACGAGGATCTCGCCCGGCGCCGCAGCCTGCTCGAGGCGTGCCGCGACGTTGACCGCATCGCCGGTCGCGAGCTTCTGCCGCGAGAACGTGTCGCCGGCGACGACCGGGCCGGTGTTCACGCCTGTGCGCGTCTCGAGCCGGATGCCGTGCTCGCGCTCGAGCGCGTCATTCAGACGTGCGAGCGAATCGCGCATCTCCACTGCTGCGCGGACAGCCCGCAACGCGTCGTCCTCGTGCAGGGTCGGGATTCCGAAGACGGCCATGACGGCGTCCCCGATGAACTTCTCGACCGTGCCCCCGTGACGCTCGAGCGTCGCCTGCATCGCCTCGAAGTAGCGCGACATGATGCGGCGGAGCGCCTCGGGGTCGAGCAGCTCGCCGAGGCTGGTCGAACCCACGAGATCCGTGAACACGACGGAGACGACCTTGCGGACCTCGCCGGCCGCGGCGGGGGCGAGCGCGGCGCCGCAGCCGGCGCAGAAGCGAGCGTCGTCCGTGTTCTCGCGGCCGCATTCGGCACAGATCGTCACGCCAGCAGCCTAGGCGGCGGCTGGGTCGGTTCCAAACGGCGACCGTCGCGCGGAACGTGCAGCGGGAGTGTGATTTCTCCTCCACACGTATCCGTTCGGGTCACCTCTAGGGACAGCAGTCCCTGTGGGTGCTTCGTCACACTTGCGGCGCAGTCGCTTCCGAGAGGAAGGCGCGTCTGCCGAGTTCCGCGGGTACCGAACGACGGGTCAGACCGTGCGGGTCTGACCCTCGGCGTCAGATACCCGGCGCCGTCGCGTCGCCCCTTCCGGCACTGATCCAGACGAGGTCTCCCGTGGCGAGTCCGAGCCCTTCCAGCGCGCTGGCCGGATTGCCGCGCACGAGCATCAGCCAGCCGCGCGGGTCCATGATCACGCCGTACTCACCCGCCTCGAAGTCGGAGTACGTCCGGCCGCGCCGTGCGCGTGTCGCGCCGGAAACCGCTTCGACGGCGAAATCTTCTGCGCGGTCGAGCCCGGCCTCGACGAGATGGGCCTCGCGCACGTTGAGCTGCACGTTGCCGAACCGGTTGAAGTCGACGACCTCGCAGCGGATCTTGCCCGGCTCGGTCTCGGGCTCCGGGACACTCAGTCCCGCGAGCGTGCTCGGGTCGAGCTGCTCGCCCAGCTGCTCGAGCGCCATACCCGCTGCGAGGTGCGCGGTCGCCGGGCACAGGATGTCGCGGGCGTGGAACGAATCCGCGACCGGCTCGAGGATCACTCTGCGCGACGTGATCTCGACCGCCCGGCGGACGCCTCCGAGCGCGCCCCAGGCGGGCGCCAGCAAGCCGTTGTCCGGGCCGACGAAGAAGCGGCCGCCCTCGGCCTCGAGCGCGATGTCGCGATCCTTCCCGACAGTCGGGTCGACGACCGCGAGCACGACTGCGTCCTCGGCCATGTACGGGAGCGAGTCCACGAGCAGCAGCGCGCCGGAGAGAACGTCGAGCGGGCGGACGAGATGCGAGAGGTCGACGATCGGGCTCTGCGGAGCGATCCGGTTCATGACCGCGTGGCAGATACCCACCCACTCGTTCGACAGCCCGAAGTCGCTGAGGAACACGATCGGACGAGGGGCCGGCGGCATCAGGTCGGAGCATGCTCCTCGTAGCAGGGCGATTCAAGGTCGGGGTCGACGTGCCGCTTCCGGCTTGAGTGGGCCGGCGAAGGCCGGGAGACTGGGCGGCATGATCTTCGAACCGGAGCTCGAGACGCTCCCGCGCGAGCAGCTCCGGGCACTTCAGGTCGAGCGGCTGCGAGCGCTCGTCGCCTACGTCAAGGAGGGCGTCCCGCTCTACCGCGAGCGACTGGCGGGCGTCGACCCGCGCCAGCTCGCGTCGCTGGACGATCTGCGCGACCTCCCGTTCACGAGGAAGGACGACCTCCGGCAGACCTACCCGTTCGCCATGTTCGCGGTCCCGCGGGAGGACATCGTCCGCATCCATGCCTCCTCGGGAACGACCGGCAAGCTGACCGTCGTCGGCTACACCGCCTCCGACGTCGACCTGTTCGCACGCGTCAACGCCCGCGCGCTCGCCATGGCCGGCGCGGAGCCGGGGATGATCCTGCACAACGCCTACGGCTACGGCCTCTTCACGGGCGGGCTCGGCCTCCACTACGGCGGCGAGCGTCTCGGGATGGCTGTCGTCCCGGTCTCAGGCGGGCTGACCGAGCGTCAGCTGATGCTGATCACCGACTTTCGCCCCGAGGTGATCGCGTGCACGCCGAGCTACGCGCTGACGCTTGCGCAGGCATTTCGCCAACTCGACATCGGGCCTGACCAGATCAGTCTGCGCTTCGCGGTGCTCGGTGCCGAACCTTGGACGGAGGGCATGCGGCACGAGATCGATGCCGGCCTCGGCGTTCGCAGCACGAACATCTACGGGCTCTCGGAGGTGATCGGGCCCGGCGTCTCGTGCGAGTGCGTCGAGGAGCGTGGGGGCCTGCACGTCAACGAAGACCACTTCCTGGCTGAAGTCGTCGACCCGGAGACGGGCGACCCGCTTCCGGAGGGCGACGAGGGCGTGCTCGTGTTCACGACGCTGACGAAGGAGGCGTTGCCGCTCGTCCGCTACTGGACGGGCGACATCACGAGCCTCACGTCCGAGCCGTGCGGGTGCGGACGGACGCTCGTCCGGATGGACCGGATCAAGGGCCGGGCCGACGACATGCTGATCATCCGCGGGGTGAACGTGTACCCGACGCAGGTGGAGGCCGCGCTCCTGCAGCTCCGGGAGCTGACGCCGAACTACCGGATCGTCGTGAGCCGCGGCGGCACGCTGGACGAGGCGGAGGTCGAGGTGGAGGTGAGCGAGAGGTTCCTGCGCGACGCCGGCACGGACAGTCTCTCGGGCGACCTCGAGCACGTGCGCGACCTGCACGACCGAGTGGAACGCCGCCTCCGTGAGAGCATCGGCTGCTCGCTGGCCGTCAGCCTGAAGGCGCCCGGGACCGTCCCGCGCTCCGAAGGTGGGAAGCTCCAGCGCGTGTGGGATCAGCGCACGCTGCGCTGAGCCGGAAACCGGTTCTGTGCGCTGGACGGTGCGGTCCTGAGCCGGGTCTAGACTGGCCTTCCCGTGCCCGAGGCGCCGTTCGTCCACCTTCACGTCCACTCCGAGTACTCGATCCTCGACGGTGCTTGCCGGATTCCCGCTCTCGCGGCCCGCGCGGCCGAGTACGACATGCCCGCCGTCGCGCTCACGGATCACGGCTCGCTCGCCGGAGCCGTGCAGCTCACCAAAGAGGCGGGCAAGCACGGCGTCAAGCCCGTCCTCGGCTGCGAGGTCTACGTCGCTGACGACCGGCGCGCGCAGGCGAAGGGGTACGCACACCTGACGCTGCTGGCGGAGGACAACGCAGGCTACGCGAACCTGATCAAGCTCTCGTCCCTCGGCTACCTCGAGGGGTACTACTACAAGCCGCGCGTCGACTGGGACCTGCTCGACGCGCACTCGTCCGGGCTGATCGCGCTCTCGGGCTGCCTGTCAGGGCGCGTGTGCAAGGCGCTCGAGGAGAACCGGCCCGGCGACGCCGCCGCCGACCTCGACCGGCTCGTCACGATCTTCGGCAAGGAGAACACCTACGTCGAGATCCAGAACGCGGGCCTCGAGCCGCAGCAGCGGATCAACCCGGTGCTCACGAGGCTCGCGGAGGGCACGGGGCTTCCGCTCGTCGCAACCGGGGACGTCCACTACCTGCGGCACGAGGACGCGCTGGCGCACGAGGCGCTGCTCTGCATCCAATCCGGGGACTCGCTCAAGAACCCGAACCGGTGGCGCTTCGATACCGACCAGTTCTTCTTCAAGTCGCCGGAGCAGATGGCGGCGGACTTCCCGCAGCACGCCGAAGCGCTGCGCAGGACGCTCGAGATCGCCGAGCGCTGCAACGTCACGCTCGAGCTCGGCCGCATCCTGCTGCCGGAGTTCCCGACGCCAGACGGACGCGACGCGTTCGACTATCTCGTCGAGGTGACGGAGCGCGGTCTCGAGAAGCGCTACGACCGCGCGACGCCGGAGCTTCAGGAACGGCTGAAGTTCGAGCTGAAGACGATCAAGGAGATGGGCTTTGCCGACTACTTCCTGATCGTCTGGGACTTCATCGCGTTCGCGAAACGGAACGGGATCAGCGTCGGCCCGGGCCGCGGCAGCTCTGCGGGCTCGCTCGTTGCGTACTGCCTCGAGATCACCGACATCGATCCGATCAAGTACGACCTGCTGTTCGAGCGCTTCCTCAATCCCGGGCGCAAGTCGATGCCGGACATGGACATCGACTTCGCCGTCGAGGGTCGCGACCGCGTCATCAACTACGTCGCCGAGAAGTACGGCCGCGACCGCGTCGCCCAGATCATCACGTTCGGGACGATGGCCGCCCGCGCCGCGGTCCGGGACGCCGGCCGCGTGCTCGAGATCCCGTACGGCGTCGTGGACAAGATCGCGAAGCTGATCCCGGAGGGGCCGGGGCAATCGCTCGACGCGTGCCTGCAGCGGGGCCAGCCGCTCAAGGAGCAGTACGACGCCGACGCCGTCACGCGCGAGATCGTCGACCTCGCGAAGCCGCTCGAGGGGCTGACGCGCCAGGACTCGATCCACGCCGCGGGCGTCGTCATCGGCGCGCAGCCGCTGATGGAGGTCGTCCCGCTCCAGCAGAAAGGCTCGGACCAGGAGGTCGTGACGCAGTTCGCCATGGGCGACATCGAGGCGCTCGGCCTGCTGAAGATGGACTTCCTCGGGCTCCGCAACCTCGACGTGCTCGAGAAGGCGCGCGAGCTAGCCGGCAATGGCATCGACTGGGCGACACTGCCGCTCGACGACAAGAAGGTGTACGAGATGCTCGCGCGGGCGGACTCGACCGGGGTGTTCCAGTTCGAGTCCTCGGGCATGCGCGACGCGCTCCGCCAGGTGAAGCCGACGGAGTTCGAAGACCTGATCGCGCTCGTCGCGCTCTACCGGCCGGGGCCGATGGCGTACATCCCGGTCTACGCGCGCCGCAAGAACGGGCAGGAGCCGGTCACGTACATCGACAGCCGGCTGAAGCCGATCACGGGCGTGTCGCACGGGACCTGCATCTACCAGGAGCAGTACCTGGAGATCGCGAAGCAGATCGCCGGCTTCTCGCCCGCCGAGGCCGACGATCTCCGCAAGGCGATCGGCAAGAAGATCCACGCGCTGATGGCGTCTCTGAAGGAGAAGTTCCTCGAGGGCTGCGCGGCGAGCGGGACGACGCCGGCGGTGGCGCAGCAGCTCTGGAAGGACATGGAGGCCTCGCAGGACTACTCGTTCAACAAGGCCCACGCTGCGTGCTACGCGATGATCGCGTACCGGACGGCGTACATGAAGGCGCACCATCCGCGCGAGTACATGGCCGCACTGATCTCGTCCGTGATGAACACGAAGGACCGCGTGCCCTTCTATGTCAATGCCTGCGACGAGATGGGCATCGAGGTGCTGCCGCCCGATGTGAACCAGTCGCAGCTCGACTTCGCGGTCGTCGAGGGGAGAATCCGCTTCGGGCTCTCGGCGGTGAAGAACGTGGGGGAGCCCGCGGCGAGCGCGATCATCCGGGCGCGCGACGAGGGTGGGCCGTTCACGTCGATCTGGGATTTCACGGAGCGCGTCGACCCGCAGTGCGCGAACAAGAGGGCGCTCGAGTCACTCGTGAAGTGCGGCGCGGTGGA
>OEKB01000211.1_pt4 | contig 9687 bp, 9 predicted proteins | sample 1503171 | NCBI WGS metagenome assembly OEKB01 (sample SAMEA104379580, study PRJEB20068) | metagenome | isolation source: 1998
GGGACCGGGAGGTTCCCCAACGCGGACCACGGTGCATCGAGAGTGTGACGTTTGCTCCACAACCGCCTGCTTCGGCCACGTCCGGGGACAGTCACCAGACCGGTCGTTGGCAGACCGGTCTGATCGCGGCGCGGCTGTGAGGGCCACGTCCGGAACCGGACCAAGGCCGCGGCTACACGCGTTCGAGCGGCGCCTCGACGGGAACGGTGTCGAAGCGGATCAACTCGGCGGCGGCGTCCGCCTGCCGGAGCGCTTCCTCGCGGGACCCGGCGACGGCGAGGATGGCGCCGGCGCGATCTGAGCCGCGCAGGAACGAGCCGAAGCGGTAGCCCGGCTTCCGGTAGAGGCGGATCCCCTTCACGCCGTCGAGCGCGAACGCCTCCTCGAGCCCCGTCACCCGACGGAGCTCGCCGGGGGGCGGGGCAAGGAAGCGCACGCAGCCCGCTCCGGCGTGCGCGACCGGCGCGAGCTGCTGCGGCGCGATCTCCAGCCCGAGTGCGGCAGCGAGCGCGAGGCCGTTCAGGTCGACCCCGAGAACGGCGCGGCAGAGCTCAGCGTCGTGTCCGCCGCCGAGCCGCGCGGCGAGCTCTCCCACGCGCGGCCCGTCCTCGCTCACGAGCACCTGCGTGTAGCTCGGCCCGAGCTCGATCCCGACCGCGTCCACTGCCGCGCCCGCCGCGTCGATCGCGGCGGCGATCTCCTCCGGCCGCAGGTCGCTCGGCCAGACGTGCGCCATCGCGACGCCGAAGGCCGGTGGTTCCGCCGTCAGCCGGTCGGTGACCGTCAGCGGCCTGAATCGTCCGCCGATCGAGAACCCGTTCACCGTCAGCTCTCGTCCGGCAACGTGCTGCTCGACGAGCAGGGTGGCGCTTCGGGACGCGTCCAGGGCGATCTCGACGGCCGAGGCCATCCGCCGCGCCTCGGGCACCAGCGTGAGCCCGCGCTGTCCCTGGCGATCCGGCGCCTTGACGACGCAGGGATAGCCGATCTCCTCCGCCGCGACGGCAGCCTCCTTCGGCCCCGAGCAGACGACGTAGCGGGGCTGGGGAACGCCTGCCTCGGCGAAGCGCTCCCGCTGCCGGAGCTTCGACGTCGAGAGCGCCGCAGTCTCGGACGAGACGGGATGGGCTAGAGCGAGCCGCTCGGCCACGCGGGCCGCGATCGCCACGGGCCAGTCGATTCCCGGCGCGATGATCCCGTCGACCCGTTCGGCGGCCGCGAGCCGCTCGATCGCGGACTCGTCCTCCGTGGAGACGATCGCGCGCCGGTCCGCGTACCGGAAGCCGGGCGCCGACGGATCGCGGTCGACGGCAATCACGTAGAGGCCGCGCCTGCGGGCGGCGGCGAGCAGCCCAAGCTGAGCCGGGCCGGCCCCTAGGACGAGGAGACGTGCCGCGTCTCGCTCTGGAGAATCCCCCGCCACCACGCCTCATTGTCGCGATACCAGGAGATCGTCCGCGCGAGACCCTCGTCGAACGAGGTGCGGGCGCGCCAGCCCGTCAAGCGCTCCATCTTCTTCGTCGACCCGATGTGACGGTCGACCTGACCCGGCCGCTCGGAGACGTGCGACTTCAGCACCGGAGGCTTACCCAGGGCGTCGAGCACGCGGTCGGCGATCTCGGCCACGGGGATGTCGATACCCGTGGCGACGTTCAGGACCTCCCCGGCGGTCGAATCGAGCGGCGCTGCGATCACAGCCTCGATCGCCTCGGCATCGTCGTCCACGTAGAGCCAGTCGCGCGAGGCGTGTCCGTCGCCGTGCACGGTCAGCGGCTCGTCGCAGAGCGCCTGGGTGATGAAGCGCGGGATGACCTTCTCCGGGTGCTGCCGCGGGCCGTAGTTGTTGAACGGGCGAACGATCACGATCGGAAGGCCGTACGTGACGTAGTACGAGTAGGCGAGCCGGTCGGCGCCGGCCTTCGTGGCGGCATACGGCGAGCGCGGGTTCAAGGGATGCTCCTCGTCCATCGGCGCCTGCTCGGCAGTGCCGTACACCTCGGACGACGAGATGAGGATGAAGCGTTCGACCGGCGTCTCGCGAATCGCGTCGAGCAGGATCTGCGTCCCCTCGACGTTCGTGGTCACGAACTCCGATGCTCCGTGCTCGATCGACTTCTCCACGTGCGACTCCGCGGCGGCGTTGACGATCACGTCCACCTCCGCGACGACCTCTCGGACGAGGTCGGCGTCGCGGATGTCGCCGTGGACGAACGACAGCCGCTCGTGTGACATGACGCTGCTCAGGTTCTCGAGGTTTCCCGCGTACGTGAGCGCGTCGATCGATACGACCTCGTACGGCGTCTTCGCCAGCAGATGGTGGATGAAGTTCGAGGAGATGAAGCCGGCTCCGCCGGTCACCAGCACGCGCTTGGTCATCTAGTCCAGTTCCTTGTCGATCGTGTAGAGCGGCCGTCCCTCGACGTCGCGCTGGATCCGCCCCAGGTACTCCCCGACGAGCGCGAGGATGAACCCCTGGATCCCGAGGACGAACAGTACCGCGACCCCGCCGAAGAGCGGGCCGGGGAAGTTCGCCTCGTCGATCCAGAACGCGATCCCGTACGACCCGAGCCCGAGCGCGAGCAGCGTGCACACGACGCCGAGCGCGACACCGATCCACTGGATCGGCTGCGGCCAGAAGCCGGCGAGGACGTGGAGCGCGAGCCGCGTGAGCCGAAGCGGCGAATACCGCGACCGGCCTGAGCGCGAGGCATGGGCCACGTCCACCTCGACGACGCTCGCTCCGCCGGAGAGCACGAGCGCCTTCGTGAACTTCTGTTTCCCGATCGAGCCCAGCATGGGCTCGACCGCCGAGCGCCGATAGGCGTTGAACGCGCACCCGAAGTCGGCGATCGCCACGCCGGTGAAACGACGGAGCATCCCGTTGATCAGGCGCGACGGCAGCGTCCGCCCCCAGGAATCGTGTCGCGAGTTGCGCCGGCCGCTGGCGACGTCGTACCCCGCCTCGACCGCCTCGACGAGGCGCGGGATGTCCTCCGGAGCGTTCTGGAGATCCCCGTCCATCGTCACCACGATCTCGCCGCGCGCTCGGGAGATCCCCGCATGCATGGCCGGGTGCTGACCGAAGTTCCGCTTGAAGCGAACGACGCGCACGTGGCCGTCCTTCGCGTGCAGGCGCTCGAGTGCGGCGAAGGTGCCGTCGGTCGAGCCGTCGTCGACGAAGATCAGCTCGTAGGTGACGGGGCCGTGTCCGAGCGTCCGGACGAGCCGCTCGTAGAGCGGCTCCAGCGAGCTCGCCTCGTTGTAGAGGGGCACCACGATGGAGACGTCAGGCGGAGGAGTGTCCTCGCCGGTCCGGCGGGCCTGGTGGAGCGTGTCGGTGTCGACCATGGACACGCGAGAGCCTATCCGGCGATCCCTCGTCGGAGGGACGCGCTCGACGTCGCAACCGCACATGGTGAGCGCGGTGTCTGCGGCCGCCACTCATCGACGACTGCTCGTGCTCCTGTCGATCGCCCTCTACGGGGGCGTCTTCGGCGGCTTCGTCCTGTTCGAGGTCCCGGGTCTCGGGATCGGCCACTTCTTCTACATCCCGGTCGCCATGCTCGCGCTCGCGGCGGGTGTGTGGGCGGGCATCGGCGGCGGCCTGGTCGCGGCAGGCTTGTACGTCGCCGCGATCTTCGTGACGCCGCGCGTCCCGAGCAGGGATGCGCTCACCGGCGCGACGGTGATCCGCTGCATCACGTACAGCTCGTGCGGCGCGCTGATCGGATGGTTCGCGAGCAAGTACCGCGAGCACGTCGCGCGGCTGAGCGAGCTCGCCGAGCGCGACTTCCTGACCGGACTGCTCAACCTGCGGATGTTCGACGAGGCGCTCGCGCGACGCTGCGCGGCGAACATGGACTTCGTGCTCGTGCTCGGCGACCTCGACAATCTCAAGGAGATCAACGACGCACACGGCCACGCGGAAGGGAACCGGACGCTCACGCAGGTCGCCGGGGCGTTGGTCGCGACGGTGGGACCCGGCGCCGAGCTCGCACGTGTGGGCGGCGACGAGTTCGCGATCCTTCTGGACGGAACGGTCGAGGAAGCGCAGGCGGTCTGTGCGCTCCTCAAGCAGCGGCTCGGCCGCGAGGGCCTCGAGCTCAGCTTCGGCTGGTCCTCCCGTCCGAACGACGGCGTGGCGCCGCTCGAGCTCTTCCGCAAAGCGGACGACCGCCTCTACGCGGCGAAGCTGCTGAGCCGCAACCGCCGTGCCGTGCTGGCGCTGGCGGCCGCGACTCGGCAGTCGTGAAGCGACTTGTCCGCGTAGCGGACCAGTGGAGGCGGTTTGGGGGAACCGGGAGGTTCCCCCAACGAGCACCTCAGGCTACGCCGCCTCGAGCATCGGCTCGCTGACGACGGCCTCGGCGCCGCGGCTCCGCCGCTTGCCGATCGCGAAGGCAGCGAGCGCGCCGGCGAGGACGACAGCGGCGCCGATCCAGAGCGCGGGCAGCATCCCGTCGACGAAGGCAGGCCCGGAGCGATAGCTCCCGTACTGCGACCAGACCGACGCGAGCACGGCCACACCGAACACGCCGCCCAGCTCGCGGATCGCGTTCTGAGCACCAGATGCCTGCCCTTCCTCTTCCGGCTTCACGGCCGACAGGACGACGTTGGCGACCGGCGCCCAGAACATCGCCATCCCGATGCCCGACACCATGAAGGGCACGATCAGCTGCCAGTAAGGAACGGTCGCCGTCGACAGCGCCGCGATCGATCCGAGCCCCGCCGCCTGCAGCGTCAGGCCGATCCCCATCAGACGGTGACCGCCGATCCGGTCGGACATCGCGCCCGCGATCGGTGCCACGAACATCGGCATGATCGTCCACGGCAGGATCCGCAGCCCGGACCCGAACGGCGAGTAGCCCTGCACGGTCTGGAAAAACTGCGACAGCAGGAAGATCGAGCCGAACATGCCGAAGAACATCAGCAGCGACGCGGCGTTCGCCAGCGCGAACGTGCGGTTGCGGAAGAAGCGCATCGGCAGCATCGGCGCCTGGGCGCGCAGCTCCCAGAGCACGAATGCCGCGAGGACGATCGCGCCGGCCACGAGCGCCGTCACGATCTCGGCCGAGGCCCAGCCCTGCCCGTTGCCGCGGACGAGGCCCCAAACAATCCCGAAGAGACCACCGCTGGCGAGGACGAGACCCGGCAGGTCCAGCCGGCTCGTCGGGCCGTAGGTCTCCTGCAGACGCATCCGGGAGAGCGGGATCAGTGCGAGCCCGATCGGGACGTTCAGCCAGAAGATCCAGTGCCAGGAGATGCCGCTCACGACCGCGCCGCCGACGAGCGGGCCGAACGCCACGGCCAGCCCGGCGATACCGCTCCAGGCGCCGATGAAGGCGCCGCGCCGGTTCGCGGGAACCCCTGCGCTGAGGATCGTCAGCGTCAGCGGCGTGATGATCGCCCCTCCGACCCCCTGGAGCGCGCGCGCCGCGATCAGCGCCCCGGCGCTCGGTGCGAGGGCGGCGGCCGCCGATGCGGCCGTGAAGATCACGAGGCCGACGACGAACATTCGCCGGCGCCCGAATCGGTCGCCGAGCGCGGCTCCGGTCAGGAGCAGCACGGCGAAGGTCAGGGTGTACGCGTTGACCGTCCACTCGAGGCTTTCGATGGTCGCGTGCAGGTCTTTGCGGATCACCGGCAGCGCCGTCGTGACCACGAGGTTGTCGAGCGTCGCCATGAAGACGGCGACGGACGTGATCGCAAACGTCCAGATGGTGCGGGTCTTTGCTGACACTGAGCCTCCTTCCAAGTCGTCGTTCCGATCGTGCTCCGGGGCCCGAGCCGCGTGGATTCGGTTGTCAGGCGTCTCGGGGTACGGGTAACCGGCCAATGTAGTTAGTCCTCACTTACTCCACGCCGAAAAAAACACGGCTACGCAGGCTCCTTGCAGCCCTCGATGAGGCGCTGCGCCCAGCCCTCGTCCGCCTCGAGCAGCTTCATCGAGGCGATCACGTTCAGGAGCATCCCGCCCGCGAAGAACGGCGACACGCGGGCCGGCGGGAGCCCCGAGGCCCGCTCGACGTACTCGACGAGCTCGCCGTAGCCGCGGCGCACGACGTCACAGATCTCGTCGTCCTCGCAGGCCGCGTACGCCTGCATCTGGGCACGGAGATAGACCGGATTCGCCAGCATCTGACGATATGCCTCGCCGATTGCGTGGAACACGTCCTCGCCGGAGAGCCCGGCCGCCGCCGTCCGGAACATCTCGAGCGTGCCGCGCAGGCAGCGGTCGATCGTCGCCTTGACGAGCTCCTTCTTCGTCCCGAAGAGACGAAAGACGTACGGCTGCGAGATGCCGACGTTCCGGGCGATCGTCTCGGTGGACATGCCCTCGGCCCCTCGTTCCGCGAACTCGACGAGCGCCGCCTCGAGGATCGCCTCGCGCCGCTCCTCCGCCGTCTTCCGCTCCGTCGCGATTGCCATGGGCGTATGTTAGCTATCACTCACTAACTGGTCAAGCCTTCTCGAGGAAGGCCATCCCGGGCGCGAGCCGCACCGGCTCCCGAGCTTCCTGGCGGGCGAAGCGCGGGAACGCGTCCGTCGAGTTCACGTCGTCGGAGACGAGGGCGCCGCCGCTCCGCAACCGGGACCAGGACTCCGTGAACTCGAACCACATGCACTCGAACGAGTGCTCGCTGTCGTGCATGAAGAAGTCGATCGTCCCGAGCCGGTCCAGGAGGGGCGGCAGCTCGTCCTGGCTGCGGCCGAGGAGCAACGTCCACCGTGTCTTGAGCTCGTCCGGGATCAGCCAGCCGGGCTCAGCGCCGGACGGGATCCCCGCGCGTCCCTCGCCGTCGTAGAACGTGCCCGGCTCGTAGTCTCGGCCGATCTCGCGCGGGAGGTCGATCGAGTGGAGCATCCCGTCCCCGTTCACGCGCAGCCCCTGGAGGAGGAAGGCGGTCGAGAACCCGTTCGCGACGCCCGTCTCGACCGCAACGCGGGGCCTGAGCTTGCGCAACAGCGCGTAGAGGTAGAGCCCCTCCTGGTAGCCGATCGCCCCGAGCGAATACGGCTGTCCGCGCTGCACGACCTGGGCGTGGTGTTCCTGTCCCTTCCTGAACAGATGCTCTCGCAACCCCGTGGCCCGAAGCTCCTGGTCGTACCCGGCAAGCGCGCGGCGATCGCCGTCGAGCACGCGGGCAACGAACTCGCTCCTGATCCGCCGGCGGTCGACAACGCGTCCCGGATGCCGCGCACCGCGCGCAGCGCGCGAGAGCGTGCGTTTCAATGCGAGCGCCGCCACGGGCGCCGATCGTATCGTTGCCCCGGTGACTCCCAGGGTCCTCCATCTCCCGGTCAACCTCGCGGGTACCGGGTGGGCACACGTGAACGCGCTGCGCCGGAAGGGCGTCGACGCGCGCCTGCTCGTCTTCTGGCCGCAGAAGTGGCGACCGGACGAGTACGACATCAATCTCGATCTCCCGCGGAACGGGCTGCTCCGCCAGCAGCTCGTGCTCTGGCCGGCGCTCGCGCGCTACCTGCCGCAGACGGACATCTTCCACTTCTACTTCGGCAAGACCCTCGTTCCGAAGTCGCTCCAGATACCGATCCTGCGCGCGGCGCGCAAGAAGTCGGTGATGCACTTCCTCGGCGCCGACATCCGCGGGAAGCGTCCCGAGGAGCTCGAGTACCGCAAGAAGTTCGACCGCTGGCTCGTCGGCTCGTACGCGGCCACGCGCTGGGTCCCGGATGCGGAGGTGATTCCTCCCGGGCTCGACCTGCGCGGGTACCGGCCCGTTCCGCCGGTCGCGCGCGAGCGGCCGCTCGTCGTGCACGCGCCGTCCGACCTGGAGAAGAAAGGGACGCAGCACATCGTCGAGGCGTGCGAACGACTACCCGTCGATCTCGACGTCGTCCACGGCGTCCCTCACGACCAGGCCGTAGAGCGATTCAAGCGGGCGGACATCGTCGTCGACCAGATGCACTACCTCTGGCACGGCGTGTTCGCGATCGAGTGCATGGCGTACGGCAAGCCTGTGGTGACGCACCTCGACCCGGAGGCGGTCGAGCAGACGGAGCGAGCCTTCGGCGTCAAGGTGCCGATCGTGCGCGCGAGCGCCGAGAACCTCGTGGAGCAGCTGCGCCCGCTCGTGGAATCGTTCGAGCTGCGAAAGCGGCTCGGGGAAGAGGGCCGCGCCTACGTCGAGCGCGTCCACGACCTCGAGCAGGTCGCCGACCGCTTCATCGAGATCTACCGCTCGCTGTAGCGGGTCGCTCTAGCCCCGGGGCTCCATACTTCGACACGTGTTCGAGCGCCTGAAGGAGCTCTTCCGCCACTCCGTCGTCTACGGCCTGGGCAGCGTCGTCGCGCGGATCCTCTCGGTGCTCCTCCTGCCGCTCTACACGCGGTACCTCTCGCCCGGCGACTACGGGTTGATCGAGACGTTGATCGCGCTGTCCGCCGTGCTGACGGCGCTCGTCGCGCAGGCGATGAAGAGCGCGTTCTTCCGCTTCTATTTCGACTCGGCGGAAGAGGAACGGCGGCTCCTGGTCGTGCGCACGGCGTTCTGGTACGTCTTCGCGGCGGCGACCGCGGTCCTCGTCGTCGGTGTCGCGTTCTCGGGCCAGATCTCCTGGATCCTCTTCCACACGCACGACCACGCCGGGCTCGTGATCGCCGCGTTCATCGGGCTGTGGGCAGCGATGAACTACGAGCAGATGACGTCGCTGTTCCGGGTCGAGCAGCGTTCCACCGCGTACGTGATCGCCACCCTCACGAACGTGGTGGTCACGATCGCCGCGACCGTCCTTCTCGTCGTCGTCTTCGAGAAGGGGCCGTTAGGAGTGCTGGTCGGCAACTTCACAGGCACGCTCGTCGTCTACGCGGGTCTGCTCACCTACAGCAGGCGACGGCTGGGATTCCAGTTCAGCCGCCGTCTCTACCGGGCGATGAACCGCTTCGGCCTCCCACTCGTCCCGTCGGCTGTCGCGCTCTGGCTGACGAACTTCAGCGACCGCTTCTTCCTCGTGAAGCTCGCCGACCCGCACGAGGTCGGCCTCTACTCGATCGGCGTCCGCGTCGCCTCCGCGATTCTGCTGCTGCTGACCGCATTCCGTCTGGCCTGGCCGGCGTTCGCGTATTCGATCGAGGACGACCGCGAGGCGCAGCGCACCTACAGCTTCGTCCTCACGTACGTCGTCTATCTCTCGTGCTGGCTCGCGCTCGCGCTGGGCCTGCTCGCGCCGTGGATCGTGCGCGTGATCACGACGCGTCCGTTCTATCCGGCGGAGGACGTGATCGCGCCGCTCGCGTTCGGCGCTGCGGCGTTCGGGGCGTACGTCGTCGTGCAGATCGGCACCGGACGCGCGCGCCGCACGCAGGCCAACTGGCTCGTGACGGGCGTGGCCGCGGTGCTCAACGTGTCCCTGAACCTCGCGCTGATCCCCTCCTACGGACGGATGGGTGCGGCAATCGCGACCCTCGCCGCGTACACGCTGCTGTTCGTGACGATGGCGTGGCGCGCGCAACGCGTGTTCCCCGTCCCCTACCAGTGGCGGCGCGTGGCAACGCTCGGCGTTGCGGCCGCGGCCTTGACCGTGGTCGGGAAGGCATTCGACGCGCCGCTCGCCATCGCGCTCGCGCTCACGGCGGCCTATCCGTTCGTCCTCGCCCTGCTCGGCTTCTACCTGCCGGTCGAACGCCGGCGGCTGCGTCGCCTGTTCCCCCGCCAGGCTTAGAGG
>OEKB01000216.1_pt2 | contig 9672 bp, 11 predicted proteins | sample 1503171 | NCBI WGS metagenome assembly OEKB01 (sample SAMEA104379580, study PRJEB20068) | metagenome | isolation source: 1998
TGGAATCGACGCCACGCTGCACGCGCCGCTGAGGCCGCCGCGTACAGCGCGGATCTCGCCAGGGAGAACCTCCCGGTTCCCCCCAAGCCCCCTCCCCGCGACGATGGTGCGCACTCAGCCCTCCCCGGCGGCGAGCTCCCGTGAGCGCACCATCGCCGCCTGGATGGCGTTCAAGAACGCTGCGCGCACGCCGGCCTGCTCGAGCTCCCGGATCGCCTGGATCGTCGTCCCGCCCGGGGAGGTGACCGCCTCGCGCAGCTCGACGGGGTGCATCCGCTCGTCGCGCAGCAACCGCGCCGTTCCCAGCATCGTCTGGACGACGAGCTGCGTCGACGTCTCGCGCCCGAGGCCGAGCAGGATTCCCGCCTCGATCATCGCTTCCGCGAGCAGCGCGAAATAGGCCGGGCCCGACCCGGACACCGCGGTGACGGCATCCATGTACCGCTCCGGCACCCGCGCGACCGCACCGAGGTGCGAGAGCACCTCCTCCGCCAGGGCGAGCTGCTCGTCGCCCGCGTGCGCGCCTGCGCACACGCCCGCCATGCCCTCGTGCACGAGTGCCGGCGCGTTCGGCATCGCGCGCACGACCGGCACGCCCGGCGCCACTCGCGCCTCGATCTGCGAGGTCGGAATCGCGGCGGCGACGGAGAGAACGATCTGTTCGGGCGTGAGCAGCCCGCCGATCTCTCCGAGCAGCACGTCGAAGTCCTGCGGCTTCACGGCGATCACGACCAGCGTGGCGCCGCTGACCGCCTCGGCGTTCGACAGCGTGCCGCGAACCCCGTGACGCTCCTGGAGCTCCTGCACGCGCTCCTCGCGGCGGGCCGTGACGACGATCTCGTCCGGGGTGCGCCAGCCCGAGGTCAGCAGCCCTGCGAGCAAGGACTCGCCGATCTTCCCCGCGCCGAGGATCGCGACCTTCCGACTCACCAGTGGGAGTCTAGGAGCCGAGTGCAGCTCGGTAGACCGAGAGGGTCGCGTCGTCGCGGAAGACGAAGCGCGCGAGCGCGACCTCCGGGTGCTCCCGCATCGTGTCCTGCGTCGCCTGGATCGCCACCGGGGCCGCCTGCTCGATCGGATATCCGTACGCGCCGGTCGAGATCGCCGGGAACGCCACGCTGCGGTCTCCGAGCTCGGCGGCGAGCTCGATCGCGCGCCGGTGGCAGGCTGCGAGGAGCTCCGCTTCTCCCGAGCTGCCGCCTCGCCACACGGGGCCGACGGCGTGCAGGACGTGCCTCGCCGGCAGGTCGCCGGCGCGGGTTGCCTTCACGTCGCCGGTCGCGCAGCCTCCCAGCCGGCGACACTCCGCGAGGATCGTAGGGCCACCCGCGCGGTGAATCGCACCGTCGACGCCGCCGCCGCCGAGCAGCGTCGAGTTGGCGGCGTTGACGATTGCGTGCACGTCCTGCTCGGTGATGTCGCCGATGACGAGCTCGATCACGGGGCTGCAGGCGCGGTGCGGAAGAACGCGGGGGGACGGTTCGCGCGCGACGGGCCGGGCAGCGGGACGAGCCCGCGGTGGTAGGCGAGCCCGAGGTAGACGCTCGCCAGCCCGGCCCAGCTGCCGTACGGCTCCAGGAGCTCGGCGGTCTCGTGTCCCTCGACCCATCGGCCGCGCAGGTCGGACATCAGCTTGACGAGCGAGAGATCGCCGACCAGGCCACGCTCGGGACGGCCAAGGCCCTCGAGGCAGACGACGCCGACGGTCCAGGGACCGACCCCGCGCTCGCGCTCGAGCCGCGCGGCGACCGCGTCCGTCGGGAACTCGTGCAGACGCTCGAGCTCGATCGACCGGCAGATCCGAATGACCGCCGCTGCGCGGCGCGCGTGCAGTCCGAGGGCGCGTAGCCGAGAGGGAGCCAGGGCCGCGAGGACAGCTGTACTCGGGGGTGCGTTGAGGTCGGTGCCGTCGACCCGCGGGCAGAGGGCGCGCACGATTCGGTACTCGAGCTGGCGCGCTCGCTTCGTCTCGATCAACTGGCCGCAGAAGGCGCGCAGGAGCGTCTGCGCCACCGTGGGCAGCCGCAGGACGCGCATGCCCCGGAACTGCCTCGTCGCCCTCCCGATCAACGGATCGCTGCCGAACCGCCGCAGGAATTCCGTGTGGTCGGCGTCGACGGCGAGCACGAACCGCAGGCGCTCGATCCCCTCCTCGCTCTCTGCTCGGAGGACGACACGACCGTCGACGAGCTGACGTGCGGTGCCGACCTCGACGTCCTCGCCCACGCGGAGGGTCGAGGTCAGCGTCCCGTCACGGACGTGCCGCGTCGCGTCGGTCGCGTGCCGGATGCAGAGTGCGAGCGAGTACGGCCCGGCAGGTCGGACGACCCGCTCGATCGTCAACGTCTGCGGGCTGCCTCGACGTCGGCCGTGAGCCCGAGCTCGGCGGCGCGGTTCAGGATCGGCTCCGCTTCCTCGTCGTGGCCTCGGTCACGGAGAAAGGATCCCCACGCCAGCGCTGCCTTGGCGGCCTCGTACCGGCGGCCGTGGACGGCAAGGAGGTCGACGGCGCGCCGAAACGCGTCGGAGGCTCCCGACTCGTCGCCGAGCAGTGCGAGCCCGCGCGCGAGCGCGAGAACGGCAGTGCCTTGCTCGCCGCCGTGCACGTCTCCGAGGGCGTCCAGACCCTCGCGGGCCTTCGTGACGGCCAGCTCGCCGTCGCCTTCGTGCGCTGCGAGCTGCGCCTCGACGGTGCGCAGCATGCCGATGTCCGCACGAACGGAGGTGGTACCGAAGAGTGATGCGGCGAGCTCGAGATGCTCGCGCGCAGCGTCGCCGTTCCCTTCGTCGGCCTCGATGCTCGCGGCGAGGAGATGGCCGCGCGCGAGCTGCAGCGTGTCGTCCGTGACCTCGAGCAGCGCAATCGCGCGGCGGATGTACTCGAGCGCCTCGGGCGCGCGGCCGCCGATGCCGCTCGACCGCGCCGCGGCCCAGTACAACCGCACGCGGTTGTGTGGATCGCTGTCCTGCCGCAACGTCGACGCAACGTCACGCACGACGTCGTTCGCCCGCTCGTGCTCGCCTGCGTCGCTCAGCGCGTAACTCAGCAGGGTCGAGAAACGCACTCGCAGGTTCACGTCCTCGGGAGCTTCCGTCTCCAGCTCGTCCAGGCACTGCTCGAAGAGCTTGATCGCGCGATCGGGGGCGCCGAGGGCTGCGTACGACTGCCCGAGCGTCGCGTACAGGTCGGGCCGGAGATGCGGCCCGACGCGGTATAGGTCGAGGCTCTCCTCGAGACGCTCGACGGCATCGAGGTGATTGCCCCGGCGTGCGGCGGCAAAGCCGAGTGCGATGACGGCCCGCCCCGCGCCGGCGCGGTCTCCTGCGGTCAGCGCCTCGTCCCGAACCTCGACCAGACTTCGCTCCGCCTGCCGCGTGTCCGTGTCGAACCGGATCGCGAGCTCGGCGTCACCGAGCCGAAGCTCCCGGTCCTCGGACTCGCCGAGGTCTCGGCCGGTCTCGAGATACTCGACGGAGACGTTCAGCTTCTTCGCGAGCATCCTCAGCGCCTTCACCGACGGCGTCCGCGCGCCGGCCTCGATCCGCGAGATGTACGCGTACGAGACGCCGGGCGAAGAGAGGTCGCGCTGCGAGAGACCCCGATCCAGGCGCAGGCGCTTCAGCCTTGCGCCGATGGATTCGTGTTGTCCTTGCTCCTCGGAAATCGTCGGCACCTCCTGCATCTTGTCCTCGAATCCGGACATAAGTCAAATCTCATCGGACCGGGATGCCCGTTCTCGACTAGTCAATCGGCGCTTCCTCGTGACAACATAAGCCGCTTGCTTCCTCGATCGGGGGAAAGGGGGTGCGCTGGATGCCGACCACGATCAGACCCGGAGTCTGGCCCTGGGGCGAATAAGACCTCGTCTGCGGCGGGGCGGGCACTGAGAAGTCCGCCCCGCTGTACCCTCGCGCGATGGTGACGGCTCTCGCGCTCGCGGTGTACGGACTGCTCCTCGCCGCGGGTGTGTTCGCGGTCTGGCGGCGGCCGGTCGTCGCGGTCTACCTCTGGATCGTCGGCCTGGCCGTCCACAACACCGTCGGCGCGGCTCTGTACGGCGCGGGTGTCCGCGGTGGTGCGCTGACCACGATTCAGGCGTGGAAGGAGCTCCTGCTGGCCGTCGCGCTCCTGCGCGTCGCGCTGGACGTTGTCCGCGCGCGGAGGCTCCCGTTTCGTCCGGGCGTCGTCGACGCGCTCGCGGTCGCCTACGGCACGCTCGTCTGCGTGTACGCCGTCATCCCGCAGCACGTGCTGGGCGGCTCGGCCGACCGGCATGCCGTCGGACTGGCGCTGAAGCACGACCTCGTTCCGGTTGCGGCGTACTTCGTCGGCAGGTCGCTCATCGTGCGCCGACAGGAGTTCGTGGGGCTCGCCTGGACGATCGTGGCCGCGGGCGCGGTTGTCGCGACGCTCGGACTCATCGACGAGTACGCGATTTCGATCGCGTGGTGGCGGAGCTCCGCGGTCGTTCCGTACTTCAACAAGCACCTCGGCTACGACTACCACGGCACGGGGGGGTTGCCCGAGAACTTCATCTACAACGTCGGCGGCGACAAGCCGTTCCTGCGCCGGCTCGTGTCCGTGTTCCTCTCGCCGCTCGCAACCGCGTACATGCTCACCGTCGCGTTGTTGCTCGCCGCCGGGCTCTGGCGAAGGCTGCGCGCGCTCTCCGTGTTGTGTCTCGTCGTCGCGGCTGGGCTCTTGTTCACGTTCTCGCGCTCGTCGCTGGTCGCGCTCGCGGCCGGCCTTGTCGTGCTCGCGTTCGCACAGCGACGCTGGTGGCCGGTCGCCGCAGCCGCTGCGACGATCGGCGTCAGCATCGCCTGGGTGCACGTCTTCCCGTCGATCGCCGCGACGGGTCGCTTCACGCAGGCCGACCTTGCATATCAGCACGCCGTGGCGAAGGAGCATCCGGGAGGAAGCTTCAGCCCGACGAGCACGAACGAGTCGTCCTTTCGCAACCATCTGACGAGCCTGCGCGACGGCGCGAGCACCGTCGTCCACCATCCGCAGGGGTACGGGCTCGGGAACGCGGGCCAGACCGCGTCCCGGACGGAGACGCCGATCAAGGCGGGGGAGTCGAACTACACGGAGATGGGTGCTGAGACGGGCGTTCTCGGATCGGTCCTGTGGACGGTGTGGGTGCTCGCGCTGTTCGCCGCTCTGCTCCTGAAGGCGCGCCGGACGCGGTGGTGGGCCGCGGTCGCAGTCGCGGCGGCGTTCGGCGCTGCCGCCGTCCTCGCGGTGCAGACCGACGTGATCGGCGACCCCTGGATGGGGTACGTCTTGTGGTCGCTCGCCGGGATGGTCCTGGCGATCGATCCGTTCCGTGCCCGCGAGGTGGCGACGGTCGAGGTCGTCGCGCAGCGCCCGCTGCAGCGCGCCGGCGTCGTGCGCGTCGAGCACTAGCAGCGGCGCTGCCGCATCGCCTACCGATGTCGGTAGACGATGCGGCCGCGCGTTAGGTCGTACGGCGAGAGCTCGATTCTGATGCGATCGCCCGGCAGGATCCGGATGCGGTAGCGCCGCATCTTGCCTGCCGTGTATCCCAGCGCTTCGTGGCCGTTCTCGAGTGCGATTCGGTACTTGCCGTTGCTGAGCGCTTCGACGACCTCGCCCTCGAACTCGACCTTCGCCTCCTTGCCGCCCACGCTAGGCGGTGGGACTGACGTTGATGGCTTCAGGGCCCTTTGCGCCTTCGCGCGTCTCGAACTCGACCTTGGCGCCCTCCTCGAGGGTCTTGTAGCCGTTGCCGGCGATGTTCGAGTGGTGCACGAACACGTCCTTGGTGCCGTCCGCGGGCGCGATGAAGCCGTAGCCCTTGGATGCGTTGAACCACTTAACGGTTCCGCTCGCCATAGAAAACACCTCCCTTGCCTACTCACGAACAAGCAGGGAAGGCGCTGGGCGCGCAAGCCGAACTCGTTCTCGCTTGAGTTGGAACCGTAGCAGGGGCACCATGGCGCTGTGAGCATCGATCCACATGTGGACATCGGGCACGTCCACCTGAAGGTGTCCGACATCGACCGCGCCCTCGCTTTCTACCGGGACATTCTCGGATTCGACGTGATGCAGCGCATGGGCGACTCGGCGGCGTTCGTCTCCGCCGGCGGCTACCACCATCACCTCGGCCTGAACACGTGGGAGTCGAAAGGGGGAAGACCGCCGCCGGCCGGCACGACCGGCCTCTACCACGTGGCGATCAGGTATCCGACCCGAGCGGCACTCGCGGACGCGCTGCGTCGTGTCCTCGCCGCGCGCATTCCGATCAGCGGCGCCAGCGACCACGGCGTGAGCGAGGCGATCTACCTCCACGACCCGGACGAGAACGGCATCGAGCTCTACTGGGACCGGCCGCAAGAAGACTGGCCGCGGGACGGTGATGGGGTGGCGATGTTCACCCGCCCGCTCGACCTCGAAGCGCTGCTCCGCGAAGCCGAGTGACGTGCCCCGGGCACAGAGAGCCAGCACCACACGTCGCAAAGATGGTGCTGAAGTCGCCGCAGCCGACTTGAACGAGGTACCGCCTAGACTGGAAGCGTGAACCGTCGCCTCGCCACGCTTGCGGCACTCGTCGCCTCCTCTGCCTTCTGCATCGCGCTCGTCGCTGCGCGGAATCTCCACACCGGGAACGTCAACCTGCGCTACCTCGTCTGGAACCTGTTCCTTGCGTGGGTCCCGTTCGTCCTCGCGCTGGCTGCCTACGCGTCGGCGCGCCGCCCCTGGTCCCTCGTCGGTCTGGGTGTCGGCTGGCTGCTCTTCTTCCCGAATGCGCCGTACATCGTCACGGACTTCATCCATCTCGACCGCGATCCGTCGTCGTCCCTCTGGTATGAGGGGCTGACGATCGGCGCTTTTGCCGCCAGCGGACTCGCCCTCGGGTTCACGTCGCTCTACCTGATGCAGTGCGTCGTGCGCCGCGAGGTCGGCATCGTCGCGAGCTGGGTCGTGGTCCTCGTCGCGTGCGCGCTCGGCAGCGTCGGCATCTATCTGGGCCGGTTCCTCCGCGCGAACAGCTGGGACGCCCTGACGCGGCCGGAGTGGTTCGCGCGTCTTGCCCACGCGCGCCTCCAGGATCCGTTCGGAAATCCGCGGCTGATCGCCGTCACGATCGCGTTCACGCTGCTCCTCGGCCTCGGCTACGCGACGCTGTACGCGGTCGCGGTGCCGAGGCTCGATCGGCGCTAGTGCCCGACCGCTGGGCCGCGTGGCTCGCCGAGCGTCGCTTCGGCGGGAGTCAGGACGCGCGCCGCGAGTCGCAGAAGGTGTTCGACGAGTTCCGCCGGCGGGTGCTGGACGGAGCGCGCATCGAGGCGGGAGACACCGTCCTCGACGTCGGCTGCGGCGAGGGACTGATCGGTTTCGGCGCGCTCGAGCTCGTCGGCGATGACGGCCGAGTGATCTTCAGCGACATCTCGGAGGACGTGCTGAACGTCTGTCGCGAGATCGGGGGCGGTGACCCGCGTTGTGAGTTTGTGCGCGCATCGGCGGACGATCTCCCCAGTGGCGATTCGTCGGTCGATGTCGTGACGACGCGTTCCACTGTGATCTATCTCGAGGACAAGCCACGCGTCCTGAGGGAGTTTTTCCGGGTGTTGAACGAGGGCGGGCGGTTGTCGATGTTCGAGCCGATCAACAGCTTCGCCTCGCCCGAGCCCGACGGACGGTTCTGTGGCTACGACGTGTCAGCGGTCTGGGACGTCGCGAAGAAGATCCAGGGATGCTATGGCGCGTCGACCCTCGTCGGCTGGGACGAGCGCGATCTGCTTCGCTGGACTGAGGCCGCGGGGTTCCGCGACGTCGAGATCGCGCTCCGGCTCGAGGTGAAGCCCGAGCCGATGATGAAGTACAGGGACTGGGACGCGTTCCGCAGCCACGCGCCGAATCCACTCGCGCCGACCCTGCAGGAGGCCATGGACGGCGCCATGACTCCCGAGGAGCAGGAGCGCTTCGTGGCGCATCTGCGGCCCCTCGTCGAGCGCGGCGAGGGAACGTACCGGATGGCGTCCGCCTACCTGCGGGCGGTGAAGCGCTAGCCGCGCCGTCCTCAGGAAGCGGTCCTGAACAGGACCGCCTGCTTCTGGATCCGCCAGCCCTCGGTGCTGTAGCCGACGGCGTACGCGAGCTGGCGGGTCGGGCTCAGGTGCGCGCGCGGGATTGCGAGCACGAACAGCCCTTCGACCGGGCGCGTTCGCACGACGTCGCCGTTCGCGAACTCGAGCTGCACGCGGACGACCGGTGCGCGTGCGTGACCGATGACGAACAGGTCTCGCCCCGCCGGCTGCACGAGATCGACCGCCGTCCACGGCCCGGTCGGAACGAGCTGCATGCACCCGTGCGGCGCCTGGCCGGTGCTGAGCTCCACGCGCCAGCAACGAAGCCGATCGACGGGTCGTCCGATCCGGACGGTCGCGACCGCGCCGTCCGGGCCGCGTACGCGACGCGCGAGACGGAGCGATCGCGTTGCCCCGGCAGGAACCTGCAGGCCGAGAAGCCGGCTTCGGAACGTCTGCATCCCGACCACGCGGTTGTGCTGGTCGTACGCGACGACGCGAATCGGGAACTCAGTCCCGGCGACGAGTGCCGCGAAGAGGTTGTCCTGTAAGGGCGCTTCCTGCCGCTGTCCGTCGGCGAGGAAGATCGTCACGCGCCTGATCCCGTCTGCCGCTGCTCCGGCGACGGCGAAGAACTGGTCGGAACTCCCGTTCAGCGTGATCTCGAGCGGCCCGCTGGGAAAGGCCGTGCCGCAGGACTCCGACGGCCAGGGAGCCAGCACGAAGAGGCAGAGGTCACCCGTGAGACCGACGACGATGTTGCTGAGCGGATCCGGCTTCACGAGCCGCGTGAAGCCGGGGGCGTGCGCAGCGATGAACCCTCGTTGCTGGCGCGTGAGCCGGGCATTGTCCAGGGCGACGCCGCGCGGCTCGTGGCGGACGAACCAGCCGATCGCCGGGCGCGCGATTCTTGCCTGGACGTGGGCCGGCCCCGTCGGCGCCCGATCCGATTCGGTCTGCAGCGCGATCCCGCTGGGCCCGAACGTCGTCGCCAGAGGAACGGTCGTGCGCCTCCCATCCGCCGCGACTGCCGAGACGGCCAGGACGCGATTCCCGGTGTTCGGCTCGTTTTCGACGAAGAGGTAGGCGTTGCCGCCCAGCACGGCGCGATGCGTGCCGTCGACGGCGTGGATGTCGACCCGGGAGACGCCGTCTGCGGCGATACCGAACGAGACGAGCGCGGTCGGATGGGCGTGCCTGTCTGCGAACCCGGTATTCCCGGCGACGACGAGAATCGGCGCGCTCGCACGCGCGAGCGTGGAGGCAGGTCCGCATGACGGCTCCGTGCTGTGGCCTAGCGACACCGCTTTCAGCTTCAGGCAGAGCGAGTTGCCGCTCCGGAAGCCGTACAAGACGTAGGTCTTTCCGCCGACGTCGGTCCGGATCAGCTGGCGCAGATTCGTGTCCCTCGGGAAGGCCGCCCAGGACCGTCCGTTCGAGGCGGAGAAACGCTGCTGTTCGCTCTTCGGGGCCGGCGTCCCCGGCTCACCGGTCAGCCAGGCGTCGAAGCCGCCGAGCGCGGCCGTCACTCCCGCGGCGGTCCCGAGCACGACGAGGGCCGCGGCGAAGACCAGCACGAGCGGGCTCCGGTGGAGCGGCGGCCGTGCGCGCTCCACC
>OEKB01000265.1_pt6 | contig 9652 bp, 7 predicted proteins | sample 1503171 | NCBI WGS metagenome assembly OEKB01 (sample SAMEA104379580, study PRJEB20068) | metagenome | isolation source: 1998
CGGCTCGGGGAGGTGGCTCTCGATCAGCGCGTGCGAGAGCTCCCACTGGCGGCGCACGATCTCGGCGCGATTGCGTTCGAGCTCGGCGGTGCTCGCGCCGCGGTCGCGGAGCGCCTGGCGCTCGGCAACCAACTGGCGAAGCCTTTCCGTGAGCTGCTCGACCTTCATGCCCACAGGTTCGCGCTTCTCGCGCGCCTGGGCTATCCGGCTCTCAGGTGTTTCGAGGTGCGGCTAGCACTACCTATGAACGGAGGAAGGTGAGTACGGCCAGCACGCGCCGGTGATCCTGATCCGTGGCGGAGAGCCGCAGCTTCGCGAAGATGCTCGTGACGTGCTTCTCGACGGCGCGGAGCGTGATCACGAGCTTCTCCGCGATCGCCTGGTTCGACTTTCCTTCGGCCATCAGCTCGAGAACCTCCCGCTCGCGCGGCGTCAGATCCTCGAGCGGGTCGTCGCGCCGGCGCCGCCCCACGAGCTCCGACACCACGGCCGGGTCGAGGGCCGATCCGCCTTCGCCCACGCGGCGGACGGCAGCGGCGAACTCGTCCACGTCGGCGACGCGATCCTTGAGCAGGTAGCCGACGCCCTCGGCGTTCTCGCCCAGCAGCTCCATCGCGTACGTGGGCTCGACGTACTGGGAGAGGACGAGCACGCCGGTTTCCGGGAAGCGCTCGCGGATCTCCTGCGCGGCGCGGAGCCCTTCGTCCGTCTGCGTCGGCGGCATACGGATGTCCACGAGCGCGACATCGGGCTTGTGCATCGAGACGTGGCGGAGAAGATCCTCGGCCGTGCCGCCCTGGGCGACCACGTCGAACCCGGAATCCTCCAGGAGACGGGCGACGCCCTCCCGCAGCAGGATCGAGTCGTCGGCGAGGACTACCCGCATGCCGCGTAGGCCTCTTCGCGAGTAGTTGAGGGCTGGAAACCGGCTAGGGAGCCCGGGGACCGGCAGCTGGAAGATGCGTTCGGGCTCGGGGAGGCCTCGGAGCTCGTGCACGCCGAGATCCTCGAGCTCGACGGCGCCGTCGAACGCGTCGCGGGTCTGCTCGGAGAGCAGGATCTGCCCGCCGTGGCCGGCCTGGCAGATGCGGGCGGCGCGATGGACGTCGAGGCCGAAGTACCCCGTCGGTCGGACCGACGGCTGCCCCGTGTGCATCCCCATGCGCACGCGAAGCTCGGCGCCGTCCGGCCAGGGATGCGCGGCGAGTGCGCGCTGTGCGGCCACCGCCGCCGCGGCCGCGCGGTCCGCTTCGGTGAAGACGACGAAGAACTCGTCGCCGCGGCAGTCCACCTCGTAGCCCTGCTCGGCCGCGACGGCCTCACGGAAGAGGCGCTGGTGGTGCCCGAGCACGCCTTCGTAGTCGTCACCGAGGAGGCTGACGAGGCGCGTCGAGCCTTCGACGTCGGTGAAGAGAAGGGTGACCGTTCCATGGGGAAGCTCCGACACGGTGACGGACGACTCAGCCTACTTGCAACGGGATCTCGGCCCGAATCGTAGTGCCCTGGCCAGGGGCGCTCACCACCTTGAGCGTGCCGTTCAGCGCAGCCACCCGGTCGGCGAGACCGCGCAGGCCGGAGCCCTGGGCCGGGTCGGCGCCCCCGACTCCGTCGTCGGACACCTCGACCTGCGCGGCGCCGTTCAGCTGTCCGACTCTCACGCGGACGAAGGAGGCCTGGGCGTACTTGGCGACGTTCGCCAGGGCCTCCGAGACGACGTAGTAGGCCGCAACCTCGACGGAGGGCGGCAAGTTCGCGTCGCTGCGCTCGATCTCCACGGGGAGCGGCGCGCGCGAGGCCAGGGCCTCGAGCGCCGCGTTGAGGCCGCGGTCGGTGAGGATCGCCGGGTGGATTCCACGGGCGAGCTCGCGCAGCTCCTCCAATGCCTGCGTCAGCTCGCTGCGCGCTGACTCGAGCAGCTGCTCCGCGATCTCGGGCTTCGTCTTCAGCTGCGTCTGCGCGAGCCGCAGCGACAGCGAGAGCGAGACCAATCGCTGCTGGGCCCCGTCGTGCAGGTTCCGCTCGAGGCGCCGGCGCTCCTCGTCTCCGGCGGCGACGATTCTCGCCCGCGACGCCTGCAGCTCCTGTTCCTGGAGCTTGCGCTCGGTGATGTTCCGGACGATGAACAGGAACTCGTCCTCGCCGCTCGCCGCGATTCGACCTTCGAAGTGGCGCGTCGCGCCGTCGAAGTCGAGGTCGTACTCGAAGCTCTCGAGCTCGCGCTCGTCGATCGCCTTCTGCCCCGCGGCCATGATCCGGTCGGCGAGGTCGCGGGGCAGACGCTCCCAGACGGTTTTGCCGATCACCTCCGGGATCACGAGGTCGAACTCGCTCGGCGCTCGATAGTCGAGGTAGCGACCGTCGAGCGAGATCCGGAACATCAGGTCCGGGATCGCGTCGAGGAGCGCGCGATTGCGGATCTCGCTCGCCCGCAGCGCGCGCTCGCCGCGGTCCTTCTCGAGCCCCATGCGAACGACCCCGAGGACTTCCTCCAGGATGCCCGGCTCGTCGAGAAGCGCCCGGTCGTGCAGCAGCGCCGCGACGGGCCGGCCCGCGTAGTCGACCTTCGTCGTCGCGCGCGTGGGCGTGTCCTCGGGGATGACGAACGGCTTGCCGCGGACGTTCACGTACCCGTGCAGGTCGTCCAGCCAGTACGCGAGGCGCAGCGTCGGGTCTCCGAGGGCCTCGCGCAGCGCGAGCTCCGCCTCGCGCAGGGAGGGCTCGTCCGATGTGTCGACGACGAGCCGAAGGACACCGCTGCGCGCGAGACGGCTCTGGAGGAGCCCGACGAGGAAGCCGATCGGAACCGATGCGAACGACGCGAGCACGAACCAGTTGAGGGTCTGGGCGACGCCCTTGTCGAACGAGGTCGCGATCAGCTGCGCGGCGATCAGCGCGATCGAGATCGACGACGTCAGGACGACCGGAAGCAGCGTGCGCCGCGCCGCCGGCGTCGCCGTCCGGACGCGGCGGTAGAGCACGACCAACGCTGCCGAGGCGAGCGCGACGCCGATCCCCCGCTGCAAGTTGTCGGCCCCCACCGCCGCCGCGTGGCTGTGCGTGACGACGAAGACGTTGTGCGGGCAGGTACCGCAGGAAAGGTTCGCGTTGCCGATGTGATCCTTGAACAGCATCAGCGTCCACTGGACGACGGTCACGTCGACGTACGCGAGCACGACGATCGCACGGGCGAGCGGCGTCTCGAGCTTCCCGGTCGGGAACGCGAGGATCACGTGCGCGAAGGCGCCGTAGATGAGCAGGCTGAGCGCCTGCCCGACGGTGAAGACCCCGGGCTGGTTCGCCTCGGCCAACGCGCTCAGGAACCAGAAGAAGCCGACGATCACCATCAGCACGCCCATCCGGTTCTCCGGCCTGCGGACGGTGGCGATCAGGCCTCCCGCGACGTAGATCAGGCCGAGGCCGACGATCAGCGCGGCGCGCCCCGCCGGGTCGCTCTCGTGGTTGCTCGAGAGGACGAGCGCGAGCGCCGCCGCCGCCGATGCGACGGCGACCGACCACGCCGCGATCAGGAGCCGGGTGGTCACCCGAGCAGCAGTGAGAGCGCCGCGCCGGACAGCTCGGCTTTGGGGACGAACCCCCGCGCGCCGCTGTCCTCGATGCACGAGCCGTAGTCCGCACCGTCGCGACTCGAGGTAAGGATCACCTCGGGCGCGTCGTCGAGCTCGGCGAGCCGCACGGCGACCTCGAAGCCGTCGATGTCGGGCAGCTGGACGTCGAGCAGCACCAGGTCGGGCCGCAGCCTCGCCGCGGCGCGCAGAGCCTCTTCACCGTCTGCGGCCTCGCCCACCACCTCGTAGCCGTCCGACTCCAGGAGCTTCCGCGCGCTGGCCCGAAAGCTCGGGTGGTCGTCGACGATGAGGACTCTCACCTACTCATCCTGGCAACGGGTCCGGTGACACCCAATACGGTTAGCCGCACTCTTTTTCCCCGCATTTTCACCCCTTTGCGGAGGAAACGGCAGGTCGAGCCGCGTGGGCGGACCCGCGGGCGAACGGGATCTCGACGTAGAAGACCGAGCCGCGGCCGTCGTTGGGCTCGACCCAGATCCGGCCCTCGACCCGCCGCACCAGCTCCCGGCAGATGTAGAGGCCGAGGCCGGTGCCGCCGATGCCGCCCGTCATGTCCGGATCGACCCGGTAGAACTTCTCGAAGATCCGGCGCTGCTCCGCGGCGGGGATGCCGAGCCCGCGGTCGGTGACGGCGAAACGGAGCCTGCGGTCGCCCGGCTCGAGCTTGATGCGGACGTCTCCTCCGTCTGGTGAGTACTTGACGGCGTTGTCGACCAGATTCGCGAGCACCTGACGCAGCTGCCCTTCGTCGGCCGCGACCGGAGGAAGCGGCTCGGCCGGCTCCTCGAGGTCGACCTTGACGTTCGCGGGAAGGTGGGTCCGGGCCGCCTCGACGACGCCGCGGGCCAGATCGGCCGCGTCGCAGCGCTGGATGCGGACGTCGAGCTGGCCGGCGTCGAGCTGGCTCGCGAGGAGAAGGTCGTTGACGATGTCCGAGAGCCGGGACGACTCCTCCTGGACGATCTCGAGCAGCTTGCGCTGCATGGCCGGCTCCAGCTCCAGGTCCTCGCGGCGCAGCGTGACAGCTGAGCCGTAGATGGCCGCGAGCGGCGTGCGCAGCTCGTGCGAGACCGTGGCGACGAGGTCCTGGCGCATCTCCTCGAGCGCCCGCTCCTCCGTCAGGTCGCGGAACGCGTAGACGATGCCGTCCTCGAAGTCGACACCCGAGATCGAGAGCCAGACCTCCCGGCCGTTGATCTCGATCGGCACGGTCTCTGCGCTGACGGGCTGTCCGGACGACGTGACGGGCACCCGGTGTGCGTTCTGCCCGAAGGTCGGGAACACGTCGACCACGCGGTGCCCGATCACCGCGCCGCGACGGAGGCCCGTGATCGCCTCGGCCGCGCGGTTCCAGAGACGAATGACGCCGTCGGAGTCCAGGAGCACGACACCGTCGCCGATCGACGCGAGGACCCGCGCTGCCTGCGCGCGCTCCTCTGCCTGGCGGTAGAGCCGAGCGTTGTCGACCGCGGTCGCTGCCCGGCGCGCGAGCTCCTCGGCCAGGAGGAGGTCTCCGTCGCGGAACCGGCGCCCGGACTCCGCCACGACGAACGTGATCGCACCCATGATCTGGTCGCGGGCGACGAGTGGAACGCACATGTAGGAATGCAGTCCGAGCTCGCGGAGCAGCTCGAGGTGCAGCTCGTCGATGGCCGCGGCCTCGATCAAATCGTCGGAGACCTCCGTCACGAGCTCGGACTCGCCGGAACGGATGACGCGCGCGGCGCCGCTGTCGGCATCGGGCTGCGGATAGCGATCCTGCAGCTCGCGTGCGAAGGTCACCTTCGCCGGATCCGCGTGTGACAGGGCGAGCGAGTGGATGCTCCCGTCCTCCTCGACGAGATCGACGGCGCACCAGTCGGCGATCTCCGGCACAGCGAGCTCCGCGACGGCCTGCAGCGTCTTCCGGTAGTCGAGGGACGCCGAGAGGACGGCGCCCGCGTGCAGCAGGAAGTCCTGTGCCTGCTCGATCCGCTTCTGGGCATCGATGTCAGTCGCAGTGCCCACCCAGAACTCGATCTCGCCCGCAGCGTTGCGTAACGGCACCGCGCGCCCGAGGTGCCAGCGGTAGATCCCGTCGGCGCCGCGGAATCGATACTGCACCTCGAAGACCTCGCCCGTGTCAAGCGTCTCCGCCCGCTTCTGCAGCGTCGGCTCCAGATCGTCCGGATGCACCACACGGATCCATTCGTCGCCGCGCGCCGGTCCGGGCTCGAGCCCCGTGTACGCGAACCAGCGCCGGTTGTAGTAGGTCGCGCGACCATCGGGCGTGGAGGTCCACACCATTTGCGGCATCGCGTCCGCAAGCGCGCGGTATCGCTCCTCGCTCGCACGCCGCACCTGGGTGAGCTCCCGCTCGCGCAGGAGCTCGGCCTGGCTCCGAAGCTGCTCGTTCTTCCGGTGCAGCTCCACGAAGACGGCGACCTTCGAGCGGAGGATCTCCGGATCGAAGGGCTTGAAGACGTAATCGACGGCACCCGCCGAGTAGCCGCGGAAGACGTGCGCCTCGTCCTTCGAGATCGCAGTCAGGAAGATGATTGGAATCGCGCGCGTCTTCTCGCGCTGCTTGATCAGCGCCGCGGTCTCGAACCCGTCCAGCTCGGGCATCTGGACGTCGAGGAGGATGACCGCGACCTCGTGCGTCAGCAGTGTCCGGAGCGCTTCCTCGCCCGAGCCGGTGCGGATCAGGTTCTCGCCGAGCGGCTCGAGGATCGCCTCGAGCGCGACGAGGTTCTCCTCGTTGTCATCGACAAGGAGGATGTTCGTCGTGTCAGTCACGTCTCTGCCTCCTCTGGGGGAACCTCCCGGTTCCCCCAGACCCCTTCCACTGGTCCGCTAGCGCGGACAGGCGGCGCCGCCGCCGGCTCCACACACAGGCCGTACACGAACCTGCCGATCTCTTCCAGCGGCAGCACCGCGTCGGCCACGGTTGCCGCGATCGCCGCGTCGGGCATGGCGCGGCGCTCTGCCCCGGCCGGATCCTGGACGACCGAGACGCCGCCGCGCGCCTTGATCTGCGCAAGTCCTGCGGCGCCGTCCTCGTTCGCTCCGGTGAGGATGATCCCGATGACGCCGCGGCCGTAGGCGGCGGCCGCCGACTCGAACAGCACGTCGATCGACGGTCGTGCGAACTGGACACGCTCGTCGACCGAGAGCGCGAGCGACTCTCGCTCGATCAGCAAGTGGTAGTCCGGTGGAGCGAGGTACACGTGGCGCCGCTCGATCGGCATCTTGTCCTCGGCCTCCAGCACGGGTCGTCGGATGCGGTACCCGAGGAGCTCCGCCAGCGCGCCGCCCTGGGAGTCGGGGTGCCGGTGCTGGGCGATCACCAGCGGTTGGTCGATCTCCTCGGGAATGTCGGCGAGCAGTCGCCCGACCGCGTGAAAGCCGCCCCAGGACGCGCCGATGCAGATCAGCTCGTACATCGCGTCAGGCGACCTTGCGGTAGAGCTTCTCGCCCATGTCGAGCTCCTCGTATCGGTCCTCGAACCTGCTGAAGTGGATCGACTCCTTGTGGCCGAGCGCGAGGACTCCGAAGTTCACGAGGCTTTCGTAAAAGAGGCCATGCACGCGATCCTGCAGCGACTTGTCGAAATAGATCATCACGTTGCGGCAGACGATCACGTTGAACTCGTTGAAGGACCGGTCGGAGACGAGGTTGTGCTGGGCGAACACGACGTTCTCCGTCAGGGATCGGTCGAACTGGGCGCCGTCATAAGCCGCGAGGTAGTACTCCGAGAACGCGCGGCTACCGCCCGACTTGATGTAGTTGTTCGTGTATTCCTGCATCTTCTCGAGCGGGAACACGCCGGACCGTGCCAGCTCGAGCACCGACTCGTTGATGTCGGTCGCGTAGATGCGGGTCCGGTCGTAGATGTCTTCCTCGTGCAGCAGGATCGCGAGTGAGTACACCTCCTCGCCGGTCGAGCAGCCGGCCACCCAGATCCGCGTGAACGGGTAGGTGCGCAGGATCGGCACGACCTTGTCGCGGAACGCGAGGTAGAACGTCGGATCCCGGAACATCGCCGTGACGTTGATGGACAGGTCGAGCAGGAGCCGTTCCATGGTCTGGGGATCGTGAAGCAGCTTCTCCAGCAGGCCGGTGATCGTGCTCGCGCCGTCCGCCTCGACGCGGCGCCAGACGCGGCGGCGGAGGGAGGCCGGCGCGTACTCGCGAAAGTCGAAGCCGTAGCGCCGGTAGACCCCTTCGAGCAGGAGCTCGAGCTCGAGCTCCTCGACGTCCTCGCGCTCCTGGCTCGCGTGCGCCCCCTCTGAGGGCTGCGCTTTCGTCACCTCTCTACTTGTACAGCCAGACGCGCATCAGGGAAAGCAGCTGGTCCGTGTCGACCGGCTTCGTGATGTAGTCGGAGGCTCCGGAGGAGATCGACTTCTCGCGGTCGCCCCTCATCGCCTTGGCGGTCAGGGCGATGACCGGGAGCTGCCTGAAGTCCTCCTCGGCCCGGATGGCGCGTGTCGCCTCGTACCCGTCGAGCTCCGGCATCATGATGTCCATCAGGACGAGGTCGACCTCCGGATTCGCCTTCAGGCACTCGAGGCCTTCCTTGCCGTTCTCCGCGTAGAGGACCTCCATCCCGCTCGACTCGAGCACGCTCGTGAGCGCGAAGACGTTCCGCACGTCATCGTCGACGATGAGGATCTTCTTGTCCCTGAAGACCTCGTCGGCGGAGTGGAGCTGCTCGAGGATCCTTCGCTTCTCCTGGGGCAGCTTGCGCTCGACCCGGTGGAGGAAGAGCGACGTCTCGTCCAGCAGCCGCTCTGGCGAGCTCGCGTCCTTGACCACGATTGCGTCGGAGAACCGCTTCAGCTGTGTCTCCTCACGCCTCGTCAGGTCCGTGCCCGTGTAGACGATCACGGGGATCGTCGAGAAGCGTTCGTCCTCCTTCAGTTTCTCGAGGAGGGCGAAGCCCGTCATGTCGGGGAGCTTCAGGTCGAGCACCATGCAGTCGACCCGCGTTCGCTCGAGCTGGTCGAGCGCCTCCTCGCTCGAGCCCACGGCCGTGACCTGCACGTCCTCGCCGGAACCAACGAGCTCGACGATTGCCTGCCGCTGGGAGGCGTCGTCCTCGACGACGAGCAGGTTCTTGACACCGCGGTCGATGAACGACTGGATGTCCGCGAAGGTCTGCTCGAGCCCTTCGTCCGTGATCGGCTTCTGGAGGAACGCGACCGCGCCTGCTCTGAGCGCGCTGTGCCTTCCGTCGCCCTCGCTGACGATGTGGACGGGGATGTGGCGCGTCTCGGGGTGGTGCTTCAGGTGGTCGAGCACCGTCCAGCCGTCCATGACCGGGAGGGCAAGATCGAGGATGATCGCGTCCGGCTTGAACTCGCGGGCGAGCGCGAGGCCCGAGTCTCCGCGCAAGGCGACGATTCCCTTGAAGCCGCGCTCGCGTGCGATCTCGAGCTCCGTCCGTGCGAGCTCCGCATCGTCCTCGACGATCAGCACGACCCGATCACCGTCGGCGATCGAATCGCGGTCGTCCTCGAACTCGGTCGGCAAGAGAACGGTCGGATCGAGCTCCGGCGGCTCGGGGGCCTGGCGCGCCTCGTCTCCCTGCTCCTCGTCGTCGAGCGGGAAGATGACCGTATCCGCGAAGAGCTCCCCGGGGGCGTGCTCGACGTGCTGCCAGGTCGAGGGCAGGTAGAGCGTGAACGTACTCCCTCTCCCGAGGCCGCTCTCGACGCTGATCTCGCCGCCGAGCAGCCGCGCGATCTCGCGGCTGATCGAAAGGCCGAGACCCGTCCCGCCGTAGCGCCGGCTCGTCGTTCCGTCCGCCTGCTGGAACGCCTCGAAGATCAGGCGGAGCTTGTCCTCCGGGATCCCGATGCCGGTGTCGATGACCGAGAAGGAGACGACGGCTTCGGCACGCGTGAGCGCCTCGCTTGCGAACTGCCTCCCCTCGGCCACTTCGATCCGGAGCGTGACGCCGCCGGTCTCCGTGAACTTGAACGAGTTCGAGAGGAGGTTCTTGAGCACCTGCTGCAGACGCTGCTCGTCCGTCTCGATCGTCGGCGGGACGTTTGCACCGGCCACTTCGATCTCGAAC
>OEKB01000123.1_pt2 | contig 9610 bp, 9 predicted proteins | sample 1503171 | NCBI WGS metagenome assembly OEKB01 (sample SAMEA104379580, study PRJEB20068) | metagenome | isolation source: 1998
TCGCCTTCCGCGAGAGCAGATCTGCCGCTTCCCGCAGACGTTGCAGCCCTTTCTCTCGAAGGTCCTCGGGCGAGTGTGCGCGATCGCCGCCTTTCGGCCCAGCGGCGACGATCTCGTCGAGCAACTCGCTCTCGCCGTGCTGCTTCCTCGCTTCGGCGTACGCTCTAGCGAGCGCGAAGGTCTCTCGAAACGTGCCTCCTCCGGTGGCGGTGACGACGATCAGTCCCGCAGTCGCCGGTGCCTCTCTCAGCAACTCCCACTCATCGTCGGTGAAAGCACTCTTCTCGGTCATCACACCCTCCTTTCCGCGGACGCAGCCGATTGTTCCTCACCTGAGACCTCCCGGCTCGGATGTGCGTCCCACCTCGCAGCCGCCCATAGTGTCCTGACCGTTGGATCACGAGAGCGAGATGCGGCCGGAAGCCACGGCCGGAGCCGACGCGCAGCGCGTCCGCCTGATCTTCGGCGCGCTGCTGCTCGTGCTGCTGCTGGCCTCGCTGGATCAGACGATCGTCTCGACCGCTCTGCCCACCATCGTCGGGGACCTGGGAGGGATCTCGAAGCTCTCCTGGGTCGTCACCGCCTACCTCCTCGCCTCCACCGTCGCCGGCCCCGTCTACGGAAAGCTCGGCGACCTGTACGGCCGCAAGGTCGTGCTGCAGTCGGCGATCGTGATCTTCCTCGTCGGCTCGGCGCTGTGCGGGATCAGCCAGAACATGACCGAGCTGATCGTCTTCCGGGCGATCCAGGGTCTGGGCGGCGGCGGCCTGTTCGTGATCACGATCGCCGTCGTCGGCGACATCATCCCGCCCCGCGACCGCGGCCGCTACCAGGGCTTCTTCGGCGCCGTCTTCGGCGTCTCCACCGTGATCGGGCCGCTGCTCGGCGGATTCTTCGTCGACAACCTCTCCTGGCGCTGGATCTTCTACGTCAACGTCCCGATCGGACTGATCGCGCTCGCTGTGATCGCGACGGCCTTCCAGGCTCCGCGCGACCAGGTCCCGCACACGATCGACTATCTCGGCGCGATCCTGCTCGCAGGAGGCCTGTCGGCGATCGTGCTGTACACGAGCCTCGGCGGGACGACGTACGCCTGGGGCGCGGCGCAGATGCTCGCCCTGATCGTGGCCGGCGTGGTGCTGCTGGCCGCGTTCTTGGTTGTGGAAGGACGGGCCGCCGAACCGATCCTGCCGCTCGAGCTCTTCCGCAACCGCATCTTCAGCGTCACCAGCGCGATCGGCTTCATCATCGGCCTCGCCCTTTTTGGCGCCGTCACCTACCTGCCGCTCTACCTCCAGGACGTGAAAGGTCACAGCCCCACGACCTCAGGGCTCCTGATCACGCCGATGATGGCCGGCCTCCTGATCACCTCGATCGGCAGCGGACAGCTGATCAGCCGCTTCGGTCGCTACAGGCCGTTCCCGATCTTGGGCACCGCGGTCATGGCGGTCGGACTGGCGCTCCTCTCACGGCTGCACGTCGATACCTCGACGCTGGTTGCCGGGCTCTACATGCTGGTGCTCGGCCTCGGGCTCGGGCTCGTCATCCAGGTGCTCGTGCTCGCGGTCCAGAACGCGGTCGACTACAAGTACCTAGGCGTCGCCACGTCCGGCTCGACTCTCTTCCGCCAGATCGGCGGCTCGATCGGCGTCGCCGTCTTCGGCGCAATCTTCGCCAACCGGCTCGCGCACGAGCTCGCGACGAGGTTGCCGCCGGGCGCACACGTGCCGGCCTCGCCGAACCCGGCCGCGCTCAAACGACTCCCGCCCGCGGCTCACGCCGCCTACGCCACGGCCATCACTGATGCGCTGCACCCGGTCTTTCTCGCCGCGGCCGGAGCAGCCGTCCTCGCCTTCCTCCTCACCTGGCTCCTGCGCGAGGTACCGCTGCGAACGACGACCCAAGCGCCGGATGTCGGCGAGGGCTTCCAGGCCGCGCGGGACGACAACGCGCTGCGCGAGATCGAGCGTGCGCTCTCGCTGCTCGCCGGACGCGAGCAGCGTTGGCAGGTGTACGAGCGGCTCGCTGCGCGCGCCGAGATCGCGCTTGCCCCGCCGGAGCTGTGGCTGCTCGCGCGACTCGGCGAGCGTTCGCCGTTGACCGAGCCTGAGCTCCTCCACCAGCTGAACGTCGATCCGCGCGCCGTCGGCGAGGCGCTCGCCGAACTGCGGCGAGCGTCTCTCGTCGACGAAGCAGACGAAGACACGGTCAACCTCACAAAGCTCGGCCGAGAGGACTATGAACGGCTCGTCGCCGCCAGGTGCGCCGGTCTCCGGGAACTGCTCGACGGGTGGCGACCCGATCAGGAACCCGAGCTGCGACTGCTGGTCGATCGGCTCGGACGCGACCTCGTGAGCGAGATCCCGGCGCCGCCGGCCGTGTCGGCTGCAGGCGGCGCGTGATGCACGCGCCGCTGCGTCCGCTCGTTCGGCTCGATGAGGCAGTGCGGGTGCTGCCCGATATGTCGGCGTAAGTCCACCGGGAAGAAGCGGGCCAGCCCGTGCCGTCACTGGCTGCCCGCTCACTCAACCCCCTCAGTCTGTAGACCAAGCGGATCCTCAGAACTTGCGCCCGGACTGAGGCTGCGAGGCAGCGGGCATGGCCGGGCTAGTCGTCGGCCACGCGGAGCACGACCTTGCCCTGTTTCCCTGAGGCGAGGCTGCGCTCGAACGCGGCCCGCGCTTGCGCGAGCGGAAACACCGAGTCGATCGCCGGCCTCAGCGCGCCGTCGTCGACGAGACGCGCGATCTGCGCGAGCTGCTCGTTGTTCGGCTCGACGACGAAGTAGCTCGCATCGATTTGAGCGGGCGTCTGCGAAGGCTCCTCCGCCACCGAGACGAGCCGCCCGCCTCGTCGCAGGACGGCCGGCGAGCGCGCGAGCAACTCGCCGCCGACCGTGTCGAAGACGAGATCGACGGAAGCGACCTCTTCCTCGAAGCGTCCGTCCCGCCCGTCGAGGACCTCGTCGGCGCCGAAGGCCAGCGCGGCATCCATGCTGTCCTGTGACGTGGTGCCGATCACGTGGGCGCCGCGCCGGCGTGCGAGTTGCGTCGCGAAGTGGCCGACACCGCCGGCGGCACCGTGGATCAGCACGCGCTCACCTTCCTCGAGGCGTCCGTGATCGAACATCCCCTGCCAAGCGCTGAGCGCCGCAAGGGGAATGGCTGCGCTCTCGACGTGCTGGAGTGTCGACGGCTTGTGGGCGAGGAGGTCGGCCGCGACGGCGGCATAGTCCGCTGCGACGCCGTCGCGATCGAAGCTCGTCAGGGCGTACACCGGCTCGCCTATCGCCACGTCCTCGACATCTGCGGCCAGGGCCACGACGACACCCGACAGCTCGTAGGACGGGATCGCCGGCAGCCGCTCGACCGGCCATTCAAGCTCGTCTCGCGTGATCGCTGCGGCATGGACGCGGACGAGCGCCTCGGCGGACTGCAACGGCGGCGTCTCGATCGTCTCGACGGTCAGGCCGGAGAGGCCCGGCGCATGGAGGCGAACGGCCTCCATCTTCGCGGGAAGACGTGGATCAGCGCTCATTCCGAATTATTTTATCAGAAAGATACTTCTTAGAAAGATTCTTGCTGGGAATCTATACTGGTGCCCGATGGCGGATCACGTCGACGAGGTCCTCGCGCAATGGCGCCGCGAGCGGCCTGACCTGAACGTCGCCGCGCTTGGGCTCTTCGGGCGTCTGTTCCGGGCCGTTCAGCTTGCTGACGCGGAGCTCACGAGGGAGCTCCGCCGACGGGGGCTCCAACCGGGCTGGTTCGACCTGCTCGCCGCGCTGCGACGCGCCGGTCCCCCCTACGAGCTCAACCCGACCGAGCTGATGCGAGCGACGCTTGTCTCCTCTGGCGGCATGACCAAGCGCCTCGACCGTCTGGTCGCCAAAGGGCTGGTGGAGCGACGACCTGACCCGAGAGACCGGAGAGGGTCGCGCATCTGGCTCACGCGGCGAGGCAGAGCCGTCATCGACCGAGCTCTGGATGCCCATGTGGAGAACGAGGAGCGCCTCCTCCGCTCGCTCAGCGCGGCGGACCGCCGCGCGCTCGACGATCTCCTCGCCAAGCTGCTCTCGGAGCTCGAGCAAGCGCCGACTCAGATCAACGGCGGCTGAGCGCCGCTCGGTGCGGTTATCCGCACCTCGATTCGCCGGTTGAGTCCCTTGGCCAGCCCTTCGGCCGGCGGGCATCCTCGATGGATGGTGACGTCGGAACGACGGAAGTGGCTGGCGCTGGCGCTGCTGAGCGCGGTCCAGTTCATGGTCGTGCTGGACATCGCGATCGTGAACGTGGCCTTGCCCTCGATCAAGATCGACCTCGGCTTCTCGCAGGACAACCTCCAGTGGGTGATCAGCGCGTACGCGCTGACGTTCGGCGGTTTCCTGCTTCTCGGCGGACGAGCCGCGGATCTCCTGGGCCGCCGGCGGCTCTTCTTCGTCGGCCTCATCGTCTTCACGCTCGCCTCGCTGCTCGCGGGCTTCGCCTGGTCGGAGGCATCGCTGATCACCGCTCGCACCGTGCAAGGACTCGGTGCCGCGATCATCACGCCGTCTGCGCTCTCGATCCTCTCGACGACGTTCGTCGAAGGACGAGAGCGCAACATCGCCCTCGGCGTCTGGGGAGCGGTCGGCGGGTTCGGCGCCGCAGCCGGTGTTCTCCTCGGCGGAATCCTCACCGAGACGCTCGGCTGGGAGTGGATCTTCTTCCTCAACGTCCCTGTCGGCGCAATCGCCTTCGTCCTGACGCCGACCCTGCTGGCCGAGAGCCGGGACGCCCATGTGAAGTCGTTCGACGCAGCGGGCGCCGTCCTCGTCACCGGCGGACTGTCGTCGCTCGTCTACGCGATCACGCAAGCCGGCCAGAGCGGCTGGCTCGGGGGCCGCACGATCGGCTTCTTCGTGCTCGCCGCCGCGCTTCTCGTCGGGTTCGCCGCGTGGGAGCAGCGCCATCCCGAACCGTTGATGCGCTTCGGCATCTTGAGGATCCGGACGGTGACGGGCGCCAACGTCGCCGGCTTCATCCTCGGGACGGCAACGTTCTCGATGTTCCTGATGCTGACGCTCTACATGCAACAGGTGCTCGGTTACTCGGCGATGCAGACCGGCGTCGCGTACCTCGCGGTCGCGGGCACGGCGATCCTGTGGTCGGCCGTCGCCGCGCAGCTCGTGACGCGCGTCGGCGTGAAGCCCGTCCTGGTCGTCGGGATGATCGCGCTCACGGGCGGGGTCCTGTACTTCACGCAGGTGTCTGTCGGCGGCTCGTACGTCTCCGACCTGCTGCCCGGCTTCCTGTTGGTCGGCCTCGGTCTCGGGTTCTCCTTCGTGCCCATCTCGATCGCGGCGCTCGCCGGCGTGCAGCCCGCCGAAGCCGGCCTTGCGTCCGGACTCATCAACACGTCGCAGCAGATCGGAGGAGCGCTCGGCATCGCTGCGTTGTCCACGATCGCCACGTCGCGGACCGATCACGCGGTGGCCTCGGGTACGGCACTTCCGGATGCGCTGGTACACGGTTTCACCGCGGCCTTCTTCACAGGCGTGGGCCTCGCAGCTGTCGGAATCGTGGCGGCGCTGACGCTGATCCGGCGAGACGAGCTGGAGCAAGAACCGAAGACCGAGCCGGCGCTCGACCTCGCCGCCTAGCGCGCGTTCCGCCCGTGGCGGGTCGGTTCCTGCTTGCACTCGCGGCTCGTCAGGAGCACGCTACGCCGGGAGACAATCTCTGCGGCAGCCCAGTCCCGTCGGAGAAGGGAGAGGTGGTATGCCCAGCGAGCAGACTGAGCATCAGAAGACCCAAAAGGCATTGGGTCAGGTGTTCGACTACATCAGTCCCGGCACGAACGAAGGCATCTCGTTCTCGCTGAGCCGACTGACGGACGATCTCTTCACCGACTCGTTCCTCGGCGGCGGCGACATCTCGTTGTTCACGCCCTCCGGCAACCGCGGCAGCATTCGCAGCCAGCTCTCCCACGGGCACGTGCTTTCGAGCTCGGGCGGTGCGCCGGCCCAGTTTCCGATCGACCTCAAAGTCAATCTGTCGACCGGTAAGGGATCCGGAACCTGGACCTTGCCCGACGGCACCGCACAAGCGCCGAAGTTCGCGTTACAGCACGTCAGGACGGTCAACGCCCCCGAAGGAAAGATGCTCCTCTTCGCCGGCGAGACGAGCAGCGACGGCGCTGTGTACTCCCTCGCCTTACTCTTGATCTGATCAGGCCAATGAGTGGATCGCGCGAACGGCGTGATCGACCTCGTCCGGCGAATTGAGGATGCTCGGCCCGAGTCGTACGTAGCGCTGCGCGTACGGGGTCACGCTCGCGACGATCCGGGCCTGGTCGTAGAGCGAGGTCACGACGTCCGCCGGGTCGCGCTGGGCCACCTCGAAGCAGACGAGTCCCGCCGAGAGGTCCGCCAAGTCGGGCGTCACGAGCCGAACGCCCTGCACGGCGCGAAGGCCGTCCTTCAGCTGCGCGGCCAGCGCGTGCGTCCGATTCGCTGCGCGTTCCCGGCCGATCTGACCGCGGAAGTCGAAGGCCTCGCTCAGGGCCCAACGATGCTCGAAGGAATGGAATCCACCGGGAGTCAGGGCGAGCGGTCGCGGCAAGCCGGGTATCCCCGCGGGCCGAGTCGCCTGGCCGCGTATCCACGCGAGGATCGCGCGCTGATCGAAGGTCGGGATCGTCGGGGCGAAAGTGCCCCAGACGTCGCGCCGGGCCCAGACCAGACCCGTGCCGCGCGGTCCGAACAGCCACTTGTGGCACCCGGAGATCAGAAAGTCGCAGCCGAGCTCGGCGGGGGTCGCCGCCTCGACGCCGAAGCCGTGGACGCCGTCGACCGACAGCAGGATCCGGTTCTTCCGCGGCCGCTTCGCATTGATCCCGCGCAGGAGGTCCGCGATCGTCCGAATCGGCAGCTTCACGCCGGTGCTCGAGTGCACCCACGTCACTGCGAGCAGACGCGTCTCGGGCCTCACTGCTCTACGGACGGCGGAGACGACCTCGTCAGCCGAGACGGTGCGCGCCTCGCGGTAGAGGCGGACCTTGCGGACACGCACACCCGTCCGCAGGCTGCGCAACCGCAGCGACTCGTGCGTGGAATAGAAGTCGTGCGTCGTCGTCACCACCTCCTGATCCGGCCGCAACCCCACGCCGGCGTACACCAGGCCCAGCCCCATCGTCGTGCTGTCCGTCAGCGCAAGCTCGTCCGCGTCGACCTCGAGGTAGGCGGCCGCGGCGGCACGCACCTGCTGCTCGGCAGAAAACTCTTGTTGGTCGAGATATCGCTCGGCGTCGCGGTCCAGCGCCTCCCGATGGCGTTCGATCGCGTCACGGACTCCCCGCGGATGCGAGGCGAGCAGGAACGTGGACAGGTTGGTCACGTCAGGGTCGAGGTCGAACTGGTCGCGCACACTCGCCCAGCTGTTCGGATCGAAGTCGGCCCCGAGCGCGCGCGGCGAGTACGCACCGGCCGCCGCCAGCGCTGCCGCAGACTGCAGGAACTGCCTCCGCGTCGTCACGACAGCTCGGTCGGATCGATGAGACAGCGCTTGGGGAGGTAAACCAACACCTGTCCGTCGCGTGCCTGCAGCGTGGCCCTTGCCGGAGGAGGACCGACCTGCGGATCGCACGCCAACTCCAGGCGAGCCAGCGAGCGTGCCGATCTTCCGGGCGCGCGCATCGTGATCCGCGTCCGCGAGACGACCGGAGCGGAAACGTGCAAGCCCTTCGAGACGAGACACCGATACTCGCGAGCGGCGAATCGAACGAGCAGCCGCGACTCGTGTCGGCTCAGCGTGCGGTAGTTGTTCGCAGCGAGCTCAGCGAGCGTCTGGCGGCCGCCGCCGTCTGCCTGAAACGACTCGAATGCGATCGCGGCGCCCAGACCCAGAGCGAGCGTGGCGAGCAGCGCCAGCCGCCTCCGTCTGCTGAAGAGCACCTTGGCGAACAGAACGACAAGGTACTCCGCCGACCGGGACGGGGGTCCGCCGCAAATTCAGTGTCCGGTTGACACATTCCTATATGGGTATATGATGTGCCGATGGCACGAGCAGCAACGACAGCCGACGCGTTCAACGCGGTCGCCGAGCCCCGCAGGCGGGAGATCCTCGACGCCCTCGCCGGGGGGGAACGGGCCGTGAACGAGCTCGTGGCCCTGCTCGGGCTGAGCCAGCCGCAAGTCTCCAAGCATCTGCGCGTGCTCCGGGAAGTCGAGGCGGTCGAGGTGCGTGGGCAAGGACGGCAGCGGCTGTACCGGCTGAACGGCCAGGCGCTCAAGCCGATCCACGATTGGGTGAAGAACTACGAGCGCACCTGGGCCGAGCGGTTCGACCAGCTCGATCTCGTGCTCGAGGAACTCAAACTCAAACAGAAGGAGGCAAGAGGAGATGGCAATAACGTCTAGCGGAAGCGCAACCGTGACGCTCCCCACCGACGAGCAGATCCTCATCGCGCGGGAGTTCGACGCGCCCAAGCACCTGGTCTACAAGGCCATGACCACGCCCGAGCTCGTCAAGCGCTGGTGGCACGCCAACCGCGGTGAGATGACGGTCGTCGAGATCGACCTGCGGGTTGGCGGCAAGTGGCGCTACCTGATGGTCGCCGACGATGGCATGGAGATCGGCTTCCACGGCGAGTACCGCGAGATCGTCCCCAACGAGCGGATCCTCTCGACCGAGGTGTACGAGGGCCTGCCCGAGGGGGTCTCGGAAGAGCAAGGAGGAACCCTCAACACCGCGACGTTCACCGAGGCGGCCGGGCGCACGACGCTCGAGATCCTCGTGCAGGCGACAAGCAAGGTCGCCCGCGATGCGATCATCGACTCCGGAATGGAGTCCGGCCTCCAGGACGCGCTCGACCTCCTCGAGCAAGCCGCGATCTCCCTTCGCTGAGCTTCGCGCCTCATCCGGACCACCGGGACATCGCCCCCGGTGGTCCGGCCGCGTAAGTTCCGGGAAGTGAGCGTCCGGTCGATCGAGACGTCAGTCCTCGACATCGAGCTCGAGGGTCGACGACGACGAGTTCGAGGGGACGGCCCACTGCTTCGTGAACGCGGACTGGGTCGCGATCACGCTCAACTCCTACCGGTCAGGCTTCCTCGCAGACGAGCCGCGCGATCCGCGATACGAGTAGCGCAGACGATTCACGGGCACTTCGCGACGAGACTGGATCCTAGGACCGGAAGGAACGGAAAGCTGAGCTCAACCCACGCGACCGAGTGCAGGGACGGCCTCGACGTGCTCAACCGACTCCCCGTGCTCGAGGCGCGGCAGCCACCGCAGCCACTTCGGCAGGTACCAGTTCCAGTCCCCGAGCAGCTTCATCGACGCCGGGAGCAGCACGGCGCGGATGATCGTCGCGTCGATCAGCACGGCGACCCCAAGTCCGACTCCCGCCTGCTTGACGTCGAGCGACGACAGCGAGCCGAAGAGCGAGAACACGCCCACCATGACGAGCGCGGCGCTCGTGACGACGCCCGCCGTCACCGTGATCCCGTGACGCACCGCGTCCTCGGTCGGCATGCCTCGGTCGACGGCCTCGCGAACCCGGCTGAGGATGAAGACGTGGTAGTCCATCGAGAGCCCGAACAGGACGACGAAGAGGAACAGCGGCAGCC
>OEKB01000135.1_pt3 | contig 9593 bp, 8 predicted proteins | sample 1503171 | NCBI WGS metagenome assembly OEKB01 (sample SAMEA104379580, study PRJEB20068) | metagenome | isolation source: 1998
CACGTCCCTGGACGGGGTTGGCGCGGCGTCTGGCGGAGCAGGGCTGGGCCGCCTTCTCGATCGACTATCGCCTCGCGCCGCCGTCGCCGTTTCCGGCCGCATTTGACGACGTCCAGACGGCGATCCGGTGGGTGCGCGGACACGCGAGGAGCTTGCAAGTCGACCGGACGCGGGTCGCCCTCTTCGGGGCATCGGCGGGCGCGAATCTGGCGTTGCTCGCCGCGACTCGCGGACGAGGCCCGCTCGACCGCGGGACGCGAGTACGTGCGGTTGTGTCGTGGTCGGGTCCGACCGACCTGACGAGCTTCGTCCGCGAGACGACGAATCGCTACGCGACGAGCGTCACGCGCGCCTATCTCGGCTGTGCGCCGGCGAGTTGCCCGACCCGGTACGCGGACGCCTCGCCGACGACGTTCGTCGATCACACGGACCCACCCGCACTGTTGGTGAACAGCACGCACGAGATCGTGCCGCTCCAGCAGGCGCGCGAGCTCGTCCGACGACTGGCCGCCGCGAACGTCCCCAATCGACTCATCGTCCTCGCGGGCAGTCGACACGCGATTGGGTACCTGCAGGCGGCGTGGGGTCCAACGCTCAGGTTCCTCGCTCGACGCCTTGGGCACTGAGGGCGCCGGGCGTGGAAACATCCAGAATGATGGCCCAGCGCTACGTCGTTCCGAACTGGTTCACCCGCAATGTCTTCAATCGGCTCGTCGCCGGGCTGACGCGGCTCGGCATCAGCGTCTGGGGCTCGCGCCTGCTCGAGGTGCGCGGACGGAAGAGCGGCGAGCCGCGCCGAGTCCCGGTGAACCTGCTGACGCTCGACGGAACCCGCTACCTCGTCGCGCCGCGCGGTCATACCCAGTGGGTGCGCAACCTTCGTGTCGCGGGTGAGGGCGACCTGTTGCTCGGACGGAGCCGCGAGCACTTTGCCGCGTCGGAGATCTCCGACGACGACAAGGAGCCGATCCTGCGCGCCTACCTCGAGCGCTGGAAGTGGGAGGTAGGCCAGTTCTTCGGCGGCGTCGATGGGGCCTCCTCGGGTGACGAGCTCCGGCGCATCGCTCCGGATCACCCCATCTTCCGCATCGAGACCGCTCCCCAGGCCTAGGCGTCAGCCGGCGGCCGCCTCCCAGACGCCGCGGCTTCGCGTGGCGACGCGGAGCAGACGGTCGGGCTCGTAGAACAGGAGATCGACTGCGAGCGCATTGGGAAGGCCGGTGCCGAACACCGCCCAATTCTCTCCCGCGTCGGTGGACTCGAACACGCCGACGTCGCAGGCGACCCAGACGCGATCCGGATTCGACGGGTCGCTGACGATCGCATTCACGGCGATCTGCGGGAGGTTCGCCGTGACGTCGCTCCAGGTTGCACCTGCGTCGTCGGAACGGAACACCGCACCGGGGTTGGAGAACGTCGCCCAGTAGCGCTGCGGGTTCCCGGGATCGACGAGCAGGTCGCTGATCCATCCGTCTCGCGGCTTCGTGAGCGCGGCGGGCGCACCCCACGTCCCGTTGTGCAGGTGAATGCCGAGTACGTCGCCGCGGATCGTGCCCACGAGGATGGTGTCCGCTGTCGGGATCACGAGTGCCGAGGCGACGGAGGGACGGCCGGACTGAGGCTGCGCGAGCGCGAGGTGCGTCCAGTTCGTCCCGCTGTTCCGCGACACGTACACGACCTGACCTGCCTTCACGACGACGTCCCCGTTCACCTCCACCGGCGGATAGAAGAGCTTCAGCAGCTGCGGGGAATCGCCGGGGGGCGTGACGTTCTGCCAGCTGTCCGCGTCGCCGCGGTGCGGCGAGCGCTCCATGTACATGTAGTAGTAGGAGTGGAAGCAGACGTCGGGATGCGTCATGTTCGTCCCGCAATCGCCGCCGTCTCCGAGACCGACCTGCGTCCACGAGTTTGGCTGCTCGCGGCGGATCGTTCCGTTGTCCTGCAGGCCGGCGAGGATCCACGTCGGCTCGTCCGGCCGCTGTGCCAGGTACTCCACCTCACTGATCGCGAGGCCGCCGTTGAGCGACTGCCACGACTGCCCGCGGTCGGGGCTCTTGAAGATGCCGCCGTCGCTGCCGGCGTAGACGACGTCCGGGGCCTGAGCGTCGAAGGCCATCGTGTGCTGGTCGGGATGGATGGAGTCGCCATTGCCGATGCGGCTCGAGATGTCGCTCCAGTTCCATTGGGCGCCCGTTCGAACGCCCTGGACCAGCTCGATCGCGCCGAGGTAGACGGTGTCGTCGCGTCCCGCCGGAACCGAGACGTGCCAGTCGTACGCCGCCTGTCCGACGTCGAGGACGTGGTCGACGTACTGGCCGACCGAGAAGGTGGGGAGCTCGATGGGATGGAACGCGCCGTCAGCCGTCTCCCGGTGCCAGAGGTGCGCCTCGCCCTGACTGGCGGCGAAGACGAACGCCTGGTCCGGGTCCGACGGGACGTGCGCGACCGCCATGCGCTCCCGGTCAGGGTCGAGCGCTTGGAGGCCGGAGACGGCGACGCTCGTGGAAGCGCTGGTGCCGCGCGCTCTGAACAGGCCGTCGGGGGCGGCGAGCAGGATCTCGGCCTCGTCGCCTCGGTAGGCGAGCGAGACGTCCCAGGTCATGCCCCGGTGGAGCAGCGACCAGCTCGTCCCGCCGTCGGGCGAGACCGCGGCGCCGCCCGTCGTCGCCGCGATCAGCCGCTGTCCGTTGCGCGGATCGACGACGAGCCGGTAGAAGCCGACGCCGGCGAAGATGTCCCGCGCGACGATCGTCCACGTCGTGCCGCCGTCCTGCGAGACGAGGATCCCCTGCCCGAAGTGGAAGTACTCCGAGTTCCCCTCCCCCGTGCCTGCGTACACCTTCGAGGGGTCGGAGGGATCGAACGCGAGCGCGCCGATCGAGAGGGTCGGCTGGTCGTCCGTTCGCGGCGTCCAGCTCGTCCCGCCGTCGCGCGTCTCCCAGACGCCGCCGGCCGCGCTTCCGGCCAGGATGTGGTCGGAGTTCGTGGGATCGACGGCGATCGCCGACACGCGGCCTGCGACCGTGACCGTGCTCCCTGGGCCGGTCCCGTACGTCTGCCCGTGCGGAATGCCTTCGGGGCCGAGCGGCTGCCAGGCGATCGCCGGGCTCGGCGGAGCGTGCTCGAGCAGCGCGCTCCGTTCACGGCTTGCCTGCAGGTACGTGGACGGAGGCGATCCCGGCGCGCCGCGCTCCCCGGCGCCGTCGAGCGAGAGCGCCCTCGACTGGCGGCTGAGGCCGCGCTGCTCCAGGAACTCGGCCTGGCGCAGGAACGTCTTCCCCGACACGACGGGCTGTCCGTTCGTGCTGTCTGCGCCGCGTGCCCTGTCGCGGGAAGCGATGTCGATCGGCCCTTTCACTCCGCACCTCCGTCGTCGTCTCGCTCTCGATCGTCTTCCGCAGGCTCCGCGTCCTCGCCGCGCGGAGCCGGCGCGTCCGGCTCGGCCTCCGTTTCGTCCTCGTCAAGCGGGAGTTCGGAACGGCCCGAGAGGCCGCGCGACTCCTCGAATTGCCGGCGCCGCCGCTCGGCGTTTCCCCCCGGTGGGCGGTCCTCCTCGCCGGGGCGCCTCACGTCCGTCCCGCCGGCGGCTGTTCCTGGACCTGCGGCGGCTCCGGAGTCGCCGGACGATTCTCGCTCGGCAAGGCCGTCGCCAGCGTGTCCTGCGCCCACCGCTCGCTGAACCCGGCGAGGAAGCTGACGACGAGGAGCGCAAGCCGCGTGTTCGCATCCGGGTCCTTGTCCGACACGGGCAGGTGGAGGATGCCGCTCGTGAAGGCGAACGAGATCGCGAGCGCGAACGCACCTCCGATCATCGGCCGGAGCCCGCCGAGGAAGAACGCGTACGGCCGGCCGACGTCGTAGTCGAGCTCGAACTGGCCCGAGTTGATCCGCTGGATGACGCTGACGACCGCGCCGATCGCGCCGGCGATCAACGCCGCGACGGGGCTGGACCAGTCGATGGCGAGCCACAACCCGGCAACGACGGAGATGACTGCGGCCACCGCTGCCATACCCGCGAAGTAGACAATCTGTGCTTGACCGTTCGCTGCGTGGCAGTAGTAGCGCTCCGTCGTGTCGAGCACCTTGCGTTCCTGCTCGATCGCCGTCGTCGTCTTCGTCTGGTCGGAATGCGCTGCGCGGGCGTCGACCAGGCTCAGCAGATGCGCGGCCGAGGTGATCACGAGTTGCAGGCAGATCCTCTGGCGAACGCCGTGCAGCACCGCCTTCGCGCGGACGGCCAGCTGGTCGCACCGGTGCAGCTCGGCTGCGATGTCAGGAGAGTTCTTCGTCGCCCAGTCGCTCTCGCGGTGGAAGGTCGCCACCGGCTTTGCCCACGGGATCTTTCGCCGCTTCTCCGTCAGCGCGACTGCGCTCTCGACGTTCGTGCACCAGTACGCGCTGACGATCTCGCCGTGACGGGCTTCGAACCGTCGGAGCGCGTCGCTGTAGGCCGCAGCAGCTTCGGCGCCGTCATCGGCACGAAGCCGGTTCCACCACGCGAAGTGCGCGTAGACGAGCTCGGGGAACGAGGGAACGCCCGGCGACGGCGGCGCTTGCAGGCGCGGCTTACTCGTCTCTGCTCGTGAAGCGGCTGACAGCGGTGCTAGCTCGGTCACCCGAACCTCCAGTGCCGCAGCTCGCTTTCCATCAGCGTACGCGCCCTCCCTGACGATGACAAGAGCGTCGACGAGCGCACGCGGTGAACCTCGCCCTGAGGGTCAGGAAAGGGCGCTCCGCGGCACGGTCACCGTGATCGTGCGCCGTTTTGTGAGTCCGGTACCCGGGCGATCGGCCCAGCCGTCGTCGAGGCGCATCCAGTCGGGCGTCCCTGCAGGCATGTCCTCGGCGGGGATCGGGATCTTCTCGTTCGGCTTGAAGCTCGCGCCGTAGAGCTTCAGCGGCCTCGACGCGTCCGGGTGCGGGAGCGGGTGGAGCTCCTGAAGGCCGGCGTTCCAGTTCGCGAGCATCGCCTTGATCGCGGCGGCGTGCTTGCCCGGGTTGTTCCCGGCGCTGGATTCGGGCTGCGTCGGGTGCGTGATGTGGACGAACTTCGGCTGCGGGCCGGTCGCGTCCGGCGACTGCGTCCACGCGTCCCACGCAGAGGTGGCGAGCGAGCCGAGCGCGACGACGGCGTCGATCTTGCCGGGTGCGAGCAACGCCTTGATCCAGCGGTTGCGATACGCGGCGATCTTCTTGTCGTCGCTGTGCTTGTTGCCGCCGCCCTGACCGAAGACGCTGTAGAGGAACGTGTTCACGAGCACGTAGCTGCGGTCGACGCCGAGCTTTCCGAGGAATCCCTGCAGCCGGTGGCCGGCCTCGCCGACGAGGATCCGGCGGGCGATCGTCTCGTGTTGTGCCGGGTCCTGGCCGATCACGAGGACGCGCGCGCTGCCGTCGAGGCGCCCACGGTGGTAGACGGGCCCCCACTCGACCCGAAAGTCCTTCGCGGGATAGACAGACGTCCCGGGCTCGCTCTCGACGAGGTCCCGGAAGGGCTGGTCGGCGTAGCCGGCGTCGAAGGACTTGGCCATCGCTGCGCCCTCAGCGCCCTCGGGCTGCAGTCGCGTGCTGTCGGTGTCTGTTCGTGTTCCTGGTCGCGGTCGTCATTCCCTCGCGCCGCGCCGCAGCACGCACAAGCGTCTCAGACGCGTGCGAACCGGTCAAGCCCCGGCGCTCCGGCGCTTGGAATCCGGCGCTTGTAAGTGTCGGTCGGAGACGCGAGAATGAACGTGCTGCGGCACGGACCGTCGTACCACGATGAAATGGAAGAAGGGGAGGGTTGCGCGTGCCGCAGGGGATCTCAATTCACGTTGGTCTGAATCAGGTCGATCCCAGTCACTACCAGGGTTGGGACGGGAAGCTGGTCGCGTGCGAGTTCGACGCGAACGACATGGCGAAGCTCGCCGAGGGCAAGGGGTTCAAAACGACGACGCTGCTGACGCGGGAGGCAAAGGCGGACGCCCTGCTCGGCGAGGTCGGCAAGGCCGCCGAGGCGCTCGACGACGGCGACATCCTCGTGTGCACGTACTCGGGGCACGGCGGCCAGGTACCGGACGCGAACGGCGACGAGGACGACCGGATGGACGAGACCTGGGTGCTGTACGACCGGCAGATCGTCGACGACGAGCTCTACGCGCAGTGGGCGAAGTTCAAGCCGGGCGTCCGGGTCGCGATCTTCTCCGACAGCTGCCACAGCGGCACGGTCGCGCGTGGTGTGGTCGACGCCGTGGGTGCGGATCGGGTCGCGGCATCCCTGGACGACAGTGGCAACGGACAACCCCGCACGAAGGGCATGCCGGAGGACATCGCGCGGTCGGTGTACGAGGAGAACAAGCCGATGTACGACGAGATCCAGAAGTCGTTGCCGGCGTTCGACAAGGCCGACATCGGCGCCAGCGTGATCCTCACGTCCGGTTGCCAGGACAATCAGACCTCGCTCGACGGGGACAAGAACGGGCTGTTCACGCAGACGCTGCTGCAGGTCTGGCACGAGGGTGCGTTCAAGGGCGGGTATCGCCGGTTCCGCAAGCAGATCGCCACCGCCATGCCTCCGTGGCAGAGCCCGAACCTCTTCATCGTCGGAGCAAAGAACTCGAAGTTCGCGAGTCAGCATCCGTTCACCGTCTGAGCGTCGTGGCGTGCACTGCCAAAGCGCTCGTCGCGGGCGCGCAGGAAAGGGTGTAGGCGCTGGCGCGCAAACGAATGGGCGACGTCGTCGTGATGCTGCCGGGGATCACGGGCAGCGTGCTCGCCAAGAACGGCAAGGAGGTCTGGGCACCGTCGGGGGCCGCGGCGATCGGCGCGCTACTAACGATCGGCCACGACGTCAAGGAGCTGGCGTTGACGGACGATCCGGCGGACAAGGACGACCTCGGCGACGGCGTGGTCGCGACGCGTGTGATGCCCGACGTGCACCTGATCCCGGGCCTGTGGAAGATCGACGGCTACTCGAAGCTGAGGAGCTTCGTCCTGAAGACCTTCGACGTGAAGCTCGGCGAGAACCTGTTCGAGTTTCCCTACGACTGGCGCCGCGACAACCGCGTCGCGGCACGGAAGCTGCAGCGCGAGGCGGCCGGCTGGTTGCAAGCATGGCGGAAGCAGTCGGGCAACGGCGACGCGAAGCTGATCCTCGTGGGCCACTCGATGGGCGGGCTCGTCTCCCGGTACTTCCTGGAGTGCCTGGAGGGCTGGCGCGACACGCGGGCGCTGGTCACCTTCGGCACGCCCTACCGCGGCTCGGTCAAGGCGGTCGGGACGCTCGCCAACGGGCTCTCGAAGAAGATCGGTCCGATCGGCCTCGACCTCACGGCCATGGTGCGCTCGCTCACCTCCATCTACCAGCTGCTGCCGATCTATCGCTGCTACGACGCGGGTGACGGGAAGCTCGTCCGTGTCACGGAGACGGGCGTGCCGAACGTCGACCCGACTCGGGCAGCTGCCGCACGCGCGTTCCACGACGAGATCGCGAACGCGGTCACGAAGAACGAGCAAGACGAGGCGTACCGGCGTGAGCGGTACGCGATCCGCCCCGTCATCGGGACGTTCCAGCCGACGGTGCAGTCGGCGAAGAGCAACGGCGACGGCGTGGAGCTGATCGCGTCCTACGAGGGCGCGGACCAGGACGGCGACGGGACCGTCCCACGCGTCTCGGCGACGCCGCTCGAGGTCGAGCACGAGGAGAACGCGATGTTCGCCGCGCAGCGACACGCGTCGCTCCAGAACGACGACCCGGTGCTCACGCAGCTCGCCGGCATTCTCAGCGGGCTCGACCTCGACCTGTCCGCGTTTCGCGCCCTTCCGACCGTGAGCGTCAGCCTCGACCTGGACGACGTCTACGAGCACGGCGAGCCGATCCGCGTGCGCGCGAAGCCGGAACGGCAGCCCGGCGACGCTTTGCTCGCGCTCGTGGAGGATGCGACCCGGCGCCCGGACGACGAGCATCCCGTCGAGGTCGCGCGCCGGCCGTTGCGTCCGGACGGCGACGGCTGGCACGTCGCCGAGCTCCCGCCGCTCGATCCAGGCCTCTACCGGGCGACGGTGCTCGGCGGCGGCTCGATCGAGCCCGTCACCGATGTGTTCGCGGTCGCCGGCGGGGGCGGGAGCTAGATCGGCCGGTGCTCGCGCTCGCAGGCAAGATCGTCAGCTTCGACTCCCACCGGCCGCCGGTCGAGGACGGTGTCGTCTACATCGCCGACGACGGCAAGATCGCGGCCGTCTCCACCGCCGGCCAGTCGGCGCCGCCCGAGTTCGCGAGCACGAGCGTGGTCAAGACCGGCGGCGTGCTCTACCCGGGCCTGATCGACCTGCACAGCCACATCCTCTACAACCTCCGCACGCTCTGGGCGCCGCCGCGCACCGAGCCGTACGCGAGCCACAACCAGTGGCCGGGCGAGGGGACGTACCCGCAGGAGATCACGGGCCCCGCGAAGATCTGGTCGAAGTCGCCGGCCGCGAAAGAGGTGCTCGCCTACGCGGAGGTGAAGGCGATCGTGGGCGGGACGACCGCGATCCAGGGCGCGCCGGGCACCTCGAAGCCGTACGAAGGGTTCCTCGTTCGCAACGTCGACAACGAGACGTTTGGCAGCGGCGACGACAAGGTGTCGCAGTCGGCATTGACGCTCGAGCTCGACGCGCTGCGCCAGCGCGCGAAGAAGATGCGTGAGGGAAGCACGTTCGTCTACCACCTGGCCGAAGGCACGACGCCGAAGCTGCTCGACGAGTTCAAGGACGTCACGACGGCGCAGTGCCTGCAGGAGCGGCTCGTGGCCATTCACGTGACGGCACTCGCAGCGCACGAGTTCGAGGAGTGGTCCCCGCATGCCGGCTCGATCGTCTGGTCGCCGTTCTCGAACCTCTGGCTCTACCGCGACACGACGAAGGTCGTCGAGGCTCGCGACGCCAAGCTGCGGGTCTGCCTCGGCTCCGATTGGGGCCCCTCGGGCTCCAAGAACGTGCTCGGCGAGCTCAAGGTCGCCGATCTGTGGAACCGAGACCACCTTGGCGGCGCCTTTTCGGACCAGCAGCTGTGCGGGATGGTCACGACGAATCCCGCCGATGCGCTCGAGTGGACCGACCGCGCCGGCCGCCTCAAGCCCGGGCTCGAGGCCGACATCCTCGTCGTCGAAGACCGCGCCGACGATCCATTCCGCAACCTGATCGAGGCGACGGAGCGAGACGTCCGCCTCGTCCTGATCGGCGGCAATGCGCGCTACGGGCGCACGGACCTGATGCGCAAGGCGAAGGCCCAGGCGGTGGAGCCTATCCCGCAGGCGGGCCGCGGCCGCTCGATCAGCCTCGCCGGTGGCCAGGAGCCGATGACCTGGCAGTCCGTGCTCGCGAGCCTCGAAGCCGTGCGGAAGGATCCGGCCGGCGCGATCGGCCATACCGACCGTGCCCGTGCGCGCGGCGAGGAGCCGTTCGAGCTCTTTCCGGACATGCCCGAAGGGCCGTTGACGCGCGCGGTCGACCTGAGCACCGTCACGATCCCGCCGCTCGACACACTCCGCCACGACGCGGCCTTCTTCCGTGCGCTCGAGCGCTCGAAAGCGCCGATCCTCGACGGCCTCCTCGACCGCCTCCCCGACTATTACGGG
>OEKB01000075.1_pt3 | contig 9577 bp, 10 predicted proteins | sample 1503171 | NCBI WGS metagenome assembly OEKB01 (sample SAMEA104379580, study PRJEB20068) | metagenome | isolation source: 1998
GGCGCGCCACAACGCCTCGAGCCCCGCCGGCAGCCCGGGCGTAGCGCAGGAGGCGGCACCGACGGCGTAGTGCACGAGCTCCTCGCCGAACGGGACCGCGAGGTGGACGAGCTCCGCCTCGCGTCGCTCCGCACCGAGTCCGGGCACGTCGACGAAGCAATCGAGGTTGCGTGCCCGACCCGACGTCGCGTCCCAGTAGACGGCGTGGCCGCCGCCGAGCAGGCCCGTCATCACCGTCTCGGCGACGCACGACGCCAGCACCGACGCAACGGCAGCGTCTGCCGCGGACCCTCCGGCTTCGAGCATCTCGATCCCCGCGGCCGTCGTCGCCCGGTGCCCTGCTGCTACCGCTGCCTGCATCGCGCGGACGCTATCCGCTTCCTTTTTATCGCCGACTGCACGGGTAGGTTGCGGGGTGTGAACGTCTCCGGGCAGGCGCCACTGATCCATGCCCGCGGTCTGGTGAAGCGCTTCGACGACCTCGTCGCCGTCGACGGGATCGACTTTGACGTGCAGAAGGGCGAGGCGTTCGGCTTCCTCGGGCCGAACGGCGCGGGCAAGAGCTCGACGATGCGCATGATCGGCTGCGTCTCCCCACCGTCGGGCGGGACGCTCAGCATTCTCGGTCTCGATCCCGAGCAAGACGGGGCCGAGATCCGCGCGCGGCTCGGCGTCGTCCCGCAGCAGGACACGCTCGACTTCGAGCTGACGGTGCGTGAGAACGTGGCGATCTACGGGCGGTACTTCGGCATCCCCCGCAGCGAGCTCCGGGAGCGGGTAGACCAGCTGCTCGAGTTCGTCCAGCTGGACGAGCGCGCGGAGTCGCGCGTCGAGCCGCTCTCCGGCGGAATGAAGCGGCGGCTCACGATCGCCCGTTCCCTCGTCAGCGATCCGGACGTCCTGCTGCTCGACGAGCCGACGACCGGGCTCGACCCCCAGGCACGACACGTGGTCTGGGATCGGCTCTTCCGGCTGAAGCAGGGGGGCGTCACGCTCGTGCTGACGACGCACTACATGGACGAGGCCGAGCAGCTGTGCGATCGGCTCGTCGTGATGGACAAGGGCCGAATCGTCGCCGAGGGCTCGCCGCTCGAGCTCATCAAGCGCTACTCGACGCGTGAGGTGGTCGAGCTCCGGTTCCGCGCCGAACTCCCGGGCGACCTGGAGAGCCGCATCGACGGCCTCGCCCGGCGGATCGAGACGCTGCCGGACCGGATGCTCCTCTACACCGACGACGGCGATGCCACCGCCGACCGCGTGCACGATCTCGGACTCCACCCGCAGAGCGTCCTCGTGCGCCGCTCGACGCTGGAAGACGTGTTTCTCCACTTGACCGGGCGGAGGCTCGTCGACGAATGAACGTCGCGCTCGCCCTGCGGTCGTACGAGTTCTGGCTGCTCACGTACCGGCGGACATGGCGCGGGACGGTCGTCACGAGCATCGTGAATCCGGTCTTCTACCTCGGTGCGCTGGGCGTCGGCCTCGGCACGCTCGTCAACAAGGCGAGCACGACACCGGGCGGCGTCAAGTACCTCGCGTTCGTCGCTCCGGGCGTGCTGGCCGCGACCGCGATGCAGGTGGGGACGGTCGAGGCCACATGGCCCGTGCTCGGCTCGATCAAGTGGACGCGCGTCTACTACGCCATGCTCGCAACGCCGCTCGGGATCCGCGACGTCGTGCTCGGGCACCAGCTGTGGATGGCGAGTCGCGTTGTCTCGAGCAGCATCGTCTACCTCTGTGTGATCGCCGCGTTCGGCGGGATCCATTCGTGGCTCGCGATCCTCGCGGTCCCGGCGTGTCTGCTGATCGGGACGGCGTTCTCGGCCCCGATGGCGGCGTATGCCGCGACACGGGAGCGCGACAGCGCGTTCACCGCGATCTTCAGGTTCGCGATCGTTCCGATGTTCCTCTTCTCGGGGACGTTCTTCCCGATCTCGCGGCTGCCGTCCGTGATCGAGTGGGTCGCCTACGTCACCCCGCTCTGGCACGGCGTCGATCTCTGCCGCGGGCTGACGCTCGGGACGATCGGCCTCCTCGCCGCGCTAGGGCACGCCGCCTACTTGGCGGTCTGGGGCGCGGCCGGCGTTGTCGCGGCTGACCGCACCTACCGCGCGAGGCTGCTCAAGTGACAGCGATCGTGCTCCCGCGTGCGGCAACGCTGTTCGAGCGCAACTACCTGGTCCACCGGCGGATGTGGATCATCATCTTCTCCGGCTTCTTCGAGCCGCTCTTCTACCTGTTCTCGATGGGCGTCGGGCTCGGCCACTTCGTCGGCAAGGTGCCCGGCCCGAACGGCGAGCTGATCTCCTACGCGACCTTCATCGCCCCGGCGCTGCTCGCGACCGCCGCGATGAACGGCGCCATCTACGACTCGACGGCGGTGTTCTGGAAGATGAAGTACGCCAAGCTCTACGACGCGGTGCTCGCAACGCCGGTGGGGCCGGCGGACGTTGCCGTGGGCGAGACCGCGTGGGCGCTCTTCCGCGGGCTCCTCTACGGCACCGCGTTCCTCGCGACCGTCTCGGCCTTGAACCTCGTCCATTCCGCGTGGGCCGTGTTCGCGCTGCCGGCCTCGTTGCTCGTGGGGTTCGCGTTCGCAGGCGCGGGCGTCGCGGCGGCGACGTTCATGCGCTCGTGGCAGGACTTCGAGTTCCTCAACCTCGTGCAGCTGCCGATGTTCCTCTTTTCGGCGACGTTCTATCCGCTCTCCGTCTACCCGCATGCGGTGCAGTGGATCGTCCGGTTGACGCCGCTCTACAACGCGATCCAGCTGATCCGCTCGCTCATGCTCGGGGTGGTCGGGTGGACGCAGCTGGCCAGCGTTGCCTACCTCGTCGTGCTCGGCTTGATCGGCGTCGCGATCGCAGGCCGCCGCGTCGAACGGCTGCTGCTGAAGTAGCAGTCACCAGTCCGGCAGCGTCCCGTCCACGTCGGTGAAGCCGTACTCGTGCGCCAGGTCGAGCACCGGAAGCGCTCGGCCCGTCTTGGCGCTCACGTCGGGGTCGGCCGCAAGCGAGACGACGGCCCGGCCGGTGAACTGCGGCGTGCCGGCGGCGCCGAGGTCGTAGCGCTCTGGCTGCCCGAGCACTCGTTCGGTCTTCGTGAGCCCCGGCCAGAGCGAGACGACCGTGACTCCGTGGACGCGCAGCTCGTCTGCCATGTCCGCCGCGAGCTTGTCCACGGCCGCCTGCATGGCGTGGTCCGCGACGTTGGAGAAGAACCGCGCCGCTCCCGACGAGGAGACGAACAGAATCAACCCGCCGCCGCGCGCGATCATGATCGGCGCCGCGAGACGGGTCGTCAGGTACTGGGCACGAAGCGTGGCGGCATGCTCGTCCCAGGCCGACTGCGGCAGCTCCCAGAACGGCTGCCGACCCAATCCTTCGCTCGGGAGGAGGTTGTTGACACAGAGGTCGAGGCGACCGTGCTCGGCCTCGATCCGGCGGAACACGGCCCGGACCTCGTCCTCGCGACGGTGGTCGCAGGGGGCGGAGATTCCCTTGCCGCCAAGGCGGGTCACGGCATCGGCCGTTGCCGCGACCGCCGGCCGAGTCCGGCCGGTCACGTACACCGTGACGCCGGCCTCCCCGAGCTCGAGTGCGATTCCCTTCCCGATGCCTCGGCTCGCCCCGCTGACGAGGGCGACCCTCCTTGCGAGCGGCCTGGCCATCGGCGGATTCTGCTGTCTGGCGGGGGACGCTTGCTACCCTGTCGCGAACCGCAGCCGCGGCTCCGCGCCTGCTTCCGGCGGGAGCTGGGACTGACGAGATCTGGAGGTGGAATTGAGTCTCACGAAGGAAGCAAAGCTGGAGATCGTCCAGAAGCACGGTGCGAGCACATCCGACACCGGCTCGACGAAAGTGCAGGTCGCGCTTCTCACCCGGCGCATCAACGACCTCACCGAGCACCTGCGAACGCACCCGAAAGACCATTACTCGCGTCGCGGGCTGCTGAAGCTGGTCGGCCGCCGCCGCCGCTTTCTGAACTATCTGCAGAAACACGACCTGGAGGGATACCGGGCACTGATCAAGGAACTGGGGCTGCGGAGGTAGCCCAGTCGCAACCAGGAGGAGCGGAGATTCGAGCGAGCGCCGGCGACGACGCTGACTCGAGTCCCCACTCTTCCGTAAGCAGAGTGGAGGACAACTGATGGCTATCGCCACAGAACACCAGGCCGCGGTCAGCGTGACCGTCGGTGGACAGGAGATCACGTTCGAGACCGGCACGCTCGCGAAGCAGGCCGACGGCGCGGTGGTCGTGCGCGGCGGGGAGACGATGGTGCTCGCGACGGCGATGGGACGGCAGGAACCGCGCGAAGGCGCAGATTTCTTCCCGCTGACCGTCGATGTCGAAGAGCGCATGTACGCCGCCGGGAAGATCCCCGGCGGTTTCTTCAAGCGTGAGGGTCGTCCGACCGAGCGCGCGATCCTGACGGCGCGCATGATCGATCGCCCGATTCGGCCCCTCTGGCCGAAGGGCTACAAGAACGAGACGCAGGTCATCTGCACGGTGCTCAGCGCCGACCTGATCACCGCGCACGACATCCTCTGCATCAACGGGGCGTCCGCGGCGCTGATGATCTCGCCGCTGCCGTTCCTCGGGCCGGTCGGCGCTGTCCGCATCGGCATGATCGACGGCGAGCTGCGTGTGAACCCGACGCTGCCCGAGGTCGAAGAGGAGACCTCGCTCGATCTCATAGTCGTCGGCACGAAGGACGCGTTGACGATGGTCGAGGCCGGCGCGAACGAGGTTCCAGAGGAGACGCTGCTCCAGGCGCTCGACCTCGCGCACGGAGAGATCAGGAAGATCTGCGAGGCGCAGGAGGACCTGGCGGGGCAGGCCGGCAAGCCGAAGTGGCTCGACGATGCGGTCACGAACGAGATCGCGAGCGCGCACGCGGATGCGATCCGCGCACGCATTGCCGCCGAAGGCCTGCGCGCCGCGGAGGCAGTCGTCCACGAGCTGCTTCCGGAGCTGAGCATGGACTCGACAGAGGCCGACGTCATGCGGCAGCTACAGCAGCGGCTGAGCCTCGCCACCGTGCTCGAGCGCATCCGGCTCGAGGCGGTCATCGGCCCGGTGCGCGAGCAGTTCGAGGCGGAGCTGCGGGCACTGACCGACGCCGAGCAGGACTCGAAGGAGCTCAAGTCGGCGAAGCGGCAGCTGCTGTTCGACCGGATCATCGAGACCGTGCTGCTGCCGTTCCCGGTCGGCCCCGCCGTGGGCGAGGGTGAGCCGGCGACCGCGAAGGACGCGCTGACGAAGAGCTACGTCAAGAAGGCGGCGGAGGCGATCTACAAGGAGCTCGTCCGTCGAAAGATCGCCGTCGAGAAGCAGCGTCCGGACGGCCGCGGGCCCGAGGAGATTCGTCCGATCAGCTGTGAGGTCGGCGTCTCACCGCGGACACACGGCTCTGGTCTGTTCACGCGCGGACAGACGCAGATCATGTCCCTGCTGACGCTCGGCACCGCGAAGGAGGGCCAGCGGATCGACGATCTGTCGCTCGAGACCGACCGGCGCTTCATGCATCACTACAACTTCCCGCCCTACTCCGTCGGGGAGACGGGGATGATGCGCGGCCCGAAGCGGCGTGACATCGGCCACGGGGCCCTGGCCCAGCGTGCCCTGGAGGCGATGATCCCGCCGCCGGACGAGTTCCCGTACACGATTCGGATCGTCTCGGAGACGCTCGAGTCGAACGGCTCGTCCTCGATGGGCTCCGTCTGCGGCTCGACGCTCGCGCTCATGGACGCGGGTGTGCCGATCAAGGCACCCGTCTCCGGGATCGCGATGGGCCTGGTGAAGGAGGGAGACGACTACGTCATCCTCACGGACATCCAGGGCGCGGAGGACCACCTCGGCGACATGGACTTCAAGGTCGCCGGAACCCGCAACGGCATCACCGCCCTGCAAATGGACATCAAGATCACCGGCGTCACGGGCGAGATCCTGCGAAACGCGCTCGAGCAGGCGAAGCGGGCCCGCGAGATCATCCTCGACAAGATGTTGGATGCGATTCCTGAAGTGCGCTCCGAGCTGAACGAGAACGCGCCGCGCATCTCGACGGTGAAGATCGACCCGGAGAAGATCGGCATGGTGATCGGCAAGGGCGGCGAGACGATTCGCGCGCTCGAGGCCGAGCACGAGGTGCAGATCGACATCGAGGAGGACGGGACGATCCTCATCTACGCGACCGACGGGACGAAGGCGAAGTCCGCGATCTCGGCGATCGAGGCGTTGACGAAGGAGCCCGAAGTCGGCGACGAGTACACGGGCAAGGTCGTCAAGACGACACAGTTCGGCGCCTTCGTCGAGCTGAAGAAAGGCACCGACGGGCTGCTGCACGTCTCGAACGTCGGGCCTGGCCGTGTCGGTCATATCGAAGACGTGATCCAGCGCGGCGACATCCTCGACGTGCTCGTGCAGGAGGTGGACAAGGCCCGCGGACGCATCGGGCTGAAGCTGCTCCAGAAGCACGAGAACGGCGGCACCGTCAGTCCCGAGGAGCTGATCGAACGGGCGAAGAACGCCCCGCCTCGACCGCGGGAAGAGGACCGCCCGCGAGGCGACGGTGAGCGGCGCCGCGGCGGCCGGGGAGGTCGCGGCCGCGAGCGAGACCGCTCCCCGCGCGAGTAGCGACGTTCGAGAGGGCGGCTCCGGGCCGCCCTCTCCGTTTGCGAGGACCACGTGTGGCCGTTGAAGGCCACGTAGGAGAGCCGCGAGCCGCGCGCGCAGGGTCGGCGCAGACTCGGCACAGACGCGTGCGTTCTCTCGCGGTATCGTCGATCGCAGAGGGCGGCGGGCGGCGGTCCCCACCCGGGTGGGGGCGCGCGCGCGTCTACCTCTAGGATGCGCGCGTGCTCTGGCTGGACCATGTGACGTTCGCCGCGGAGGATCCGCCGCTGTTGGCCGCGTTCTGGGCGGCCGTGCTCGACTACGACACGCAGCCGAGCGACGTCGACTGCTATGCGCGCGGCGACGGTCCGGAGCTCTTCTTCAGGCGCGGGCCGAAGTCACCGACGATCGAGGTGCCGATCCACCTCGACGTGAACGTCCCTGATCGCGAGGCCGAGCTCCAGCGCCTGCTCGGCCTCGGCGCCCGTCTCGTCGAGACGAGATCGCATCGCGTGGGCGAGCTCGAAGAGAGCTGGACGGTCATGCGCGACCCTGAGGGGAACGGTTTCTGCATCCAGACGCCGCCGAATGCCCTCCCACATCGCTACGTCGGAAACGTGACGTTCGCATGCGCAGAGCCGGTCGCGCTCGGCCGCTTCTGGGCGCACGCACTCGGGTGGCCCGCCGAGGAGATCGACGAAAGCTTCGTGCAGGCTCTCCGGAGCGCCGGCATCGACGAGCGCGAGCTGACCGGCTTCTACGCCACGCGGAATCCCGACGGAAGCCGGCCCCGCTTCCTCTTCCAGCGGCGCGAACGCTCCCGACCCGAGTCGTACCCGATCCACCTCGACTTCCGCACGGACGGCCGCGAGCGCGAGATCGACCGCCTGCGGACCCTCGGCGCGTCCGTCGAGCAGACGAAGACGGCAGGGGACCGGACCCGGACGGTGCTGCGCGACCCGGAGGGGAATCCGTTCGGCGTGGAGTGACGAGGCCCGAGTGAGCCGATGAAGATCACGCTCGTCGGCGCAGGCTCGACGGTCTTCGCCAAGACGTTGCTCGCGGATTTGCTCAGCTTCCCGGAGCTTCGTGATTCGACGATCGCGCTGATCGACATCGATCCCGAACGGCTTCGGGTCTCAGAGGCCGTCGCGCGCCGGATCGCCGATCGACTCGGCGGCGCACCGTGCATTGAGGCGACCTCGGATCGCCGCGCCGCACTCGACGGGGCCGACTACGTCGTCACGATGATCCAGGTCGGCGGCTACCGACCGGCGACCGTCACGGACTTCGAGGTGCCCAAGAGCTTCGGACTTCGGCAGACGATCGGCGACACGCTCGGCCTGGGAGGAATCATGCGTGCGCTGCGCACGATTCCCGTCCTGCTCGGCATGTGCCGCGAGATGCAGGAACTGTGCGCCGACGCGTTGCTGCTGCAATACGTGAATCCGATGGCCATGCTCTGCTGGGCCGTCGCCCGAGGCAGCCGGATCCGCACCGTCGGGCTTTGTCACTCCGTGCAGGGCACCGCGCGGGAGCTCGCCGCCGATCTCGACGTGCCGCCGACCCAGCTGGAATACGTCTGCGCCGGCATCAACCATCTCGCCTTCTACCTGGAGCTCCGGCGAGGGCAGCGCGATCTCTACCCCGAGCTTCGTCGCGTCCTCGAGGAAGGCCGCGTTCCGCGTGGAATCGCGTCCGCTACGAGGTCTTCCGCCACTTCGGGTACTTCAGCACGGAATCCTCAGAGCACCTCGCCGAGTACGTGCCGTGGTTCATCAAGGCCGCGCGACCAGACTTGGTCGAGGAGTACAACGTGCCGCTCGACGAGTATCCGCGCCGCTGCGAGGAGCAGATCGCCGAGTGGAACGAGCTGCGTGCTTTGCTCGAGCACGATGACGAGGTCAGGGTGACCCGGAGCGACGAGTACGCGGCCGGAATCGTCCATGGGCTCGAGACCGGGCGGCCCTTCCGCTTCAACGGCAACGTCATGAACGACGGCCCCCTCATCTCGAATCTCCCGGTCGACTGCTGCGTCGAGGTGCCGTGCGTCGCGGACGAGCGAGGTATCACGCCGCAGCCGGTCGGCCCGCTTCCACCCCAGCTGGCGGCGCTGATCCAGACGAACGTGAGTGTCCAGGCGCTCGCCGTCGAGGCGGCGCTCACTCGCCGGCGTGACCGTGTCGACCGGGCAGCGATGCTCGATCCCCACACGGGCGCCGAGCTCTCGTTGGCAGAGATCCACGACCTCGTCGACGAGCTGCTCGAGGCGCACGGCGACCTCGTGCCGCCTCTTTCCTAGGCGATCGCGCCACGGTGCAGGCCGATCCGGCGCGGCGGCGCGCGGCGCCAGGATAATGCCGGGCAACCGTGCAGAAGTACGTCTTCTCCGAGCTGGACACCGGCGAGCGGGTGATCTCCGAGCGCGTGCCCAGCGTTCGCTCCGTGGCGCTCGGCTTCTGGATCGGCGCGGGCTCACGTGACGAGACCGAGGCCAAGGCAGGCGTGTCGCACTTCATCGAGCACCTCCTCTTCAAGGGATCGCAGCACTACACGGCGCAGCAGATCGCGGAGATCTTCGACGGGCTCGGCGGCGAGCTCAACGCGGCAACGTCGCGCGAGCACACGATGGTCTACGCACGCGTCCCCGACGATCACGTCCGGACGGCTCTGAACGTCATGACCGACATGGTCTTCGCCCCGACCTTCTCCGATCTCGATTCCGAGCGCGAGGTCGTGCTCGAGGAGATCGCGATGTACGAGGACACGCCGCAGGAGCTCGTGCACGACCTCTTCTCCGAGGCCGTGTTCGGCCGGCACGCGCTCGGACGGCCCGTGATCGGCACGGCGGAGGTGATCTCGTCGATCACCCGCCGCGTGCTGAGTACCTACCACCGCCAGATGTACGCCGGCGGGAACGTCGTGATCGCCGCGGCCGGGAACATCGAGCACAATCGCCTGG
>OEKB01000266.1_pt2 | contig 9435 bp, 11 predicted proteins | sample 1503171 | NCBI WGS metagenome assembly OEKB01 (sample SAMEA104379580, study PRJEB20068) | metagenome | isolation source: 1998
CCGGCGAGGCCGTCGAAACCATGATCCCGAGGCGGCTCGAGTCCAGCTCCTGCGGCGGCAGCAGGTAGCTGACGATCAGCGCGGTGATCATCACCGCGACAAGGGCGAAGGCCCACACTCCGAGCAGCACGTTCACGCCCTCATCGTCCTCCCCGCGCGGGGGATCCGGCAATGGGCCGGTCGACTCATTTCGCCGCCCGCGAGTCCCACTGGGCGGATGCGGCGCGCGGCGTTTGGGCGTCGAATTGCGGGGTAGGCGAACTGAACTGAAGGGGTGACAAGCGATCGAGGTTACAGCCTCGAAGGGAGGCAAGACCATGGCAACAGTCGAGATCTGGACCTTTGCGGTCGGAACGACGCCGACCGTCGACCTGACGGGCTTCAAGGCCGAGGCCCGGGACGGCAGCATCGGCAAGGTCGACGAGGCAACCTACGAGGCCGGCGGCAGCTTCATCGTCGTCGATACGGGCCCGTGGATCTTCGGCAAGAAGGTGATGCTCCCGGCCGGCCTGATCCGCGACATCGACCTCGACACCGAGACGATCTTCATCGACCGAACGAAGGACGAGATCAAGAACGCTCCTGAGTTCGACGAGAAGAACTACCGCGGCCAGGCCTACCGGAACGAGGTGGGCGGCTACTACGGCCGCGGCGGAACCAGCCCCGGCGAGCGCACGTAGCGCACCTCGACGGTCGATCCGAAGCCCCGCGTCAGCGGGGCTTCGTCGTTCCGCCGCCTAGGGCTGGAGCTTCGCGCTCCAGTTGACCGTCCCGGTGTCGCACTCCTCATGCACCCCGGCAGCGTCGATCGTCTGGTGCAGATCGTAGGTCCCCGAGGCAGAGCTGCCCGCGAAGGACCCGTTGAGCGTCAGGTGCAAGGCGCCGTTGTCGTCGATGGCAAACGTCCTGCTCTGATCGACCGTCCAGGGGCCCGAATTGGCGACGGAGATGTGTGAGCTCCCGAGCGGTGGGCAGTCGCCGACGAATTCGATCCGCAGGCTCACGATCGTCCTCCCATCCGGTTGGACGCGGAAGCTCACGCTGTCCCCGTGGTATGCGCCGGGCGTGACCAGACCGCCGCGCGGCGGCTGTGACGGACGGCGGTGGACCACTTCGCAGTCCTTCGCCACGTGGTCGGCGCTGTCTGCGTAGACGACGTCCTTGCCCGGGCCGCAGATGATCACGTCCGCACCCGGGCCCCCACTCAGCTTGTCGTCGCCCGGACCTCCGGAGAGATAGTCGTTGCCGGCGGCGCCGTAGAGTCGGTCGGCGCCGCCCAAGCCGTATAGCCGGTCGGCGCCTCCGAGCCCTTCGAGGATGTCGTTTCGCGCGGTGCCCCTCAGCACGTCCGGCCCGTTCGTGCCTTTGATGACGAGACGCCGCTGAGGTCCCGCAGAGGAAGCCCACGCGACGACTGCCAGTGCGAGCACCGCGGCCGCAAACGCAAATGCGACACCGACCCACCGCTTACGAAAGCGGAGCCGGACCACGGCACGAGCGTAGCGCGCCTACGACAGAGGTCAAGAGACTTCGTATCGAGATGTCCCTTGACCGGGACCCTCCGGTGGGATCAGAATCGCCGATTCGTACGGTGCGCTTGCCGTGGCGCGCTGTCCAACTCGAAAGTGAGGCCGCAATGAAGTCGACCGTTCGGGCGCGTTTCTGGCTCGAGACTGCCTTTACGTCGTTGTGTGGCTTTCTCGCCGTCCTGACCGTCTTCTGGCGAGACTGGATCGAGGCGCTCAGCGGCTTCGACCCCGATCACCACAACGGCGCCCTCGAGTGGTCGATCGTCACGGGGCTTTTCTTGCTCTGCGTCGTCTCAGGTGTTCTCGCCCGTACCGAGTGGCGCCGAGCAGCGTCAGCCTCTCTTACTTGACGAGGGACAACATCTTGAACATCGGCAGGTACATGGCGATGATGATGACGCCGACCATCAGGCCGACCATGATCATCATCAGCGGCTCGATGATCGACGTCAGCGTCGAGATCGCGGCGTCGACCTCGTCCTCGTAGAAGTCCGCGATCTTTCCGAGCATCTTTTCGAGCTCCCCCGTTTCCTCTCCGATCTTGACCATCTGACTGACCATCGGCGGGAAGATCTCGTTGTCGATCAACGGTTGCGCGATCGGCACACCCTCGTGCACGCGGGCGCGGACGTCCGCCAGCGCGTTCTCGATCACCCAGTTGCCGGCGGTCTGGCCGGTGATCTCCAGCGACTTGATGATGTCGACGCCGGCAGCGACGAGGGTCGAGAGCGTCCGTGAGAAGCGCGCCATCGTCACCTTCAGGACGACGTCGCCGATCTTCATCGGGATCCGGAGCTTGATGCGGTCCCACAGCTGGCGACCGGACTCCGTTCGCTTGTACCGCCGGATGCCCCAGATCGACGCGCCGATCAGCGGGAAGATGATGTACCAGTCGCCGCGAATCAGGTCCGAAGCGCGGACGACGTACTGCGTGAGGGTGGGCAGCTCTCCGCCGAGCTGCTTGAAGATCTTCACGAAGACGGGGACGAGGAACATCAGCATCCCGATCAGGACCAGGGTGGCGAAGATCATCACCATGATCGGGTAGAGCATCGCGCCCTTCACGCGACGCTTGATCTGCGTCGCCTTCTCGATCTGGAACGCGACGCGGTCGAGGACCTGGTCGAGGATTCCGGCGGCCTCGCCCGCCTCGACCATCGCGATGTAGAGACGATCGAACACCTTCGGATGACGCGCCATCGCTTCCGACAGGAGCAGCCCGCCTTCCACGTCCGAGCGGAGCTCCTTGACCACCTGGCGCAGATACTTGTCGTCCGTCTGCTCCTCGAGGATCACGAGCGACGCGACGACGTTCAATCCGGCTTCGATCATCGTCGCGAACTGCCGCGAGAAGATCTGCAGCGACTTCGGCTTGACCTTCTTGAAGACGGTGATGCCGCCGTCGTCCTCTTCGGACGTCAGCTCCTTCAGCGACGACGCGAGCAGGCCCCGGATTCGAAGCTGCTCGCGCGCAGCGGTCAGGTCCGGCGCGTTGAGCTCGCCGGTGAGCTCAATGCCGTTGGCGTTGATGGCGGAGTAAGCGAATGCAGGCATGCCGCGTCCCTCGAACGGGGTATCGGCACCAACGTCAAGCCGCTTGAGAGCGCTGCCGATACCGCTTGAGTGCGGCGACGCCTGCAGTCAGAAGAGGGGTTCGGGCTGCTCGAGCTCGTGATGGCGATGGTCATCCTGAACGTCGGCATCCTCGCCATCGTCGCGGCGTTCAACTCGGGTGCGCTCGCACTGTCGCGTGCGAGCAGGTCCTCGACCGCCGCAGCGATCGGCGACACACAGATGGAGCTATTCCGGGGCTTGAAGTACAACAGCATCCAGCAGACGACGAGTGAGTGGAACAGCGCGGTCGCCGACTCGACCTGGACCGCGGATGCGGCCTACAGCTCTTCCACGACCATGAACAACGGCAGCCCGACGTCGCCGCGCGCGCTCGTCCCGACCGTGACCACGTGCGGCAACACGAATACGAACTCCTGCGACCCGAGCTTCACCACCAGCGGGCCGGACGGACGTTCCTACCGGGTCGACACGTATCTCTACTACGACCAGCCGTCGAGCTACGGCGGGCAGATCAAGGTGATCACGGTCGTCGTCCGCTCGGCCGACGACCTGAGCCACTCGCTCGCTCGCCAGACGTCGACCTTCGACATCGCGACGGGCTCGTAGCGATCAGGGCGTGGCCGCCGGGAGGGTGACGGTCGGCGTGCTCGTCGTCGAGCCTCCCTGACCCGGAATCGCTGTTCCCTGAGGCTTGAGGACCAGCTTGTAACGCGTCCCGTCGGCCGTGTTCATCAGCGTCAGCGGCCGGTTCTCGCGCAGCGTGACCGAGCGGGCGCCGTTCGAGTACGCGCCGCCCACGACGGAGATCTTCGCCGTGTGTGCCGTCAGCGAGATCAGGTGGAAGAGCGGCTGCGCGCTCGAGTCGGCGGATGTCGGCTGAGGGAAGTCCGAGCCCACGGCGACGCTCATCGGCGTCCCGTTGACGGAGATCACGGCGCTGCCCGGCGCCGGCTGCAACCCGCCCGGCGAGGAGAGCCCGCCCGATGACGGCGTGCCCGCCGGCGTGCCGCCGTTCGAAGAAGGAGAGCCACCACTCGAGGAGGGAGAGCCGCCGCCCGAGGAGGGCGAGCCGCCCTCGTTCGTGGTGTCCGACAGCTGCTGCGCGAATGGGTCCTTGCTCTCGAACCGGCTGAACGACTCGAGCTGCCCGTTTTGCAGCGGCGGCGGCACGTCGCCGCTCGCGAACGATCCCGGGCCGCCGCTCGAAGTGGCAACCGCGGGCTGAGCGGTGCCGCTCAGCGTCGGCGCGGCGAGAGAGGGCGTTCCGCTCGGGGGCGCTGCCGTCGTCGTCGTGGCCGCGGAGACCGGCGGCTTCTTGTTCAGCTGTTTCATCACCTTCGGCACCTGCCACGCGAGCAGCGCCAACAGGATCACGCCGCCGATGCCGGCGATGATCTTCTGCTTCTTTTGCTTCGCCTTGAGCGGGTCGACCTTCTTCGCCATCAGGGCGCTCCCGCCGCGGACGCGCTCGTGCTCGGCGTCGTGGTCGTGGTGGAGGTTGTCGTCGGAGACGTGGTCGTCGCGGTCGTGTCGGTCGTCGACGGCGTCGTGGGCGTGCCGCCGACCGGCTCCGTGACGCTGCCGTAGACGAACGCGTCGATCACGAGCGTCGCCTGGATGCGCGGGAACTGCAACGGGCTCTCGCCGAACGAGAGCGTGTCGACGGAGAACAGCCTTCCCGTTGCGTCGAGCTGTCCGGCGTGCACGTTGACAAGCGACCGCAGCCGGTAGAGCAGGTCGGCGAGGTCGTAGAACGTCCCGTTGAAGGTCACCGAGATCGGCAGCACCGTGTACGAGCCGATCACGATTGCCGGCTGCGGCGAGATCGAGTCGAACCGGATTCCCGTGTCGCGTGCGAGCTGGCTGAGCTCGAGCACGACATCCGGCATGTCGGCCCGGCTCGGCATTGCCTTCGCCAGCCGGTAGATGTCGGCGACGCGGATCTTCGGCGCCGAACGTGCGGCCTGCACCTTCTGGCTGTACGCGTCGAGTGCGGCCTGCGCCGTCTGCTGGTCGGCCTTGATCTGCTTCAGCTTTGCGCCCTGCGGTCGGATGAGCGCGAAGTAGCCGGCCGCACCGACGATCAACACGCCCGCAAGTGTCAGCGCGATCGCGACGGCCGGGTGGAGTGGCTTGCGCTCCTTCACGAGGACGGACTCCCGCTTGCCGTGCGGATGTCCGCGACGAGGTTGAACTGCACCACGTCCTGACCGCCCACCTTCGCGAGCGTCGAGCTGACGAGGGTGACGTTCTGGAGATCGGGGACGAGCTGCAGCCGCGAGAGCAGCCGCGCGACCCCGTCGTGCGAGTACGTGCGGCCGGTGATCGCAAACTGCGTCGGCAGCCCGCCGCTCGAGCTCCCCGTTCCCGACGCCGCCGACGGCGAGACGGGCGACTGGGCCGTGAGCGTCGTCAGCCACACGTCGTCGGGCAGGACGAGTGAGAACTCGCGGAAGATGCGATCCCAGGAGACGCGGTTCGACATCGCGGAGGTGAGCGCACCGACGCGTGCGCTGTGCTCGCTCGCCAGTTGCGTCGCGCCCGCACTGGGCCCGGCCGGGGCGGTCGGCAAGGCGCTCACGCGTGCCTGCAGATCGTCGAGATGCCGCTGTTCCTTCGCGATCTTGCCGCTCTGCAGCATGAAGTCGGCCCCGAGCGCGGCGACGACGAGCACGCCGGCGCACACGCCGACGAGCACGGGGGCGCTCGGACGGCCGGCGCCCCTTTGGGCGTGATCGCGGGGGAGGAGGTTGACCGCACGCACGCGTCTCAGCCCTCAGTCGTCGATCCCGAGCCCGATTGCGACAGCCAGCGAGCCGACCTGCTCCGGCTCCGCGAGCTTCCTCGACACCTTGATGCGCGCGAGCGGGTCGCCGACGCGGACATGCACGCCGATGAGCTGCTCGAGCTCGCGCGCGAGACCCGGCAGGTGCGTCGTCCCGCCGGTCAGCACGATCTCGCCGATCCCCAGAGAGCCGGGCTGGTTTTGGTAGAACTGCAGCGAGGACACCAGCTCGCGCGCGAATGCCTGGATCGCGCGCCGAAGCGCGTCCCGAGCTTTCGCCGCCTGCTCGGGCGTCAAGCTCTGAGGCACCGCATCGTCGAGGAGGGACAGAGAGCGCTTGATGCCCTCGACTTCCGACGGCGCCGCGTCGAGCGTCCGCGCCAGCGCCACGTTGAGAGCCGCTCCACCCCACTCGAGCACGCGCGTGAACTCGCAGACTCGCCCGTCCGAGACCGCGAAGGTCGAACGCTCGTGGCCGATCGCGACCGCGACGAGAGCCGCGCCAGCATCCTCGCCGACTCCCTCTCGCGGCGCCTGAAGAGCCCGCAACAGCGCGAATGCCTCGAGATCGATCCCGACCAGCGCGATGCCGGCTTTCTTGCACGCGTCGATGTACCGATCGATCTGCTCGCGGTACGCGACGACGAGCAGGATCCGCCGGGCGCGCTCGCCCTCGTCGGTCGTCGTCTCTCCGAGAACGTGGTAGTCGAGCACCGCCTCGTCGATCGGGATCGGGAGAGCCTCCTGCGCACGGAAGCGGATCGCGTTGTCCAGCTGCTTCTCGTCGTCGATCCCGGCGACCTCGAAGGTGCGGACGCCGATGCGGTTGTTGGCGATCCCGAGCCGCACGCCGCGCTTCGGCAGCTTGTGCTTCGCGAAGAAGGCGCGCAGTGCGAGCGCAAGCGCATCAGGATCCCGGAGCTCACCGCCGACGACGATCCCGGGGGTGAGCGGCTCGCGGGCGACCTGGAGGAGCTCGGCGCCGGCGCCGTTCGTGATGCGCGCCGCCGCGAGTTGCGACGCACCGATCTTCAGGCCGACGACCTTCTTGCCTTTGCCACGGCGTTCGACCTTCACCTTCGGGGACTTGGCGCGCTTCGGCTTCGCCTGCTTCGGCGGCTTGCCCGCCGCACTGGCGGATTCCGGCTTCGCTCGCGCGGAGCTGCGACGCCCGATGACGATCTCGCGCTTCCAGAAGGGCACCGGCGCATCAGGCGCGGTTGCGGCTTGCGGCTCAGCGGCGCGGGGCGGCGCCTCCACGGGTGCGACCGGTCCGGGCGCCGGCTCGGTCACCGGCTCGGGCGCGATCGTCGGCGGCGGCTGTACCTCGAGCGTCGGCGCCTCGGCCACAACGGGCTCCACCTGGGGCTCGGGCTCAAGAGGCGGCGCCGGCACCGGCGAAGGATCTGGCTCGGACGCCACGGCGTCGTCGTCCGTCTGTTGTTCGACGACAGGCATCGCGGAGTGCCCCGGCGCGACCGGTGTCGGCTCCGACGTCGCGGGGTGCGACGTGACCTCGGGCTTCGGGGAAGGTACGACGACCGGCGGCAACGGCGGCAACGCCACGAGCTCTGGCTCGGGCTCCGCAATCGGCGCCTTCGGTTTGCGGCCGAACGTGATCTCCTTCTTCCAGATCGACGTCGGCTCGGACGCTTCGGTCTGCGCCGGGGGCGCCTCGCGGCGCTCCACGGCCGGCCGCCTGCGAAACGAGATCTCTTTCTTCCAGACGGACGGAGGCTGGGCGGTCTCGCTCGCGTCCGAAGCCTGATCGGTCTGCCTGCGACGAAACGAGATCTCCTTCTTCCAGATCGACTGCTCGCCCACCGTCAGCCTCCGGCGACGCGAAGGCCGCCGCCCAGTGACGCGTTCTCGGCGGCCGCGCCACCGGCTTCGATCCCGACCTTCTGCAGGTCGACGGGAAAGCCGGCGCGCTCGAGGATCCCGACCAACTGCTGAGGACGAGAAGAACGCGACAGTCCGTCCTCGGGCGTGACGATGCGGTGCTGGATCAGCTGGGCCAGCGACTGCTCCATCGTCTGCATGCCTTTGGCCGTGTTGGTCTGCATCACGGAATAGATCTGCTCGACCTTCCCCTGGCGAATGAGGTTGCGGACCGCGTCGTCGGGGAGCAGCAGCTCGAGCGCCGGGACGCGACCCGCGCCGTCAGCCGTGGGAAGAAGCGTCTGCGTGACGACACCCTGCAGCGACATCGCGATCTGGATGCGCACCTGCTCCTGCCCTTCAGGCGGGAAGACGTCGATGATCCGGTCGATCGTCGACGGCGCACTCTGCGTGTGCAGCGTCCCGAAGACGAGGTGACCGGTCTCTGCAGCGGTCAGCGCGGTCGAGATCGTCTCGAGGTCGCGCATCTCGCCGACGAGGATCACGTCGGGGTCTTCGCGCAGCGCAGCCTTCAACGCCTCCGCGAAGCTCGTCGCATCCGGCCCGATCTCGCGCTGGTTGACGATGCAGCGCTTGTGGCGGTGCAGGAACTCGATCGGATCCTCAACCGTCAGGATGTGCTCGGACCGGTTCCTGTTGATCTCGTCGATCAGCGCCGCGAGCGTCGTCGACTTTCCGGAACCTGTCGGGCCCGTCACGAGCACGATGCCGCGCGGCTTCTCGGCGAGCTGGTGCAGCGACGACGGAAGTCCGAGCTCCTCCAAGGTCTTCAGCTCGTCGGGAATGAGACGGAACGCCGCCGCGAGCGACTCCTTCTGGAAGTACACGTTGACGCGGAAGCGCGCGAGCCCCGGAATCGAGTGCGAGAAGTCGAGCTGTCGCTTGATCTCCAGCTGCTTCTGGCGTTCGCTGGAGAGGATTCGGTAGAGCAGCTGCTGCGTGTCGTCGGAGGTCAGCGTGTCGAACCCATCTAGCCGCTCGATCGCGCCGCGCACCCGGATGACGGGTGGCGTATCCGTGGTCACGTGCAAGTCGGACGCGTTGCGCGTGACCATCTGCTCGAGCAGATCGTCGATGGAATACGTGAGCGGCATATGCCTCGAACGAGCTATCGGCAGCCGCTGAACCTTCCTTAACCCGCTTCAGAACAGCGTTTCCAGGGCTGTTGACCGCTGTCTGCCGTTCACCCGATCGAGGGTTACCCGCCGTGGGTGATCGCGCCGATGCAGTGCGGGCCACTCCGTTCGTCCAACTGCGGGAAGGAGCCCCTGCACATGATCACCAAGATCCGGCAGCGTCTGGCGGCCGATGAAGGATTCACGCTCATCGAGCTCCTCGTTGTCATCATCATTCTGGGCATCCTGCTGGCAATCGCGATCCCCTCGTACCTCTCGTTCAAGGATCGCGCCAACCAGTCGGCTGCCAAGGCCAACGTCCGCGCCGCCATCCCGGCCGTGGAGGCGTACAACGCCGACAACACCGGCACCGGCAACTCGGCGGGCTACGCGGGCATGACCGTCTCGGCCCTGCAGAACTACGACTCGGCCATCGTCCCCACCAAGCTGACGATCCAGTCCGCGACCTCGCTGACCTACTGCGTCCAGAGCACTGTCGGCCCGGCCACCTGGAAGAAGGCCGGCCCCG